>Ga0209253_10000864_pt1 | contig 26330 bp, 19 predicted proteins | sample FrelakmetBRP12BR_FD_187145 | JGI IMG/M metagenome (GOLD analysis project Ga0209253, IMG submission 187145) | Freshwater lake sediment microbial communities from the University of Notre Dame, USA, for methane emissions studies - BRP12 BR (SPAdes)... | ecosystem: Environmental > Aquatic >...
CTTTCAGGATGCGGATCTGGCGGAGATCACGCGCTCTGTCATGACAGCCATGAATTACCAGCTTTCAAAGCACGGATTCACCGTCCGCCTCACGGGCTTTGCGGGAGGCCGGAAGTATCCTGTGCACGTCGACCGGGATGCGGTTATGGAGGCGATCATCAACCTCATCTCCAACTCGATCAAGTACTCAGCTGAGAAGAAATACCTCAAGATTGCGCTCTCGAGGCCGAACGGCCGGGTTCAATGCGCTGTAGAAGACCACGGCCTGGGAATCCAGCCCGACGTGCTCCCTCACATTTTCGAGAAATTCTACCGCAATCCGGCGCAGAGTGCGACGGTCGAGGGTGTGGGACTCGGACTGCCCCTGGTGAAACACATCATGAATGCACACCATGGAGAAGTGCACGTGAAAAGCACGCCGGGCCGGGGGAGCATCTTCTCACTTTTCTTCCCGTTGCGGAGGGGTGTTCGTGCCGGCTAAGAAAAGAGTCCTGGTTGTGGAGGATGATGCGGCGGTCGCACGGGGACTGAACGATCTTCTGCACGCGGAGGACTTCACCGTTTCTCTCGCTGCGGACGGAAGGGAAGCCCTCGCAAAGATCCTCGCCCTCAACCCCGACATTGTGCTGCTCGATGTCAACCTGCCGGGGCTGAACGGTTTCGAGGTTTGCCGCCAGGCCAGGGCAAAGGGATTCCCTGACCCAGTGATCATGGTGAGCGCGCAGAAGGACCAGGCGGACAAGGTGCTGGGGCTTGAGGCCGGCGCGAACGACTATGTGACGAAACCCTTCGACGGCCGGGAACTTCTGGCACGCATTCGCGCGCATCTCCGTGCGCGGGACCGGTCCGCCCGTGAAGCCGGCGATTCCGCAGAGCGCCGATCCGCGCGTCGACCGAGGCGCCTCCTTTCCATCATGTTCACTGATATGAAGGACTATGCGCTCAAGATGAATGAGGATGAAGACCGCGCCCTCACCGTTCTCCAGAGACACCAGAGGATCATCCATCGAAATCTGAAACGTAAAAGTGGAAAAGTGATCGAAATCATCGGTGATGCCTTTTTCGTGTCCTTTGAAAGTGCGCTCAGGGCAGTGGAATGCGGCATTGCGATCCAGCGGGAGTTCAGCCGCTACAACCGGGATCGATCGCCATTCGACCAAATTCTGGTGCGGATCGGCATCCATCTCGGCGATGTGATCGACGTGCAAGGAAAACCCAAAGGGGACACAGTCAACATCGCGGCCCGGCTTCAGCAATCAGCCCGCCCGGGTACGATTTCCATCTCCGAGAGTGTCTATGAAGCGATGAAGGGCAAGAGAGATCTTGCGGTGAGGAGCCTGGGAAGCAAGAAGGTGAAGCACATCAAGCGGCCGTTGCGCGTCTATCGCGTCCTGGCATAATGTCGGCATACTCAGGAGACCGTCATGAAAACCATTCTCGTTGTGGAGGATGACGCTTCCATAGCGCGAGGTCTTGAAGAAGCTTTGACAGCCGAGCACTACAAAGTCGTCCTGGCCAACACGGGCGAGAAGGGATACAATCTCGCCCGGCACGAGAACATCGACCTGATCCTTCTTGATTTAAAACTGCCAGACCGGAACGGGGAAGACATCTGTCGCGATCTGCGCAAGGAAGGCGTGAACACGCCGATCGTCATGCTGACCAGCAAGAAGCAGGAAATGGACAAGGTGGTCGGGCTCGAAATCGGTGCTGACGATTACGTCACCAAGCCTTTCAGCCTGAGGGAACTTTCGGCCCGGATCAAGGCGTTGCTCCGGCGGAAGGGTGAGATCAAGAAGGAAATCGAGGAGTACTCCTTCGGAAATGTCTATGTCGACTTCCGGAAGCACGAGGCGCAAGTCGGTAAGAAGTCCGTGAAGCTCTCGTCGCGCGAATTCGACGTGCTTCAATTTCTGATCCAGCACGAAGGTGAGGTGGTAACCCGCGACATGCTCCTGAATGACGTCTGGGGATACGAGCAATTCCCGACGACCCGGACTGTGGACAACTATATCCTCTCTCTCAGAAAGAAGCTTGAAGGAAAGGGGGTCGAGCCCCGGCACATTCTGACAATTCACACAACTGGATACAAGTTCGTGAAGTAAGGTCAAACGGGTGTCGGGATTCCCTCGCGGCCATCGTGACAAGCCGCGGGCTTTGCTCTCAGGCAGCCACGTGTTCCTCCAGAGAGGCATCCTGTTCCCTGCATGCATCCGGGGCCAGCCGGCGGGCCACCGCGCTCAGGTCGGGGAAAACGCGGTGCAGCGCGTGGTGCCGCTGGAAAATCGAGATCTTGAAATAGATGAATGTCGTCATAAGGATCTTCAGCAGAAACTCGGGCACCGGTTCCCGGAAAGACTGCAGACAGATGAATTTCCACCATCGCCTGACGATCCTGTTCCAGCCATAGAATATGCTGTTCACCCGCCTATACGCCCCGTAGACCTCCCCGTCCGTCAGATGTCTGTGCCTGAACACAAGGTGATCGCCTTCATAGTGTGACAGATCGTTGTCGGTGAGTCGTCCCTGTGCTACAACCTCGTTGTACCAGGGGGTGCCGTACAACGGAATGGAGATGGAGGAAAGGATGGCGCACGTGCCGACCTCCTCGAGACGTTTCGGCAGCGAATCATAGTAGTCCTTCGTGTCTTCGTCCAGGGCGAACATCAGACCGGTGAAGGTAAGGATCCCTCGCCTGTGGAGTCTCTCGAACGCCTCCTGATACTCCCGGACCCTGTTCTGCCTTTTCTGGACTCCCGCAAGGCTCTCCCCGTTCAGTGATTCCATGCCGATGAATGCCATACGGCATCGGGCCTGGGCGAGCAGCCCGACAAACTCGTCGTCGCGCAAGCATTCGATGCTGAACTGGGTTCCGATCCCCCAGAAGCGAAGACGGGCAATCTCGCGCAGGAGGGATTTGGCATACGTGAGATCTCCGCCGAGGTTGTTGTCGAGGATCATAGCCATCTTCCGTTTGTGCCAGGGGAGCATCCCTGTGCTGGTCAGATCGTGGATGACATCCTCCACGGGCCGGACCCGGTAGGGCAACCGCCGGATGTTGAGCTGGCAGTACGTGCATGGGTGGGGGCAACCGCGAGTTGCCTCGGTGACGATGGGCGTCACGTAATCTCGTTCGACGAGGTCGTACCGTGGTGCCGGGATGCCGGCCAGCGAAGGGACCGGGTCGGCGTTGTAGCGCGGCTGGAGTTTTCCTTCGACAAGGTCTTGAACCATGCGCGGCCAGACGCCATGGGCCTCTCCCACGAGAATGGAGTCGAAGTGCGGCTGTACCTGATCCGGGAACACGGAAGCGAATTTCCCCCCCCCAATTACGGTCTTCCCCAGCGCACGGAACCGCGCAGCGACTTCGTAGGCATGCGGAGCGAGGTAATCCATGAAGCTGAGAGCGATGACGTCGGCGTCGGTGGCGTAGTCGATTGGCCGGACCATTTCATGGAGGACTTCGACGTCCACCACCGGCGGGGTCATTCCCGCAAGAAGGATCCCCGGCAGTGGCGGGGCGGGGCTGAGCGCATAGTACGGGTCCTCATCCAGGAGGTTCTGAAAGAGGACGATGATCTGCAGCTTCTTCTTTTTCATGGTCAGTGCTCCTCAGGCGGCGCATTTCACTTTTTCGGGATTCGCGGACTCCGCTTCGCGCCGTGACACTAACCAGACCTCTTCTACTGCGGCGAGGAGGGAATCGATATCGGACTGTGTATGGGTTGCCATCATGCTGATCCGGAAGCGCTGCTGGGAAAGGGGGACTGCAGGATACTCCACGGAGTTGACAAAGATCCCGCGCTCGTGGAATTTCCTGGCTGCACGCCGGATGTTCATCCAGGAGGGGACCCGGAGAGGAAGGATGGCCGATGCCGGTGCAATGTCGAAGCCCAGGTTCCTCAGCCCGCCGGCGGCGTAGGCGATGTTCCTCCGGAGCCGTTCCAGGAGTTCAGGCTCTCGGTCGAGGATTTCCATACCGGCCAGTACGGTGGCAATCGCAGTTGGCGGGAGCGATGCGGAGAACATGTACGACCGGGCGAAGAACCGAAGATAATTGATGATCGGCCTGGATGCCGCAATGAACCCGCCGGTAACGGTGAATGCCTTGCTGAACGTTCCCATCGTAACGGGTACCTTCCCCTCGACGCCGAAGTGCTCGGCAGTGCCCCGCCCGGTTGGGCCCATCACGCCCGTCCCGTGGGCGTCGTCCACCACGAGGATGGCGCCGTATTCAGCGCAGAGGGCGACCAGTTGATCAAGAGGAGCCAGGTCGCCGTCCATCGAGTAGACGCCTTCCACGCCCACAAAGGTGTCGCTCCCGTTCTGACCGGCTTTCCGTTCGAGCATCTGGCGGAGCCGTGAGATGTCGTTGTGCGGGAACCTGGAGGATTGCACGCCCGCCATTTTCAAGCCGTCGCAGAACGAGGCGTGACTGTACGCGTCGTAGAGCACAGTGTCGTCCGCATTCATCAGGCCCGTGACCAGGCCGACGTTTGTCGCGTACCCACTGGAGAAGATCAGCGCGTCTTCGGCCCCTTTCAGGGCTGCGAGGCGCTCCTCCAGCTCCCGGTGCAGTACGGTTGTGCCATTGAGCAGCGGCGGCCCGCCGATGCCAGCACCAAACTCCTCCAGGGCCCGACGCGCCCGTTCGCGCACGGAGGGATGGTTGGCGAGGCCGAGGTAGTTGTTGGAGCCGAACATGATCATCGTCTTCTGGACGCCGCTCAACGGGTCGACAACGCGGACGGTCCTGTCGGCGGCCGACGTGATGCACCTCATGCAGAGCATCTCGCCGCTGCTGCCGAGGTCGTCCAGGAATGCGCTGAAGAGTGCCGTCTTTTCGGCAAGGCGCAGAGACCTTCCCCGCAACAACATCTGCCGTAAGTCGAAGTTTTCTCCGCCCCGATATTCCATTTCGATTGACATGGCATTCGCTCCTTCTTTGATGATCTCACCAGCAATAACCCCGGCGCGCCTGGGAGGTTGTCATGTATTTGTCAAAGTGTTGTCGTGATTTTGCCGGATCTCCGCGTCGAACTCGAGAAGCGAGGAAAGGTACCGCCTGATGTCCCTGCCGACGGCACGCGGCAGGTTCCGGATGCGGGCAGTGTCCAGCCGTGCGATCTCCCCGTAGAGGTACATCCGCACTGCGGGAGCATGCACAACGCGCCCGATCCGGAGGGGTTGCCATCCCATCTCCAGCGCGTGCGCCATCAGGCGAGACTCGTCGGCGGGGGCGGTGGTGAACAACAGTTCGAACTCGCCGTGCTCGGCGGCGAGCAGCAACCATGGAGGAATCCCCATCTTCCGGGCCTGTTCCGCCGCTTCGACATCCAGTGCAGATTCCCAGTTCTCGTCCAGCGAGAATCCGACGCCGTTCAAACGCATCAACTGATCGAGAGTGGCAAGAACGCCGTCGCTCGTATCCATGCATGCCGTTGCGATGCCCCGGATTGCGCGTCCTTCCGCCAACCGCGCGAGCGGCCGGTACCCGATGGAGGGGGAACGCGGCTGGAGGAGTTTGCAGGCAGCATACGCGTTCCCTCTACCGAGGGGCCCTGTTGCATAGAGAAGATCACCCGGGTGGCAACCGATCCTCGAAAGCCTCCGGCCTGTCGCAACCGTCCCGAGAGCGCACCCCGTCAGCGACAGCCCGTGTGCGAAGTTCGTGTCGCCTCCCAGGACGTAGGTCCCGCATGCGGCGCAGGCATCGCTGATTCCCTTCTGAAGTTCTTCCAGATAGGCTGCCTGGCAGTCCGCCGGCAGGACTTCCGAGATGACAATCCCGATGGGCGTTGCCCCTGTGGCGGCAAGATCGCTCATGCTGACCATCACGCTCATCCAACCGATCTGCCAGGGGTCATCGTAGAGCCCCGTGGCAATTTCCTCCACGACCGAATCGATGGTGATGGCGATAGCGGATTCCGTGGTCACTCCCGGAAGGAGAATCTCCGCGTCGCTCTCGTGCATCCGATTGAGCTGGAGGGGGGAGCGGTGAAAAGGGCTGGCGAGCTTCTGCAGCATCGCGTTTTCTCTGATTTCGTTCATCATGGACACACCTTGAGGTGGCGGGGAATGATCGAAAATACGGCCGACGAGGCCAGACCGACTTCACCATCATGTTCGACAGCAAACGGAGTTGCCGAGGTGATGCTGAGGGCCTTCGTCGGCCACGATCGTGTCCCCGGGACGCTGTCGAATGATCCGCTCGAAAGGGCGAAGAGGAGCCGGATGAGCCCGGCCCTGTTCATCCCGGGGCACAGATGGACGGTGAATTTCCCGCTTTCGTAGTCGGCCTTACCCGGATAACGCAGGCTCCCCGAAAAATGGGGGTTCTTGATGACACCGACGTTGGTCAGCAGGCTTCTGACGGTTCCGGTCTCGGCTGACCAGAGGGTTACCTCCTGACATGTGAACGTGGAAATCGTCCGGACGGCCGCATAGAAGATGGCAGCTGACGTGCTGTGGCGTTTCAGGAGCTGAAGGACGTGGTCGGGATGGTTAAAGAAGAGGTTTGCCCCGGCTGTTACTCCTGCACTTGCATTGACCAGGAAATACCGTGTGTCATGTGTCCCTCCATGCTTGAGTTCGACTCTTCCCACATCCCGATACTGTGCGGAGTTGAATTCGATCCTGGTCGGGATGCCCTTGGCGATGGAGTCCCGACGGAGAGGTTTGTGGAAATCGTTGCTCGAGCCCAGACCTATCGCGCCGACGGCGACCTCACTGATTTCCTGGGGACTGGCACATTTCATCAGGTTGCTGACGAGTGCATTGACGGTTCCGTCTCCGCCGGCGGCAACGAATTCCCGCTCACCGACGGCGAGGGCCTCGGTAATCGCCGCGTGAAGCGATTTCTCCCCGTCCAGAGTGATTGTCGAATATGCCCGTCCGCGGCGACGGAGCACCGGATCGAGAGAGAGCCACTTTTCACGTGCTCTCCCTCCGCATGCCCGGGGATTGACGAAGACGATCATATCTGTCTCCTCTCCGGTCGTGACGCCAGCACGACAAGAAATCCTGCGTAGAAAATAAGCAGAGGGATACCCCAGCCAGGATTCTTCGCCACGGCGATCGCCGAGAGGAGGAGAATATAGCTATGGACGACACACGCGATAGGAAGATGGGCCTCGTCGTCAGCCCGGACTCTGTGCAGCATGAACTGTCCGATGATTGCCGAGGTGATACCCGCCACACCGAATCCAAGAGACACCAGAGAGGCTGGCCCACGATTCGCCCCATGATCACTGATCGCAAGTATCGCGGAGGCTATCGTGATGGCGGCAAACCCGTCGCTTATCCAGCATGAGAGTCCTCTGCCAAACACGACAGGGAGGGTCCGGTAGCCAGTCGCTCTGTCGGCGGCAATATCTTTAAAGTATCCACTGAGGACGAAGTTAGCATAGCCAAAGAAGACTGCGAGAAGCGCGAAGACAAAGCCCTCCGGGAGAAGACCGCGCGTGGTTCCGGTGCCGGCAATGAAACCCATCACGAACAGGAGAGCAACGATCCAGGCATTGTAGAATGGGCCACTGAACCATATCCGTTTGAACGGAGTGTAGGTGGCCAGGCCGAGGCCTGCGGCAATGCCCAGGGCGACATTCCACGTATTGGAGATGGCGAAGACCGAGACGCAGAGCAGAAGTCCGATAACGCTGACGGAAGAGACCTGGTATCTGCTGATCTTCCCCTGCGTGAGCGGCCGGTACGGTGCGGACAACGAGTCGGTGTCGACCTGGAAGCAATCGGTCAATGCCTGACCAAACCCGTAGGCAAGGAAAGACGCGAGGGCTATCAGCAGAGTCTTCACCGGCGAGAGGCCGTGCGCGAATGACGCGCCCGCGATTCCTGTAATGCCCGAAACGAAGAGTAGATACGGTCTCATGGTGATGAGATAGGCGCTGACGAATTCTCTGCTCGCGATCGCGTACGGCTGTCCTGCGTTTCGAGGATGCATGGTCGTCCTTTCGAGTGTGAATCAGATGGCCGTGCGATAGGCCATGAGTCGGGCAACACCGATCCTTCGCAGCAATGGATACGAGAGCGTGAACAGCCCGGGCGCTGCGTGTACCAGAAGGGCAAAAGGAGTCTGCCAGCGGGGGAGAATGACCTCCATGTTTGGTTTCCGGATGATGCGTTCCACGGCATCGGCGACGCGTTCCGGGGGGATCGGTCTTGTGGCAAACCCCATGGCCGATCGAGCGTCCGTTGATTCCAGGTCGAGCATACCCGTTTGAACAGGACCCGGTTCGATCAGACTCATGGCGATGCCGGACCCCCGCAGTTCGGAGGCCATGGAGAGGGAAAAGCCTCGTACGGCCGCCTTCGCGCCGCTGTAAATCGACTCATATGGCATCGGCACGATTCCCCCCAGAGAGCCGATTGTGATGATATGGCCGGCTCCACGGGTTTTCATTAGCGGCAGGATCGTCCTGGTCCCGTAGACCGCCGCCATGAAGTTTGACCGCACGATCTGTTCTATCTCGCTGTTTACGAGTTCAGAGAGAGCGCCGGGGAAGAGCCCTCCGACGCAATTAACAAAGACATCGGCCCTGTGGAAGCGCTCGTCGATCTGTGTGGCAACGTCATCCCATTGATCGGGGAGGACAAGGTCTGCCCGGATGCAGAGGCAAGGCGTATTGAGAGCGCTCACTTCGGCTTCCAACCGGCCAAGGCCTTCAGTATTTCTCCCTATGGCCACGATGGTTGCGCCCCGGGAGGCCATTCGCAAGCAGACTGCTCTTCCGATCCCCCCAGTTGCCCCGGCAACAACGATGACCTTCTTCCGCATCAAGCTGTCGTCCATTTCGGTTCTCCTCAGGATGCGCTTCTTTGTTCTGCTTCAACATAGCGATCAGGGGATGCATGGATGTCAAAGAAATGTCAACTCCCTGTAAAACTTTCGGGATGAAGGGTCTTTCTCCGGGTGATGCTCGTGACGAATTGCCCCTGAAGGTGCACAAGACAATTGCATTTTCGTGACAATTCTTTGACAAGTGATTCGATGATCGGCAGTACACTTCTTCGGCCTGTCAAGGGAGGTCTCAACCACAATGACGAACGGAGGAAACACCATGCGCAACTTCTCAAAGCTCTTCGCACTGGTTCTGCTTCTTTCGCTGGGGATTTCTTTAGGATTCGGGTGGGGGAACGCGACGCACGTCTACTTCTCAAACTGTCTCGGGGTCAAGTTCGGTCCGCTGAACCAGAACGAAATCTATGGTTCCGTGCTGCCGGACCTTTTCAACCTCGAGCCCTCGGCGGCTGGTCTGGCTGACGCTTTTCATTTCAACACTGATTTGATGATGGACCTCTATCTTGCGGCTCCATCCCGGGAGGCGAAGGCAGCGGTATACGGGTTCATTACCCATAACAATGTCTGGGGTGCCGATTTCACGGCCCATGACAACGGGATCACTGTGGGCAACAAAGGGTGGGTGATTTATTATGCAGACAAACTGGCCCCCAGGATGAAACTCTATCTCGTGAGTCTGTTCACGAACATCGGTGTGCCAGCGGGTGACGCAGAAGGTATCGCCGGACTCCTTGCTCCCGCGATGGCGCATGATCTTGTGGAGACCGCTGTTGACGTGCTCGTGAAGCGAAGCATGGATCCGTTGATCGGCGAACGCCTCTATCGTGCTGCGAAGGTGCGGTCGGCCGATGTTCCCGAAGTGTTCGCGTCCGCGCTGGCAGGCTACATCCCGCGCGACCGCTTCCTGGACGGAGAGAAAGAGTATCGGGAAGGGATGATGATGTATGGTCAGCTCTTCATGTTGCCGGAAGCTACGCTGATACAGGAACTCGGCAACCTGAGTGCTGGTGTTGCGGCGGGCTACATCAAAGCGAACACGAACCTGGACGTTACAGTTGATCCTGCGAAAGTTGTGGAGTACCTTACCATGGCCATCGACCTGGTGAAGCCTCATTACAGGCTGGAACTGTACGCGACGCTGATCAACCTTGAGAAGGAAATGGCGAAACACCGTATCGCGTCTGCCGGACCGGTGTTTGCCCTGTTTCGCGAGGATGTTGTCGAAGGCGAACTTGAACAGGTCGACCTGCCGGCTCAGCGTCCGACGGCAATTGTGCTCGATCAGAACTATCCGAACCCATTTAATCCTACCACAACTATTAGCTACCATTTGCCGGCCGACGGACATGTGAGCCTCAAGGTTTACAATACCATCGGCCAGGAAGTCGCGACGCTGGTGGATGAGTCAGTCGCTGCGGGCGTGCACCAGGCGACCTGGAACGCGGCGAACCTGCCGAGCGGAGTCTATATCTACCGACTCAACACTGGAAGTTTTCTTGAAACGAAGAGGATGATGCTTGTGAAGTGACGCAGTCGGGGGTGGCCAATGGGGCGCCGGGGTTCGCGGGACCGGCGAGGAACTCGAAAACGGTTAGGGTCCTACGGGTTCCGGCGCTCCAGGTCGACAACAAGACGAAGAACCATATCGATGAATTCCGCATGAATCCTCTTGATCGACGACCTCCTGCTTTTCGCTACTGGATAATCGACCGGCTGGTTCTGACCGTCATCGTAGCAGCGGCAGCAACATTCCTGCCTTCGCGGCTCCCCGGTCAGCTTGCGTCGCCGCGACCGCCAGGAGATTCGGTTGCGGCGAAGATCGAGCTGCTTCCGATCATCTCGTACGACACGGACACCGGATTCGGCTACGGCCTCAAACTCTTCGCGTTGAACCACCTGGGAATCCGCGAGTCCTTCGACCTTGTCCTGTTCAACAGCACAAAAGGGGAGCGGTGGTACCGTCTGGTGTTCTCCCTTCCTGATTTCGAGCTCCGGCAGGGGACGGCTTATCCATTCGCCATGGATGTGATTGTCGACTACGACAAATGGATTGCGAACAGTTTTTTCGGGGTTGGCAACGCATCGCAGTTCGAGGACCGGGAGATCTATACGCGTGAGCCGCTTGAGATATCGCTGACGGCGGCCCGTGGATTCACCTTGCACTCGGTCGGACAGATCGGACTGCGGTACAGGGCCATCCGGAATTTCAACTTCGAGCCGGGGAGCAGGCTGGCGGTACTGCCACCTGAGCTGAATGCATCCCGCGCCGCCTCTGCCTCGCTTGTTCTGACATTCCGCCATGACACTCGTAACAGCTACATCAATGCTTCGGAAGGGATCGTGCTTCAGGGGGATCTGGAACTTGCTCCTGAGACGTTCATGAGCAATGTCTCGTACGTCCGTCTGGCGGGTCTCGTACAGAGCTACGCCCGGATCCGCCTTCTCAAGAGCGTCCTGGCGGTGAGGCTAAGTCTGGAGGGATTGTCTGCCGGTGAAATCCCCGTGCAGATGCTTCTGCCGGTGGGTGGCAACAAGACCGTTCGGGGATCGGTACAGGATCGGTATCTTGACAAGGTCTCCGGCGTGGCGAATATCGAGCTCCGTTTCCCGATCATCTGGAGGATCGGCGGCGTTGCGGGTTTTGACACCGGGAAGGTCTGGGCCGCCGCCCGCAAGATCGACCTGACACGCTGGGCGACCAATCCCGTTCTGGGCTTGCGATTGTACATGGACACGTTCGTGGTGAGGTTGGATGCAGGGTTCGGGCGGGAGACGACGGGCTTCTTCCTGAACTTCGGACAGCTGTTCTAGATACGGATTCACCAAAGAGAAAAAGAAATCCACCGATTGGCTCGCCTCCCCTTTCTCTTCTTTGATGGCGAGCCCGCTGAGCGCGGAGCGCCTCGCGGGATAGGTAGGCATATGAATCCCTGCCGTGTTTTCCGGGTCATCTCCAGAATCTCCAGATAACAAGAACCTGCTCGGGAGAAAAAGGGTTTTCGTCTCACCTCGTGATCTTTCTTCACGAATGATCGGGGATTCCGTTCACCTCTGTTGATTTTGAGAGCAAGTTTGTGGAGATTCCTCCCAGTTTTGCACCAACGGTTCCATGAAGACAACAGACGCCGCTGCAGCGGTCCAGACAATTCTTGAATGCGTTCGGGAGCTGGGGAGGGAGAAAATCCGTCTCGATGAAAGCCTCTCCCGCACCCTCGCTGACGACATCGTCGCCGCTGAGGATCTTCCGCCCTTCGATAACAGCGCCATGGACGGCTTTGCTATCGCATGCTCTGATCCAGGGAAAGCCAAAGCAGTTCTGGCCGTTGCAGGAGAATCGAGTGCCGGGAAGGTTTTCGGACGACGCCTGAAGGCTGGGGAGGCCGTCCGAGTGATGACCGGCGGAAAGATCCCCGAAGGTGCTGACACCGTGGTCCCAGTCGAAGATGTCATGGTGATCGACGATGGCCACATCGGGATCACGCTTCCCGTGCGAGCCGGAGCGCATATCCGGCGGGCAGGCGAAGACGTGCCGGCAGGGGAGGCGATCCTTCACGCTGGGGATGTCATCCGGCCGCCTCATCTCGGCATTCTTGCCTCACTTGGATACGCGAAAGTGCGTGTCCGCCGCCGGCCGGCGGTGAACATTCTGGCGACCGGCGACGAGCTTGTCGGCGTGGAGGAGGAGCCTGGGGAGGGCCAGATACGCAACAGCACATCGTTTGCTCTCGCGGGGCATGTCCGCGAAGCGGGAGGAATTCCACGGGTTTGCGGGATTGTCCGTGACCGCCCGGGACCGCTGAAGAAGGCGATCAGGAAAGCTCTCGATGCCGATGTCCTGCTCGTCACGGGAGGTGTTTCTGTGGGGAAGTATGACTATGTGAAAGAGGCCTTTTCAGACCTGGGCATTTCGACCCGGTTCTGGAGGTTGAACATCAAACCGGGCAAACCACTGGTGTTCGGCACCTTCGACGATGTGCTCGTGTTCGGCCTCCCTGGGAATCCCGTTTCAACCAGCGTCACCTTCCTTGAATTTGTCCGTCCGGCGTTGTGGAAGATGCAGGGGAGAAGCACGCTATCGCCCTTTCGATGTCCGGCCGTTCTGGATGATGGGTACACAAAGTCGGACGGAAAACGCCATTATCTTCGAGGCATAGCCCGACTCGAAAGCGGAGTCATGCGCGTGACGCTCACCAGGAGCCAGAGCTCGGGCGCCATGAGTACATTGACGAGGGGAAATTGTCTGGTGGTCGTGCCTGAGGAAAGTGGTCGGCTCGCTGCCGGCGATGCTGTGGAGATCGAGTTGTTATGAGCCTTCGCGCTGCAGTTCTTGTTGCCTCTGACGGCTGTGCGCAAGGGGAGAGGGAGGATGCATCGGGCCGGGCCATCAGAGAACGTCTGGAATCCTCCGGCATAGTGGTCGCCGGGTTCGCGATCGTTCCCGATGATGCCGATGCCATTGCCGCGGAGCTCATCCGTTTTTCCGATGATCTGCGCGTGGACATCGTTCTGACAACGGGGGGGACGGGCCTCGGCCCCCGGGATGTCACTCCCGAAGCGACGGCACGAGTCCTCCGGTGTCAAATCCCCGGCATCGCCGAAATGCTTCGCTCCGCCGGGCAGCGAAAGACCCCCCATGCCATGCTCTCGCGAGGGATTGCGGGTCTCCGGGGATCAACGATCATCGTCAATCTCCCAGGATCTCCTGGAGGGGTTTGTGACGGACTCGACGCGCTACTCCCCTCGCTCTTTCATGCCGTTGATATGGTTCACGGCGGGGGGCATGAAGAGTCCAGGAAGAGACAAACGTGAAGGCAATGTCGATAACAACCGGGACCGTGCAACGCGCAGGCCGTCACCACGATGTGAGGTCAAGAGCAAAAACCATTCATCAAGAGGAGAAGACAATCACGTGAGCTTTCCCCATCCGTTTTATCGCTGGCGCCCCCATCCGTGGCACGGACTGGAGATCGGTCCCGATCCGCCCCGTATCGTGCACGCCTTTATCGAGATCACACCGTTCGATCTGATCAAGTATGAAGTGGATAAGACAACGGGCTATATCCGGGTCGACCGGCCGCAACGGACGTCCTCGCTTCCGCCATCCTTGTATGGTTTCATTCCGCGCACGTACTGTGCAGAGCATGTGCGGGAGCTTTCACCGACGGCGAAAAAAGGTGATGGCGATCCCCTCGACATTTGTGTTCTGAGCGAACGCCCGATCAGCCGGTCCGAGGTCATTCTCAATGCACGGGTGATCGGCGGCATCCACATGATAGACCACGGGGAGGCGGACGACAAGATCATCGCCGTTCTGGAAAACGATCCGCTCTGGGGACTCTCGAAAGAGATCACAGATATCCCGGACATCGTCGTGGAACGCCTGCGGCATTACTTTGCGACGTACAAGTTGATTCCGGGGACTCCCGACGCCGTGTCGATCGAGAAGATCTACGGATGCGACCACGCGCAGAAGGTGGTTCAAGCGGCCATGGAGGATTACGTGCAGCACTACGGAGGGTAGCGGTTTTCGGCCGGCATGGTGTCCGGATCCGCAGGCCCGGCTGTGAGGTTCCGCCGGAGAAGCGGTGGGACACCGCCAGTCGATCTCTCCCCATGCCTTCGTATCCCGGTGTCGGATCGTGTTCCGGCACCGGGATTTCTTCATTCCGCTCCCTTCAGCCGGTGTTCCGGCAACCATGAAAAAGATTCCCGACCTCTTCGCGTTGGGAATGACCGTCGTCACCCCATGTGTTTTCCGCTGGAAGACCCAGGAGACCTGTCTCTTCTCCTTCACGGTCGAGCTTCTCGTTCGGGGGTGTCGCGCAGTCCGGACGGCAACGACGAGGCGGCTACTTCTTGATCTTCTGTGCGGGTATTTGTTGTTGAAGCGAAGGGAGCCGGTAGCCGATCTGCTGGTTTGCGATGCGAACAACCGCCGAGTCGGGGCCGACCCGTTGGACAACGGAGTTCCTCAGCGCCGTGTCATCGACGAGAGAGTCGAGGTAGAGGGTGAGATGGACTCCGTCGTCGCGCTGCTCCACGAGAGTCTGCACTTTGTCTGCCGCGATCTGCTTCTGGATTGCCTGGCGCGTGCCTGGCAGATCGGCAGACGGTCGCTGGCTAATGGAGAAAGCGGCGGGGACCTCACTGGCCGAAGCGCCCATTTTGCTCCGTCGCATTGAGGCATCGACCTCCCTTTCGACTCTGGCCGCCTGCGGGAGTGCGTCTTTGAGCCGGCTCTCTTCATGCACCGGTTGTTGAATAAACGTGCCTTCCGTCCAATAGGCGGCAGACCCCGCTGAAAGGCCCGTTGCGTAAGTCTTCTTCTCGTCCATGGTAGTCTTCTCGAGTGTGCGAGCCTCGTCTGCAACCGCAAGCTCCTTATCCATGTTTCCTGATTGCGGTATGCTCACGGCGGGGGCGTTTTCGATTTTCCCCTTTGCGGCACCGGCGTCTGCCGCACCCGTTGGTTCTTTCTTGAGGACGGCTGGCGGGGCTGCGGATTCACGTGCGGCTTCGGCCCGTTGGCCTTTCCCCTCGGCGGGAGCCCGGACTTGTCCAAGCTCAGGGGATGGGGGTGGTGGTTCGTGGAGGGCAAACCAGCGCGAAGTGATCCCGACGCCGATCAAGCCAATGATCACAGCGGCTGCAGCAAGAGTCCGCCATGGGATGGCCGCATGAGATTCGCCCGCCAGACGGCGGGTGAGTCGCTCCTTGAATTCGTCCCTCCCGAGCCGCCGGACGCCTGCAGCGATTCTGCGGTCCGCGAGCACGGCCTTTCTGCATACTTCGCAGGTGCGAAGATGATCCTCAAGCTCTTCGCGCTCACCAGGCTGCAGCTTTTCAAGCACGAAACGCTCGAGCAGCTCGGGATCGTTAGAGAGAGGGTGTTTGCCGTTGTCAGTCATTGCGGGTCCGATACTCCTGCAGCATTTGCTGCAGAGCTTTTTTGCACTGATACTTTTTTGACTTTGCCGTGTCCGCATTGGCGAAACCCATGCGGCGGGCGATCCGGTCCATGCTCTCCTCCTCCCAATAAAACAACAGGAGGAGCGTTCGACAGGGTTCCCCGAGTGCGTGGAGTGCCTCTTTCACCCGAAGTGCCTCCTCGCTCTCGATCAGAGCTTCAAGCGGCGAAAGACCGGGATCGGCCGAGTCTTCCGGGTCGGTGCCCGTGATTTCCCGCTTCTTTCGCGCCAGACGCCGGAGCCACAGGTTTCTCGCCGTTGCGAAAATGAAGGTCTCCAGTTTCGCCGTTTGTTCGAAGCGTCCTGCTTGAACACGTTCCCAGAGAATCACGAGGGATTCTTGAAGCACATCATCGGCGTCGTCGCGAGTCCCACTGTTTCGTGAGATAAATGCATGCACGGCTTTTTGACTGGACCGGTGGAGCAAAACAAGCCCCTCTTCGTCCCCCCGCCGGAGCATATCCAGCACGCGGGTGTCCTGGTTCAAGAAAAGGAGGGGAGCACTCATTTACCTTCTACATGTTAATGACATAAACGGGTAAGAAGTGAACGGAAAAAGGTACAAAGAACCAACGCGGAATTCAAACAAGAGGAGGCAAATCCATGAAGCGTACCCAGTTGTTGTTCCTTGTCTGGCTGTGCATCGCCGGCCGGTCGGATGCCGGGGCCCAGGCACCCCAGAATTCGGCAGCAGGCGAACGGCTTGCCGTCGATTTGACGATTTACAATCAGAACCTCTCCCTCATTCGAGAAGAGCGGACAATCAGTTTTGCTAAGGGATTGGGTCGGGTTATCATCCCGGATATCCCGGCGACCATCGACGGCACCTCGCTCCATTTTCTGAGTCTGACGGACCCTGCTGCGGTGAGGGTGCTCGAGCAGAACTACCAGTTCGATCTCGTGCACCAGGCGAAACTCCTGGAGCGTTATCTCGGAAAGCAGGTTGAGTTCGTTCGGACCGACCCGGAAACAAAGAAGACCTATTCCGTTTTCGGCAAGCTGCTCTCCACCGGCTATGTTCAGCAAGCGCAGTACGGCGGGGCGGTGACCTACAATTACTCCGGTGGTATGATTGCAGAGGTCAACGGCAAGGTCGAGGTGAACCCTGACGGGCGTCTGGTTCTTCCGAGTCTGCCAGAAGGGTTGATTCTCAAGCCCCAGCTGGAGTGGCTGGTCAACAGCACGAAGGAGGGCCAGCACCGGGCGGAGATCAGCTACCTTGCGGGGGCGCTCTCATGGAACTGCAACTATGTTGCCCTCCTTGCCAAGGGGGGCGGGAAGCTCGACATGACGGGATGGGTGACGCTCACCAACAACTCCGGCACTTCGTTCAGAAACGCAGGTCTCAAGCTTGTCGCTGGCGATGTGAACATCGTCAAGCAGGAGATCGGCGGGGCAATGCGCATGGCCAAGTCGATGGCCGTTGCCGATGCCGCAGAGCCGCAGTTCAAACAGACGGAGCTGTTCGAGTACAAGCTCTATTCGCTCCAGCGCCGCACGGATCTGCAGAATAATGAGACCAAGCAGATCGAGTTAACGTCCGGAAACGGGATCCCGTCGAAAAAGGTCTTTATCTATGACGGTCTTGCCGATCAATGGAGGATGTGGCACAACAATTACTCGTATCGGTCGCAGGGAAGCTTCGGACAGCAGTCGAACACGAAAGTCGGGACGTTCGTAACCTTTAGGAATGATGACAAATCGGGGCTCGGGATTCCGCTCCCGAAAGGGAAGGTGCGGGTCTACCAGCGCGATGACGACGGGAAGGAACAGTTCATCGGCGAAGATGAGATTGACCATACGCCCAAGAACGAAGAAGTGCGCCTCTATTTAGGGAACGCGTTCGACATTGTCGGGGAGCGGGCGCAGAAGGACTTCAAGTCGTTTGCGAACGGGAGGGTGGTGGAGGAAACGGTCGAAATCAAGGTGCGGAATCACAAGGCGGAGTCGGCCGAGGTCCAGATCTACGAGCATCCCTGGCGCTGGAACCAGTGGGAGATCGTCAATGCGTCGGGGGAGTGGACCAAGGTTGACCAGTCGACGCTGAAATTTCCGGTGAAGATCGGGAAAGATGAGGAGAAGGTCGTACGGTACACAATACGGTATTCCTGGTAACCACATTCATCAATCACTTCATTCTCGGGGGAGAAAGGAGAACAGGTCATGACATCACGCATGGTGATCCGGAGTCTTGCTGGAATTGCGCTTGTGCTGATTCTGCCGGCGGTGACGGCTGCGGGGGCATTCCTGCCGCCGCCGCGCCCGGCGGTCAGTCTCGAGGCGCTGGTCAATTGTCCATACATGCCGGCCCACGGTGGAACAGCGTACCTGCAGCTGGCGATCGCAACCTCGGATCCCGTTTCCGGGACCCGAAGACCGGTCAATCTCGCGGTGGTGCTCGACCGCAGCGGGTCGATGCGGTCGGAGGGGAAGATGGAGAACGCCAAGGCTGCCCTCCGTGCCCTGATCGACCAGCTGCGCAGCGACGATATTCTCTCGATCGTGATCTACGACGATGTTGTCGAGGTGCTCCGGAGTGCTTGCCGGGTGGGAAACAAGGAAGAGGTGCGACGGCTGGTGGATGAAGTGTATCCCCGCGGCTGGACGAATCTGGGGGGAGGAATGATCGAGGGGTTCCGTCAGGCGGAAAGGAACCTGGGGCGAGAATTCGTGAACAGGGTGATACTTCTTTCGGACGGACTTGCCAACCAAGGAATCACCGATCCGGGCGAGTTGACACGGATCGTGCGACGCTTCCGGTCGCGATCGATCTCGCTCACGACGGTGGGTGTAGGGCTGGAGTACAATGAGAATCTGATGGTGAGTCTCTCCAACGGCGGGGGCGGAAACTACTATTTCCTCGAAAGCGCACGGAATCTTGCGTCGGTGTTCAGGAAGGAGTTCAATCTCCTCTCCTGTCTGGTGGCACAGAACGCTTCGATCGAGCTGACGCTGGGGAAGGGGGTCGCGGTGAGGGAAGTCATCGGCTGTGAAAACTCAGGCGAAGGCGATCGCCACTCGATTCGCATCGGTGACCTGTATGCCGGGGAGCGTCGGGAGTATACCGTCGAGCTTGAAGTCCCGCCGGGCCGCGGACGTTTCACGGTTGCGACCGGTGTTGTCCGGTATGACTCCGAGAAAGGGAGCGGATCCTGTTCGAACACAATGAGCGTGTCCGTGCGCTACACGTCAGAGACGGCTGAGGTAGAGCGGAACCGGGACTGGGGCACGCAGGCGCGTGCCGAGGTTGCCGCGTCCACGCGCAGGGTTGAAGAAGCGCTGCAATCCCTCGATCAGGGGAGGAAGGATGAGGCGCTCAGGACTCTGCAGGCCGCGCAAGAGGCAATCGTGAACTCTCCGGCTGCAGCGCGTGGGGGGGAGGCCGGCGCCATTCTGCGCGATCAGGAGGCCAAGCTGAAGGAATACAGCAGCGCGCTGCAGCAGGCAGAGGGCGATGCCAGGAGGGAGAAGAAGTCCATCCAGTATGAGAACTACAAGGTGCAGAAGAGCAGATAGAAGCGGGGAGGGTGGCGCGAAGGCCGGGCACATCAGCGGGGGAGCGTCTGTGTGTCCGGCGCCCGCTGTACCGCGAGCTTCAGCTCGCGCTTCTGAACAGCGCGGATTGAAGTCCGCGATAGACGTCTCGCACTGTTATTTCTTGATCGTAAAAGGGATGGTCATCCAGGATGTGGCGGGACCGGTGGCGAGGACGCCGGGGGAATACTGTGAGTGCATGACCGCGTCGATAACGCTCTCGTTCAGGCTTTCGTTCGTGCTTCGTGTGACGGTGGCCTGAACGGGATTTCCGCGCGGATTGATCTGAACTTTCACGATGACTTCTTCCTCAGTCCCAGGTTTGATGAGGCCATCGGGGAATACTGGTTGCTGCATTTTCAGGATTTGTGGGCTCTTTTCGACTGCGGCCCCTGATGGCGTTAGCGCAGGTTCGTCAGTTGTCCGAAGGTCCCCCGCTGAACCCTCCTCTGTTGTGGCTGGTGCAGCGTCGCCTTGCTCGCCCGACGGTGATGCACCATCCATGAGCGCGGACCGTGCACGCGTTGCCTGGTTGCCCGTTGTCCTGTCGCGTTCTTTCGTCCCGGGCTGGTTCTTCATGGGCTGAGCCGTTTTACCATTATATTGAGGTGGCTGCGATTGCGAATCTTCCAGGGGGGCGTTTTCCAGCTTCTGTGGTTCGGCCTTCGGTGCCGGTTCCTGTGTTGCATCCGCCGTGGAGATGAAGTAGAGGACGGTAATGACCGCGATTCCGGTCAAAACGGCCGCCCCGAGGAAGACTGGTTTCTTCGACTTCCGTCGGTCCGTCGTGATGTCTGCTGCGGGGATGGTTTGCTGGAGTTCGGACTTAATCAGCTGATCAATTGCGTCCATGCCCGGCAAAGCCCGTCCTTGACTTCGTGTGGTACTCTGGTAGCCCGGCCCGGTGCACTTACCGGTGGCGTTCGTAGTTGGAGCTTGCTGACTTACTGCGCTCCTATTCGCCCGTCTCAGTGCGCCGGGGGCCATCTGAGAGATAGTCACGAGGGGATTCCTGGCTGCTTGTTCGCGGCGTTCCTTTTCCGCGTCTGCCTTGATCGTGGCTTCTATCCGCCGCGTCGCGACATTCGTCGGGTCCAGGGCAAGGGCAAGCGACACCTCGTCCAGCGCTTTCGCGTAGTGACGCTGTTCGCCAAGCCGCTTCGCTTTGGTGAGGTGCTTTGCGATCGTAGCGGTCACCGCTTCGTCGTCAATTGAAAGGGGAGTGACATACTGGGAGGGCAGCGTGCCGGCCGCCTTTGCCTGCTCTTCGAAGATCCGCTTTTCCATGCGCTTGACGTCTTCATGGAATGGATCGATCGCGAGTGCGGCCGACACCTCTGTCAGCGCCTCTTTGTAGCGACGCGCGGCAAGGTGTTCATAGGCGTTCTTCATGCACCGGAAGATTTTCTGATCGTCTGCTCTTTTTCTTGCCTCTTCCTGATCCCGTTGTCCGCGCTGTGCTTTTTCCCCTTCGGTCTCCTTGCGCAGCTTATCCTCATCTTCTGCCTTGCGTTGCACCGCATCTTCCTTGGTTTGCCGCCCGGCATCTGCACGCTCCGTCCATGCTTTCTGCGCGCTGACAATCCGGTTCTCGCATGCCCGAAGATCGCCGTTGGTCGGGTCGAGTATATAGGCGCGGGTAACCAGACGGAGGGCTTCTCCGAATTCTCCGCGGGCTGCCAGGGTATCGGCCTGCCGGACATATTGCGTTACTGATTCACGGACCGACTGTTCCTGGCGGCGCTGCTCTTCCATCATCCGGCGATGGTTCTCAAGCTCGGCGCGCTGCTGCTCCTCCCGACGAGCGCCGATCTCGCGTTCCAGGGCCACCACTTCGGGGTTTGAAGGATCGATGACGGCCACAAATGCCAGTTCGCATTGTGCCTCCTGGATCTGGCCGGCGGCAAGGAAATCCCGCGTACGCTGAAGGTACTCCTTTCCCTTTTCGGTTTGTGCCGAGCGTCTGGCCGCCTCCCCCTCCATCCGACGCTGCACTTGCTCGTGCCGGGCATCATCCATCTCTGCACGGAAGCCACGATCGCGTTTCTGCCTCTCCTCGGCTTCCCGGTGATGACGGTTCTCCACTTCTCTCCGTACAACCCCCTCCTGCGCCGCGCGGATTCTCTTCTCGATCAACTGGATGTCTGCATTGGTCGGGTCAAGCAGTGCGGCACGCGATATGACTTCGAGCGCCCTGCCGTATTCTTTTCTCCCGAGATATTCGTTGGCGCTGTCAAGAAGTGATGCGATCTTTGACATGATGACGACATTCTTGAATTCACCCGGCGTCCCCTTGGACTTCTGTCCCGGGTGGGCCATCGGCGTTGCGATAGCGTTCAACTGTCCTTCGACACTGGGAAGATCGGGGAAGGAGCGGGCCGGACCGACGAATGCGGCTCTCGGCGTCTGAGGAGGGGGGGATCCCGTCGGGCGGTCCGGCGTCGACTGCTTCGACTCAGATTGGTGCATCAGCATCCGGACGCGCTCTTCGTAGGCTATGGCGTACCTATTCTCCGGCTCTTGCTCGCGCGCTTTGGCGATCGCATTGAGCGCACCGGCATAATCTCCCTGCTTCACCAATTTATCGGCGAGTTTGAGAAACATTCTTTTCCCTGTCCCCGGTTAGTGTGTGGAACTCCCGCTCAAATGGGTACAAAGCGTATGCCAGCAGAAGGCCCCGGTTTTGTTACGAAATCAGGTGACTTCCGTCAGACGCGAAGAGGGGAATTTGTCGGAAAGCAGAATTTACAGTGATGTGCAGGCATGGGGGACAGAGGCGATTGCCGATTGCGGGATGGACCAAAAGGAGAAGGAGCGAACGGGTCCCCCCCACTCTCATTTCCTATGAACGACGGGGCACCGTATCGGTTTCACCTCGACCCGCTGCGACGAACGGCGCGAGGCGAGCGAGCCTGACGAGACGGGTCCGCCTCCTGGGGCGGGTAATCTGACGTAGATCAGATAGCCTCACTTCGTCGATGTCCCGTCTCCAACGGGGACGGATACGGTGCCACTCATTGTGTATGATCACTGAGTTGATGTGGCACGAGCGATCGAAAGTCGGAGCGGCACCTGGATTGGCGAGGGCAGACCCGGGCAAGAAGCCTACTGTTTCTGCCGGAAGGTGAAGGGTATCGTCGCTGTCGAACTGACCGGGCCGCGCCGCGTGCGACGCGGTGAGAACGTTGCGTTGCTGACTGCATCGATGACCGCCACGTCAAGGAGCTCATTTGTGCTTCTGACGATCTTGGTCTGCCCGGGGCTGCCCTCCGGATCAATTTCTACCTGAACGACAACCTGTCCGTCAAGTGCTGCGGCATACGAGAAGCTCGGGAACTTTGGGTTCTGAATTGAAAGAAGTTTCGCTTCTTCGAGAACAGTGTCACCGGCGGCAAGTGGCTCTGACTCCAGAGTCATTGTCACTGGCCGCGATTCCCCGCCTTCGCGGGCAACCTGAGGGGAAAGCTTTCCCTCCGACCTGATCAGGGAAATCATGAACCTCAGCTCCGCTGTTCCCGCCGGCGCGGGCGAAAGTGCTTTTGCTGACGGAGGTGCAGGTACTTTTGGATTTGCAGAAACAGGGCTCTGCTGTGTCTCCCCATCGCCGGAAAAGTAGTAGAGGGCGAAGAGGGCGGCAATCAGCGCAACGATGATCCCGATTATCACGGCGGGAGACATTTTCCTCTTCCCGGCCGCCGCCTCCGTTGCCGGGGATTCGGGACCTGGAGAGGGAGACGGGGATTCTTGTGCGTTAGTGGAAGGTGTCGTGCCCGAATGAACCCTCCCGGAAGAGTCTCCACCAACAGCACCGGCTTTTCCTGCCGGGCGCATGGTACGGAAATGGGGTTTGGTGACGGTTTGGACCTTGTGAAGCGAGATGAGTTGCTCGATCTGCTGCTCGAAGTCTTTTGCTATCCGGTTGGCTGGTTCGATGATATAGACGCGACGGATTTCTGTGAGCGCGTTCTGATATTCACCCTTCCTCACGTATTCGTGTGCGTGCTGGAAGTATTGATTCTTCAGCCACTCCAGGGCGGCGGCCTTCTCTTCCCGTTCACGCTCGAGTGCGGCTCGCGCTTCAAGCGAAGGTCCGCCGGGCGCTCCAGCTTTCCCTTCCAGCGCCCGTTCGATGATGCCTGGAATCGACTCCAGAATGTCAGACCGATGCTCATCCGTCAGGATGTTCATCTCGGCCAGTTCGATCAGCTGCTCCACCTGCTTCTCGAACGCGAGAATGTAGATGTTACGGGGCTCAAGGTTCTTTGCCTCCTTCAGAGTTGCGAGGGCTTCCTTGAAATTGCCCGCTTCAGTTTGACTCCGGGCGCCGGAAAGATATCCGGCGATGGTCGTGCGGTTGGTGCTCGCTTCGGCGGAGCTCATGGATTGATGTGAGGATCCTGTTGGGAGGAAGATACCGATTCACAATGAGAATTTCAAAGCGTCATAGGGCGAGGGGCCCGGTAGCGTGCAATTTCCGCCCTTCTACCGGTAGCTGATCGCCAGCCTGACTGAGTCTGTTCTGTCGGGGCAACGAATGGTGATTGCCCCGTCCTTTTCATCCATCCACCACCCATCTTCCTGACGGGTCGAAGGGCTGATTTCTCGCCGATTGGAGGACATGTTGTTCAGGGTCACCCGTTTTGGAGTCTTTCCGGCTGATAGAACACGGAAGATCAAGGAACGGCTTGCGGGACGATAGATTCCTTCGGCTGCAGAGAGAACAAGCGTAAGAGAGTCCACCGAACCCGACTGAGTCAGCGTGCGCCGGAGGTACTCGCCTTTCTGGAATCGCAGCGATGTTCCGTCATCTTCATAGAAAACGGATTGTGTACGGATCCCGCTGGGATGAGGATACACCAGGATTGTCAGCGGATCCACGGGAGCCTCGCTTGTGTACTGCACAACCTGCTGTGTGGGAATGGCTGCTCCCGCCCTTATGAAGAAGGGAATGCGGTTGATCGGCGCATCAACGGAAACCTCCTTTCCGCCGGCATGAAGTACGCCCGTCCAGTAGTCATACCAGAATCCGGCGGGGAGATTGACCCGGCGTTTGACCGCGCCCTGCTGGAGGACAGGTGCAACAAGCAGGTCACTGCCGAAGGTGAACTGCGTCGACTCGTCAAGGTTGATCAGGTCGGTGGGGTTGTCGAACATCATTGGCCGCATCGCCGGGATGCCCGTTGCGGCGGCCTCCTGCATCACGCCGTATATGTAGGGGAGGAGGGCGTACCGCAAATTGATGGTTTCGCGATTGATGACCGTGAACTCAGCCCCGTACTCCCACGGTTCCTTGTTCGGTTCATTGATCTCGGAATGCGCCCGCATAAGAGGGGTGAATATGCCGAGCTGGAGCCAGCGCGCGAACAGCTCGCCGGATGGGTATCCGAGGAATCCCCCGATGTCCGAGCCCACGAACGGTTGTCCGGAAATGCTCATGCTCAGGCACATCCTGAGCGCCATGGCGAAGTGCTCCCACGAGGCGACATTGTCGCCGGTCCACGCAGCAGCGAACTGTTGGCCGCCTGCGTAGGAGGCGCGTGTCAGCACGAATGGCCGTTCTCCCGGGACCAGCTTTCGGACGCCTTCGAAAGTCGCACGGGTCATCTGCATTCCGTAGATGTTATGATTCCCGGCGTGCGACGACGGACCGAAGTCTGTGCGATGAACTGCCGCCAGGTCAATGGTACGGGTGGGGGTGTTAAAGACCGACGGTTCATTCATATCATTCCACCAACCTTTGATTCCGGAGTGGACAAGTCCGCTAAACTGCTCTCCCCACCATGTGCGTGTGCGCTGGTTTGTGAAATCCGGGAACGCACATCGGCCGGGCCACACATCGCCCGTGAAGACCGTTCCGTCAGACCGGCTGACAAAGTGATTCCCCGCCTCCCCGGAGCGGTAAGCGGCATAGGAGCTGTCGATCTTTATGCCGGGGTCGATGATCGCCACCACCTTGAACCCATCCCTGGCGAGATCGGTCAGGAGCCTCTCTGGCGAGGGAAAATTCCTCGCGTTCCATGTGAAGACCCGGTACCCTTCCATGTAGTCGATGTCGAGATAGATCACGTCACAGGGGATGCGTTGGCTCCGGAATGATTCTGCAATTTCCCTGACGCGGCTCTCTGGTGTGTAGCTCCAGCGGCATTGCTGGTAGCCGAGAGACCATCGTGGGGGGAGGGGCATCCGTCCGACCAGCTCTGTAAATGTAGAGAGGATCTTCCGTGGTGTGGGTCCGCAGAAAAAGTAGTAGTCGATTTCTCCGCTCTCCGCGCCGAACGAGTACTGATTCCGGGACTCTTTGCCGAAGTCGAAGGACGACCACGCGGGATTGTCGAAAAAAATCCCATAGGCCTTCCCTTCTCGCACGCCGTAAAAGAAAGGGATCGACTGGTACAGGGGATCGGTGTCCGGCCCGTATGCCGGAATGTCGGAGTTCCACATCGCGGTATGTGATCCCCTTCGATTGAACGACCCTCCCTTCTCGCCCAGACCGAAGTAGTGTTCGTCTGGGGGCATGATCTTCCACACCCGTATCTCGTTCCCGGATTGCGACATCCCTTTCCCCGGGTGATCGGCATTCACCAGATGTCCGGCGCTGTCGAGGAAGGAAATGCGGAGGGGCCGGCGTCCGATCACGACCTTCAGTGTGGTGCTAGCGAGGGTAATCGCGGAGTCAGTCTCGAGCCGGCGCACAACCGGCGGTTTCCAGTCACGCTTCACCACCGCCCAGGAGAAACCCGCCCCCAGGGCGGACCCGCCCGGGACGCATCGGATCCTGACGAGGTCGTCCGCAAGAACCTGAACCCGGGTCACACTCTTGCCGGCATGGAGGAGGACCGTTGCGCCGTTTTCGTATCGCAGGGAGTCGACATCCGGGAGGCTCTTCCACTGGGCGATGAGGGTGCAGGGGAGAAGAAGGAGTGCAGCAATGGTGAGAGAGCGATGCTGCATCGATAGGATTCCGTTTCCACACATCGGTGCATGGTATGGGACGGTCCGGTGGGAAGCAT
>Ga0209253_10000865_pt1 | contig 26316 bp, 16 predicted proteins | sample FrelakmetBRP12BR_FD_187145 | JGI IMG/M metagenome (GOLD analysis project Ga0209253, IMG submission 187145) | Freshwater lake sediment microbial communities from the University of Notre Dame, USA, for methane emissions studies - BRP12 BR (SPAdes)... | ecosystem: Environmental > Aquatic >...
CCTCCACCGAGCCATCCGGCAGGAATTTGATAAAGCGACTCTCGAGCTTGATGGTGGCTTGATCGAAGACCATCGAGAGCCTGTCCGCACTTTTCTTCAAGACGATCTCGCCCGGCACGAACCAGTTGCGGTGCCAGGGGACCTCGGTATGCGACTCCAGAGCCAACTCCAGCTCTGATTTATAACCCGGCACATTTGGCGAGACAGGCTGGTGGGTGAGCGTATCGGTGCCGGCAACCAGGCCCTTAAGGTAACGGTCGGCTTCGAACATGACCTGGCCGAAATGTGTGTTCCGGGTCTGGCCGAAATATTCCACGCGCTGGGTGATATCCTGCATTGTCGGATCAACTGGCACCATGGTCACGCCCGGATTCTCGCCGCTGCCGTAGATGGAGCGGATGGCAACCACCAGGTCGTCCATGTTCATGGGTGGCAGGTTAAGATCCTGCCGTCCGATTAGCGTCACCTGACCTGTATTTGGATCGAAGCTCGCGCCGGTTATGTCGTTTAAATTGACCAGAGCCTTTGCGGCTTGGTCAAGTGAAACGCCACCAACGGTCGAAGGTGTGTCCCCACAGAGTGATGAAAATGGACACGGCTGTGGGGTCGGAAGTTGACGAGGCGTAATAAGTGTTAGAGAGATCGATGGTACGTAAGGCTGAAATGGTATATCAGTTATTAAAGGTCCATAGGTCTGAGGAAGCATAAGGGACTGTGGGTACACGGCGGGCTGAGTTGGTATCGGTGGAAGGTAGGCAGGAATGGAAATTGGTAGTGGAAAATCGAATGTATATTCTGGGATAGTCTTCGAAAGATCCGTGACCATGACTTGAAGAAGTGGTTCAAGCGAGAATTGGGTTAATGGCGCTGGGCTGAATCCTCTAGGATTCGATGATGGTGTTGGTGATGGCACAGGATTTCGCTTACGACATTCTTCATATTCCTGTATCTTTTTTCCTATTTGGGCGAGCAATAGGGCTATATCATTTTCTATTTCTTTTATCTCATTTTCAACTTTTATGCAGTCCTGCTTTCCTTGTTTATCTAATAATTCTGGATGGCCACATCCCAAATTTGTAAATCTATTATTTGCTTTCTGAAGTTTTAATTTAAGTGTCGCCAGTTGTGCTCTCATCTCCTGAAGTTCTTTTTTGATTGCCTCGCAACGATCACCTCCACTCTGGAAAAAAGGACAACTCAATTGAATATCCAGCCATCTGGTCACTTTTATATGTGAAGTGTCATAAAGAGGTTCTAATCCAGATGGATCCGCATTTTTAGCCGGATTGTTTTGAACATATACATATCCGTTCAGGCTCTGTGGTTCCTCCAAGGAACCGGGGAAAGGATCCTTGCTGATGAACCGACCCAAACCTGGGTCGTAGTATCTGGCACGCAGGAAAAGCAGCCCGGTTTCCGGGTCGGATTGCTCACCTGTAAAACCAAGCAATGCTGAGAGCTCCTGGGAGCTTTGTGAAATGCCGAATACATCATAAGTATTGGTACTCGAGATCTTTCCCCCAGCATCTGTAATCCCAGCGACGCTGCCCAAACCATCTTCCAAGTAAAACGAGCCAGTCCCGGCGTTCTTTTCCCCAATTTGGGGGATTATGTAAGTCGCTTGGCCTTCAGAGATTTGAAATACCACCTGTGGTAAAGAACCGCCTTGCTGAACATATACTGTTTTATTTCCATTGACGGTTTTAACCAGACGGCGTCCATCACCATCATAACCAAAACTGACTTTTGTCGTACCATCGTCCACGCCGACCAGCCGGTTCTCGTAATCCCACATGTAGTGGGTCTGCTTGAGCGTTTTCTTGTCTGCGCGCTCCACCAGATTACCATTGGTGTCGTATCGGAAGGTAACCTGCCCTTGCGTTCCTTTCAGTTCTGCTAACTGGCCCAACCCGTTGTATGTGTAGCGCGTTTCCCCCATCTTTGAGGAAGTCATCGCAGTGCGGTTGCCGGTCGGATCGTATTCATAGTTCACATCTTCTCCATTGGGATATGTGACCCCCACCAGCCGATAAAGATCATCGTATTGGTAGCGCGTCACCTGTGTGCCGTCAGCGCTTGTCCGGGTCATTTGTGTGCGATTACCGGCCGCGTCCAACTGGTATTCGAAGCCAAGCAGCAAAGCACCGCCCGATGAGGAGTGCCGGATGGTCGTCAAGCGCTTACCATTGTCGTATTCATAGCGGGTAGTTACACCGTTGGGGAGTGTGCGCCCGGTCAGGTCTCCGGCGAGGTCATATTGGTATTTTGTGACTCCACTTGAATCCTGAACCGTTGAAAGTTGCCCATTCGCATCCCATGAGTAGGCTAATGCATTGCCATCCGGGTAGACCATCTGGGTCAGAAGGCCACGTGGGTCATAAGCGTATTGCAGTGTTTTTTTATTCGGGTCTGTGATCTCGACCAGATAGCCGTGAATATTGTACGCATAAGAAGTCGTCCCCAGTGAATCAGTCATGCTTGTGCGTTGGCCGAGTGAATCGTAGGTGTATTTGACCGAACTTTTGTCTGGATACCAGATGGCAATCAACCGGTTGTCTGCGTCATAATCGAATTTTGTGGTTGCCTCATTGGCATCCGTGCGGGTCTTTATATTGCCGTTGGGGTCATAGGAAAATTGGACCCCGATGCCTGTCTGTTGTAATAATGGAGTATTCGATGCTGGTGATATTCCCACTTTCGCAACCGGTGACACATACATGCCTGCACTGCCGGCCAATAAGGAAACCGTCATGATCAGGTTTACGCTTTTTCGACTGATGATTGTGAACATTGTTCACCTCCTATCAACAAACAGAACCACTTTCTCTATGCAATCAGGGATATTATTCCTCGTATTAGGGCAATATTGAGGCGGCACACCGGAAACCAATATAATCGATGGTGTAATTGGGAAAACCTCCATAACGAATAAAGGTATATTGACCTTCCTGGGTTCTGGCCCACCAACCGCCCCGATAAACACGTAATTGTGGACTATTCGGTCCCTGAGGGTTACTCTGGCCCAGTTGGGAATAATAGCCATATTCATAGGCATCGAATACCCACTGCATGACATTCCCTGCCATATCCAATACTCCAAACGGGCTGGCTCCATCGGGATAATGGCCGGCCGGTGATGTGAATAAATAACCATCATCGCCTCCACTTGCCCAAGGGAAGACTTGTTTACTTGCCGGTGCGGTCTTGTCCCAATCCAGGATCCAGACTCTGAGTTTCTCGTCCCCATAATTAAGCAGATCCGGACCCATGCCTCCATCTCCCCAAGGAAGCATGCGGCCATCTGTACCGCGCGCGGCTTTTTCCCACTGGGCTTCGGTTGGCAGGCGCATGCCCGCACCCACCCAGGCGCAGTAGGCCATGGCGTCATTCCAGCTTACCTGCACCACCGGGTGATCCAGGCCTCCAAAATCGGTCTTTGGGCCGCGTGGGTGAAGCCAGTTCGTGCTTCCAATCTGGACTTCAGATTTATCCGGTTGAAATACCTCGCCAAATCCTTTTTTCTGAGCATCCGTTATATAACCACTGTCAACAAACAGTTGGAACATGGCATTGGTTACGTCTGTCTGGTCGATCCAGTAGTCATCCATCCCCACTTCATGCACTGGACGGGATTCTTCATAATCCCCATCGTTAGTTCCCATCGTGAATTTGCCCTCTGGAATATGCACCATCACCATCCCGTCTTTTTGACGCGTCCAGGCTGAACTATTTGTTGGTGTGGGTTGGGGAACCATTTTTGTGAAGGTGGGAGCGAGTGTCGCAGTCACGGTTAAGGTAGGTGTAAGCGTATCTGTAGGGATTGAAGTCAGGGATGGAATGATAGTTGAAGTATTGGTTGCAACCGCTACGGCTTGGTTCTTTTCCCATGGCCTCCAGGCAGTCAATATTATCCAGAAGAGGCAGCTGATTACGATACCGATATAACCCAGTTTCTGGCCAATTGCAGCAAACCGGGAATCCCTGCTATTGTCATTCCCATCCGCCCTTTTCTTGGAAAGAAACCCTAGAATAATTGGAGGAATCGAGATGATGAAAACTGGCAAAAATAACCCGGCAATTCCCAGCACCAGGCTGGCCAAGGAGGCTGCACTTGCTCTCAGGTCCCCCGGTGGCAGCGGGTGGATTTCCATCCCCAGAGCTGTACGCATTTCATCAATATTCTGAAAACGATCATTGATATCCATGGACATGGCCCGTTTGATAGCCAAATCCATTCCGGGTGACATGGAGGGATTGAGCTGCCGCGGTCCCGGCATGGCTTTACCCTTGCTGCGCTTGATGGCGTCTACGGGGTCCCGGCCTGTCAAAAGGGCATATAGGGTTGCCCCAAGGGAATAGATATCGCTGCGGAAATCCGTCGGATCCTGCCGATATTGTTCGGGGGGGCTGTACCCGGGCGTGACGGCGCTTGTTCCGGGCATTCCTCCGGATGCATCCTTTGGCAGTGCAATCCCAAAATCCACCAGATATGTTCTTCCCTTCCTGTCGTAGATCACGTTGGCAGGCTTGATGTCCCGGTGGATCACGCCGCGGGCATGGCAGTACGCCACCGCATTCATCACCTGCGCCATCCATTCCATCACCTGCTTTTCGGGAAATGGGACCTTGCCTCGTTCTTCCATCAAACTGTCCAAGTCGTGGCCCTCCACCAGGAACATCACCAGGTAGTAATTTCCACCTGCCTCGAAATAATCGGTCACTTTCGGCAGGTTGGGATGTTCCAGTTTGAGGAGAAGCCGCGCCTCCTGCAGGAACTGCTCGGCCGCTTTCTCGCGGATATTAACAGGCAGATCTTTCTCGCGCAGGCGCGTTTTATCCCCTTCTTCGTGGAAATGGGTGGCATCATCAGATGACAGTTTTCCAAGCTGAAATTCCTTGATTGCGCAGGACTGTTCCTGCAGGATATCGAAGGCGCGATAAACAGCTCCCATCCCGCCCTCCCCCAGCGGGCCTTCCACCCGGTAACGGCCTTTGAGCGTTTCACCTATTTGTACTGTCATATTGTTTTCCCGTCCTCCTGCAGTATGTGTCTTAAGTGGCGACTTTAATTGCAGAATTCCTGCACTTCAATGGCTGAAGCCGTTACACAAGTATTTACCCTGGCAGATGTTCACCTAGGGACAACCGGCATATTCATTAAATTCGGTTCCTTTTATTTCCATGAACAACTCGCTGGCATCCTGGTGGACAATCCCTTCAGCCGTGATGCATTGACCAACCGACAGGTCCACCGTTTCCTCACGGTCCCAGATCAAAAAAGTTCCTGCGTCCAGACTGAACCGGATGATCTGCAAATATTGGCCGGCGCTGTAGATTTTGATTATACGACCATAAACGCAGATGGAATTATCCACATCTTTATAGGTCAAGGATGACCACGGGATACAATTTACAGAGGTGGCTATTAAAGGTTCTGTTGGATAGGTTGTTGGAGAAGGAATAAACGTATTTGTAGAGATCTTTGTCAGAGAAGGAGTAATAGTTTGCTGGAGTGAAGGTGCATGGACAAAGCCAAACAAGACCACCTCGGTGATGAGCATGATTACACCCAGCGCCACCAGGAAAGAAACCGGAGAGGTGTTCGGAGGCTTGGCAGAGCTCCCGCCGGGCTGGAGCGATGGACGTGGTTGGGCGGCCGATGATGGTTGGTTTTGACTCATGCTTGACATATCTCTACGTTTTATGAAGGAATTTCAACTTTTTGCGCGTGCATGGTCAATCCCAGGCAGTTTCCTGGGGATCTCCTCCACCTGAATATACTGACTACGATTGGAATTCAGCTCATCAGCATATGCACGCAGCTCGCCAATTTTGGCCAGCTCCAGGAAAGTTTTTGTACGCAGCATGCGAAGCGACAGCTCGTAAGCCTGGTGTTCCGCTTCCTCCAGTCTATTCACGGCGGTCCGGATATCTGCATCGCTGGATGACTTGAATGTGTTCAGCGTGTTCACGCGTTTTGAATCAATCTCACTCAATTTCTTCTGATGAGCTGCATCCTCGTCCAGAAGGGTGGCCTCCAGGCGCGCCTGGGCACTATCCAGTTTTGGTTTCCGGTTGCGATATACCACTCCAATGACGATACTGAGGAGTAAACCTACCAATACTTCCGGAAAAAGGAATTTAGGATCCCGGAGGCGCGTAATGGCGTATTGGTACGAATAGAATTGTAAGAAGATGGCGGGGGCTGCAGCCATCAGAACAATGATAAGGAAAGCCAATGGAGAGGATGACCGGTTTTGTTTCCAGCGGGTTCCGGCCAACACCAGCCCCACTGCTCCCAGGACGGCCGCCAGGATGCCAAATATGCGGTTCGTCAGGAACAAGCCCAGCGCTGCGGCTGCGATCGGGCTGGCATCCCACCAGGTTAGTTTTTGAGGGTTACTCGGAATCCGGACATAGAGATATCCCAGGGATAAGGAAAGGATCATCATTCCAAAAGGTGGTGAAGCGAAGAGATTAAGGAATGAACTCCTATTAACTATCCTGGGAACCAAAATGATCATGCCGCTCAAGCCCAGCACCCATGGTGTGAATAGGATCGTCCAGCGGTTGATTTTTATGATCGACTGGAGTTGGGAGATTTCCTTGGCAAACTTCCCATTTATCTGGACGATTTTTTTCTGGTGCCGCTCCAACTGATCTTCCACTTCCTGCTTGAATCCTGCCAACTGTTGCACTAACTGGTCAATCTGGAATTTCACCTTATCCAGCACAGCTTGCGCCTCACCCTTGAGACGCCGGATGTTTTCTTCGATCCGCCCCAGCACTCCCTGGTATTGACGATATTGAAAAAGGTCCTCTTTCACACCGGGCGCCTGGTCAGGCTGGATATTCACTTCCGGGATCGCATTACCAGGTTCCGCCGGAAAGTACAAAATGACATCCACAAACTGCTTTGAAAATCCGGCAGAGGCTGCCAGTTCCGGTTCAAAATCATGCAGGGTCTGCTCCGAGCGTTCATACCAGCCGTGCGCTGCCTGATATGCGGCGACCATCTCTTCATTGCTCTGCCCTTGCACCGCCTCCAGGCATTGGTAAAGACCCAAGAGCTGGTATGCACGCCCTTCCAGCCGTGCCATCCGCTTTTTCCGCTCACGCCGCTCTTCTATCTCTACTACGTAATCGTTTAATGCCTCTGAATCCCACAAGTCGGTAAATTCAAGAATCTTTTTAACAATCGCGACCGTCTCATCCCCATTTGGCCAATCTCCCTCACCCATGACCGGTGTAACCACACTTCCCCCCTGCAGCCCGGATGCCCATTGCTTAACCAGGTCCTCATAAGTGCGCAGGAGGTCCGGCTTCACCGTTTTCCGGTACAGAAATGCCCTCACGTCCATTGATAGCCCATGATCGAAATTGTAGACTCCCATGAATTTACGGCCTGCCTGTACACGGTCTTTCAGCCCCTGCTGCGCCGCCTGCCGTTTCGTTTCGGCTCCACACCCCGGGCACTTTACCGATACCCCCATGGCTGAGAACCCGAGACCGCACAACGGGCAGATCAGCTCCTGCTCTTCCTTCCAATCCTTCTTCAAACCAGCTTTGCCTGTATCAGAGCCAAATAATGCTGTCAACGGCATCGGCTTGATCTTCGCCAGGATCGCGCGGGCTACTTTTTCCGCCGTCGGAAAGCGCTTCTCCGGACTTTTTTCCAGGCACTTCAGCACCACTTCTTCCAACACCACCGGTATATCCCCCCTTAGAGTTCTGGGTGGCAGCGGTTTTTCACTTAAGTGTTTCTGCAGCACCTCCGAATCTACCCCCACAAAAGGGACACTGCCCGTTAGCGATTCATACAGCATGATCCCCAGGGAATATATATCCGTCCGGCTGTTCACTTCCTTTGGGTTCGAAAACTGTTCCGGGCTCATGTAGGCCCAGGTCCCCATTGTGGCGCCGGTGCGAGTCAACTGGCTTTCCTCCTGCACGCGCGCAATCCCGAAATCGGTCAGCAGCGCCCGGCCATCTCTTGCGAGGAGTACATTATCCGGCTTCAAGTCCCGGTGGATCACTCCCTGCTTGTGCGCATATGTCAGCGCAGCACATACGTCTTTTGCGATCTGCGCTACAATCCCAACCGGCAGCGGTTCATAGTTCCCGGTGAGCTGTTTCATTACCGTATCGTCAGATGGTACTTCGCGCAGCTGCGTTGCATCCACTTCCTCACGCAAGCGCGTGGCATCCTCCTTACCCGTGCGTGCATCAAACGCCCCTTTGCCGACCAGCACATCCCTTAGCGAGCGACCATCCACATATTTCATCACCATGAAGGTCGTCCCGTCCGTTTCCTGAAAATCATATACTTCCACGATGTTCGGGTGCTTCAGGCTAAAGGTGGCCTCTGCCTCCCGCCGAAATCGTTCTACAAAGCCGTGGTTGTGCGATAACCGCTCATTCAGAACCTTGATGGCCACGAGTCGATCGAAGGAGGCTTGGTAACCCTTGTAGACGGTGGCGAAGCCGCCTTCACCGAGCAAGGCCTCCACCCGGTATTGACCAAGGGTGTCTCCGATATGAATTGTCATGAGGCCAATCCTTCTAAAATTGAAACATTTGAATCTACCCAGACACCTTCTTTATAATGGCAACTTTTTGTTGCTCCTTGCCATCTATTAGCGGTTGAAACCACGATCCATCAACACTGCAATTGCCGTGGCATTATCTTCTCCGCCGATCGTATCGGCAAACTGGATCAACGCGTTTACTGCAGCCTGGGGATCCTCCGCATTGGTCTGCAGGATGTAGGAAATCTGGTTATCATCAAGATATCCACTGATCCCATCGGTACACAGAAGGAGCATGTCGTTTTCATCCAGGGATAAGGGCCCGCACAGCTCAGGCTGAACTTCCTGCTTCTTCCCCAGCGCCCGGCTTAGGACATGCCTCTGCGGGTGCGTGCGCGCCTCCTCCTGGGTGATTACCCTGGTCTCTAGTAAATCATTGACGAGAGTGTGATCGCGGGTGAGTGGAATCAATTGTTGATGCCGCTGAAGGTATGCCCGACTATCGCCGACGTGCGCTAGGTAGAGTCCTTCCTTGGCTATCGACGCACAAACGATGGTAGTTCCCATGCCCACTTCACTGCCGAGACGACTGCGTTGAAAGATTTGCAAATTGGCTTCCCGGATGGCTTCCTCAAGAATATTTAATATAGGCGGATGGACCGTTTCATAATATTGAGCCAGAACATCCACCGCGATTTTGCTGGCCACCTCACCCGCGGCATAACCGCCCATTCCGTCTGCAACCACAAAAAGCCAACCCTTCTCCTGCAAGGCTGGCGTTTTTCCCAATGGGTCAAACCACTTGAGGCTGTCCTCGTTATGCTCGCGGACACGGCCCACTTCCGTGCGGTAACCCATGCGGAGACTGACTTGCTTTGGGGAATGGAACATAAGGGTTTCGAGTGCTCTTAAGGAATAAAGCGTGATCTACCCGGAGGGGCTATTTCACAAAAGGGTTAACGGTTGTGATCAGCCAGGAGCCATTCTTTCTAACCAGATTATGGGTCACACGATAGGGGATAAGTATCCCGAATTTGGAGCTTGCCTCATACACATGCAGCTGGCCGCTTACCTTTACCTGTGCATAGGATTCCTGCTGCATGAGCCTCTCAAGAACCAGGTCCTGGAATTCCCATCTACCATTCAGATTCACACCGGTTTTGCTGGCAACACCCTCAATGATGCCCTGGACATTCTGGACAACCGATATGTTATTCGATATGGCGGGAACACTCATGTCAAGGTATTTCTTAAAAAGCTCATCATCCTGCGTTTGCATGGCTGCATAAAAGGATCGTACGGTTTTTTCAGGCGTATTCAGCACCTTCGGCAACCATAAAACAAATCCGAGGGCGATGAGGAGAAGTGCACTGACGGATCCCCCAATAATAACAACCCACTTCCATGGGTATGCATGCGTAGGCATTGGAATGGAGGAATTTTCAGGCTGGCTGAACGGTAACACCTCATCCACTCCGTCTAAGGATATTTCGGGGATGGAGGGGTCTGGCACAAAGAGGGTGGTTTCGTTTTCGTCTGTTATATCTCCTCCGGGAAGAGTTATGGAATATGAATAACCAGCCGGCGCTTCTCGATCTCAATAACATCCATGTTTTTCAATAAGAATTGCTGCGAGGTTTGAATAAGCTTGCCGTTTAAAAAGGTACCATTGCTGCTCGAATCCACCAGGGTCACTTTTGTTCCCGCTACGGTTATGGTGGCATGGCAACGTGAGATAAATAGCTCCGGATCAGGCAGGGGGATATCCGGAAGGGCTCCATGCAATGGGGGGCGTCCGATGATATTCTGCCCTTCCTTCAGGTCATATTCCATGTGCTCTCCGCCAAAATCAAAATCGACGAAGAGACGGCCTGGCTTTTCAGGGGGTGGATGAGGAGTTTGGTTCGCGTGGGTCTCCAGCCGCTTTTCTATCCCGGTGGCCGGATTGAGTGAGCCAGGCCCGGCAATCTGAACATCCTCAATGATCTCGGTGCGACGTCTTTTTGGAGCAGCCGCAGGCAGCACCCCGAACTCCGGTCCTGTGCCAACAGGGTGGGCGATGATGGTCTCGGGGTCAAAGATCTCTGTCTTCTTGCGGGTACCTTTTTTTCCGTCAATTGGAGAAGGAGGGGTTATTCCATGCGGTTCATCCGCCTGGATGAATTCAGTGGAATGGCGTTTCCGTGCAGGCTGGTTGGGGACTTCAACGCGCGGAATGGAAGGATTGTAGAGCCGTTCCCCGGCCGCGGGTGAAGCATACGGTAGGGAGGACTTTGGAGACTCAACCAGGCTCATATCTTTCAGATATTTCTTAAGGCTTATTGGATTGCCCAAAACACGATACGCCTGCTCGATCACTCCCATGCGGGCCGGGTTACCTTTCCATTCAGATCGCCTTTTTTGGTAGGCGATTTCGATTTGTCCAATGTCGGAGGTGGGGGATATGCCCAGTTGATCAAAATATGTTTCTGTCATGCTTTGCCAGGATCAATCTGGATTTTCCGTTTAGCTTTTCAGGAGTGCAATAAACTGCCTAATGCGGGAGGATTCCCAAGGAGCAACTTTAATTTCACTGAGATACTTCTGGAGTAATCCCGCCGCCTCTTTAGCAACGTGCTTGGAGGCGGTTTTCTGAATATCAGCTGCCAGGGAATTAATCATTTTTTCCTCAACACCCAAAAGAATGGCCGATTCAAGCCGGTCTTTCGCCAGTTTGCCGGACGGATTTCCTTTGGAATTCACTGCAATATAGGTGCCATCCTCCTGCTGCCTGATAAATCCAAATGCCGCACCGACTGCAAAGATGGCCGCAGGATCCATTTTGCTCTTGTAGCTCGCCGGGAATACATCCGGGGAAAGTGCTAATTCGTCATCGAGGTGAAGTGGCTCCCCCAGGTTTCGAACGACATCCAGATAATGTTTTTGGAATTCATGCATGCGCCGCAAGCCGTACAGAGGAATCCCGGAGCGTATGGAAGTATAAATGACACTGTACGGGTCATCGATGGTCTCAAAGATGGTCGACTGGTTCACACGCGTAAAAGCCTGCTTGAAATCGTTCCTGGTGACCGCGTCGGTTCCCACGAAAGATTTACTGAACATAGCATTGGTCTGCCCAAGGCTGAACTGGTCATAGGTCCATAAGGGTGCGGCCTCCTCTCCCAGTTCACGAACCAATTTTTCCGCCCTGGTTTGGGTGGACATCCTCCGGCTGAGCAGGTCCTCCACGCGCAATTCATGCATGGCCTCAAATACATGCCAGCAGAAACCATACAGGTCCTGCTCAAATTCCTCAAGCGGCTTATTTATCCACTTGGTCAATTGGCCGTACCCTGAGATGAATGGGGGTAAGCGGGCAGCGGTGCCGCCCTGGCCAAGATAGCGATCATACAGTTCATCGGCAATTTCATCCGTAATGACCGAATGCTGCAGGGCAAAATTGATCTCTCCGGAAAGGGTGATATCATCCAGAGCCTTGCGCTGACGGTGGGCGGAATCCTGCAGCCTGGCGATGAATTTATTCAGGCGCTCTTTTTCCTGCCTGGCAACATTAATGACATCCGGGTAAAGCGTCTTAGCCGCCTGCACCAACGCCAGGTTCAACTCCGCCTCGAAGCGCTTGTTCAGATTGACGACATACTGGTCGCGGATCTCATCAATCCTGTTTTTAGTCTGCCAGTAAGCAAAGAATACGCCAGCCGAAGCCAGCAACCACAGGAGAATGATGAGAAAAACAGCCAGAATCGGCAATTTGACAAAGCCCTGCCATGTCCAGATGGAGGCCAGAATAAGCGGAGCAAGTATGCCCCCAATGAAAGCCAGGATTAACACGAAAAAGCGGGGTATTCCGGCGGCAGCATTTCTCAGGAGCGGACCCAATTCATTCAGGTGGTTAATCTGCTGTTTGTTGCGGCCCTGGAATACCGCCTCTCTCCGGCTGAGCGAATCGGAAAAACGCAACGCATCATCCTGCAGGCGGGCAGCAAACTGGCTGGCCAGTGAGAGACCACCAACCGGCCATTCTTCCAGGATGGTGGCGATTTCCTTTCGCACAACCTCACGCACATCCTGGAGGACGCGCCCGGCATTTATATTGATTTGCTGTTTCAAAGAAGGGAGGATCTTTTTCCCGATGTCATCGACAGTGGCTTGGACTTGCGGGACGATCTGGTCGTAGGGAACGCTATTCAAATGGGTGATGTATTCGTTATGCAGCTTGATCGGTTTGCCGTCTTTGCCCAGGCGGAGCTCCTCATTCATTAAATCATCCGGACGCAGATGGGTGTTATTAAGAAAATCTGTCAAACGTGCCGAGACTTTCGAAAAAGATTCCGTTTCCAACAGTTGATCCTGGAGCAGATCGAGGTCAAGCCGGCGTGCAGACCAATCGATCAATTTTTCCACGGGCAGCAGGTAGGTCGCCAGACCCAGGCTGCTGTATGTCACCGGCTGTGTTGGAGACGCTCCAAAGGCGTGCTCGCTTATATACTCATCCACGCGCGCCTTGAGAGGAGAGAAGACCGTCCTGAAAAGCCACTCGGCGCCCAAGTGCAACGCCTCCTCCTGGCTTTTCAGGGTCAGGTTCTTCTCATTCCTTGTATCAATCAGATAGCAGCCGCGCCCAAAAGGCGGCAATTCGGATTCGACCGTGAAACCGGAATACTCCCAGCGATAAGGCCTGCCTTGCAGGTAGGAGCTGAGCTCCTTCAGGGTGGCATAGGCGCGTGCTTCCCCCATCGGGTCGGAGGGCAACAAAGAGGGCAGATATAACAATCCAGAGCTGGAGACTTCCACACCGGCGCGTTGAAACAACCTGCAGACCAGGTAGGATATATCCACCAGCAAGGCACTTCCCGCCAGATCGCCGAGGCCGGCGATGACGATGACCGCTGCTTCATTACGATCTGAAGCGATCTCAAAACCCTGGCCGGCCATTTTATCCCTCACCTCCACCGTACCCAGCTGGTGAAGATGGTATTCTAGGAAATCAATGATATCCTTCGCATGGAGTTGGAAGGACACGCGTACAGCCGCACGTGCTTTGTACCAATCGGTACCATATTTCAACACGCGATCTGGAACCCATGGGTATGCTTTCTTGACTCGCCCGGATTGGTTCTTGATCTCATCAATCGGCAGCTCAATGTATTCCGAAGGGCCAAGAATGCTCTCCTTCGTAGCCTGAAGGGCTTCCTCGCCGTCGAGTTGTTGGGCATCCAACGCCAATAATTTAATTGCAGGTAACTCCCCGTACGTGCTGGAGATCCGCTCTTTTAGGATCTCGAGCGTATGACGCCCCTGCAATCCCAACCCGATAATTATGGTCTGTTGAATTTTTATCACATTCGTTTCCAAACACACCTGGAAAAAACCTGGTTGCTCAGGTAGAGGTATTTTTTCATCTCATTCAGATTGAATAATGGTTTATCCGCGAACTTTTTTCAGATACGCATCAAGCGAATCCTGCATCTCCCTGACGAGATCAAAGTTCACACTACCTGGTTTGCCAACAGAAGTATCCTTCGACATCACAGAGCGGTCAATATTAGTCTTCGCCGCGCCTCCTCTTAGCTCATACACATAGGCTTCCTTGATGAATTGCTCGAGCGTCTGCGTGGAAGCGTCGACACCTTCCCGGGAAATCTGATCTTCCACCTGTTTGGAGACATGATTGATCCAGGTCTCGTTGTTGCGGAACGTGGAAAGCGAGTCTGCCATACCCTGGTCCAGCTGGATGGGCAGATCTCGGGCATCGGCGGGAATAATATGGTAGTAAACCCCTGACTTGAAGATGAAACCATATGCGATCCCAAGGGCGAAGACCTGCCGGGCTTTTTCACCTCCGGGGCGCACCGCCGGGAATATATACAGAGGCTTGATCCGCTTTGACAAGACAAAGTCATGACTGGATTTGAAGTCACGATACTGGGTGAGGGCAAAAAGCGGCACGCCATGCTTCGTTTGGAGCAATGTCAGCTCAAATGGATCAAAGGTCGAAGTAAGCTGCTGCTCCTTCTCGGTGGCATCCTTATAAATCGATTTGGTCTGGTCGGGAACACCGATGACAACGATCTTCTTCTCGCCCGCCCAGTCCTGGCCGAGCACCCCGGCGGTTTTATACATCCAGAAGGGCACCGAACGATTGATCAGGTCAATCAGGCGCTTGCGCGGATCGAGCTGTTCCTTCTTCTGCAGGATGATGCTTTCGATGGTGACATCTGTCTTCAATGGTTCAAAAACGGAGTTGGCATACTCCAGGATCCGATCGGCCAGCGCTTCTTGGTCCAAGCCAAGCCACTTGTGCAGCGGCCCCTGCGAATCCAGCAGCCCGGCTGCGGGTGTGGCGCCCAAATTGCCAAAATACTGCTGGTAATATTGCTCAATATCCTCATCCGTGGTGATATCCTGGGCAAGAATGAAGTCTGTGCGCGGATTCCCTTGCCCGTGTTTTTCCACGTATTGGTCAAACTGACCCTCCGAGAACTGCAGCCGGTCGATCGTACGCTGGACTGCGGCGCGTGCAGTCTGGATGTTGGCACTGAGACTCGCCAGCAGTGCAATCGACGCCTCGCGTTTCCTGGATTCGAAGCGCGCTATCAGATAACTCTGGAACATTTCCACATGACGGTTGCGGGTCTCCTTGATGCGCCCACTCCTGCCAATGGCGCCGGAGCGAAAGCTCTGCGCGAAAGCCGCCTGGGTCTGCTGTAGGGAGGCTTGACTGCGGTCGCGGCGTTGGTCATTCTCCGCCCGGCCCTTGTCCAGGTCCATGCGGGTGACTACCAGCTTCGCATCCAGTTTTTCCAGATAAGAAAGGACAAAGTACAGGCCGCCGTCCGGATCATCAAGCAACCGGTCCGTATTCGATTCCAGCGCGGCCGCCAATGTTTCTGTCAAGGCCTTCCGGTTCATGTCCAATACCTGGTTGAACTCGTTGTCAACGGTATTTTCAGCCTTGGTCAAGTATGCCTGGGTGGTGCTGAAGACCTCGGCTTCCTTGATTTTGTCCAACTGGCGGGGATCAAGTACTATTCGCATGAAATTGTTCTTGGCATTCCGGGCCACCTGCTGCAAAAGTGCTTCAATGTCCACCTGGTTGGATTGCACAAAGCCGTTCACTGACGCATCCACGCGTGCAGCCACGACATTCTTTTTTAGGATCTGCTGTGAAATCAGGTCACGCCCGAGGCGATTGGCACAGATTTCGATGATCTTCGTTACAGGAAAAACCAATGAGGCTGTCCCCAGGCTGCTATACGCAGTGGGAGCTTCACGGTTTTCATCGTGGTTGTGAACCGTGTCAGAAAGTATAAGAATATTATCAAAGGAACTGTTATTGGCATCGCCAACTTGCGAACTCAATTGTAGATAGATCGCCTCGGCCAGCATGGGTGCAATTTCTTCCATTCCTGCCAGACCCTGTCCCTGCTCATTGCGTGCATCCACCAGGTAGACGATATTGAATGGACGTCGGTTGCTGACCGAGAACTGCGGTACGCGCGGGTTGCCATAATCAACCTCCCATTCGGCTTCCATGAAATAATCAAGCTCCCGTAGACAGGCATAGGCATTCGACTCGATCCCGGTCTTGTCCACATTGGGGAACACGGAAGGCAGCGCCAGGAAGCCGTTCAGGTAACAGAAATCAGGATTGATGCCGGCCTTTTCAATGGCATTACGGGCCAGGTATGCAATATCCAGCAGTATCCCCGAGCCGGTTCCTCCGCAAACCGAGCTGACCACGAAAACGTTGATGCCCCTCTTTTCAAACCCTTGTTTGATATCCGTCAATCTCTGGACGGAGCTGAAGATCTTGTTATAGATCTTTTCCACGTACCAATACAAGGACAACCTGCCCAGCGGCCTGACCTGCCTGGCACCCATCGTGATGGCTGCCTTGGGGATGCGCTCCTTATCCTCGGTGATCCAGGAGGCAATGGCCGGATATCTATCCAGGCTGGTAACAATATTGGCCGTCTGCACCCCGCCGATATTGACAAGCTCCGTTTCCCCTGTCAAGCGAACAATCTGCCCTTCCACTTGGGTCTGCTCAACTGCTTGATCTGTGTCGAAACATAGGAATTCCACGGCAGGTGGCACCTCGCCATAGTTCCGGATAAAGCGCGCCTTCAATTGCACAAGCACTTTTTGTCCTGTTCCGCCCAAACCGATTAATAAGCTTGGACGCATGCCAACGCGTTGCTGCATTTCCTGGGTTGTTAGCGATCTCATATCTCTCTCTCCTAATTAGAAATTCCAATTGTCGTCTTTTGGTGCAGGATTATCGTCTTGCGTGAAGGTCTGATCATCCTGCCTGAAATGATCATCGGTTTCGAATTCTTCCAGCTCGGTAGGATCCATGAAGGTATATTCATGTTCCTCGATTTTGAGCTTGTCTCCATTCTTGAGAGTCTTAAAAATTGCTTCAATCCCATTGATCAGGACCAATTTGGATGAATTAAGACTGCGGATTTCTACGTGTGGGTCCCTGTAATTTCCCACTGGGCGCAGTTCTGCGTGCCTGGGCAGGATGGCTTGCCCCTGAATATTGACGGTACAGCGAGGATCGGAGCCAATATAGACTGGATTCCTTCCCCTTAACGGGATTGGAACTTGCATATCAGCAGTTTCCAGTGATCCGATCAGGGATGGCTTTGTAAACCTCCACCATCCAAAGCCTCCCAAACCGCCCAGGAGGATGATCCCACCCAAAATACCAAGGATAAGACCAATGGGGTTTTTGGGGTTTTTTGGAGGCAGGGATGGTGTAAAGATGGGGGCGGGGGTGGGTACTATTACGATTGTTGCCGTCGCGGTGGGTGTAGGCATGATGGCGGGGCCTAGGCGGACCGTCTGCCGGCTGACATCCTGGAAGGCTTCACCATCAGCCAAGACATACCCCAGGGTGGCAATGAGTTCGTATGTACCCTGGCCTTTCGCATCCATGTCCCTGGTGAAGACACCTTCCGTCCCCAATTTAAGCTGAACCTGGTCAACTGATTTCATGGCCGCGTCCACGAGCTCTGCAAGAACAGAGATCGTGTCATTCGGATCGGGATTCTTGACTTCATCAGTGCCAAACATTAATTGGGTCTTGACCGTAAGTGGCTGGTTGCCTGGATAGGTCTGGGTTGGATCCGGCGCCAGGAACTTTATCCATGGGGCTTTTACGGCCATGATTTCCTGCGTGTCATCCACGTTCTTCTCACCCTGCCGGCCGTAGAAATGCAGGGAATATTTGCCGGTCTGGGTGGTATCTGCCTGTTGGGCTACATACGTGGAGTTCTCTCCGGGTGTGAAGGAAAGCGTTTTTACCGTGTTATCGGGAAGGGTGACATCTGCATTCAATTCATCCACCACCTGCGGATTTTTATCGATATTTATCACCTGCACACGCAGGTCCATCGGTTTCCCGGCCGGGAAAGCCGTCCCCATGGGCATCTCGCGCAGTATCCGTAAAGACTCATTCGGGAAGGGGATGAATATCACGGTAACCTTGCCCTGACCATCCAATTGTACATACCACGTTCCCGAAACCGGCTTGATGATGCTGAAGCTGTCAGTTTGTGTGGAAGTGGACGTCTTTACGTCGGGATCGTTAGTATTAACTGACGTACCATCTGGGCGAATTAGGGTCACGTTGATATTTTTGTCATACTTGACAATGGTGAAGACAACCTGCAATTGACCATCCGGGATGACAAATGCCTGCCGGCTGGGTGATTGGACAGGCGGAGGAACGTTTTCCGAGGTCAGATTAAACAGGTTGCGGATGATTTGAATGTAAACATTAAGAAGATCCTGATCAGCCTTAATAGGTTTGAAATATTCCCCGCCGGTCTGGAAGGCGATTTCCTGCCAGAGGTTTTCATAAATGGTGGAGTCATCACTGCTTTGGGCGGTTTGGGTGAACGCGATGGTGTAGATGGGATAATTATTGGCCGAATGATCCTGCACAATCTTGCGGATATTCTGGTTGCAGTTGGTGTTCTCCTGAGGATCCTGCAGCTCGCATTTTCCATCAGAAAGAAAGATCACCACCTTCTTGGCGTCCTTGCGTCCGTTGGTGTCCAATTCCTGGTATGCCATATTCAAGGCATCCGGGATATTGGTGTTTAAATAGTTTGGATTGCTAAAGGTGTTGGCGTGGGCAGCATCGATCGCTTCATCAAGTTTACTACGCTGGAGGGGCTGCTGGACGGAGGTGAGATGCTGCACAATTTCAGCTTTTGTCCCCAAGAGAATGACAGATAGTTGGTGCGTAGCTCCCGATTGGTCCACTCCTAAAAGGTCGGCGAATAATTTGGCCATGACAATCCGCCAACCCTGATTCATGTTGTTGGGCGGGTCGCTCTGCGCCCGCATCGACCCCGATTCATCCACAACCAGGACGATATCCAGATTCGGGATGGCGGGCTGGGAGGCAGCCCGAACCACGTTTGGCTGCGCTGCTAGGGTCACTGCCAGCAAGGCAACCAGGAGCCACAAACTGATCAATCGGGAGGGAATATACTTGGCCATAATTAAACCCTTGTTCTTCGCAGAATAATTGCCCGGCATGGGAAAAACATTAAGGTATTTTTATCTCAAACTCGGAATCACCCAATCCAATATGATCACCATTCTTCAACGGAGTCTCTGCTTCGATCCGTTGACCGTTTACGAAAGTACCATTGCTGCTGCGCAGGTCTTTAATGAATAACATTCCTTCCTGCTGTCTTAGTATAGCATGAGCATCGGAGATTCGCATATCATCCGGGCCCAGGATAACCACATGAAATTTCTCATGCGTGATGCCAATCGGCTCTAGTGTGTGGACGAAACATTGACCAGACCTGGATCCGGCGATGATTTTCATCCCGTCGTTATCCACCACGAGGGTCTGTTTACCAATGAATATTTTATCTCCCAGGTAAAAATTGATAAAGCGTTCCACAAGTTGGTCACCGATTCTCAGACCGTTGCTGCTATTCAGATCCTTCACCCTGAATGGCATGCTGGAAAAATCGAAAAGTGCGTGCGGGCTTGAAACAGCCCCATCTTCCACCGCCAGCCATTCCACTGCACCCCGGCTGAGAAGGCAGGATAATTCCAGGTCAAACCCCCTGCCGGCGAACGTTCCAGAGATCCCATTCAGGCGGACAAGCTGTTGGGCACCTTTTATAGAAGGATCTTCTTGCTCCTTCATAGCCGCAATCCCAAGAAGCAGGCTGGCGGGTTTTTCTGTTTGCAACCCTGCATCGGTGGAAGGGGTTTGTGGACTCTCTGAAAAGGCTGGCGGGTTGGACTTCATGGCCTGTGCTTGTCTAGCCCGGTTTGCATCCATCAGACTGAAACCAGCGGCTGCCAGTGCGGCAAAGCCCAATATGGCAATGAGAACAATCCCAAGCTTCAATCCTCCACCCGGTTGCGAGGCTTGGGAAAGCGCGAGCCAATGATCGGCATCCTGGATATCTTCCGGTTTCCCCTGAACTTTCCCAGTCATCTGATCAATGGGTACTGGGGGATCCGGATACAGTGACCATACTGCCAGTTGCGCCCCATAGCGGGTGTAGCCATGCAGTTCGTCAATCGCCCTCAATAATTCCATCAATTTACCGGCAACCACCTCACCGATTTTGTAAGCGTTCTTTCCAGCAGCCGAAGGCAGACGAAGGTTGAAGGACAAACCAAAGGCACTCAGGGGCACATCCGCCTGGAGAGTCAAAGGTACTTCGAAGTTGGAGGCAACAACCAGGTCTGAATACTGTGAGTCGGTGGAGACAATGCGGGTGCCCAGGGGAATCCTGATCGCGATTGGGATTTCATTTTTTGCCACAATATGGAGAAGCATCATCGGTTGGCGGAATCCCATCCCGATCGATTCCGCCCAGGCATCCACCCTGTTATCCTTAAGCGCATCCTGGATTGAGATGCCCTGCCCCAACAGATTTCCACCCATGAAGATCCGTGGAACTGGAATTATCAAGGCTGTTGCCAGGATAATGGTGCAGATCAGCCTAAGGTCCGATCTTCGGGGCAGTTTTTCTTTCATTTATTTCATTCCACTATAAACCGGAATTTTGGACGACCAAAAATGATTACATCGTTATTCCTGATTTCAATATCGCGAATGCGCTGGTCCATCCCATTCACATAGGTGCCATTGGTGTCTTTGCGCGCGTGCAGGTAAAAATGACCATCGACAAATTCAATCATCGCATGGTCCGCAGAAACAGCCGGGTCATCCAGGGAAATCTCCAAAGCGGGATCGCCCCTGCCCACCAGTGTGGGACGGCTGGTTGAAACAGGGAATTCCTGATCCTTTTCCAAGTCTAGCAACCTGGCACGATTGGGAACAACCGGTTGCTCCAGCTCGGTATCGCACTTGGGACAACGTGCTTTCTCCAAGTCCAGCATGCCTCCGCAGGTCGGGCATTTCACCGGGGGCATTGGAGGAGGTATTGGGACATGCCCGGAAAAGGTTTCGATCGCAGCATGTGTGCTCATTTGAAAGCCCAGCGCCAGCAGAGCCAGCGAAGTCAAAGAACCGCTAATGAGTAAAAACCTGATCCAGGAAGCAGGGATTGCTATTCCTGGAGAAACACGCGGAGTCATGCTGTAATAGAGAATGACCATTAGGACAAGTATCGTCACTCCCATAATGAAATGATAAGCTACGCCTATCGAGCGCGCCCACCCGCGCAGAGTCACCAGACCCATTCCAATGGCTATGCAGAAAATGCCAAAACAAAGACCAGTCACCTGTTGGATCCCAGCAGGAACATGCCGCAATAATGGAGAAATTACACCGACTAATATCGGCGGTAATTCGTTTAACATGAAGCCATCAATAAATTTATATGCAATAAGGTATGCAACCGCTAGGAACAGGAAAAAACCGCCAAAGACAATCCACAAGATGCCAATAAATCGATACAGAAAGCGAAGACCAGCCATAAAACCTCCAATATGTTCTTCGATAATTCCCAAATCCAGCCAAGCCAATCCTTGCACTTCGCGGAACCTGTTTAATACTCTCCTCGACTAATTTCTTTACCTTGAATTCAGATCAATATCGCCACCTTTGACCTAATTTCACAATTTACAATTTCCATCTTTGCTTCGCCGACCGTATCGTTTCGGGTCTGAGACAGAAATAAGGAAAAACACATATATCAGGCTTAAAAATTCATTTTACAGCAGTTTACGTTAATGTCAAGCAAGTTGTATTGGCAGTGTCTGTAAAATCAGCGGTGGGCGAATTTGGATACGGTAGAATGAATTAATCTCCATCAAATTACTTAACCTCAATTGGATCGAATTTACGCCTTGCTGTCCTTTTTCCATCCCGATCCCTCGGGACAGGAATCTACCCTATTGCATCCCATGCCCCCGCAACCAGCCGCGCCCTTCGTCATCAACATCCTCGATGCCGGTTATCTCCAGATAATAAGTGAACCGCCTCCCTGCAACTGCCGAAAGCCATTCCGGTCAAAGATAGCGATCTCACCCCCTCTCCCCCCGGATGAACGACCAGTGGTTGTGAATGATCCACCAATTGCCATCCATCCACGTATATACTTCCGTGCAGTTCCAGGGGATCCGGCTTGCAATCGACCCGTCCGGGTTCAGTGTTGTGGAGAAAAATCGGTAAAACAACACTGCCATATTCCCCTGCACTTGGACTCTTGGGGCGATGAACTCCATCACGTCATAGTGGATCTTGCCCTCCCGTGACGCCAGCTCAGCCCGCATGGCCTCCAGACCATTCAGGCGTTGCGGCGTTCCAGTGTCGAAGTAGGTCACCTGCGGGGCGTACAGCTCGCTGAACCCGTGCGGGTCGCCCTTGCGCCAGCGCTCCATCGCAGCCGATTCAAGCCTCATCAGCTCGCCCAATACCCCCGCGTATTCCTTCTGTCCCAGCTCCACCGGCACCGGCACTTCCACGTTGGCGGGCAACTTGTGCTGTAGGTATGACCAGTGCGTATGCACGATCTTCCATTGGCCTTCCTGCTGGAAGTACACTTCCGTCGCATTCCAGGGCGTTTGGTTGGTGACCTTCCCCTCCGCCGAGAGCACGGATGAGCGGTAGTTGTAGGAAAGCACCGCGGCATCTCCGATACCCGCCACCCTCGGGTCAATGAACTCAGAGCGCTGATAATGCACTTTCTTCTCAAACTGCCACATGTAGGCCTTGAATTCCTGCAGGCCCAGGATCGGCCTGGTCTGGCCCGGGTCGACGTAGGAGATGTCCTCGGCGCTGAGCTCCACGAACCCACCGGGATCGCCATTGCGCCAGCGTTCCATGGCTTGTTTCTCAAGGGTGAGGATGGTATCTTCCATTAGATTTTCTCCTTAAATAATTATCCCGTTTATCTCCGGTTTTCTTTCCTTTTTCCATTTGTCATACAACCCTTCTCAGTCCCCCATACCCTCCTGCTCTCGCAAGACCCGTTGGTACAGATAGTGCATGTTGCCCGGGTAGAACGAGGCGAATAACCAGTCATCATATGGTCCCGGAATAGCCATTTCCTCAATCATAGCCTCAGTTTCCCCTTCCTTGACCAGCTTGTGCGCCAGGCCGACCAGCGTCTGTACATATTTTCTCATCTGCTGTAGGCTTTCGACCGATCCGACCGGCCCGTGCCCCGGCACGAGCAGCTTGGGAGCGCGGCCTGATACGTCCTCCAGGATCTGTATCAACCTATCCGGGTCCCCGCCGCCCAGATAGGGATGACACGCGATGAAGAGCAGGTCACCCAGGAAGGCGATCCCGTCCTGCGGCAGGAAAAGCACCAGGTCGCTTTCGGTGTGGCCCCCGGCATACTCGATCAGTTCGACGCTGCGGGTTGTCCCGTGGAATGCAAGGCTTCCATTGAAAGTTAAATTGGGAGGGCGGACCCGCAGGATCGGCTTGAGTGCCACTACACCCTGGTAATAGTCCACCCACAAGATCAGTTGACGTCGCTGGCCTTCACTTTCCGCTGCTGCGAATTGTGTGCGGTTCGTTTCCAGGTTGGCCTCGGCATTCGCCATGAAAGCGTCGTAGGCACCATGCCCTCGGGTGTCAATAAAAAGGCGGCGAGTTTCTTCAGTGGAGATGATCGCAGTGTCCGGGCTGAAGGCCTGGTTGCCCCAGATATGGTCGTTATGCCAGTGGCTGTCGATGACCGTATCGACCGGGCGGCCGGTCAGGGCTTCGGTGGCGCTGCGCAGGTCCACGGCCGCCTGCGGCGACAGGAAGGTATCGAAGATCAAAGTGCGTCCGCCCAGATCAATGATGCCAGCGTTGCAGATGGCCGCACCCCCGTCAATGTGGATGGCTGCATAGACACCTTCGGCCAGCTGCTCGAGCCGGAAGTGCCTGGAAACGGGGATTTGGCTGGCATTCATCTCTTTTTCCTCCTTTTCTAAAACGGCGCTGATCATGCGAACCGCATGATCATTATGACACAAAATCCTGCCAAACGCCCACTCAGTCGCAGCGCGGCAGCGCTACCCGGAGAATGACCAAGCCGGGTCTACCTTGATAAATTCCTGCTTTTATTTCGCCTGATATGACTTCGCCGTGACTTTCAGCTTGCGCGGCTCCCGCACCGTAAAACGCAGCACGACCCAGCTGGCTGCCCCAATGGCCGCAGAAAGGATGAACATCCAGCGGTAGTTCAATACCCCAGCCAGCCAGCCGCCGATCAGGGGTGCCACCGCCGCAGCAATACCTGGTATGGTATTGGCCAGCCCGATGTAGGTGGGTCGATTCTCAGCTTCAGTGAATTCGAAAACGATCGAAATGCTGGAGATAAAGGTTCCCGCATTAACAGCCCCGCGCAGGAAAAAGATCGGGAAAAACCATCCCGGGCTGGGTGCCAGGATCGCCAGTACCAGTGCCAGGGTGCTCAGTCCCCAACAGATCTCCAGGCTTAATTTATGCCCTTTGCGGTCCGCCAGGAAGCCAAAAAACAGGTTGGACAGTGCCAACCCCACCTGCAGGGCGATCATGAATCCACTGGCCTGAGCATCCGGCAATTTCCAGGTCTGCACGGCAAAAACCACCAGGAAACCGGTCGCCATACCGCTCAGCGAAAAGACGATCTGCGAGAGCAGGTACAAGCGGAAGTTACGATCTCTTCTTAGGATTTCCGGCAGGGAACGCAGGTAGTCCAGTTGCGATACGGACGGCTTGCTGCTGGCTACAGCCGGTTCGCGCGTCAGCGAGAGGAAGACCCAGGAGAGCAGGATCAGGATGGCAGTGACCGTAAAGGAATATACGTAACCCAGTGGGAAGGTGAAATTCTTAAGCACGAAAGGGACCGCCAGCGCCCCCAGGATGCCGGTGCCATTGCCGATGAAATTGGTGATCCCAAAGAACCGCCCCCTCCTTTCCATCGGGATGATCTTGGCAATCAAGTCCTGCCAGCCTACCACGATCACGCCCGCTCCAATATTGTGCCAGCCGTACAAAACAAAGAATATCGCCAGGGTTAATATCGGCTGGCGGATCGCCAGTAAATAGACTGCCGGAGGCAGCAGGAAAAGCGGCAGGCGTTCCAGGAAAAAACCGAGCGTCACCGGGAAGAACTTTTTCCGGGGCGCACGCTCCACGGCATTGGCGGTAAATAACTGCGGCAGGAATACACCTCCCCAACCGATGAATGAGATCAGGCCTATAACCAGGGGACTCTTTGTAAAATGGCTTACGAACAGTGGCAGGATGACCGCGGAGCTGAAAAAGCTCATCCCGAACCAGAAACTGGCTCCATCCAGGGCATTCACCAGGAAATTCCAGCGGTAATTTCGCTCGATCTCCTGGTTAACTACGGCTTTGCTTTCAATTTCCTTCGGCATAAGTTTATGGAGTATCCTCGACCGCTTGAACCCATGCGTATTTTTCGCCAATGCATGCCAGCCGCTCCAACATGGCTGGCAATTTTTCAATAGACAAGCAGTCACTTAGGCAACCAGTGCTGACGCTTATGAAGTTGCCGCGTGGTTGTACCAATCTTTTACAAACATCGGGACTTCGTGTAAATGACCTTTGAAATGGAGCCGGCGGTAAACCTGGTGTTTGACTACCTTCTGGAAGCATTGCGACGGCCCCTCTATCTTCAAAAGGAATCTTTAGGCATCCTGGAAAAATGTATCAAGATGCCTTTTATTGAGGAAGGTAATTCCAACCTTTGGTATTTCATCTACGAAATGTGGAAGCCGCGGATATTTTATGATTATCGGTTATATCTTTCCCATTGAACCGGCACAAAGTGAGGTTGCATCATCCAAATATTTCCGGGTGTTGTTTGGTGTAATTGTTTAGCATTATGGATGATACGACAACAATGGCGATATTAACTGGTATGGTGCATATAAGGGCAATGCTTCCGGTTAACACGCCAACAACAATGGCAATTAGGTCCCAAAACAAACCCCCGATCAGTAATCCCAGGCCGGCACCGACTTTATTGGAGTAAATCCATCCTATCCCATATATCGCAAATAATCCAAGTAAAATTTCCAAGAGTAATGCTGTGCTGCGGCTTTTGGGCGGACGTTGAAAATACGGTGATGGTTGCGGTATTTGTGCCATATGTTCCTCTCCTTTTGATGTTGGTGCACTTTTAGAAAATAACGATGACCGCCCGTCTCGCCTTTGAGTAGATTGAATTATCTACTGAACGGTGTATTCAAGTTCCATTGACTAAAATGATGAACTCTACCTCGACAATGTTAGATTATTTTTTTTACCACAAAGGGCACTAAGGCGCACGACGGAAACGCCATTTCTTCTTTCCTTGGTGTCCCTTTGTGGCCT
>Ga0209253_10000868_pt1 | contig 26307 bp, 21 predicted proteins | sample FrelakmetBRP12BR_FD_187145 | JGI IMG/M metagenome (GOLD analysis project Ga0209253, IMG submission 187145) | Freshwater lake sediment microbial communities from the University of Notre Dame, USA, for methane emissions studies - BRP12 BR (SPAdes)... | ecosystem: Environmental > Aquatic >...
GAACGGGGAGAGCAGGCGGACGATGGACTCGAGGGCCAGCCGCAAGGCCGCCCGGCCTTCGGGGCTCCAGCGAAGCTCGTCCCGCTCCTTCTTGGCCAGATTGTAGAGCTCCATGATCGAGCTGATGGCCGTGTTGAGGTGGAAACGGACGCTGATGTCCTCGGCCACCTTGCGGATCGTCTGGTGGGTCTTGCGGACGACCTGGACGGCCGGCCCTCTCGCGGGGGCGGGGCCGGCGGACGCGGCGCCGACGGCGAAGAGATCGAGGTTCTCGTGGACGATCGTCCAGACGCGGAGGAGGAAGCGGAAACAGCCGTCGACGCCCTTCTCGTCCCAGGCGAACTCCTTGTCCGGCGGGGAGGCGAACAGGATGAACAGACGGAGCGTGTCCGCGCCGTAGCGGTCCAGGATCTCATCGGGATCGACGATGTTGCCCTTGGACTTGGACATGGCCGAGCCGTCCTTGGTCACCATGCCCTGGGCCAGGTAGTGCGGGAATGGCTCGGAGACGTCGGTCAGGCCGAAGTCGCGAAGGACCTTGGTGAAGAAGCGGGAGTAGATGAGGTGGAGGATGGCGTGCTCGACGCCGCCGATATAGAGGTCGACGGGGAGCCAGGCCTTGGCGTCCTCCGGGCGGAAGGGCAGCGAGGTCTCGCGCGGCGAGCAGTAGCGGAAGAAATACCACGAGGAATCGACGAACGTGTCCATCGTGTCGGTCTCGCGGCGGGCCGGCCCGCCGCACTTCGGACAGGTCGTGCGGACGAAGCCCTCGTGGCGCTCCAGCGGCGAGCCCTCCTCGCCGGTCAGCTTGACGTCGAGCGGGAGCTCGACCGGGAGGTCCGCGTCGGGGACGCCGACAACTCCGCACCGGTCGCAGTAAATGACCGGGATGGGCGTCCCCCAGTAGCGCTGGCGGGAGATGCCCCAATCGCGGAGACGGAAGATCGTGCTCCGGCGGCCGATGCCTTTCTCTTCGGCGTGCTTCCCCATCTCCTCTTCGGCCTTCTCCGAGGTCAGGCCGGAGAACGGGCCCGAGTTGACCAGGAGCCCGGGCTCCTCGTAGACCTCGTCGGGCTCGGCGTCGAAGCGCTCGCCGGCCTTCGCGGGCGGGGCGATGACGGTCCGGACGGGGATGCCGTAGGTTCGGGCGAAGGCGAGGTCGCGGGCGTCGTGGGCCGGAACGCCCATGATCGCGCCCGTGCCGTAGTCCATCAGGACGTAGTTGGCGATCCAGATCGGGACTTTCTCGCCGGTGAAGGGATTGACGGCTCTCTTCCCGGTATCGACGCCGTCCTTCTCGGTCTCGCCGATGTCCCGGCGCTGGCGCATCTCGGCGACTGTCCGGGAGACCCACGCGCCGAGCTCCTTCTCCTTCGGGCCGGCGACGAGGTCGGGGACGACGGGATGCTCGGCGGAGACGACAAGGAAGGTCGCCCCGAAGATCGTGTCGAGGCGGGTCGTGAAGACCTCGATCGTCTTCGACGCGCCGTCGAGCCCGAAGCGGACGTGGGCGCCTTCGCTCCGGCCGATCCAGTTCTTCTGCATCTCGAGGACGTGCGCGGGCCACTTGCCGAGCGCGGCGTGGCCGGAGAGGAGCTCATCGGCGTAGTCCGTGATCTTCAGGAACCACTGCTCCATCTTCTTCTGGCTGACCGGCGTCTCGCAGCGCCAGCAGCCCCCGCCGACGACCTGCTCGTTGGCGAGGACGGTCCGGCACTGGGAGCACCAGTTGACCCAGCTCTCCTTGCGGAAGGCCAGGCCGCGCTCGAGCATACGCAGGAAAATCCACTGATTCCACTTGTAGTAGTCGGGCAGGCAGGTGTTGACCTCGCGGCTCCAGTCGTAGCTGATGCCCATCCGCTTGAGCTGGGCCCGCATATGGTCGACGTTGTCGAGGGTCCAGGTCCGGGGGTGGGTGCCGTGCTTGATGGCCGCGTTCTCGGCCGGCATGCCCAGGGCGTCCCAGCCGATGGGGTGGAGGACCGAATACCCGGCCATGATCTTCTGGCGGGCGATGACGTCGCCGATCGAGTAGTTCCGGACGTGGCCCATGTGGATCCGGCCGGACGGGTAAGGGTACATCTCGAGGAGATAGTACTTCGGGCGGGCCGGGTCGGCGACGGCGGCGAAGGCCTGGTGCTCCTCCCAGGCGCGCTGCCATTTGGCCTCGATCGCGGCGAAGTCGTAGGTCTCGATCATAGTGGCGAATTCCTCTAAAGAACGGTTCCTCATCTTAGATTCATCCCCCCCTAAAGTCAAGGAACGGCGGAGCGGCCGCGGAGGGGCCTCGGGGATCGTCTCCGTTCGCTGCGGTTATTCTTCACGCCGTCCCGGTCCGGAGCCGACTTGGACGTCTCCGTCCCGATGACGGCTAAATAACCGCTTCATGCTCTCTCCGCGATACCCCTCGAACCCTATTTCCGCGGCCCCGTGGACGAACCGTCGCATCGCGATCGGGATCGTCCCGGCGGGGGACTGTTCTTCTTCGATCAGGTTGACATGCCTCGTGATCCCGTTCTATACTCCCCGACGGTGGAGGGGCGGCATTCAGGAACCGGCAACGCGTCGTGATCCGGCCGCCCGGCGGTCCGCTCCTCGAGGCCTTTCGACATCCGGCGAAAGGAGACGAGAATGAAAAAGGCGGTAACGCTGGTCGTCGTCCTCGCCCTGACCGCCGCGGCGGTCCACGGCCAGACCTGGCTCACCGGGTCGGTCGAGGACGCCCTGGCCAAGGCGAAGGCGCAAAACAAGCTCCTGCTCCTCGATTTCTACCAGGAAAGCGGCTGAGGGTCCTGCAAACTGCTGGTCCAGCAGTATTATTCCAACGCCGCCACCAAGAAGTTCCTCGAAGACAACTTCATCCTCTACCGCGCCTCCCGCGGCTCCAAGATCGGCGAAGACGTCTACAAGAAGTACAAGGTCCAAGGGACGCCGTTCATCCTTTTCCTCGATGGAAACGGGAACGAGGTCGACTGGATCTACACGTACGCCCCCCCGGCCTCGAAGTTCCATGAGAAGGTCCTGAAGGTCTTCAAAGGCGAAGATACGTTCCGGGCCCTGAGCGCCAAGCTCTCCTCCGACCGGACAAACGTCCCGCTCCTGATGCAGGTCGCCCGGAAACACGAGAGCCGTTTTGAGTCGGACAAGGCCCTGCCGCTCTACAAGGAGATCCTGGCGCTCGACCCGGAGGGCAAGGCCGGGACGACGGATTACGCCGGGGCCGCCGTTCCCTGCGTCGAGTACGCGGACTTCCAGATCGTGTCCTCCGCCGGCAGCAAGGCCCGGGATGCCGCTCCGCTCCTCGATTTCGCGGCCCGAAGGCCAGCCAGCATGTTGGCCCGCGAGGCCTACCGCTCCTGCTCGTTCTACTTCCTCTCCGGGAAGACCAAGGACGAGGCTTTCAAGTTCTTCGAGGACGGCCTGGCGAGATTCCCCGGCGATACGCTCCTGACGTTCTATTATCTGCAGAGGATCGCCCGGGACCGGGACAACCTCGACCGGGGCATCGCCCTGGCCCGCGACATGGGCCGGTACGCCTCCCTGAACGAATCTGTCGTGCGGCTCAATGCCCAGCTTCAGATGCTCAAGGGCGATGCCGATTCGGCCGACGTCGTCTACGGACCCGATTACGTCGACGGGCGCGTTTCAAGCGCCGTCAGCGCCCTGCAGAGCTACGCGCAGTTCTGGGCCGGCCAGAAGCGGAACCTCGACAGCGCTGTGCGGGCCATGGAGCTAGCCATGAGCCTCCGGCCCGACGACTTTTACGCCGCCAATTCCGCAGCGAACTTCTACATCCGCGCGGGGCTCCCGGACAAGGCCGATGAGGTCTACGGCCCCGCCTACGCGGAGAAGTACAAGGACGACGCCCAGGCCCTGGCCTTTTACGCGGACTTCTGGGCCCGCCAGAAGAAGCACCCGGAGAGCCTGGCCGCGGCGGAGACCGCCGTCCGGCTGAAGCCCGACGATTTGAATATCCTTGAGCTGGCCGCGCAGGCGTTCATCGGCTGGGACAAGAAGGACCGGGCCCTGGCCGTGTTCGGACCGGCGACGGTGGAAAAGATCGGCGACGACGCGATGTACCTGAACAGCTACGCCTGGTTCTGGGCGCAGCAGGGGACGAACCTGGAGAGCGCTCTCGAAGCGGTCAAGAGGTCCATCGCCCTGGAGGACCGGGACTGGAGCGAGGACACGCTCGCCGTCATCCTCCTCGGGCTGGGCCGGCTTGACGAGGCCCTGGCGGCCGTGAACAAGGCCATGGCCATTTCCCCGACCCCGAGCCGCTACAAACCGACGGAACAGAAGATCAGGGACGCCCTCGAGAAGAAAAAGCAGGGGAAGTAGAGCCCAAGCGAGGGGACGTTTCCGTTCTTTACCTAATGGAAGAACGGAAGCGTCCCCCTTTTGTGTCGGGGGCCGGCCGGCGTGGAATTCCTCAGGATGAACGGATATACTGAGGGGCACGTGACGGCATGAGCATCCTCGAGGTCAGGGATTTATCCGCCGGATATGACGACGGTTTCGTCATCCGCGATATCTCCCTCATAGTCGGGCAGGGAGAATTCGTCGCCGTCCTGGGCAAGAACGGCTCGGGCAAGAGCACGCTCGTCAAGGCCGTCCAGGGCCTCCTCACGAACGTCCGCGGCGCCGTCCTCTGCGGCGGCGAGGACGTCTTCCGGATGTCCCCGCGGCGGATCGCTGCGAAGATCGCTTATGTTCCCCAGCTGGCCGAGCCCGTGTTCGAGTACACTGTGGAGGAGGTCGTCCTCATGGGCCGGTTCGCCCGGCAGGGACGGCTCGAGAAGACCTCCGCCGAGGACGCGGCGGCCGTGACGGAGGCCATGAGGCTGGCCGACGTCGGGAGCCTGAGGGCCAAGCGGCTGTCCCAGCTGAGCGGCGGCGAGCGCCAGAGGGCCTTCATCGCCAGGGCCCTGGCCCAGGACACTCCCCTGCTCCTGCTCGACGAGCCCAGCCTGCACCTCGACATCGGCTATCAGATCGGGATCTACGGCATCCTCAAGGGCCTGCAGCGCGAACGGGGCAAGACCGTCGTCACCGCCGAGCACAACATCAACCTGGCCGCGGCCCACGCCGAGCGCCTTGTCTTCCTCAAGGACGGCGCCGTCGCCGCCGAAGGCCCGCCGGAGGTCACGGTCACGGCCGCCAACATCCGCGAGATCTTCGGCGCCGAGGCCGACATCCGCGCCAACGCCCGCTCGGGCCTGCCGGAGATCTCGCTCGCGGCGAAAGGGGCCTCGGGATGAAGCTTGGCGGGCAGAGAAACGGGGACATGTCCCGGAGGTCCGTGTCCCCGATCCTGTCCGTGATCGTTGCGGCTCTCGTTTTTCTGGTCCCGGCATATCTTCTGCCTGGCCATCAAGAAAGGCGACACGTACCTGCGGGACATGTCCCCTTTCCGTCAGCCGCCGCCGTCGCCCAGGACATCACCGACGACCTCGGCCGTCCGTTTACCCGGCCCGGCCGCGCTCCCGAACGGATCGTGTCCATGGCCCCGAACGTCACCGAGATCCTCTTCGCCATCGGCCTCGGCGGCCGCGTCGCCGGGGTGACCCGCTTCTGCGATTATCCGCCCGAGGCCCGGCGTCTCCCCCGGATCGGCGGGCTTGTCGACCCCAACATCGAGATCGTCCGCTCGCTCGACCCGGACCTCGTCATCGCCTTCCGCGGAAATCCCCTCCGCCTCGTCGAGCGGATCGGCAAGCTCGGCCTGCCGGTCTTCGTCCTCGATATCGGGGCGGGGCTCGAGGACCTTCCGCCGCTCGTCGCCAGGATCGGCCGGATCACCGGGACGGAGGCCCGGGCCGGGGAGCTGGCCGCGGAGCTCCGGGACAGGATCCAAGCCGTCGACGCGGCCTTGAAGGGGACCGCTTCCAGGCCGAAGGTCTTCGTCATGCTCTACGGTCAGGGATTGTGGACATGCGGCGGCGAGAGCTACCTCGACGACGTCATCGCGCGGGCCGGCGGGACGAACGTGGCTTCGGCCCTGCCCAAGAAATGGGCCCTCTACAAGCGCGAGCGGATCATCCGCGACGACCCCGACATCGTCTTCATCCTGACCCGGTCGACGGCCGACTTTGAAGCCGGGCGGGCTTGGCTCGCCGGCATGGCGGGCATCGGGGCCGTATCGGCCGTGAGGTCCGGCCGGGTTTACGGGCTCGACGAGGACGCGGCCAGCCGGTTCGGGCCGAGGCTCGTCGACGTCCTCGACCGGATGGCGGCGCTCCTCCACCCGGAGCGCTTCGGCGGTGAGCCATGAGCCGGAAGGCCGCGCGGCGGATCTTTTGGGCGGCCTGCCTCCTTCTCTGCCTAGCCGGGTTTCTCGTCTCCCTCCTCACCGGACCGGTCCGGACGACGCCCGGGGACCTCATCCGCTTCGTCGGCAGTCCGGACGCCGTCCGGTCGGCGATCTTCCTCGATCTCCGCCTGTCCCGGGCCGTCCTGGCCTTCCTCGTCGGGGCCGCCCTGGCCTTGTCCGGGGCCGTCCTCCAGGGCTATTTCAGGAACCCGATGGCCGATCCCTTCGTTGTCGGCGTATCGTCGGGGGCGTCGCTCGGGGCCGTCGTCGCAGCCGCCCTGGGCTTCGAGGCCGCCGCGTTCGGATTCTCCGGTCCCGGGCTCCTGGCCTTCCTCTCTGGCCTCGGGATCGTCTCGCTCGTCTACGCGCTGTCCTTGCGGCGGGGCGGCTTTAAAGTGGAGACCATCCTCCTCACCGGGATCGCCGCGGGGGCGCTGGCCTCGGCCTTGACCTCTTTCTTCCTGTTCATGCGCTCGGATTCCTACGACCAGGCCGTCTTCTGGCTCCTCGGAAGCTTCCAGCTCGCCGAGTGGGGCCAGGCGGCGACGATCGCCCCCTGGGTGGCGCTCTGCCTCGTCGCCGCGGTATGGCTGGCCCGGGACATGGACCTTCTCGCCCTCGGCGACGAGACGGCCCAGGCCCTCGGCTGCCCCGTCCGGCGCGTCCGCAAGGCCTTCTTGGCCATGTCGGCCCTCCTCGCGGCCCTGGCCGTCGCCGTGAGCGGGGTCATCGGCTTCGTCGGGCTCGTCGTCCCCCATTGGGTCCGCATTCTCATCGGGCCCGCTCACAGGCCCCTCTTTCTTGCCTCGGCCCTGGCCGGCGGGACGTTCCTCCTCTACTGCGACCTCCTCGCCCGCAATCTCCTCGCCGCCGAGCTGCCTATCGGCGTCATCACCGCCGCCGTCGGCGCCCCCTTCTTCCTCTATCTTTTGCACAAAAAGCGCTGATCGCATCCCTTCCCCTGATGGCCGTTCTGAGAGGAGGCCTAGGGTGGGCCGCACGGGCACAGCGCGAAGCCCGAAGGCGGCCGCGGGAAAGGGGTTGAGGGGTATCGCGGAGTGAGCATAAAGCGGTGATCTAGCCGGCATCGGGACGGAGACGTCCAAGTCGGCTCCGGACCGGGACGGCGTTAAGGATCACCGCAGCGAACGGAGACGATCCCCGAGGCCCCTCCGCGGTCGACGGAAGCAATACCGCGAGCGAAGCAGGGTGGCTTCCGCCCGATGGCCTCTGGAGAACCGTGGCGCCCCTCGGGCCGTATTGTAGAATGAGGCTCCATGGACTTTTTCTTCGTCCGCGATTACCGCCGCCGGCACCGCTTCTTCGCGGCCGAGCCGCTCGGCCCGCTGCCGGCGAACTTCTCGAAGTCGCGCACGGTCTGGGAGAAAGCCAAGAAAAAGGTCACCAGCCTCGACCCGCGGACCCTCCTCCAGGAACAGGCTCTCGAGCACGGCGGCCGGCGCGACGGAGGAACGCTCCGGATCCTCCACGCCGGGCCCGAAGACGGGCCGTCCGTCCGGACGAGGTTCCGTTTCTTTCTCCGGCGCGTGAAGACCCGCCACATCGTCCTGCTCGCGGCCGAGGCCCTGGTCGTCCCCGTGACCGGCCTGGCTGCCCTCTTGCCCGGACCGAACATCATCTTCTATGCCCTGGCCATCCTCATGATCATCCAGTGGCAGGCCGTGCGCGGCATCGACCGGCTCCTCGGCAAGGACTGCGAGTTCGTGGTCGATCCCCTCCTCTCCGAGTGGGAGGCGGCCGTCGAGGCCCGCGACACGGGCCGGTTCCCGGATCTCCTCGCCCGCATCGAAAAGACCCACGGCCTCCCCTCCCCCCGCAAGCTCCTCTGGAAATAGGGGAAATTGACATTCCCCGGCGATTGGCTTAGGGTATAGGTACCATGACCCTGACCCTGAGCCAGGTCCTGAGCATCGTCCTGACCGTGGCGGCGGTGGTCGGCGTGACCGTCCTGTCGCTCTTCCTCCTCCAGCTCCGCAGGACCGCCCGAGAGGGCGAGAAGACCCTGATCAAGGCCCAGGAGACCATGGACGGCCTGCAGGCGATCGAGGCCAAGATCAACGCCAACCTGGACAACGTGGGGGAAGTCCTGGCGACCTCGAAGAAGGCGGTGTCCGGCATCTCGGAGATCACGTTCTTCCTCACGTCCAAGATCATCCGGCCTTCGGCGAAGTACTGGCCGTTCCTCTTTCCGCTGCTCCGCTTCGGCCTGCAGCAGATGAAGAAAAGAAAGGAGAAGAAGGATGGCTGATAACGGAAACGGGCATTTTTGGGATTCGCTCCTGACCTTCATGGCCGGCGCCGCTACGGGCTTCATCGTCGGCATCCTGTTCGCTCCCGCGAGCGGCAAGGAAACGCGGAAAAAGATCAAGGACCAGGCCGCCAAGACCGGCGAAGCGGCCAAAGAAAGCTACGAGAAGATCGCCAAGGAAGCCGAGAAGAGCATCCGCCTCGTCAAGGAGAAGACCGGCGAGAGCGTCGACGCCATCCGCGATTTCATCGAGAAGAAGCGGGAAGAATTCAAGAACAAGACCGAAGAGGAGAAATAGCCCGAGCGGCCCCCCCGCGTTCGCGCCCGTCCGCTCGTCCCTCGTCCGCCCGGCCGAAGCCCATCCCGTCATGAGCGCCAAAAGGATCCCCCTGGCCATCGCCTGTCTCGCCGCCTTTATCGCGGGGGTCCCCGGCGCGGCCGGGGCCGTCGATCCGAAGACGAGCCGGCGGATCGACGAAGAGATCGCGAAGAACCGGGCTGAGATCGTCAAGATCCGGCGGTTCATCCACATGAACCCCGAGCTCGGCAACCGGGAGACCGAAACGGCCCGCCTCATCGCCGCCAAGCTCCAGCCCCTCGGCTTCGAGGTCCGGACGGGAGTCGCCAAGACCGGCGTCGTGGCCGTGCTCCGCGGCGGCCAGGCCGGCCCGGCCGTGGCGGTCCGGGCCGACATGGACGCGCTCCCGGTCCAGGAGGCGACCAACCTCCCCTTCGCGTCCCTCAACCCCGGCGTCATGCACGCCTGCGGCCACGACGTCCACAGCGCGGTCGTCCTCGGGACGGCCCTCGTCCTCCACGCCCTCAAGGACTCCGTCAAGGGCTCGGTGACGTTCCTCTTCCAGCCGTCCGAGGAAGGCCCGCCCGCGGGCGAGGACGGAGGGGCGGACCTCATGGTCCGGGAGGGGGCTTTGGACAACCCGCCGGCCCGGGCGGTCTTCGGGTTCCACGTCTGGCCGGAGAACGTCGGCACGGTCCTCCTCGCCCCGGGCCACGTGACCGCCGCCGCCGACACCTTCGTCATCACGATCCACGGGAAGAGCGCCCACGGCGCCAGGCCCCACGAGGGCGTCGACGCGATCGTCATCGCCGCCGAGATCGTCTCGGCCCTGCAGACGGTCGTCAGCCGGGCCTCGGACCCCACCGATCCGACCGTGGTGACCGTCGGCACCATCCAGGGCGGCTCCCGCCGCAACATCATCGCCGACCGGGCCGTGCTCGAGGGGACGGTCCGGACCCTCAGCGAAGCCGGCCAGAAGCGGGTCCGCGGCCTCATGGAGAGCGTCGTCAAGAACATCGCCGGGATCTACGGCGCCGGGCACGAGTTTGAGTATAAACCGGGCAATCCGTCCGTCTTTAATAATCCCGAGCTGGTCGCGGCCATGACCCCGACCCTGGCCAAGCTCCTGGGGAAGGACAGGCTCGTCGCGTGGAAGCCGCAGATGATCGCCGAGGACTTTGCCTTCCTGGCCCGGAAGGCCCCCGGGCTCTACTTCTTCCTGGGCGTCAAGAACCCGGCCCAGCCGACGATGGCGCCCCTGCACAGCCCGGGTTTCAGCCCGGACGAGCGGGCCATCCCCCTGGGGATCAGGATCCTCAGCCACCTCTTGCTCGACGCCCTGGAGACGCAGAGCGCCCTAGCCGCCGGCCCGCCCGGCTTCTGAGATCCAGCCCTTTTCCCTTTCTCTTCCTGACGGCCGCCCTCGTCCTGGGCATCGCCGCGGCCTCGGTCGCGCCGGTCCCGGCCGGAGCGGCCTCCGCGCTGGCCCTGATCTCCGTCGCGGCAGGCTGGCTCTGCTACGCGCTTCGAGCCGATCGGGCGGCCGCCCTGGCCGTGCTGGCCGCGGTCGCCGCGAGCGGCGCGGCGCGTCTGGCCGTCCATGACCACGCCTACCGGGCCAACGCCCTCCATCGCCATGTCGCCGACGGATACGTCGACGTCGCGGGCCGCCTCTACCGCTCGCCCGGGCGCGAGCCGGACCGGGATGTCCTCTTCATCGACGTCCGGTCGATCGGCGCGCGGGGAGAGGAGAGGCCGGTCCGGGGCCATCTCCGGCTGAGCGTTCCGTTCGCCCGGGGCGTGCGCCCCCGGCTCGACGGCGTCGTCGGCGACACGGTCCGGGCCTCGGTCCGGTTGAGCTCGGGCGGCGCGTTCCGCAATTTCGGCGCCTTCTCTTATGAAAGGTACCTCCAGGGCCTGAACGTTCACCGGCGGGCGACGACGAAGACGTCTCTCCTGGTCGAGCGGATCCCGCCGGCCCGGCGGGCCTCGGTCCGGAGCCGGATCTCCCGCGCCCGCCGCTCCGTCCAAGCCGAGCTCGAGCGGCGCTTTCCCGCGCCCGACGGGAAGGACATCTCCCCGGCCGGGGCCGTGCTCGAAGCGCTCCTCCTCGGCGAGGACGGACGGCTCGACGGGCCGACCGTCGAGAACCTCCGGCAGACGGGCCTCTATCATCTGTTCGCCATCTCCGGTGGGCACATCGCCATCATCAGCGGCCTGCTCTTCTCGCTCTTCCGCCTGGTCCGGATGTCCCGCCGGGCCTCCGGCGTCGCCCTCGGCCTCTTCCTTGTTTTCTATACGCTCCTCGTCGAAGGCAGCCCCTCCGTCCTTCGGGCCACGCTCATGACCCTGGCCGTCCTCGCCGGCCGGCTGCTCTGGAAGGACGTCCACATCCTGAACACGATCGCCGCGAGCGCCTTCGCCCTGCTCCTCGTCAACCCTTCGAGCCTCTTCGACGCCGGCTTCCAGCTGACCTATGCGGCCACGTTGACGATCGTCCTCTTCACCCCGCCCCTGCTCCGGAGGCTCCCCCGCCTTCCCCTCGGGATGACCGAGCTCGCCCTCCTCTCCGTCACCGCCGCGCTCGGCGCCGCGCCGATCATCGCCAGGAGCTTCAACCGGGTCTCCCTCTCCTCGCTCGTCCTGAACCTGGCCGCGATCCCCCTCGTCGGCCTGATCATGGGCGCCGGCTACGCCTATCTCCCCTTCGCGGCGGCCTTTCCCGAGGCGGCCGCGGTCCCCGCCGCGGCGCTCGGGCTCCTCGTCGAGGTCTTCACCCGGGTGTCCCATTCGCTCGACGCGTTCCCGTTCCTCTCCTTCCGCGTCCCGACGCCGCCGCCGGCCGTCCTCGCGGGCTATTTCCTCACTCTCGGGCTCTCGCTCGCCCCGCCGCGCTTCCGGGGCCAGCGCGCGGTCGTCCTGTCCCTCTTTCTTCTCTTCGCCCTCGTCCTCGTCGCCTCGCCCTTCCGGCCCTCCTCCCCCGGGCTCACGGTCACCCTCATCGACGTCGGACAGGGCGAGTCCATCCTGATAGAGTTCCCGGGCCGCCGCGTCATGCTCATCGACGCCGGAGGCCTGGCCGGGAGCCCTTTCGAAGTCGGCGAGAGGGTCGTCTCGCCCGTCCTCTGGCGCAAGGGCATCAAGAGGATCGACACGCTGGTCCTCACGCACGCCCATCCTGACCATCTCGGCGGGCTCGTCTCGGTCGCCCGCAACTTCCGGATCGGAGAGTTCTGGGAAGGGTCGGCGGCTCCGGACGAGGGGCTGATGGCGGCCTTCGGCCGGAGCCTGAGGCCCTCGGTCGTCCGGCGCCGGGTCGGCCGGGGGACCCGGTCCCGGGAGGGCCGGGTCGAGATCGACGTCCTCCACCCGCCCCTCGAACCGGCCTCGGTCAGGGTTCCGGCCTCCAACGAGGGCTCGCTCGTCATCCGGCTGCGGCTCGGGAGGGTGTCGCTCCTCCTTATGGCCGACACGGGCACTGCCACCGAGAGGGCTCTCCTCGACTCGGGTGCAGAGCTCGCGTCGACCGTCCTCAAAGCCGGACACCACGGGAGCGCCGGTTCGACCTCACCGGAGTTCCTCGCGGCTGTCGGACCCCGGCTCGTGCTCGTCTCGGCCGGCGAAGGCAACACTTACGGTTTCCCCAGTCCCGACGTTCTATCAAGGTGCCGGGAGGCCGGGGCCGAAGTCCTCCGGACAGACCTCGACGGCGCCGTCGAGATCCGGACCGACGGGCGGACTCTCCGGGCCCGGCGGGCGGCCGCCGAGGTCCCGCCGGCACATTCGGACTCCGGTTTGACACGTACGACTAAATCCATGATAATCGTCGCAGACCAGAGGAGTATCCGGTGATGAGCAAGAAAAAACTCCTGGCTTCGCTTTTTCTGCCCCTGCTCCTGGCGTCTTTTCTCCAATCCCAAAGCCTGGCCGAGCTGGCCAAGAAGGAGAAGGAGCGCCGGGCCGCCCTGAAGGGCAAGGGGACGACGACGGTGACGACGGCCGACATCGCCAAGGTCAAGAAGCGGCCGGCCGTCGAATCGGCCGAGGCTCAAGCCGCCGGGGAGGGCGAGGCTCAGGCCCAGCAGGAAGGGGCGCCTCCCGCCGCGGGCCAGCAGGCCGCGGAGCAACCGGCGCAGGCCGTCAAGACCGCCGAGGAGATCCCTCCCGCGGAAGCGGCCGCCCAGGCCGCCCAGGACATGCAGAAGAAGCAGAGCGAGCTCGCCGAGATCGCCCAGCTGAAGGCCGATATGGTCGATCTCCTGACCCTCAAGCTCAACTCGCTCTACCAGGAATTCCACGGCCTCGACAACTTGAAGACCCGCGAGCTCCTCCAGCTCCAGATCAGCGACACGTACGACAAGCTCCTCAAGGCCGAAACGGAGTCCGCCAAGGCGAAGAAGGACCTCGAGGATTTCCTGGCCCAGGCCAAAAAGGCGAGCACGCCCGAGATCTGGATCAAGTAGTGGATCCCGTCCGATCCGGCAAGCGCGCGCCGACCCAGCTCCGCCCCCTCGCGATCGCCATCGACACGCTCGACTTCGCCGACGGCTCTGCCCTGATCGAGACCGGGCGGACGCGCGTCCTGGCCGCGGCCACGATCGACGAGCGCGTGCCGCCCTTCCTCAAGGGCACCGGACGGGGCTGGATCACGGCCGAATACGCCATGCTCCCCCGGGCGACGACGGAACGGACGCCGCGCGAGCGGACCGCCGGCCGGGTCTCCGGACGGACCCAGGAGATCCAGCGCCTCGTCGGGCGGGCCCTGCGGGCCGTGACCGACCTCCGGGCCCTCGGCGAGCGGCAGATCATCATCGACTGCGACGTCATCCAGGCCGACGGCGGCACCCGGGCGGCCTCGGTCACGGCCGGGTGCGTCGCCCTCGGGCTGGCGCTCAAGAAGATGATCGACCAGGGCCTCATCGACCACATGCCCTTGAGGCACCTCGTCGCGGGCGTCAGCGTCGGCATCGTCCGGGGCAAGACCCTCCTCGACCTCGACTACGACGAGGACTCCCAGGCCGAGCTCGATATGACCGTCATCGAAACGGACCGGGGCGAGCTCGTCGAGGTCCAGGCCGGGGCGGAGAAGAACCCCTTCTCCCGCAAAGACCTTCTCGGGCTGCTCCGTCTGGCCGACCGGGGCGTCGCCCGGATCATCAAGGTCCAGAAGGAGACCCTCAAGAAGAGGAGCATCCTCTTCATGGCCTACGGGTACAAGGACAAGCCGTCGGCTTGACAATCCTCCCCTTATTTCAATACTATCAACGCTCTGAAGAGCGGTCTTTTTCCCCAAGGAGGTCGTCATGAACCTGACATCCTGGCTTATCGTCGCCGGAGCCATCGTCGCCTTTTTCGCCCTCGTCATCCTGGTCCTGGCCCTGCGCTACCGGAAGGTCGGGCCCAACGAGGCCCTCATCATCGCCGGGGGCCGGAAGCGCACGATCGCCATGGCCGACGGAACGACCCAGAAGGTCGGGTACCGCTACCGCCTCGGCGGCGGCGTTTTCGTCTGGCCCGGGATGGAGAAGGTCTACGTCCTGCCCATGGATATCATCCCCTTGACGATCCGCACGCCCGAGGTCCTCACCAGCGGTGGCGTACCCATCATGGCCGAGGCCTCGGCCCAGGTCAAGATCGACTCCTCCGACGAGACCATTCACCGGGCCGCCGAGCAGTTCTTGGGAATCGGCCGGGAGGGCCTTCGCGACGTGGCCGTCAACGTCCTCGAGGGCAAGGTCCGTGAGGTCATCGGCGGTATGTCCGTCGAAGAGATCTACCGCGGCCGTCATGAGTTCTCCAAGCGCGTCGTCGCCGCCGTCAAGGACGATTTCCACGGCATGGGCCTGGTCATGCTCTCCTTCGCCCTCAAGGACATCAGCGACACGCAGGGCTATATCGACGCCTTGAGCAAGCCCCAGATCGCCGCGGCCAAGAGGGACGCCGTCATCGCCCAGGCCGAGACCGAGAAGGAATCGATCATCAAGTCCTCCATGGCCCGCAAGGAAGCCGAGGTCGCCCGGCTCCAGTCCGAGGCCCTGATCGCCAAGGCCCAGTGGGAGAACGAGGCCAAGAAGGCCGAGTCCCAGGTCTTCGTCAACACCAAGAAAGCCCAGGCCGACTTCTCCTATGAGCTCGAGCGCCACCGCCTGGGCCAGGATATCAAGAAGGAAGAAGCCAAGGTCAAGCAGGTCGAGAAGGAAGAGGCCATCAAGACGGAGAGCCTCGAGATCGCCCGCAAGGAGAAGGAGCTCGAGGCGACCGTCATCAAGCCGGCCGACGCCCGCAAGTACCAGATCAAGGCCGAGGCCGAGGCCGAGGAATACCGGATCACCGCCGAAGCGAAAGGCAAGGCCGAAGCCCTCAAGCTCGAGGGGCTGGCCGAGGCCGACGAGATCCGGGCCAAGGGCGGCGCCGAGGCCGAGGCCATGATGAAGAAGGCCCAGGCCTGGGAGAAATACACCCAGGCCGCCGTCCTCGACAGCTATATCAAGGTCCTGCCCGAGCTGGCCAAGGCCGTGTCGGAGCCCCTCTCCAAGGTCGACAAGATCGTCATCGTCGGCGGGGACAAGGACCTCGGCACGACCAAGATCACGGGGCAGGTCGCCCAGGTCCTGGCCCAGATGCCCGAGGTGGTCAAGGCCCTGACGGGGGCCGACCTCCGCGAGTTCCTCAGATCCAAGCTCTCCCCCGAGGCCAAAGACGCGAAGAAGTGAGCGCCCGGCCGGCGTCGAGCGAGGTGTACCATGATCTCTGAGAAAGTCCAGCGCATCGGCGCCTCCCCCACCTTGAAGATCTCGGCCAGGGCCAAGGCCATGAAAGCCGAGGGCATCGACGTCATCGACCTCAGCGTCGGCGAGCCGGATTTCCCGACCCCCGAGAACGTCAAGGAGGCCGGGATCAAGGCCATCCGCGACAACTTCACCAAATACACCGATAGCGACGGCATCCTCGCCCTGCGCAAAGCGATCGCCAAGCGCCTCAAGGAGGATCTCGGCGTCGAATACGCGCCCAAGCAGATCATCGTCTCCGCCGGGGCCAAGAGCTCCCTCTTCCACCTCGTCCAGGCCCTCGTCGACGAGGGCGAGGAGGTCATCATCCCCGCGCCCTACTGGGTGACCTACCCCGAGTGCGTCGCCTTGGCCAAGGGCCGGCCCGTCATCGTCCCGACCCGAGAGGAGGACGGCTTCCTCCTGACCCCCGAGGCGCTCAAGGCCTCGATCTCGCCGGCGACCAAGGCCCTGATCCTCAACAACCCGTCCAATCCGACCGGCGGCGCCTACGCCAAGGACCAGCTCCTGGCCTTGGCCGAGGTCGTCAAGGGCGAGGACATCTACGTCATCGCCGACGAGATCTACGCCAGCCTCGTCTTTGACGATTTCAAGTTCACGAGCTTCGCCGGGCTCGGCGAGGACATCAAGAAGAAGACCGTCGTCATCAACGGCGTGTCGAAGTCCTACTCCATGACCGGCTGGCGGATCGGCTTCGCCGCCGGGCCGGCCGATGTCATCGAGGGCATGTCCAAGATCCAGAGCCACACGACCTCGAACGCCTGCTCCATCGCCCAGAAGGCCGGCCTCGAGGCCTACGACGGCCCCCAATACGACGTCGCGAAGATGGTCGCCGAGTTCCAGCGCCGCCGCAACTACTGCCTCATGCGCCTGGCCGCGGTCCCGGGGATGTCCTGCTTCAAGCCCCGGGGCGCGTTCTATCTTTTTCCGAACGTGAAGTCCTTCTACGACAAGGAAGCGAACGGGGCCAAGATCCGCAACTCCTACGGCCTGGCCTACTACCTCCTCAAGGAGGCCCGGGTGGCCATCGTGCCCGGGGACGCTTTCGGCGCCGACGACCACATCCGGCTGTCCTACGCGACCTCGATGGCCAACCTCGAGAAGAGCATGGACCGGATCGTCGAGGCCCTGGGGAAGCTCAAGACGGCCAAGACGGTCAAGCGCGTCGCCCTATCGAACGCCGTGACCCGGGTGAAGAGAGCCGTCCCCGTCGAGCTCGTGGCCGACGCCCGCATGCGCGACGCCCTCGCCGCCGAGATGGAGGGCCACCTCGGCTACGAAGGCCGTTACGAGTGGAACGCCCGGATCGGCGGCGCGGTCGTCCAGCTCCGGACCAACGTCGCCCACCTCAACGACTTCTGGATCGAGAACTTTCCGCCGGCGGCCGGCGGCGGCGACGTCAAGCCGCACGGCGTCGTCTACGCCGTCGACGGCATCGCCGGCCGGGAGCCTCGCGGCTTCTATCACGAGGGGACGCAGACCGGGGCGCTCGTCAACACGGACTGGTACGGGTCCCTCCGGAGCCTGGCCATCGGCCTGGCCATGGACATCGCCGCCCGGACAGGCGGGGCGGCGGCCTCGGGCGCCGTGCGGGGCATGTCCGCCGACCTCGGCGGCAGCGGCCTCATCCTGGTCGGCCCCGCGGGCACGAAGAAGTCGGAGCTTCTCTTCGGGCTCCTGGCCGACCGGCGCTTCAAGCTCCACGCGAACGACATCGTCTTCGTCGAGATCGCCGGAGGACGGGCGGCGGCCGAGCGGGTCGAGCGCAAGCTCTACATGCCGACAACGGCCGTCGAGCTCGACGCCCGGCTAGCCCCCCTCTTCGACCGGAGCAAGTGCGAGAACGTCGTCGTCCACAAGGACGATTGCGCCGACGCGGAATGCCAGCGGGCCGACGACTGCCGCCTCGACCGGGGCTCGCCCTACTGCTACAAGGCCGGGAAGGCGTCCCAGGCCCTGCTCGACCCGGACTGGCTCGGGGGACCGGCCGCGGCGGTCAAGCGGACGGACCTGAGGGTCCTCGTCATCCTGCGGAACGACGCGACCTCCCCGGCCGTCGTCGAGCTGTCGAAGGACGAGGCCCTGAGGACGCTCGAGGCCGGCGAAGCGGCCGGGGCCCGGAAGGCCCTCGCGGCGGGCCAGGTCCAGCCCTTCTACAATCCCCATCTCCTCGGGGCGGGCCCCGAGAAGATCGAGGCCCAGCGGGCCTTCTACGTCCGGTTCCTCGAGTCCGCGAGATGCGTCCTCTTCAACAGCGGCGTCGCCGGCGCGGACAAGCTCAAGGACCTCGTCCCGCCAGGCCGCTGACGGGCCTTCCTCCGGCTAGCCGGGCGGGGTGACGTCTCTCCTCGCAAAATCACCCATCCTTTCACCAGTCGCGATGATTGCCCCGGCCCCGGGGGCGCCGGATAATGCGGAGCATGGGAAACCCTCAGGGGCTCGTATTGAACAGGTGCCGCAATTGCTATATAAATGAGGAAAAACAGGATAGACAGACAGGATAGACAGAGGGACAGATCATGATCAAGCGCATGCGACACCGGCCGGGCGCCCGGGGCTTCACCCTGGTCGAGGTCCTCGTCGTCGTCGGCATCATCGGCATCCTCATGGCCGTGGGCTTTCCGAGCATCCTCAACACCATGGCGGTCAGGAACCTCGAGAACACGACCCGGCAGGTCCAGAGCTACCTCCAGCAGACCAAGCTTCGGGCCGTCGACACGAAGATCGTCCATCGCGTCAGGTTCTACCTGGCCGACGCGGGCTTCTGGGTCTACGAGATGGAGCGCCTCCAGGTCGACGGGACCTGGGCCCGGGTCGAGGGCCCGCCGCGGAAGGCGATCTCCGCGCGGTACAACGTCACCATCACCCTGCCGACGGCCGGCTCGGACCACATCGCCATCTTCACCCCGGTCGGGGCCGTGGCCAACTTCGCCGTCGACCAGAACGCCATCATCATTCAGAGCCCCAGTCTGCTCGCGCGGGGCCAGATGGACCAGCGGGTCATCAGCCTGTTCATGGGGGGATCGATCCAATATGACAAGCGAAAGAGCTCCTGAGATGAACACACCCAAGCACGAACGCGGCTTCAGCCTCATGGAGGCCCTGGTCGGCATCTTCCTCGTCGGCGTCGCCGTCATCGGCCTGGCCCAGGTCTTCCTCGTCGCGATCACGAACAACCTCAGGGCCGACCGCATCGCCAACGCGACCTTTCTGGCCCAGCAGCAGATCGACTGGCTCCGCGGCTTCACCCTGGACGAGCTCACGGCCTACGCCGGAACGACCCTGGAAGCGCGCGACGAGATCATGGACCTCAACGTGGACGGCAAGAACGACTACCGGAGGGTCACCCTCTTCACGGAGGATCAGGACACCTTCCGGGTCCAGGTCCTCGTCTATTCGGCCGAGAACGTCAACGTCACCGGCACGGGCGCGCTGATCGGGGACACGGCCCGATACCGGCCGCGGGCCATGATCTCGACGCTCATCACGCGATGAAGGAGCACGAACCGTGAGAACGCGAAGACACTCTCCGACGCGGCAGGCCGCGGGCTTCACGCTGATCGAGCTCCTCATCGGCAGCGCCGTCATGCTCGTGGCCGTCCTGGGGGCCCTGCTCATCTATTCCCGCAGCAACAAGGTCTCGGTCGAGCAGCAGATGGTCACCGAAGCCCAGAACGACGTCCGCTCCTCCATGTTCTTCGTCACCCGGGACCTGCGCATGGCCGGGGCCGGGCTGCCGGAGGAGTTCTCCGGCTATTTCATCGAAGGGCGGGATAATGAGGACCAGGGCCCCGAGGTCACCCCCGACCGGGTGACGCTCATGGGCAATATCGAGGACCCCCTCAACCTGCCCATCCGGAACTACCAGGGCTCGTCGGTCGTCCTCGACATCGAGGACTACAGCTTGGAGCAGTATCCCTATCCCGACGCGTACTACGACAACCAATTCGTCATCGTCCTGCCCAATCCCGAGTCCGGCTGCTGGACAGGCGAGGTCCGGAGGGTCACCCACGTCACCCACAGCACGGGCGGGGCCAACGAGCGGTTCAACTTCTCGCCCGGGCTGGCCCCCGGGATCGACCCGCCCGGGGGGCTGTCCGGGACCTGTCCGAGCCCCAACGATTACGACGGCGGCTCGATCAGCTTCATCGACGTCAAGGAGTACTGGCTCGACGTCACCGGCAACGCCGCGGGCCTGACGGCGGGCGTCAACGGCTACATCGGCGGCGGCCAGGGCGGCATCCTCTATTGCACCCACAACGCGGTCCACTTTCCCCTGGCCCGGAACATCGAGAACTTCCAGGTCGAGTACAACGGCGACATGGACAACGATCTCGTCCTCGACGGCTGGTCGCCCTGGCAGAACACCTGGACCCTGGCCGAGACCGCCCGGATCCAGCAGGTCCGGGTCTGGGTCCTGGGGCGGACCGCGCAGGCCTTCACGTCGCTCGGCGGAAAGGTCCCCGGAGCGACGCCCGTCCAGGTCTACCGCCGGCCGGCCGTGTCCAACACGGCCGCGGCCGCCGCGGACGATTTCCACAAGCGGTATCTCCTGGATTCGACCTCCAACGTCCGGAACATGAGCCTCAACCTCTACAATCTCGGCCAGCGATGAGGAGCGTCCCATGAGCCAACGCGCGAACAATCACGGCCGCGAGCGGGGATCGGGCCTCATCGTCATCATCATGATCGTCGCCTTCATGCTGGCCGTCGGCATGCTCCTCCTGACCGTCACGAGCACGAGCCCCAAGGCCGCCGACAGCATGCGCCTCCAGGGCATGGCCTTCGACGCGGCCGAAGCCGGCTTCAACGCCGCCTGGGTCATCCTCAACGACAACTTCCTCAACAAGGTCAGCTCGAGCTTCAACGCCCAGTACCGGGTGAACTTCGGCGGCGCGCCCGGCCTCGACGACCCGACGAGCCCGAACTACTTCCGCAGCCTGACCGACGACCAGCTCGTCGCCGACATCGCCGCGGACAACACGGCCGCCAACCCCGCCCTGTTCAGCTCGGAGCCGCTGGCCGGCGATCCGCGCTGCGCGTTCACGGTCTTCCTCATCAACGACGAGGCGCCGGGGACGATCACCGTCGACGACCGGGACTGCATCCTCGTCTGCATCGGCCGGGGGCCGCGCAACACCTTCAAACGTCTTGAGATCGTCATCGAGGTCGGGTCCTGAGGCCCGTCGAAAGGGGAATCGCCATGAAGAACAAAGGCTTGAAGCGCCAAGGGAGCCTTGCTGTTCTCGCCCTCGTCTCCGTCGCCGTGGCCGCGGCCTTTATCGTGCCGCGCCTCTGGCCGCAGGCGGTCCAGGCCTGCACGGAATACACCCGGAGCTTCGCCGAGAACTTCGACACCATCGACTACAAGGACGTGAGCATGAGCTCCGTCGCCCGCTGGCCGTCAGGGCCGATCACGCTGCCGCGGCTCGGCTCGAACTTCGTCGTCGGCGCGGCCGATCGGATGGGCCGCCGGATCTACCAGTGCGCCTCGGGCGATTTCGACGGTGACAGCTATCCCGACCTCATCGGGCTCGACATCACCGGCGAGTTCCCGGTCGCCCCGGGCGTCGCCTGGTCCGAGCTCCGGCTCATCCGGAACCTCTATCCGACGAACGCGGGCGCGACGCCCCTCTTCGCGGTCGACATGGCCACCTCTTACGAGACCTGGGACGATCACACCGGCCCGGCGGCGCTCACCGTCGGGGACTACAACGGCGACGGCCTGCTCGACTTCTTCTTCATGCGCAACTCGGCCGACCAGTTCGGCTACACGAATTTCCTGGCCGCGATGTACATCAACAGGGGCACGGCCGAGGCTCCCGATTTCAGGAAGCACGGCGTTCAGCCCAACCTCGACTTCACGGCCCGCTTCCAGGCCCTCCCGATCTACATCCATTGGGCGGCCAACCACCTCCACTCCGTCGACATCGACAAGGACGGCGACGTCGACATCCTGGCCATCAGCGAGGACAAGATCTTCCTCCTCCGGAACCCGGGCGCGGGGAGCTTCACATTGGACGCCTGGGACGTCGCCGAGCTGCCCTACGACGCGCGGACGGGCTACACGGGCCTTCCCGGCGGTTCGGCCGTGGCCGCGGGCGACTTCGACGGCGACGGCGACTACGATGTCGTCGGCGGCTCGGTCGGCTGGGCCGCCTTCCTCGCTTATTACGAGAACGACGGCACGGGCCACTTCACCCGCAACGAGATCGCCATCCCGGACGCGACCTGCGTCGGCACGGTCGGCATCATGACCGACGACTTCACCGGCGACGGCCGGGCCGACATCTTCGTCGCCACCGACCGGGCCTACCGGGGCGGGACGACCGAGGCCCGGATCTGGTTCCTGCGGAACCGCGGCGTCGTCGCCGGCCAGGTCGACTGGCTGTTCAGCTGCCTCAACGGATGCACCGCCCCGACCCCGTCCCCCTACGACATCGACATGGCCACGCCCCTCGACTACGACCAGGACGGCGACATGGACCTCGTCATCGCCGACGCCAACCATTCGGGGGACTATTATTACATCGAGAACGAGCTGGCCTCGGTCTACGAGCTCTACGGCCGGGCCCAGTCGACGAACATCGGCGCGGGCCTCCTCGATCCGCGACTCCACGCCATCACCCGCATCCGCGTGAGCTCCCTCCGCCAGGGCGTTCTCGGCGGCTCGAGCGCGGGCCTGGCGGTCGAGCTCCTCTTCTCCAACAACGCCGGCAGGAGCTGGGAGACCTACCGGACCTTCTCCGGCGCCGGGATCGTCAACGCGACGAACCTCCCCTGGTACGATTTCAAGAACTTCGGGGCCGACCTCCGCTGGCGGATCGTCCTGACCGCGGAAGAGGACGACATGGTCGATTACCAGAACGCCTCGTTCGAGACCCCCTACGTCGGCGACCTCGAGCTCGAGTTCATCTACGTCGACCGGCGGGAGTACTCGCGCGCCTCCGCGGCGGCGACCATCGTCACGTCGAGCGGGCTCAACAAGAAGCTCGTCATCGGCTCGTCGTTCATCTTCCCGGGCTGGGAGGGCCAGCTCCGCGCTTACGACGTCTCGGCCGTCGCGTTCTCCCCCTCCGCGACGTCGGAGCTGCGGACGATCACGACCTCGGACCTCGACGCCGCCACGGGCCGGACCCTGATCGAAGGCGCCGAGGTCTTCTGGGACGCGGGCCAGATGCTCGACGACCGCGATCCCGATTCCCGGACGGTCTACACGGCCATCCGGGCGAACGGCAGCATCACCGGCGCCCTGACCCGGCGGGACTTCACCCGGGCCAACGTCGGCAACCTGGCCACGGCCGGGAGCCTGGCCTGGTGCCTCCAGGACCCGCAGAACAACAACGCCGGGCTCATCGATTTCGTCCGCGGCACGGACCGGTATTGGAAGCTGGGCGATATCAACCACTCGACGCCGGCCGTCGTCGGGCCTCCCGCGGAGGATCCCACCTATATGGGGACGGGCTACGCCGAATTCGCGGCCGCTTATGCATCGCGGCCTAAGGTCCTCTACGTCGGGGCCAACGACGGCATGCTCCACTGCTTCGACGCGGCGACCGGCGAAGAGCTCTGGGGCTTCATCCCCTACAATCTCCTCCGGAAGCTCAAGAACATGTACGCCGTCGACGCCGCGAACAACAGCCGCTATTACGCCCACGACGTCTATTGCGACGGCACCCCCGCCGTGGCCGACGTCCAGATCGGCGGCGCCTGGAGGACCGTCCTCGTCTCCGGCCAGGGGCCGGGCATGGGCAGCACGCTCGGCGGCGGGTACAACTACTATTGGGCCCTCGACGTCACCGACCCGGCCAATCCCCTGCCCCTCTGGGAGCTCACCCATACCTACAGGTCCGGCAACACGACCTACCGCACGATGGGCGAGACCTGGTCGACGCCGGCCATCGGCAAGGTCAACCACGCCGGGACGACGCGCTGGGTCGCGTTCATGGGCTCGGGATACGACAACGACGCCACGTTCAATGTCGGCCGCCGGTTCTACGTCGTCAGGCTCGATACGGGCGAGGTCATCCGGTACACGCCCGAGGTCACCCAGGTCAACACGGCCAGCCTCTCCGGCGCCAGGTCGGCCTACCGCTATCCCAACATCGTGGCCACGATCCCCGGCTCGCCGACGGCCATCGACCTCGACCAGAACGGATTCACCAACTCGGTCTACGTGGGCGACCTCGACGGCCGCCTCTATCGCATGGACGTGACCGGCACGAACACGTCCGGGTGGACCCTCACGGCCATCTACACCGATTTCCTCTATTACCCGATCATCACCAAGCCGGCCGCCTGGGTCGATCCCCTGGAGGGCGGCCCGGTCCGGGCGCGGGTCTATTTCGGGACCGGCGGCGACGACGCCGCTCCGGCCGGACGGGACTATTCGTTCGTCTCCATCATCGACAACGGCGGGAACGCGGCGACCCTCGAATGGTATCTTGGCGTTTCGGCCCCGCTCGCCCTCGGCGAGTCCTATCAGCGCGGCGAGCTGGGCCTTGGCAGCAAGGTTTGGGCCGACCCGGTCATCGCCGACCAGGTCGTCTATTTCAGCACCCTGCGCGGCAGCATCGAGGCCGTCAATCCCTGCGTCAACCTCGGTGACGCGGGCCGCCTCTACGCCCGCTACGTGAGGTACACATCGGCCATCCCGGTCGGCGGCACCGCCTTCAAGACGACCTCGGGGACGCCTCCCGAGTACCTCGACCTCATCAGCAAGGCCCGCCGGGCCGTGACCATCGGCGAGGCCGAGCGGGTGGCCGGACGGGTCAACAAGCGCGAGATCTACGTCCAGGAATACGACTCCACCCTGGAGAAGCTGGAGCAGCCCATCGGGGCGCTCCTCCGGATCAAGTCCTGGAGGGAGATCTACCGCATCATCTGGTAAGCTGTCGAACGCCTCCCGCCCGCGGCGATTGACACGCGGCGGGCGGGAGGCCATAATGGGATAGGATCCGCCATGAAGAGAATTTTCGTATTCATCGCTATCTTGGGACTGGCCGCTTCCCTCGGCGCGCAATCCCTGGCCGAGCTGTCCAAGAAGGAAAAGGCCCGGCGCGAAAGCCTCAAGGGACCGAAGGCCGCCGTCATCAGGAACGTCGATCTCCTGCGCGTGCAGAAGACCTCGGCCGTCGAGGTCGCCCCTCCGGAGGCCGAGATGACCGAGGCCCTGGAGGGCGAGGAGCCCGCCGGCGCGACGGAAAGCGGGACCGCCAGCGAGCCGTCGGGCTCCGGCGCGCCTTCGGGACGCCGGATCACCCCCCGCGTCGGCCCGGACGGCCCCGTCATCATGGGCGACGCCGACCGCGATCAGGCCGAAGGCGGCGGGACCCTCGAGGCCCAGCTTCAAGCGGCCAAGAACCTCGTCGATCTGCTGACGACCAAGATGAACGCGCTCCGCCAGCAGCTCGAATACCAGGACGCCATGGTCCCCGGCTACGTCATCCAGCAGCAGCTCGACGAAACGAACCAGCGCCTTCTCAAAGCCCAGGCCCAGCAGGCCCGCATCGAGGACCAGATCAGCCGGAAGGCGACGTCCAAGAAAGCCCCCGGCGAGCCCGAGCGCTAGACCCCGGCTTCGAGCCTTTCCGCCAGAAGATGCAGGAGGAAGAGGTGCGCCTCCTGGACGCGGGGGACCGAGCAGGAGGGGACGTCGAGCAGGAGATCGGCCAGGCCGGCCGCCTCTCCTCCCCCCGACCCCGTCAAGGCCACGGTCACGAGTCCCTTCGCCCGGGCCGATCTCAGGGCCTTGACGACGTCCGGCGACCCGCCGCTCGTCGTCAGGGCCAGGGCTATGTCGCCCGGCCGGCCCAAGGCCTCGATCTGGCGGCTGAAGACCTCGGCGAAGCCCCGGTCGTTGCCGATGGCGGTCAGGCAGGACGTATCGGTGGTCAGGGCCGCGGCCGGAATGGGGGCCTTGTCGCGCCGCGATAATCCGTTGACGAGCTCGGCCGTGAAATGCTGGGCTTCGGCCGCGCTGCCGCCGTTGCCGAACACGAGGATCTTGCCGCCGGCCCGGAGCGAGGCCGTCAGGGCTTCGGCGGCGGCCTCGAGCAAGCTCGACCGGGTCTCGAAGAATCGGTCGAGGACCTCCTTGAGTTCCGCCGCGGCGTCTTTCATCGATGTGCTCATGTCGCCCTCCCCATCTCCGACAGGATCGCCCCCCTCACCTCATCCATGAGCCGGCCCATGGTCTCCGGCGTGTGGCCGGCGACCGGGACCGGCGGATGAAAGACGATCCCGACCCTCCCCCGGCGGGCGGACCGCCGCCCTTTGGGCATGAGCTCGTAGGTCCCTCGGATGCTCACCGGAACGATGGGCGCCCCGCTGGCGAGGGCCAGGAAGAAGCCGCCCCGCCGGAAGGGCTGGAGGCTCCCGTCGCGGCTCCTAGTCCCCTCGGGGAAGATCAGGAACGAGTAGCCTCTCTCGCGGATGAGCTCGGCGGCCCGGGCGATGCTCCTCTTCCCTCCCTCGGCGCCCTTCCTGTCCACGGGAACGAAGCCGACATGACGCATCGCCAGTCCGAGGACGGGGACGCGCAGGATCGACTTCTTGAGGATGACCCGCGCCGCCCCGGGGATGGCCAGCATGACCAGCGGCCCGTCGAGGAAGCTGGCGTGGTTGGGCATGAAGATAT
>Ga0209253_10000869_pt1 | contig 26292 bp, 23 predicted proteins | sample FrelakmetBRP12BR_FD_187145 | JGI IMG/M metagenome (GOLD analysis project Ga0209253, IMG submission 187145) | Freshwater lake sediment microbial communities from the University of Notre Dame, USA, for methane emissions studies - BRP12 BR (SPAdes)... | ecosystem: Environmental > Aquatic >...
GCGCCCTTGCGCTTGCCGCCCTGGTTCACCGCCACCGCCGTGTCGTTGACCACCTTCAGGAACGGCACCACGCCCTGGCTCTTGCCGTTGGTGCCCTTGATGTGGCTGCCCAGCGCCCGCACCGGCGTCCAGTCGTTGCCCAGCCCGCCGGCATATTTGGCCAGCAGGGCGTTCTCCTTGATAGCCTCGTAGATGCCGTCCAAGTCATCCGAGACCGTGGTCAGGTAGCAGGACGACAGCTGCGAATGGCGGGTGCCGCTATTAAATAGCGTCGGCGTCGAGCTCATGAACTCGAAGCTCGACAACGCCTCGTAGAACTCGATGGCCCGCGCCTCGCGGTCGATCTCGCCGATCGCCAGCCCCATCGCCACCCGCATGAAGAATGCCTGCGGCAGTTCGAAGCGGCGGCCGTCGTGGTGCAGGAAGTAGCGGTCGTACAGGGTCTGCAGACCGAGATAGTTGAACTGCAGGTCCCGCTCGGGCTTCAGGGCCTGCGCCAGCCGCGACAGGTCGAACTGGGCTAGCCGCCCATCGAGCAGTTCCGCCTCGATGCCGTAGCTGACGAAGCCCGCGAAGTACTCCGCGTAGCGGGTGGCCATCGCCTCCTGCGCGACCTCCTCGCCGAGCACTTCCCGGCGCACGGTGTGCAGCAGGAGCCGCGCCGTGACATACGAATAGGCAGGGTCTTTCTCGATCAGCGCCCGCGCCGCCAGGATGGCCGACTTGACTACCTCCTCCAGCGGCATGCCGTCATAGAGGTTCTTGACCGTCTCGGCGACGATCGCCTCGGCCGACACGAATTCGGCCAGGCCAATGCAGGCCGAGTCCACGAGCGCCCTGATCCGCGCCAGGTCGAGCGGCACACGCCGGCCGTTGTCGATCATCGACAACGGCGGCTCGGCCTGCGCCTGCTCCTTCTTCTGGCGCGCCCGCTCCTGTGCCCGCTTTTCCCGGTAGAGAACGTAGGCCCGGGCGACGTCGTGGGCGCCGTCGCGCATCAGCGACAGCTCGACCTGGTCCTGCACGTCCTCGATATGGAATGTGCCGCCCGCCGGCTGCCGGCGCAGCAGCGCCTGGACCACGCCTGCCGTCAGCCTCTCGATCTGCTCACGAATGGCGCTGGAAGCAGCAGCCTGGCCGCCGCGAACGGCCAGGAATGCCTTGGTCATCGCCACCGCGATCTTGCTCGGCTCGAAGCCGACCACCGCGCCGTTGCGGCGGATCAGCTTGTAATCGGCGAATGAAGTAGCCAACACACGATTCACACCGCCGTCCTCGCCGGCGGTCCCCCGCAGCGGCGAATGGAAAGGATCTGCGGCCTCCAGGGTGCCCGACTGTTGTAGCTGCATCTTGCCTCCGTCTATTGACGTCGACCGTCTGCCAGTGACGATCGCGCCCATTGTTCTGATCGAGCGCGAATGCATCCGCGCATACAAGGTGTTGATTGCTGCCGAGCCGCCCAGACTGCCCTCCAGCTGCGACCAGCATTGCCCGGCGGGCCCGCAGTGCCGGTCGCACCGCCAAGCCGCCGGCCCCTTGAACACAATATGCTGTGTACAGTCAGGCGAATGGCACAAGTTCTAGTGGAGTCGGATCATAGGGGATCCGTGCGCCGAGCTCAACTGCCGCCCGGCGGGCTGCCCGACATTCGTGCAGGCAGGCGCTTCAGCGCCGCGGTGCCGAACCGGTGCGGCGCGGCTAGGGAAGCCAATCCGCCGGCAGAGCGGCCTGGCTGGCGAAGTGGTGCCAGTCGAACAGTGGGCCCGGGTCCGTCTTGCGGCCCGGAGCAATGTGGCTATGTCCGCGCACCGCGCGCAGCGGCACCGCGGCGCGCAACGCAGCCGTCAGCTTTGCGAGCGCCGCGTACTGCGCCGACTCGAACGCAGTGAAGTCGGAGCCCTCGAGCTCGATGCCGACAGAGAAATCGTTGCAGCCGGCACGCCCGTCAAAGACCGAGGCGCCAGCGTGCCATGCCCGCCGGCCACAGCTCACGAACTGGGTAATCCTGCCGTCGCGCTCGATCAGAAAATGCGCGGAAACACGCACTCCGGTAAGCAGCTCGAGGAACGGATGAGCGCAGGGCTCAAGAATGTTGAGAAAGAGCCGTTCGATGCGGTCATTGCCGAAGTGGCCGGGCGGCAAACTGATGTTGTGCAGCACCAGCAGTTCGACCGCCATGCCGGCGGGCCGGTCGTCGCAGTTCTGGCTGGGAATCCGCCGAACGCCGTCGACCCAGCCGTCGGGACCGATCCGCAACGGCAGCGCAGCCACTACTTCAAGCCAAGCCGCTGCATGCGGTAGCGAAACTGCCGAAAAGTAAGGCCGAGCCGCTGAGCTGCGGCGGTGCGATTGCCGCCCGTCTTGCGCAACGCGGCGCGCAGGGCAGCGCTTTCGACCGCGTCCAGGTAGGCGGTCAGGTCTGGCGGGACACCATCGGCGGGCAAGGTCATCGGTGCGAGGTCGGCTGTTGGCTCCACGTCCTCCGCAAAGGCAGGAACCGACTCAACAGCATCCGCCTCCGGCGGCGCCTCGACCGCCGGAAGCATCAGGTCGGCGGCGGTCAGTTCGCGGCCGGCGGCCAGCGCCACACCCCGTTCGAGCACGTTCTCCAACTCGCGGACGTTGCCGGGAAAGGGATAGCTCTGCAGTTCACGCAGCGCCTCCGGCGACAGCCGGACCCGCTCTTCGCCGCCACGCTGGGCCAGCCGGTCAAGGATCACATCGGCCAGCATGGCGATGTCTTCCGATCTTTCGCGCAGGCTCGGAACATGCAGTTCGATCACATTGAGCCGGTAATACAGGTCCTGGCGGAAGCGTCCCGCGACGACCAGCTTGGCCAGGTCCTGATGCGTCGCACTGAGAATTCGGACATCAACCGGATCCTCGGTGCTCGAGCCGACCTGCCGGACTCGTCGTTCCTGGATCGCCCGCAGCAGCTTGACCTGCATGGGCAGCGGCAGTTCAGCTACCTCGTCGAGGAACAGGGTGCCACCCGCCGCGGCATGGAAGAAACCGTCGCGGTCGCGCTCGGCACCAGTAAAGGCGCCCTTCTTGTAGCCGAAGAATTCGGCCTCCATCAGCGCCTCGGGAATTGCGCCGCAATTGACTGCAACGAACGGCATGAGTCGCCGCGCCGCAGCGTCATGGATTGCGCGCGCAACCAGTTCCTTGCCGCTGCCCGACTCGCCATAGATGGCCACAGGGGCCATGCTGTGCGCGAGCCGCTCGATCACCGAGCGCAGCTGCCGCATCGCCGGTGCGTCGCCGCGCAGCCGGTCGATCCCGCGCATCTGCTGCTGCGGCGGCGAGCCGCCCGCCGGCGGCCGGGCCAGTGCCGAGCGGACCAGCAGCCGCAACTGGTCGAGGTCGACGGGCTTGGCCAGGTAGTCGAAGGCGCCGGCCTTCAGGGCCGCGACCGCATTCTCGGCACTGCCGTAAGCGGTGATCACGGCGATCGGGGTGTCGCCGCGGGCGGCGACCTCCCTGACCAGTTCTATGCCGGTGCCGTCAGGAAGACGCATGTCCGTCAGGCAGAGCGCGTAGCGATTGCGGGCAAGCAGGTCGCGCGCGCTGCCGACTGAATCGGCGGCATCCACATCGAGGCCCAGGCGGCCAAGGGTCAGCGAAAGAAGCTCGCGAAGGTCCGCTTCGTCATCGACGACCAGAACCGCGGGGACCCGCCGCTCATGGGCACCGTCCGCTGCTGCAGCCGGCCGTGGCTCACTCATGGGGCGCCATCGTATCGAGGAAATCTGACGCCGGTCGCGCGCTCTCCGGGGAAGCGAAGCGAACGACGAATCCGCGGCCAAGCCTGCCGTCAGGCAGTGTCAGCTCGTCGTAGGCCAGATGGCAGCGGTTGGCCAGGCAGAACTCGCGCGCGATGTACAGGCCAAGTCCCGTTCCCGCGACATGCGTCGTGTTGAACGGCTCGAACAGCGACGCGCGAACGCCGTCGGCCACACCCGGCCCATCGTCGAGCACCCAAAGCGCCACAGCGGATTGACGCTCCTCAACCAGCACCCGGACGGCGCCAAGGGCATCGCTGGCGTAGCGCAGCGCGTTGTCGAGCAGGTTGTAAAGCACCTGCCGCAGGTGCGATCGCTCGAACTTCACGTGCACGTCGGTCGACGCGTCGAGCACAACCCTTCGCTCGGCCTGCGGGCGGTCGCGGAGGAATTCCTGCAACCAATCGCGCAGAAAGGCGGCCAGCTCGATATCGTCGCCAAGCGGCGCCTCGCGCCGGGCAACGCGCAAGACGTCATCGACGAGCCGGTTCAGCCTCAGTGTGTTATCACGCACGATCGAGGCCAGGCGCCTGAGGCCGGCATCATCGGCGTCCTCAACGAGCAACTGACTGGCATGGCTGATTGCGGCCAGCGGATTGCGGATCTCATGCGCGATGGAGGCGGTCAACCGCCCCATCGAGGCGAGCTTCAGTTGCTGCGCGCGCTCGTCGAGCGCGCGCAGATCCTCGATGAAGATCAGGAACTCATCGCTCTGCACGGTCGACGGCTGCACGAAGCGCACGCGCAGCTGCAGTTCCGGCACTTCGACGATGTTGGGTCCGCGCATGGCCGCTTCCGCGCCGCCCTCGCGCCAGCGCTGGAACGCAGACACCAGCGGCACGAGGCGCTCGAAGGACCCGAGAAGCTCGCCGGTGAGCTGCGCCTCCGGGTTCATGCCGACGAGCACTCGCGCGGCGCGGTTGTTGGCGCGCACCCGCGCGTCGGCGTCGATCACAACGACGCCCTGTTCAAGTTGTGCGATGACCAGCCGGTTGATGGCCAGCTGGTTGTGCAGGTTGCGGCCCCGCTGCTGCGCCAGTTGCTCCTGCGCTGCCAGCCGCTGCGCGAGCAGACGCAGCAGGGCAGTGATGGCAAACATCATCGCCCCGTAAAGGCCGGCCTCGAAAAGCGATGCCTCGGTGCCAGCGACGATCAGCGAGCGGGCCAGCGTATCGAGAAGGATCGTGATGACCGCCAGCGCACAGACGAAGAATACGGCGGCAGTCGGCAGCAGCAGCGAAGCGCCGGCCAGAGGCAGCAGGTACAGGACCACCAGCCCGGAACGCAGGCCGCCACTGGCGATCATCAGGGCCGATATCAGAACGAGATCGAAGGCAATCTGCGCCGTGACATGCACGACTGCCCGCCGTCGCAGGTACATCGAGGCAATGGCCAGCGCGGCGGCGCCGACGAAGTAGATCGTCGCAGCCGCGAAGTAGGCGGGTGCAGATCCGCCCCGGATCGCCGGTCCCAGCGCCGCAAGCGCCAGCAGCAGGCCGATGGCGATAATCAGCCGCGCCAGTCCGAGATACTGAAGGGTGCGCGACTGCGGCGTGGCCGCATCGTCGTCGCGGTCGAGTTGCGTCGACAGGCTCATCGCGCTCGCCGGCTCCTGCGGGCTGCCCGAACGTCTGCCGGCCACCGTCGCAGTGGCCGGGCGGCGCTCATCTGACGTCGCGTTCGAGGCGTCGGTGCTCATCGCTGCAATACCAGCGACCACCTTCGGCAAGCGCTTCGGACTTCGGCACGTTCAAGCCACAGTGGTCGCAGCGAACCATCGCTTCGCCGGCGGCGGACGGCTTCGGCGGTCGCGTCGCGGAATCGCGCTGCTGTCCGCCACGCAAGATCCTGAAAGCGATGTAGAGCCCGATGCCGAGAACAACGAAGAAGAGGATGCGTCCCATCAAACACGCCCGAGGATCACTTCCAAGACAAATCGGCTGCCCACGTAGGCGAGCAGCAGCATGAGGAAACCGGCAAACGTCCAGCGCAGCGCCGTGCGTCCACGCCAGCCGAATACGACGCGCCCACCCAGGAGGCCAGCAAAGACCAGCCAGGACGCGATCGTGAACACCGTCTTATGCTCGAAACGCAGTGCGCGGCCAAAGAGCTGTTCGGAGAAGAACACCCCGGTGACCAGGGTCGCGGTCAGCAGCACGAAGCCAGCGCCGATGAGCCGGAAGAGCAGCTTCTCAAGCGCCAGCAGCGAAGGCAACTGGCCGAAGACGCGGCCGAGGCCTTGCGCCGGCGCCTGCTGCGGTGCGTGCAGCCGGCGATCGAGAAGCGCCATCAGCAGCGCGTGCAGGGCGGCGATCGTCAGCAGGCTATAGGCGGCGATCGCGACCAGCAGGTGCAGACGAAGCGCCAGGGAATCGACGCCAGCCGCAATATGCGCGCCCTGGAAGGCGAGCGGCAGCAGAACGCAGAGCGCGGCGGCTGGCAGCACCAGAACGTCCAGTCCGCGCACCGGGACAAACATGCCCTCGATCCAGAGCACCAGAACCGCGAGCAGCAGCGTCGCGGACAGCGCCTGCGCGAAGCCGAAGCGGAACTCGCCGCCGCCGGCGATGGCCAGGCCGAGCGATATCGCGTGCGCGAGGGCCAGCGCCGGCAGCAGCGCGCCGCGCCAGCCTGCGGTGCGCTCGGGAGCCTCCAACGTTCGCCAGGTCATCCAGGCCAGCGCCAGGTATGCGGCCGCCACGACGGCCGCACCGGCCCCGTAGAATCCATGCATTGTCATAGCTATTTGTATAGCACGCGCCGACGCCCTCGAGTGCGTGTCTTCTGATGCTTGATTCGCTGACCGAACGCCTGGCACGCGTCGTCAAGACGATGCGCGGACAGGCTCGCCTGACCGAGGCCAACACGCAGGAAATGCTGCGCGAGGTGCGCGTGGCGCTGCTCGAGGCCGACGTGGCGCTGCCCGTCGTCCGCGACTTCATCGCCCGCGTCAAAGACAAGGCACTCGGCGAAGATGTGGTCGGCAGCCTGACGCCGGGCCAGGCACTCGTCGGCGTCGTGCACCGCGAACTGGCGACGCTGATGGGCGGAGACCTGCCGGAGGCGGAGCGTGAGCTCAGCCTCGCGGTACAGCCTCCGGCAGTCATCCTTCTGGCCGGCCTGCAAGGCGCCGGCAAGACGACGACGGTCGCCAAGCTCGCGAAGTGGCTGATCGACGAGCGCCGGAAGAAGGTCCTGGCGGTTTCCACCGACGTCTACCGCCCGGCGGCCATAGAACAGCTGAAGACAGTCAGCGAGCAGGCCGGGGCGCAGTTCTTCCCGAGCGACGCCAGCGATGCGCCGGTGGACATCGCGCGCCGCGCGTTGGACCACGCCCGGCGCCACTATTTCGATGTATTGATCGTCGACACAGCCGGCCGGCTGGCGATCGACGAGGCGATGATGCAGGAGGTCGCCGCGCTTCATGCCGCGGTCAAGCCGGTCGAGACGCTGTTCGTGGTCGACAGCATGCTCGGTCAAGACGCCGTCAATACCGCCCGGGCTTTTGCCGACCGGCTGCCGCTGACCGGTGTCATCCTGACCAAACTCGACGGCGATGCCCGTGGCGGAGCGGCGCTGTCGGTGCGCCACGTCACCGGCAAGCCGATCAAGTTCATCGGCGTCGCCGAGCGCATCAGCGGCCTGGAGCGCTTCGATCCGGAGCGCATGGCCGGCCGCGTGCTCGGCATGGGCGATGTGGTGGCGCTGGTCGAGGACGTGCGCAAGGCTGTCGACCTGCAGTCCGCTGAGAAGCTGGCCAAGAAGATCCAGGCCGGCGATCGCTTCGACCTCAATGACTTCAAGGAACAGATCGGGCAGATGCGCAAGATGGGCGGCCTGTCCGGTCTGCTGGACAAGCTGCCGGCGCAGCTGGCCGCGGCCGCCGGCCAGGTCAGCGACAAGGACGCGGACCGCCAGGTGCGTCGCATTGAGGGCATCATCAATTCAATGACGGCGGCGGAGCGCGCCCGGCCGGAACTGCTCAAGGCATCTCGCAAGCGGCGCATCGCCGCTGGCAGCGGTGTCCCGGTGCAGGAAGTCAACCGCCTGCTCAATCAGTTCGAGCAGATGCGGTCCATGATGAAACAGATGAAGAAAGGCGGCCTGTCGAAGATGATGCGCGCGATGGGCGGCTTGGCCTCGCTGCGCGGCGGCCCGCCGGGGCTGCCCAGGCGCTGACCGCCCGCCGCTTGCCACCAAGTCGCGGGGGAGGACTCAACCCGTCGCCGGTTTGCGAGCCGTATAGGTCCAACGTCCCTGCCAAGCGGCCAGCACAGCATTCGGATAGGCGGCGAGGCCGCGGCTGCCGTTATAGCGACCGAGCGCCAGGAACAGATCGCCCTTGTCCATGTCCAGGTAATGGCGCAGGATCACGCAGCCGTAGCGAAGATTCGTCCGCATGTCGAACAGTGCGCGTGGATCACCGTCGCCGATGACGTTGGTCCAGAAGGGCATCACCTGCATGTAGCCGCGGGCCCCTGCACTGGAGACGGCGTACTTGCGGAAGTTGCTTTCCACTTGGATCAGGCCGAGAACCAGTTGACGGTCGAGTCCGGCGCGAACCGCCTCGTAGTCGAGCGTACGCAGGAACTCGATGCGCTCGCGGTAATCATGCTTTTGCCGCAGCAGCCTTCCCGACATTTCGTTTAACCAGTCGATGAGCTCGATTCGCTCGCCGATGTCGGCGATGCGCCGCTGCGGCGGCGCGCTGTCGGCGATGCGCGCGGCCAGCGCGGCGCGCACGGCATCGGCCATCGGCTCATAGATCTGGGCACCACCCGTCGCCGGCAACGGCAGGGCGGCCAGGGCCGGAGCGGCCAGCGCGGCCAGGAGTCGACGCCGCCGCTGGTCAGCTGCGTCCGGCGGCAATCTGCTGAGCGACCAGTCCGACGGCATCGGCAAGGGCCATGGCGTTTGCCTGCAGGCTGCGCCGATGCGCGTATTCGACCTGCCCGTTTTTCAGGCCGCGTTCGCCGATCGTGAGCCGGAGCGGGACGCCGATCAGTTCCCAGTCGGCGAACATCGATCCAGGCCGCTCGCCGCGGTCATCGATGATCACGTCGATGCCGGCCGACTCGAGTTCTTCGTGCAGCCGATCGGCAACCTGCCGGACTGTCTCCGACTGCCGATAGTTGACAGGGCAGATCACCACCGAAAAAGGTGCGATCGGCGCCGGCCAGATGATTCCGCGCTCGTCGTGGTTCTGCTCGATCGCCGCGCCGAGAAGCCGGGTCACGCCGATGCCGTAGCACCCCATCACCATGGGCTTCTGCTGTCCGCCTTCGTCGGTGAAGGCGAGCCGCATCGATTCGGCATAGGGCAGCCCGGCGAAGACATGGCCGACTTCGATGCCGCGCTGGATTGCCAGCACCCCTGTTCCATCGGGTGAGGGGTCTCCGGCCACGACATTGCGTAGGTCCGCCACCTGCGCAGGTTCCGGCAGATCCCGTCCCCAGTTCACGCCCGTGAGGTGGAAATCCTCCTCGTTCGCCCCGCAGACGAAGTCGCTCATGTTGGCAACCGTGCGGTCGGCGACGACCTTGACCGGCTGTCGGGTTCCAATCGGGCCGAGGTAGCCGGGACGGCAGCCGAAAGTGGCGCGGATCTCCGCCTCGGTCGCAAATCGGAACCCCGCTTTCAAGCCAGGCACTTTGCCTGCCTTGACTTCATTCAACTCATGGTCGCCGCGAATCAGCAGAAGCCAGATCTCCGAGCCGGTCGCCCTCCCAGATGAATCCATGCGGTCGACAGCGAGCACAATCGACTTGACCGTTCGGGCGAGCGGCAGGCCTAGTAGTTCTGCGACGTCCTCGCAGCGCTCCTTGCCGGGCGTGGGCGCCTTGCGCATCGGCTCCGCCGGCGGTTGCCGCTCGGCGATGAGGGACATCGCCTCGGCCATTTCGATGTTGGCGGCGTAATCGGACGAAGGGCAATAGGCGATCGCGTCTTCGCCGGTGTCTGCGATCACCTGGAACTCGTGACTGGCCTGACCTCCGATGTTGCCGGTATCGGCGGCAACGGCGCGGAACTTCAGGCCCATGCGGGCAAAGATGCGCTCGTAGGCGTCGTACATCGCGCGATAGCTGGCCATTCCCCCGGCGTCGTCACGGTCGAAGGAATAGGCGTCCTTCATCGTGAACTCGCGGCCACGCATCAGACCGAAGCGCGGCCGGCGCTCGTCACGGAACTTGGTCTGGATGTGATAGAAGTTGACCGGCAATTGCTTGTAGCTCTTCACCTGCTCGCGCACGATGTCGGCGATGACCTCCTCGGAGGTCGGCTGGATCACGAAGTCGCGCTCGTGGCGGTCCTTCAGGCGGGCCAGTTCAGGCCCCATCTTGAACCAGCGGCCGGACTCCATCCACAGCTCCGCCGGTTGCACCACAGGCATCAGCAACTCGATGGCGCCGGCCCGGTTCATCTCCTCGCGGATGATGCTCTCGATCTTGCGGATCGACCGCAGGCCGACCGGCAAATAGCTGTAGATGCCAGCCGCCAGCTTCTTGATCATGCCGGCCCGCACCATCAGCCGGTGGCTGATCACTTCGGCATCAGCCGGCGCTTCTTTGAGAGTGGAAATGAAGAAACTGGAAGCGCGCATCGCAACATTTGTCCGCGCACGCGCACGGAACCTGCGGCCATATAATGGACGCAGATGATAAGGCTTCAGGTGTTCGCATGCTGGACAAGGAAGGCTATCGCCCGAATGTCGGCATCATTCTGCTGAACCCGCGCGACGACGTCTTTTGGGGTAAGCGTGTAAGGCAGCATTCCTGGCAGTTCCCGCAGGGCGGCATCAAGTACGGCGAATCGCCGGAGCAGGCGATGTACCGCGAGCTGTACGAGGAGATCGGCCTGCGTTCCGAGCACGTCAGGATCGTGGCCCGCACGCGCGACTGGTTGCGCTACGACGTTCCGGAGCAGTGGATGCGGCGCGAGCTGCGGGGAAACTACCGCGGCCAAAAGCAGATCTGGTTTCTGCTGCGCCTGATGGCGCGCGACTGCGACGTCTGTCTGCGCCGTTCGGAAAAGCCGGAGTTCGATGCCTGGCGCTGGCACCCCTACTGGGTGCCTCTGGATGCCGTCGTCGAGTTCAAGCGCGATGTTTACCAGCAGGCGCTGTCCGAGCTTTCGCGCTATGTGTTCCGGTCGCCGCGACGCCCTCCAGGCCGGGTGGGTCCGCGTCTGGGCAGCGAGTGCGCCGAGACGGCGCCGTCAGACGACTTGGGCGCCGGCGGCGCCTCCCTTTAGGCAGACGCCCGTCGGGGCGACTGTAAGAGGATGACGAGGTTGTCGCGATGAATCAGTTCGCGCTCCTCGACGAAGCCGAGCACTGATTCGATCTCTGCGCTGGGTCTGCGCGCGATGCGCCGGGCCTGCTCGCTGCTGTAGTTCGCCAAGCCCCGCGCGACTTCATCGCCGTCGGGACCGCGGCAAGTGATCACGTCGCCGCGGGCGAATTCGCCATGCACTTCGATCACCCCGATCGGCAGCAGGCTCTTGCGCTCGGCGACCAGCGCCTGCACCGCCCCGTCGTCGATCAGCAGCCAGCCCTTCACTTGCAGGTGATCGGCAAGCCACTGCTTGCGTGCAGTAAGCACCTCGGTCGACGCCAGCAGTTGCGTGCCGAGTCGTTCACCTTTGGACAGGCGAATGAGAACGTCCTGCTCCCGGCCGCTGGCGATGACCGTGTGCGCACCGCTTCGGGCTGCGCGCTTGGCCGCAAGCACCTTGGTAATCATGCCGCCGCGCGAAATCTGACTTCCCGTGCCGCCGGCGATGGTCTCCAGGTGCGGGTCGCCGGCACGGACCTCGAGCAATAGCGTCGCGCCGGGATCGCGGCGCGGGTCGGCGCTATAAAGACCTGCCTGGTCCGTCAGGATGACGAGCACGTCGGCCTCGACCAGGTTGGCCGTCAGCGCAGCCAGTGTGTCGTTATCGCCGAACTTGATCTCGTCGGTGACGACGGTGTCATTCTCGTTGATGACCGGCACCACGCCCAATTCGAGCAGAGTGAACAGCGTCGAGCGGCCGTTCAGGTAACGCGCGCGGTCGGCCAGGTCAGCATGAGTAAGAAGGATCTGCGCCGTCCGGATTCCCAAGGCCGCGAAGCAGCTTTCATAGGCCTGCGCCAGTCCCATCTGGCCAACTGCTGCCGCGGCCTGCAATTCATGGACTTCGCGCGGGCGCCTTGTCCAACCGAGCCGCTGCATGCCCTCGGCGATTGCGCCGCTGGAAACCAGCAGGACCTGCTTGCCGGCAGCGCGCAGCGCGGCGATCTGCTCGGCCCACTGTGCGATGGCCGACCGGTCGAGACCACGGCCCTCATTGGTGACCAGGCTGCTGCCGACCTTGATCACCACCCGGCGAGCGGCCTGCAGCACCCCCACCGCGCTCACCTCGACTCCCCTGCGGCAACCGGGCTCAGGCTCTCGCTGCCCGCGCAAGCAGCGCCCTTGCCGTGCTCGCTGAGATGCCGGTGCACCGCAAGCATCAGCCCACGACAACCCTCGCCGGTCGCCGCCGACACGAAGAACATCGGCGCCTTGGTCCGCAGGCGGCGGCGAAACTCTGCAGCCACTTGCTCGCGCCGGGCTGCATCGATCAGGTCGATCTTGTTGAACACCAGCCAGCGCGGCTTGCGCCAGAGCGCCGTGTCGAACTTCTTCAATTCCGCAACGAGCGCCCGCGCCTGCGCAACCGGATCGACAGCCGGGTCGAAGGGAGCGACATCGATCACATGCAACAGCAAGCGGGTGCGGCTGAGGTGGCGGAGGAAGCGATGGCCCAGCCCGGCGCCCTCGGCGGCACCTTCAATGAGTCCAGGCACATCAGCGATCACGAAGCTGCCATGTGCGCCCACGCGCACCACACCAAGGTGTGGATGCAGGGTGGTGAACGGATAGTCGGCGATCTTCGGACGCGCCCTGGAAACTGCCGCGATCAGGGTCGACTTGCCCGCGTTGGGCATGCCAAGGAGGCCGACGTCCGCCAGCACCTTCAGTTCGAGACGGAGAAATCGATGCTCGCCCGGTTGACCGGGCGTCTTCTGCCGCGGCGCGCGATTAGTGCTCGACTTGAAATGCAGGTTACCCAGGCCACCTGCGCCGCCCTTGGCAAGCAGTGCGCGCGCGCCGCTCGCCGTCAGATCGGCCAGCACCTGTTCAGTTTCATCGTCAATGACCACCGTTCCGACTGGAAGGCGCAACTCCACGTTCTCGCCCGAGGCGCCATAGCAGTCCGACCCACTGCCGTGCTCGCCATTTCCGGCGGCGACCCGTCGCTGGTAGCGGTACTCGATCAGCGTGTTGATGTTGTGGTCGGCCACTGCCCATACGCTGCCACCGCGACCGCCATCGCCGCCGTCGGGTCCGCCCTTGGGAATGAACTTTTCGCGCCGGAAGGAGGCGCAGCCGTTCCCGCCTCGCCCCGCCTGCACCTCGATGCGCGCTTCGTCGACGAACTTCATGATCAATCACGAAAAGAAAAAAGCCCTGCCGGCAACGGACAGGGCTTCACCGCCGGGAATTGCCGGCCTCCGGCCAACAGGCGCCGACGCCTACCGGTCGGTCTGAACGCTCACCGTGCGCCGGTTCTGCTCGCCCCGGGTTTCAAACTGCACGTGGCCGTCAGCGAGCGCGAAAAGGGTGTGATCGCGACCGATGCCGACGTTGTCACCCGGATGGAACTGGGTGCCACGCTGGCGAACAATGATCGAACCGGCGCTGATTGACTCGCCGCCGTAGACCTTGACGCCGAGCCGCTTCGCCTGTGAATCGCGCCCATTGCGCGATGAACCGCCCGCTTTCTTGTGTGCCATTTCCTGTCCCTCTGCCCGACGCTCGCCGATCAGCCAATCGTATCGATGCGAACTTCGGTGAAATCCTGCCGATGCCCCGCGTGCTTCTGGAAGTGCTTGCGCCGGCGCATCTTGAAGATTGTCACCTTTGGATGACGACCGTGGCCCACCACCGTCGCCTTGACCGTCACGCCCGCCACACGCGGCGTGCCGATGCGCACCTCGCGGCCGTCACCGACCGCCAGGACCTCGTCGAAAGTGATTTCGCTGCCCGGCTCGGCTCCGATAGTCTCGACCTTGATTGCCTGGCCGGCCGCGACCCGGTATTGCTTGCCGCCTGTCTTGATCACTGCATACATTGTCTTCACCCTAGGCTGGCATGGGCGATCAACGCCGCACCAGCCGCCAGCCGGGATTCATCGTGCTCGATGAATCCCGGCGATTGAATTTTCGAAAGCCGGTTATTGTCGCGGCTCGCTGCCCGGCTGTCAAACTGGGGACTTCGGCGGGTCTCCGGGGTGCGCCTGGCTGGCCGCTGCGCGCTCGGCCGCAGCGGGTGGCCGGGCCAGTGCCTGCACGCACCTATAATGTTTGCCTAGCTTTGGTTACCCGCGCGAGCGCCACTTTGACATCCGTGCTGACGGAACCGCCGGCCGCCACCAGTTCCTTGGCACAGATACTGGCGCCCGTCGCCGAGGATCTGCGCGCGGTGGACCGTGCGATCCGCGCCCGCCTTTCTTCCGACGTCGCCCTCATCGGCACGATTGCGGATTACATCATCGCCGCAGGAGGCAAGCGCCTGCGCCCCGCAGTGCTGTTGCTTCTCGCCCGTGCGCTCGGCTATGGCGGCAGCGCGCATGTGCTGCTGGCGGCCGTGGTCGAATTCATTCATACCGCCACCTTGCTCCATGACGATGTGGTCGATGAATCCGAACTACGCCGCGGAAGAGCAACGGCAAATGCGCACTTCGGCAACGCGGCCAGCGTCCTAGTCGGTGATTTTCTCTACTCGCGCTCGTTCCAGATGATGGTTGAGGCTGGCGAGATGCGTGTGATGCAGATCCTCGCCGACGCAACCAACCGGATCGCCGAGGGCGAGGTCCTGCAACTGATGAATGTGCACGACCCTTCCGTCGATGAGGGTCGCTATCTCGAGGTGGTCGGGCGCAAGACCGCGGCGCTCTTCGAAGCCGCCGCCCGGATAGCCGCCGTGATCGCCCGCGCCAACCCGGAGTTGGAGGAGGCGGCGGCGCGCTATGGGGCCGGTCTTGGAATCGCCTTTCAGATGGTTGATGACGTGCTCGACTACTCTGGTCAAGTGGACGAAATCGGCAAGCGGCTCGGCGACGATCTGCGCGAGGGCAAGGTCACCCTGCCGCTGATCCACGCGATGCGCAGCGCCAGTGAAACCCAGCGGCGGCGTATCGAGCAAGCGATTCGCGAAGGCGGAGGGGATTTCGCCGAAATTGCGCGCATCGTGCAGACCAATGGCTCTATCGCCTACGTCCGCAACCGGGCCGCCGAGGAGTCGGCGCTGGCAGCTGCGGCGGCGAAGCAGCTCCCGTCGTCGGCATTCAAGGATTCTTTGCTAGACTTAATTTTCTTTGCGATGGATCGCGACCGCTGACTCGTCCGCAGTCCGTAGCAATGAAGCAGCGGTGGCCTTGTTGATCCGGCCCACCGCCGTATCGTCGGGGTGTAGCTCAGCCTGGTAGAGTACTGCGTTCGGGACGCAGGAGTCGGAGGTTCGAATCCTCTCACCCCGACCACTTCTTTCCCTGCCCCTGTAGGCTGCCAGGCCCGCGGGAGCCCATCGGTGGAAAGCTTTCCGTTGTGGGCGCAGGTTCTTGCGCTGATTGTCCTGCTTCTGCTTTCGGCCTTCTTTTCCATGGCCGAGACCGCAATGATGGCGATCAGCCGCCTGCGGCTACGCCATCTCGCGCGAGAAGGCAGCCGCGCTGCGAAACTGACGCAGTTCCTGCTCGAGCGGACCGACCGCCTGCTCGGTGTCATCCTGCTCGGCAACAACCTCATCAACAACGTCCTCGCAACGCTGATCACCGCCCTGGCGATCTATTACTTCGGCCAGAGCGAGTGGGTGCTGGCGGTTGCGGCCAGCTTGCTGACGTTCGCGATCCTCGTCTTTGCCGAGATCACGCCGAAAGTCATCGGCGCCACCTACCCAGAGCGCATCGCTTTGCCTGCCAGCTTCGTGCTCGCGTTGCTGCTGAAGCTGGTAACGCCGCTGGTCTGGTTCGTGAACCTCTTCGTTCGCGCCGTACTTCGGATCTTGCGCATTCCTCACCGCAGCAGCAGCGATGCAGCCCAGCTAACGCCGCAGGAACTGCGCACGATCGTCCTCGAGGGCGGCAATTTCATTCCGTCCAAGCACCGCAGCATCCTGCTGAACCTGTTCGACCTCGAGCGAATGGCGGTCGACGACATCATGACGCCGCGCGCCAGGATCGAAGGGCTCGACATTTCTGAGTCGCCGGAGGCAATCGGCAGGCAGTTGACGACCTGCTACCACAACAAGCTTCCGGTCTTCGAGGGCGATATCGCGCGAGTGCTCGGCATCTTGCATGTGCGCAAGCTGCTGCCACTGCTTGGCCAGCAGGTGCTGGCGGCCGAGCAGGTTCGTGAAAGGATCGTGCCACCCTATTACATCCCCACCGGAACGCCGTTGCTGCAGCAGTTGCAGATGTTCCAGGACAACCGGCAGCGAATCGGCCTGGTCGTGGACGAGTACGGGGACGTGCGAGGCCTCGTGACATTGGAGGACATCATCGAGGAGATCGTCGGCGAGTTCACTACCCAGGCTCCAGGTATAGGCACCGCCGGTCTGCAGTGGGCGGCGGACGGGAAGGTGATTGTCGATGGCAGCGTCTCGCTTCGTGAACTGAACCGTCGACTGCTTCTGAACTTCCCGCTGGACGGGCCGCGCACCCTCAACGGCCTCCTCCTCGAGCACTTGCAGGAGATTCCGGATGCCGCGTGTTGCATCCGCTATGAAGACTGCGTCGCCGAAATCATCCAGACCGACGAGCAGGCGGTGCGCAGCGCGCGCCTGATTCGCACCCACAGCCATGACCGTGGCTTACTCGAGACGGATTAGGCCGTTTCCAGAGGTGCCGTAGCGCCTTGTCTGCTTTACAAAAGCGAGCCGTGTCGGCACTATTTTCTCGCTTCGTGGGTCCTCACTTGCGCCGGTACGCCGGTAGTCCGCGGTAAAGGCCTCTGAACGTCGAGCGTTTGCTCATTCTTGCAGGTTAAAAGTGTCTGCTGTCAGTCAGAACCCTGTTGTGGCCGCCAGTTCGCTGACCGGGCTGGCGCGCGCGCTGGTTCAGCAAGGCAAGCTGCGGCCTGATCGTGCTGAGACGCTCGCGCGCAAGGCGGCGCAGTCGAACACGCTGTTTATCGACGAACTGATCGGCGCGGCCGAATCAACCGGCCTGCAGGCGGGTCAGGTCGCGCGCTTCGCCGCCGACACTTTCGGCCATCCGCTCTTGGACCTTGCGGCGGTGGACACCGACCAGCTGCCCGGGGACGTGATCGACAAGAAGCTGGTCAGCTCGCTGCGCGTGCTCGCCATTCGCAAGCGCGGCAACCGCCTGGCAGTGGCGGTGTCGGATCCGACCAACGTGCAGGCGCTGGACCAAGTCAAGTTCCAGACGCAACTTGCGCTGGAAATCGTCGTCGTCGAGCACGACAAGCTGCTGAAGCTCATTGAGTCGACGGTCCAGACCGCAAGCAAGGCGCTGGAGAAACTGGTCGGTGACGACATCGACTTCGGCGAATTGCTGGCTGAGGTACCGGACGCCGTGACTCAGGACGAGTCGGCGATCGACATCGACGATGCGCCAGTCGTGCGGTTTCTGCAGAAGCTGCTGCTCGATGCCATCGGCGACGGCGCCTCGGACCTGCACTTCGAGCCATACGAGAAGTTCTACCGCGTCCGTTTCCGCGTCGACGGCATCTTGCGCGAGGTGACGCAGCCGCCGCTGGCCATCAAGGAGCGCCTGGTGACGCGCATCAAGGTGCTCGCCAGGCTTGACATCGCCGAGAAGCGGGTGCCGCAGGACGGCCGCATGAAGCTGGCGCTGAGTGCACAGCGAGCAATCGACTTCCGCGTCAGCACGCTGCCCACGCTGTTCGGCGAAAAAGTCGTGGTTAGGATCCTCGATCCGAGCCAGGCGAAACTGGGCATCGAAGCGCTGGGCTACGAGCCCGAGCAGAAGTCAACCCTCGTCAATGCGATCAAGCGACCCTATGGCATGGTGCTGGTCACGGGGCCGACCGGAAGCGGCAAGACCGTGTCGCTGTATACCTGCCTGAACATCCTGAATCAGCCGGGCGTCAACATTTCGACGGCTGAGGATCCGGCGGAGATACAGATCGCCGGCTTGAACCAGGTCAACGTCAATGAAAAGGCCGGCCTGACCTTCGCCAACGCGATGCGCGCATTCCTGCGGCAGGATCCGGACATCATCATGGTCGGCGAGATCCGCGACCTGGAGACTGCCGATATCGCCGTCAAGGCGGCGCAGACCGGCCACATGGTGATGTCGACGGTGCACACCAACGATGCACCATCGACGCTGACACGCCTGGCCAACATGGGCGTGCCGCCATTTAACATCGCCTCATCGGTAATCCTGATCACCGCGCAGCGGTTGGCGCGGCGCCTGTGCACCTGCAAGGAAGCGGCAGATCTCGGTGGGGACACGCTGCTTGCCGCCGGCTTTGCCCGCGAGGACCTGGACGGCTCCTGGGTGCCGTACAAGCCGGTCGGCTGCGACCGCTGCAAGGGCTCTGGTTACAAGGGACGCGTCGGCATTTATGAGGTGATGCCGGTCACGGAAGCCATCCAGCACATTATCCTCAAGGGCGGCAGTTCGATCGAGATCGCCGCGCAGGCGCAGCGCGAAGGCGTGAAGAACCTGCGTCAGTCCGGCCTTCTCAAGGTCAAGCAGGGCATCACCTCGCTTGAGGAAGTGCTCGGCTGCACCAACGAGTGAGCCGGCAACTCGGAGTCGAATCGGTCATGGCAACAGGCGCAGTCGCAAAACCCCGTGCAGCAGCAGTGCAGGAATCGCTGTTCGTATGGGAGGGCAGGGACAAGACCGGCAAGGTCGTGCGCGGCGAAATGCGCGCTGGCGGCGAGTCTGTCGTCGCGGCGGCACTGCGCCGGCGCGGGATCGCCAAGCCGAAGATCAAGAAGCAGGTCTTCTCCCGCGGCAAGAAGATCAGTGAAAAGGACCTGGCGCTCTTCACTCGCCAGCTGTCGACGATGCTGCGCGCCGGCGTGCCGCTGATGCAGAGTTTCGACATCATCTCGCGCGGCCATTCCAATCCGTCGGTGTCGCGCCTGCTGATGGACATCCGCGCGGATGTGGAGACCGGCACGAGCCTGAATCAGGCTTTCCGCAAGTATCCGCTGTACTTCGACCCGTTGTTCTGCAACCTGGTGGCTGCCGGTGAGCAGGCGGGCATTCTGGAAACGCTGCTTGACCGCCTGGCGACCTACAAGGAGAAGACACTCGCGCTGAAGGGCAAGATCAAGAAGGCGCTCTTCTATCCAATAATGGTCATCCTGGTCGCCGTCTTGATCACGGCGATCATCATGTATTTCGTGATCCCGTCGTTCAAGCAGGTCTTCAGCAGCTTCGGCGCCGATCTGCCATACCCGACGCTGGTGGTGATCGCGATGTCGGACTTCGTCGTCGCCAACTGGTACTGGATGCTGTTCGGCTCGCTGGGTGCCGGATACTTTGGCTTCCAGGCATGGCGCCGCTCGCCGTCGTTCCAGCGGCTCGTCGACCGTTACATGCTAAAGATCCCTGTCATCGGCGAATTGCTGCAGAAGGCTTCGGTTGCCCGCTGGGCGCGCACGTTGTCGACGACCTTTGCCGCGGGCGTGCCGCTCGTGGAGGCTCTCGATTCGGTGGGCCCCGCCTCGGGCAACGCCGTGTACAAGGATGCCACCAAGCAGGTGCAGGCAGAGGTCAGCGTCGGCACCAGCCTCGCGCAGTCGATGCAGAACACCGGCGTGTTTCCGAACATGGCAGTGCAGATGACCGGCATCGGCGAGGAATCGGGCGCCCTCGATTCGATGCTGTCAAAGGTTGCGGACTACTACGAACGCGAGGTCGACGAGACAGTCGACGCGCTGGCCAGCCTGATCGAGCCGGTCATCATGGTCGTCCTTGGCGTGATCATCGGCGGCATCGTCGTCGCGATCTACCTGCCGATCTTCAAGCTCGGCCAGGTTGTCTGACAGACGGCCGCGGACGAGCCGCGTCGACCGAGCCCGGCCGCTGTCACGAACACGAACGCTTGGCACCCGATCTTGTCTTCGCCATCTGCGCTGCCGCGTTCGGCCTGGCGATCGGCTCGTTCCTGAACGTCGTCATCTACCGCCTGCCGAAAATGATGCAGGCTGAGTGGCAGACGCAGTGCGCGGAGTTCGAAGGGCGCGCGCCCGAGCAGGCGGCGCGGTTCAACCTGCTGGTGCCCGGGTCGCACTGCCCCGCCTGCAAGACGCCGCTGCGTCTCCGCGATAACGTGCCGCTGCTGTCGTACCTGGCAAGCGGCGGGAAGTGCGCACACTGCGGCGGCGCAATCTCCGTGCGCTACCCGGTCGTCGAGGCCTTGACGGCGGCGCTTTCGGCGTGGGTGGCGTGGCGCTTCGGATTCGGCCTGCCCGGCCTGGCCGCGCTTGCCTTCACGTTCGTGCTGATCGCACTGACTTTCATCGACGCCGACACGACGCTGCTGCCGGACAGCCTGACACTGCCTCTGCTATGGGCGGGACTGCTGCTTAACATTCCTGGCACTTTCGTGCCGCTTTCAGAGGCCGTCATCGGCGCTGCCGCCGGCTACCTGATCCTGTGGTCGATCTACTGGCTGTTCAAGCTGGTCACCGGCAAGGAAGGGATGGGTTACGGCGACTTCAAGCTCCTGGCGGCCCTGGGCGCCTGGTTTGGCTGGAAGATGCTGTTGCCGATCCTGCTGCTTTCGTCGGTTGTCGGCGCCAGCGTCGGCATCGTGCTGCTCGCTGTGGCGCGCCGCGGCCGCGACATTCCCATCCCTTTCGGGCCATACCTGGCCGCCGCCGGCTTCATCGCGCTCATCCATGGCGAGGACATCGCACGCCGCTTTGTCCCGTTCTGAATTGCCCGGATTCGCGGTCGGCCTTACTGGCGGCATCGGCAGCGGAAAATCGGCGGTCGCCGATCTGTTCTCCGCGCTGGGCGCAGCAATCGTCGACAGCGACGCCATTGCGCGCAGCCTGACTGCTCCAGGCGGCGCGGCGATCGAGGCCATTGCACAGCAGTTCGGCACGCGGTACATCGGTCCGGACGGCGCCCTCGACCGGCAAGAGATGCGCGAACGGGTCTTTCGCGACCCTTCAGCCAAGGCACGACTCGAAGCGATCCTGCATCCGCGCATCCGCGAACTGGCAATGGCGCAAGCGGCGGCAGCGATCGGCCGAGCGCCGTACGTCATCTTCGTCGTTCCGCTGCTGGTCGAAAGCGGAACCTGGCGCAGTCGCGTCGACCTACTCCTCGTCATCGACTGTTCGCCAGGCACCCAGGAAGCGCGCGTCTGCGCTCGCAGTCGGCTCGATGCAGCGCTGGTGCGCGAGATCATCGCCCAACAGGCCTCGCGGGCGGAGCGGCTTGATGCGGCCGATGACGTCCTCGTCAACGAAGGACCGCTTGACCAGCTGCCGGCCCGTGTGCGGCGGCTGCACCGCCGCTACTGCGAGTACGCGCGCAGCGACTTCGACCGCCTGTGATATGTTCAAGCATGGCCAGCGGGCGAGATGGCGTGATTCTCTACGAGTACCCTTTCAACGAGCGCGTGCGCTCGCTGCTGCGCCTCGAGGACCTCTTCGACAAGCTTGGCTTTTTCATCGAGCAGTCGCACCCGTACTGCCATCACGCGGCGCTGATGGCGCTGTTCGAGATTCTCGAAGTCACCTCAAGGACCGACCTGAAGGGTGACTTGCTGCAGGAGTTGGAGCGGCAGCGGCAGGTATTGCAGGCGCTGCGCAACAACCCGCAGGTGGCGCAGGAGGCCCTCGCTGGCGTTCTCTCGCAAATCGAGCAGTCGCAGCAGACCTTGAATTCGTCAGCGGGAAAGGCTGGCCATCACCTGCGCGACAACGAGTGGCTGACCAGCATTCGCAGCCGCGCCGGCATCCCCGGCGGCACCTGCGAATTCGATCTGCCCTCATATCACGCCTGGCTGATGCGTGACGCGGACAGCCGTCGCCACGATCTCGCGGGCTGGGTGGAACCGCTGCAGAAGTTCAGTGCTGCGCTGGGGATGGTGCTGCGCCTGCTGAGGGAGAGCGCGCATCACTCGAGGCAGGTCGCTGTCCAGGGCTCGTACCAGCAGGCCCTGCAGGGCCGCAGCTATGCGCTGCTGCAGGTGCGCGTGCCCAAGGACGCCGAGGCGATCCCCGAAATCAGCGCCAACAAGTACATGCTCTGGATCCGGTTCACGGCGCCCGACGGTGATCTGAAGCCGCGTTCGGTAGACCGCGACGTGGCCTTCGATCTGGCCCTGTGCGCGCTGTGACCCGGCCGCTGAGCGTCACCTGTCCGACTTGCCAAGTCGCGGTCGAGTGGTCTGACGCCAGTCCGTGGCGCCCGTTTTGCAGTGCCCGCTGCAAGGGAATCGACCTGGGTGACTGGGCCAGCAATCGGTTTGTGATCGCGGCGAACGACTTGACTGACCGCGCAAGCGACGCCGAGCCTGCGCCCGACACCTTGAGGCAGTAGCGCTGCCCCGCGACCCCGCTAAGCGCGGCGACGACGCTTGGACTCAGCCCGTCGCCGATGTCCCTCCGCTGGGCGCAGCTGGCAAGCGCAGATCGATCCAGCAGCCCTGCCCGGGCCAGTCGCGGGCATCGGACGCTGCCAGCGAGGCGTCGGACTGGAACAGGGCCGGCAACGCGGCTGGCTGCGCGCGTAGCTTTCCAGCCAGCGCGGACGATCTGACCAACACGAAGTCACAGCCACGATTCGAGGCGACCTGCAGTTCCTCGACAGAACCGACCCAGGCGCCGCGCCAACCTCCCGCATCGCCACCTGCTTCGGCGAGCGCATTCGCCTCCACCACCACGCCGTCGGCACCCAAGCTGCGCGCCGCCCCCGGGCCGGAGGCGAGCAGCAAGCTGCCCTTGATGACCGGGTCACTGCGCAGCGCTTCGAACACTGACTCCTGACCCGGGTTTCGCCAGTCGCCGTCGACGACGACGATCTTCGCCGCGCTGTTGGAAACCGGCAGACGCGAACCTTTGCTTCCGGCCAGGAGCGCCGCCGCCCCAAGCGGACCGACCACGAGCGCCATGCGCGGCAGAAGCAGCCAGCGCAAGGCCGGCAATGCTGCCGGCAGCACCGGCTGCGGCAGCTCGCACGCCGGATCGACAAAGCGCAGTTGCTGCCCCTCGCGCGCGTGCGGCTCGCCGCACCACTCACGCACGAGGCGAAACTGCAACTCGACGTAGGCGTGCGGGTAGTCGAACTCGAAGGTCACCCACGGGACCGAGCGCCCGATGTCGATGCCGAGTTCTTCATGAAGCTCGCGCTCGAGGGCGACGACAACACTCTCTCCCGGCTCGATCTTGCCGCCGGGGAATTCCCAGTAGCCGGCATACGGCTTGCCGGCCGGTCGGTCGGCGAGCAGCACGCATCCGTCACCACGCACCAGCACGCCGACCGCGACACGCGTGACCTTGCGCTGCGGCGGCGCAGCCGGATTCATCGCCGGCCGATGCCGATGCCCAGCCTTCCTGCGCAGTCACGCGCGAACTGCAGCGCCACCCGTCCGGATCTTGATCCGCGCTGCAGCGCGAACTGCAGCGCCTCGGTGCGAGCCGCATCGATCTGGCCCGGCGAAGCGCCAAAACGGCCCAGCCAGTGCGCGACGATGTCCAGGTAGTCGTCCTGGCGGAAAGGGTAGAACGAGAGCCAGAGCCCGAACCGCTCCGACAGCGAGATCTTCTCCTCGACCGTCTCGCCGGGATGGATCTCGCCATCCTCCTGATACTTGGCGTCGAGGTTCTCGCGCATGTACTCGGGCATCAGGTGGCGGCGATTCGAGGTGGCGTAGATGAGCAAGTTCTCGCTCGGCGCAGCAATCGACCCGTCGAGCGCCGCCTTCAGCGCCTTGTACGACGACTCGCCCTCTTCGAAGGAAAGGTCGTCGCAGAACAGGACGAAACGCTCCGGCCGCGCGGCCACCTGGGCAACGATGTCGGGAAGGTCTGCAAGGTCGTTCTTGTCGACCTCGATCAGCCGCAAGCCATCGCCGTGGAACCGCGCCAGGCAGGCGCGGATCAGCGACGACTTGCCGGTGCCGCGGGCGCCGGTCAGCAGCACGTTGTTGGACGGCAGGCCGCGCACGAACTGCTCGGTGTTGCGCAGGATCGCGGCCCGCTGTTCGTCGATGTGCTGAAGGTCCTCGGGGGCGATCCGCGCCACGCGTCGCACGGGCTCGAGATGGCCGATCGCGGCGCCCAGATAGTGCCGCTTGCGCCAGCGAAATGCGGGCGCGGTCCAGTCGACCTCGCGAGGCGGCGGAAGCAGCGGGTCGAGCCGAGCAAGCAGCGCCTGCAGCGCAGCAGCGACGTCGCCGTTTCCCGCGTCTGTCATGGCCCCAGCTGACTCCTGCCCTATGAACGGTAGTCCGCGTTGATGCTCACGTAGTCATGCGAAAGATCGCATGTCCACACCGTTGTCGACGCGCTGCCGCGTCCGAGCGCGACGCAGACCCTGATTTCCGAGCCCTTCATCACCCGCTGGCCGTCTTCTTCCCTGTACTGCGGGTGGCGGCCGCCGTCGCGGGCGACCCAGACGTCGTTAAGGTGCAACTGGACCCGGCCCGCGTCGAGGTCGCCGATGCCGGCGTTGCCCACGGCGGCGAGGATGCGACCTAGGTTGGGGTCCGACGCGAAGAACGCCGTCTTCACGAGCGGCGAATGCGCGATGCTGTAGGCGACACGTGACGCCTCGTCGATGGTGACCGCGCCTTCGACGACGATCTCGATGAACTTGGTCGCGCCTTCGCCATCACGAACGATCGCCTGCGCCAGCTGCTGCGCCACCTGGAGCAGCACCCCGTGCAACGCCCCCAGCCTGGGATCACTGGCTGCGCTGATCGGCGCGACTCCGCTCGCTCCGGTCGCGATCAGGATCAGCGAGTCGTTGGTCGAGGTGTCGCCATCGACAGTGATGCGGTTGAAAGAGGCTTCAGCCATCCCCGCCGTAAGCTCGCGCCACAGTGAAGGCGCCACTGCCGCGTCGGTCGCAATGAAACCGAGCATCGTCGCCATGTTCGGCCGGATCATGCCCGCGCCTTTGGCGATCCCGGTCACCGCGATCGGCCGCCCGTCGACGACGGTGCTTCGCGACGCAGCCTTGGGCACAGTGTCGGTAGTCATGATCGCCTCGGCTGCCTCGGCCCAGTGCGCAGGCGCCAGCCGCTGGACCGCCTGCGGCAGTCCCGCCAGTAGCCGCTGCACGGGCAGCGCTTCCATGATCACGCCAGTGGAAAATGGCAGCACCTGCGCCGGTGCGCAATCCAACAGCCGCGCCACCTCGGCACAGGTCGCCCGCGCGTCGGCCAGCCCGGTTGCGCCAGTGCCGGCATTGGCATTGCCCGTGTTCACGACCAATGCACGGATTCCGGCGTCGATCGCCAGATGCTCCCGGCAGACAAGCACCGGCGCAGCGCAGAATCGGTTGCGCGTGAAGACCCCGGCAACGCTCGCGCCCTCGGTGATGCGCGCAAGCAGCATGTCCTTGCGCCCCGGCTTGCGGATGCCGGCTTCAGCCCAGCCCAGCTCGATGCCGCCGACCGGGAGCAAGGAGGCAGGATCAAGGGGGGCGAGGTTGACAGGCATGGCGTTGGACGTGAGCTGTGATCAGTTATCCATTCGGCGAGGCCTGAGTTCTGGCGGTGGCAGTCAGCGGCGGTGCGCAAGCTGTGAGCGGATCGGCGGCGCGCGATGGAGCTGGCTTCCGCCGATCACCGATCACCGACAACCGGTCGCTGCCGTCAGGCCAGCTTTCCGTGGCACTGCTTGTATTTCTTGCCGCTGCCGCATGGACAGGGATCGTTGCGACCGATCTTGTCGCCGAAGCGCTTGAACGGCTGCACCTTCGGCTCCTCGCTCTCGGCAAGGACGGCCGTTTCCCCGGCTTCTTCCTCGGCCTGGGCAGCTGCGGCGAACTCCGCGTGCTGCGCTTGCGCCTGCTCCAGCCGCCGCTCGCTTTCCTGCTCGATCCGTTGCTCGGCGGCGGCGACCTCTTCAGGCGTCTGGATGCGGACGTTCATCAGGATCCGGACCACATCGGCACGCACCCGGTCGATCAGCGTGCCAAACAACTCGAACGCCTCGCGCTTGTATTCCTGCTTCGGTTGCTTCTGCGCGTAGCCGCGCAGGTGGATGCCCTGGCGCAGATGGTCGAGCGCGGCCAGGTGCTCGCGCCACTGCTGATCGACGAGCTGGAGCATGATCGAGCGCTCGAAGTTACCGAACGGCTCGGCGCCCACGAGGCCGACCTTGGCGGCGTAGGCCTCTTCGGCAGCCTTCAGCACGCGCTCGAGCAGCGTCTCGTCGGTCAGATTCTCTTCCGTTTCAAGCCATTGCCGCAGCGGCAGGTCGATCTGCCAGTCGTCAGCCAGCGCCTT
>Ga0209253_10000870_pt1 | contig 26247 bp, 24 predicted proteins | sample FrelakmetBRP12BR_FD_187145 | JGI IMG/M metagenome (GOLD analysis project Ga0209253, IMG submission 187145) | Freshwater lake sediment microbial communities from the University of Notre Dame, USA, for methane emissions studies - BRP12 BR (SPAdes)... | ecosystem: Environmental > Aquatic >...
CGAGGATCCGTTCGATTTCTTCCGGCGTCGGTATCTTCCCCGAGAACTTGACCGCGCCGTCCACGGCCAGGGCGGGCATCGACATCACCCCGAACGCCATGATCTTCGTGATCTCCGTGATCTTCTCCATCCGGTATGCGATCCCGAGCCGTTTCATGGCCGCTTCAGCGTTCTCCGCCAGCTTGTTGCACTTCGGGCACCCGGTCCCGAGGATCTGCAGCGTCTTCATCCCTGGCTCCTCATTTCACTCCCATCCGGGAGAGTTGATCGCGGATTTCTTCGTATCCCAGAGGGCCGACCTTCTTCAGGACCACGTTCCCTGCCGCATCGATGAAGACGAGGGTCGGCACCATCTCCACCTCGTAGCGGGCCATCAGCGCCTGCTCCTTGACCGCGTTGACCATCCGGACGATCACCTTGTCTCCGTACGCCTTCCGGACCCGCTCCAGCGTCTCCGCCTGCTTCTTGCACTGCATGCAGAATCCAAGGCCGAAGTCGGCGATGAGCGGCTTCCCGGACGATTTCGCCAAGGCGACCAGTTCGTCCGCCGCGGGCGACGCGGCAGAGGGCGGCACTTCCCCGAATGCGCCCATCGCCAGGAGGAGGATCAGCACCAGCCTGCGGAACGTAGGAGCCATGACAGATCCCTCCTGGAAGTACGCCGTCGGACCCCGTCGAACGGGCGGAATCAGGGTCGCCCACGGATCGACATCGACAGCATGTCCAATATATTCGCCATTGTCATTCGCTTTTTGACGATGTGACACGGACATGGCAATTTACCGCAAAAGGGGGGCCCTCCTTCATGAAACCTCACGCCATCGCGATCGTCGGGAACTCCGGGGCGCGGAAGACGACCTTGCTGGAGCGGCTCATCCCCGCGCTGAAGGGAAAGGGACGCCGGGTGGGGGTGGTCAAGCACGACGCGCACCGGTTCGACATCGACCACCCGGGAAAGGACAGCCACCGGCTCACCGCGGCGGGGGCCGACACGATGATGATCACCTCGTCTTCGAAACTGGCGATGGTGAAGCGGCACCCTTCCTCGCCCCCGATCGAGGAACTCCTCGAGCGGTATTTCGCCGACATGGATCTCGTCCTCGTGGAAGGGTTCCGGGGGAGTTCCCTTCCGAAGATCGAGGTCCATCGGAAGGCGTTCCGCAGCGCGCTCATCTGCCGCGGCGAACGGAACGACCCCGGCGCGATCGCGGAGTTCATCGTGTCGCTCCGGTAAAGGGAAGCGGTCGATCTTCAGGCCATCATCTGCAGGAAATTATCGAAGATCCCGGGATCGAACTCCGTCCCTCTCCCTTCCCGGAGGATCCCGAGGGTCGTCTCCTGGTCGAGGCTGGGGCGGTACGGGCGGAAGGTCCTCAGGGCGTCGTACACGTCGGCGACCTGCGTCATGAGGGAGACCGGGTGGAGTCCCTCCGTGTAGCGCAACTTCGGGTAGCCGGACCGGTTGTACCGGACGTGGTGCTCGTAGCAGACGATCACCGGAAGGTCGGTACCGAGGGAAAGCTTCCGCAGGTGAACGGCTCCGATCGACGGGTGCAGGGACATCCGGGCGAACTCCTCCCTGTCGAGCTTCCCGGGCTTGTTGAGGATCTCGCCGGGTACCATCTCCTTTCCGGTGTCGTGGAGCAGTGCGGCCAGCCCGGCGTCGTTGACCGCTGCGTCGGAAAACCCCAACCGTCTCGCCTGCGCGACCACCAGAACGCAAACGTTGAGGGAGTGTGTGACCGTGTAGTCGTCGTGTGCCTGCAACCGAAGGATCCGGTCGACGAGATACTCCTCCTCCCGCAGGGCGGTCATCACCGCGGCCACGATGTCGCGCCCGTTCTCAACGCCCATGTGCCGGGAATCGGTCGCGATGGATCGCAGGATCTCCTTGAGGACGATATCGGCGCCGTCGAGTACCTTCGGGGCGATTTCGCACGTCGCGGGGTCGACCAGGGAGACTTCCCCCATCCCCATGATCCGTCCGAAAACGATGGAGCGCCACTCCCCTTCCGGCGCGTCCGGCGGGGAGCAGGCAACGAAGAGGATGAATCGTTTCAACTCCTCGGCGTCGATATCATTGCGGATCTCCACCTTCTCGATGCCACGCGCGTTCATTTTCCTGATCAACCGGCGGACCCCTGCGGTCGTGGCCAAAAAAGGGATCTGGTCGATCACCACCTGGTCGCCGAGGAAACCGATCGTGAGCTTTCCCAGCCGTCGCGCCTCCTCCTGCAGGGCCCGGTGGAGCCGAACCAGCGGATCCTTGACGTACTGGTGGCTCTCCGGGTAAACCGACACGGCCTGAAACAGTTGCACCATGTCGGTGAGGATCGCCTGGAAGACTTCGCGCGCCTTCACTTCCGTCCCCGCATCTGCAGCAACGCCTCGCAATGGGCCCGCACCGTCGATCTGCGGACGTGCATCCCCCGGTGGAGATACGAAATCGCCTCCGTCCCGCTGGAACGATAGAGAGCGTTCGCGGCGTCGATGCGGACCGGGTCCTCTTTCGATGCTCCGAACAGCGACTCCGCAAGGAGGATCTTCCCGAGGGCGGAAATCGCGTCGGGATCCGTCGCCTGAAGCTTCCCCAGCGCCTGGATCGCCTCGCGGCGGACCCGTTGCTCCTTGTGGGACAACATCCGCACCAGCCCCGGCACCGTTGCGGACGCCCCGATCTCCCCGAGGATGAAGCACAGGTTCCGGAGAAAATACCACGGGAAATCCTGCAACCGTCGGACGATCGGAAGGACCGCGGGCTCCCCGATCCGGATCAGCATGGAGAGCAGCACTTTCCGCATGCCCCTGTCGGATTCCACGAGAAGGCGTTCCAGAAGCGGATCCGCGGACCAGGCGCCGTTCCGCACCAGGATTTCCAGCCCTTCCCCGTACTCCCGCAAAGCCCCGGGACCGGCGAGGCAGATCTCCGCGAGACGGGGATAGTCCACCGCTGCAAGCGTTTTCGATGTCGCTTCCCGGCGGCCTGCCGAGCCATCGTTCCCGGCGAGCGCGACCGCGTCGAGGAGGGAGCCCAACAGGGGAAACTCCTTTCCCTCGATCAGCAAGAGAGCATCCTCCCGCACCGCATCGAGAAGAATCCGGCATTCCGCATCCTCCATCCCCTGATGCAGGAGATCGATCAGGACGACGATTCCTTTCCGCCGCAGCGCGGTCGGGTCGAGGGACGCCGCCAACGCCGGGTCGATGTTCCGGACCGGTTCCGCCTCTTTCCCTTGCCGATCCGTATCGCCCGACAAGGACTCGAGGAACCGGGAGTGGTCGCCGCCAAGGTACGCCTCTTCGGATCGCTCGAGGAGCAGCCGCTCGACGGCGTTCCACGTCTTTCCCGCGTAGTAATCCTTCGCATGGCGTCCCTCCCGCGACCAGGTCCTGGCGAGAGGAAGCAGGGAGCCTTCCACATCCCGCTGCATGGCGATGATCTCGAAGGTTCGCAGGAGACGGCTCCCCCCTTTTCGCTCCATGGAAACAAGCCCTGCGAGGAGTTCGAGGAACTCGGAGTCGGAGTACCCGTCCGAGAGGGAATTTGCCAGGGAGTGGGAGAAGTCGGGGGATTCCGACCCCTCGCCGAAGCCGACGACGAATCCGGCGGCGGCGCCCATTCCCGCCTCGAGGTTCTCGAGCACCCGTTTTCGCCGCGTTTCGGGCAGCGACTTGAGCATCTGCCCGATGCGTTGAAACATCCGATGGAGGACTTCCTTCGAGACGACCTCCGCCGAGCCCTCGCCCGCCGCGGCAATTCCTCCCGTCACCGGGAGCACCGCCTTCGGCGCCACCCCGGCACGTGGCTCCCGCGCGCGACGCAGGATGACCGGCAGGATCTCCGGGAATTCCGAGAGTTCCTCCGCGACCCATCCCTCGGACGTTTCGTCCCCGACCCGGTCGGAAAGGAGCATCCTCCAGAGCGCCTCCTCCCGCGCACCGGCATACGCCCCCGGGTCACGGCCGATGATCCCCCGGGAGAGCACTTCCTTGTAATTGATCGGGGAAAGGAAGATCCCCCAAACCCCCTCCCGCTGGAGGTACCCCTCCGGGATCTCCTCGGTCCTCCCCGACTGGAGATCCCGCAGGTATCGGAAGAAGACGGAAAGTCCCTCCGGAGTCGCCCCGTCACCGAAGCCGATCGTTGCCACGTGATGGCGATAGAGCCCCTCGGCGAAAGCGAGGACGAGAGGGTGGCGGGCCTCGAAGAACCGGTCCCGGTACAGCACCTTGTCACGGAGTATCCCGAGCAGCAGTGTCCCGGAAGGTTCGCTGGCCGCCTGATCCATGAGGCTGGCGTGGAGGGCGAGGATGCGTTCCGCGAGAAACGGGTGTCCGGGAGTGTACAGGCCGGTCCATTGGTGCATCCGGGCGATGTCGAGCAGGAGGTGCTCGATCCGATCGGATGCGATGTCCCGAACCTGAACCTCCACCGGGGCGCACTCCTTCCCATGGGCGCTACTCTCTTCTCATCGGAAGGTTGCGGGAAATTATTGAGGGGAAAGATGGTCGGGACGGCCGGATTCGAACCGGCGGCCCTCTGCTCCCAAAGCAGATGCGCTACCAGGCTGCGCCACGTCCCGACGGATAAGGCGATCTGTCGATTGTGAAGGAAGCGCGCGCGCGCGTCAAACCGCCCGCCGCACTCAGCCGAGCAGCAGCCCCGCGGTCTTCATCTCCGCGATCAGCGCGCGAAGGGCCTGGCCGCGGTGACTGATCCGGTTCTTCTCCTCCGTCGAAAGCTCCGCCATCGTCTTTCCGAGCGATGGGACGAAGAAGAGCGGATCGTATCCGAAGCCGTCGCGGCCCCGTCCCTCGGGGAGGATCTCCCCTTCCGCTTTTCCCGTCGCCTCCGCGACCACCCGGTTCGGGAGCGCCGCCGCCGCCACGCAGACGAACGCCGCCTTCCACGGCCGCGGGAACGGCGCCAGCTCATGGAGCAGGTGGGCGTTGTTCGCCGCGTCGGAGACCCCTTCCCCGGCGAACCGGGCGGAGCGCACGCCGGGGAGCCCCCGGAGCGGCTCCACCGCGAGCCCCGAGTCATCGGCGATGCAGAGGATATTGTGCACCTTGGAGTAATGGAGCGCCTTGAGGCGGGCGTTCTCCGCGAACGTCTTCCCGTCCTCCCGCGGCTGCTCCACGCCGGGCAGCTCCGCCAGCGTGACGACCTCGACGACCTTCTGGAGCGAGAGCCCGAGGAGCGCCCGGATCTCGACGACTTTTCCCCGGTTCTTCGACGCGATCAGGAGTCTCATCGCGCGCGCCCTTCCGCAAAGCGCCGCTGCACCTTGAGAATCTTCCTCCCGGCGGCGGCCGCTGCCGAGAGCATCTCGTCGAGCTGTTCCCGCGTGAACGGCTCCCGTTCCGCCGTCCCCTGGACCTCGATCAGCCGGCCGTCCCCCGTCATCACCACGTTCATGTCCACTTCCGCCGCCGAATCCTCGGAGTAGTCGAGGTCCGCGACGACCCGCCCCCCGACGATCCCGACGCTGACCGCCACCACGTGACCGAGAACCGGGTTGCGGGGGACCGCTCCCTTGGCGACCAGCCGCCGGCACGCCTGCCACAGGGCGATCCACGCCCCGTTGATGGAGGCGGTGCGCGTCCCCCCGTCGGCCTGCAGGACGTCGCAGTCGATCGTCACCGTGCGCTCACCCAGCGCCTCGAAGTCGACGACCGCCCGAAGAGACCGCCCCACCAGACGCTGGATCTCGTGCGTCCGGCCCTGCACTTTCCCCGTCCGCGCCTCCCGGGCGACCCGGGTGTTCGTCGCGCGGGGAAGCATCGAGTACTCCGCGGTGACCCACCCTTTCCCGGCGCCGCGCAGGAATGGAGGAACCCGCTCCTCGATCGTCGCCGCGCACAATACGCGGGTGTCCCCCATCGCGAAGAGGACGGACCCTTCGGCGTGCTTCTGCACGCCGAGAGAGACGTCGATCGTCCGGATGTCGAGGGACTTGCGCCCGTCGGCGCGCTTCGATGTCATCGCTCCTCCCGCCTGGGGGCCATTATATCTTGTCCAGCACCTCCCGCACACGCCGGGCGAGGACCGCCGGACCGTACGGCTTCGGGAGGAACTCGATCCCGGGGATGAGGATGAACGATTCGTGGATCCGGTCGGTGGAGTACCCGCTGGTGAACAACGAGCGGAGGCCGGGTCGCAATCGAACCATCGCGTCGAGGGCCTCCTTCCCGCCCATCCGGGGCATGACGACGTCGAGCACCGCCATCGCGATCTCCGGGTGGGCATTGCAGAGGGCGACCGCCTCCGCGCCGTCCCGGGCCACGAGGACTTCATATCCATGACTGCGCAAGGTCCGCTCGGCGAGGTTGCGAATCGCCTCGTCGTCCTCCGCCAGCAGGATCGTCTCCGCTCCTCCCTTGACGGGCGCCTCGTTCCGCTCTTCCTTCTTTCCGGCGACCGCCTCCCCCGCGGGAAAGTAGATCCGGACCGTCGTCCTTTCCCCCGGGCGGCTGTCGAGGAAGACGAATCCCTTGTTCTGCTTCACGATCCCGTAGACCATCGAAAGCCCGAGACCGGTCCCCTTGCCGGGGGCCTTCGTCGTGAAGTACGGCTCGAAGGCGCGTTTCCGCGTGGCGGCGTCCATTCCGATGCCGGTGTCCGCAACCGTCAGGAGAACGTACCGTCCCGCGAGCATGACGGCCTGCTCCTCGACCCTCTCCTCGTGCCAGACGACCGCATCGGTCGACACGAGGAACGTCCCCCCGTCCGGCATCGCGTCCCTGGAGTTCAGGCACAGGTTCAGGAGCACCTGCTCGAGCTGGCCCCGGTCCGCGAAGACGAGGGGGATCCCTTCGCTCAACCGCGTCTCCACCCCGATCTGCTCGCCGGACAACTTTTTCATCAGCCGGGACAGGTCCCGGACCACCGCGTTGAGATCGAGGGTCACCGGCTCGATCACCTGACGGCGGGCGAAGGCGAGCAGCTGCCTCGTAAGCTTGGAGGCGCGTTCGGCGCACTTCAGGATCTCGTCGACGTCTCCGAGGAGCTTCGGCTCCTTCTCGAGTCGCATGCGGAGAAGGTCCGCGAACCCCATGATCCCCGTCAGCGCGTTGTTGAAGTCGTGGGCGATCCCGCCGGCGAGGGTACCGACCGCTTCCATCCGCTGGGCGGACCCGGCCTGGTTCTCGAGGAGGACCTGGCGGGTGATGTCGCGCTTCGCCACGATGTAGTTGACGACCTTCCCACCGGGGTCCCGGATCGGTGAGATGGCCGTGTCCTCCACGAGAATCGCGCCGTCCTTCCGGCGGTTCTTCAAACACCCCTTCCATGGAGTTCCGAGGCGGACCTTCTCCCCGATCTCGAGGTAGATCCGTTCATTTTCTCCGTCCGCGGTGAGAAACCGCGGATCCCTCCCGAGGACTTCCTCCTTCGCGTACCCCATCACCTTCTCGAAGGCGGGATTGACGTACAGGATCCTCCACGTTGCATCGGTGATCATGATGGCGTCCGCCGCATGCTCCACCGCCATGGCCAACCGCCGCCGCTCTTCCTCCGCGCGCTTCTGCTCCGAGATGTCCAGGCAGAGGCCGTCGACGTACAGAAGCCTCCCGTCCTCGCCGTAGACCAACTGGCGCCGGTCGGAGACCCATCGGACTTCCCCGTCCTTGCGCACGATCCGGCACTCCACCCGGAGGATCCGCTCCCGCTGTCGGATGGCGTTCCGGATCGAATCACGGACCGAATCGATATCCTCGGGGTGGATCAAACCGCGCCACATGGTCGAATCGGCCAGCATCTCCCCGGGGGTGTACCCGGTGATCCGCTCGACCTCGGCGCCGACGAACGACAGGGACCAGTCCGCCAACCCCCGGTACACCAAACCCGGGATGTTGTTCAGCAGCGACCGGAGGAGGTTCCTCGACCCGTCGACATCCTCCATCCCGTCGACCCGCAGATCGATTCCCGCCTCGGCAAGTGCGTACCGTTGCCGACCCGACCGGATCTTTTCCTGTTGCGCCAATGGAACTCCTCGAGACGCGGTTATCGGTAATCGTTTCGGCAGAACGGCGGAAATACTTCATTGAAGGTCCGATTCGAGCCGGAGGGATGGGAAAATAGATCGGCCGGGGCATCGCGGTCCGGGGGAAGATTCCCCGCGAACCGGCCCCCGGCCTGTCGATCGACGACCCTCCCGGTCGCGGCCGGGAGGCCCTTACGCCGCGGAATGCACCTCGGCCGGAAGCTTATCGAGGATCGTCTTCAGGATCTCCTCGCGTATCTTCAAGCCGTCGCGCATCTTCCGGTTGTCCGTGTTGGCGATCTCCATGAGCATGTCGTTGATCGCCTTCTCCAGGGTCTCCCGCAGGACGAGTTTCTCGGAGCCGGTCAGCGTGATTTCCATACTCCCACCTCCTTCGAATCCGTAGAGACGTCCCGTTCCCTGCCGACACCCGCTTCCCTGATTAAATTATACGCCCGCCGCCGCGGGTGGGGAGCGCTTTTGCAGGATCATCACCCCGGTGATCCCGAGAAAGAACCGCCGGGGGGTCGACACCCCGAATCCATGCTCCCGGAAGATTTCCCCCAACCGCCCCCGGTCCGGGAACGCACGAAGGCTCTCCGCGACGTAACCGTGGATCTCGGGCGTCCCGTGGAGGAGGAGTCCCCAAAGACCGCACCAGCCGCGCAGGAGGAGGTATTGCAGGCGCCGGAAGAGAGGGCTTTCCGGATTCGAAAAGTCGAGGAACGCCGCCACGCCGCCGGGCTTCAGCACCCGATGGACCTCGGCGAGGGCCTCCTCCAGGTCGGGGGCGTTGCGCAGAGCGTAGCTCCCGGTCACGACATCGGCGGAGCCGTCGGAGAACGGAAGGGCGCACAGGTCGCCCCGCGAGAAGCGGACGTTCCGGAACCGGTTGCGCCCCTGCGCGACCGCCAGCATCGGCCCCGACAGGTCCACGCCGGTCACGATCCCGTCCGGGTACCGGTCCGCAAGGAGAAAGGCCACATCCCCGGTCCCGCAGGCAAGATCGACGCAGAGGGGGCATGAGAGATCGGGGAGGGCGGCGATCAGGGTTCGCTTCCACGCCCCGTCCCGCCCGAGAGACATCGCGCGGGTGGCCACGTCGTACCGCCGGGCCGCTTCGGCAAAGTGACGTTCGTTGTAGGACCGCTTCCGCCCGGGGGCGTCGAGCCACTCCCTGGCCTTGAGGCGGAACCGCCCGCTCACGATCTCCCGCACCCGTTTCCGCCGGGAAGGTATCGCCACATCGACCCGCCGTCGAGCGCGCGGAACAGTTCGTCGTAGGCTTCCAGTGCCTGCACCCTCCGGTCCGGGTCGACCCGGACCGCCTTCGCCGCGAAATCGTGGCACCAGCGGCACGTCTCGCAATCCACGTCGCGGCACCCCTTCTCCCGGAACCGTTCGATGAAGCCGTCCAGCGCCCGGTTGTCCACGTACACCGGCGGCTCCCCCGTCACCGGCCGGGTCATGCCCCGCAGGTCCGCAAGGCGCTTCAGCAGCAGCATCCGGGCCGGGTTCACCAGGCCGGGACGAAGCAGGAACCGGAGCAGCCATCCGATCCCCTTCCGGTAGTACCGTTCGTTCCCGTCCATCCCCTGCAGGGCGTACGGCTGGACAAGGTCGAGAAGGTTGCCGTCGTACCGGCGCGCCGCGTAGGCCTGCACGCGGCGGATCATCACCGGTGTCGGAAGGTCACGCTCCGTGACCTTGAACAGGTCGTACCCCATCCCTTCGTACAGCGGGAGGTCCTCCGGCCGGATCCACTCCGAGCGGATGTAGTTCACCGGTTCGCGCAGCTTCATCTCCGTGCACCGGAGGAAGCACCAGTCGATGAAGAAGCCGCGGTTCCCGTGCCACGACTGGCCGGCGTGGGCCAGGGCGTTCATGTGGGCCGGGGAGAGGGCGCAGGAGGAGAGGCAGTTGTTGTTCACGAGCAGCTCGAGGTCGCACTTCACCGATTCGCGGATCCGCGCCAGCGCAGCGAATTCCCGGTTCACGAGGAGGCTGTCGAGGACGATGCCGTCCGCACCCATCTCCTCCCACATCTGCGCCTTGCGCACGCGGTCCACGCCGCCGAAGACGGAGATCCGGACCTTGAGATCCGGATAGCGCGTCTTGACGATCCGTAGGAGGAACGGGGAGGAGACGGTGACCGTCTCCACGCCGATGCCGCGGAGCCAGCCGCAAAGATCCTCGATCTCCGCCTGCCCCGCGCGCGTGATCTCACGGTTTCCGAGGCAGGAGGCGTTGAGGAGGTAGTTGAAGGAGATCCCCGCCGCCTTCGCCTCCCGCACGTGCGCGGCGAGCCGCTTCCGGGAGACCGGCGCGAGTTGATAGGGAGCCCGCCCGCCGCCCACGGCGTCCTCCCGCAACTTTCCGAACAGCTCGACGACCGGGTACCCCCGGAGCGACTCGACGAGCGCGGGGTCGAAATTCGTGGCGACGGAGAGCCTCATACCACGGCGAGGGTCGCCATCTCCACGGTGAGCCCCGGGCCGAAGGCGACGGCGCAGACGCGTTCCCGTTCCTTGCCGGAGCGACGCTTGAGGATCTCCTCGAGGACGAAGAGGATGGTGGCGCTGCTCATGTTTCCGAACTTTCGCAGCACCTCGCGGGAAGCGCCCACCTGGCCGGCGGAAAGCCCGAGGGTCTTCTGCACCTGGTCGACGATCGACTTTCCCCCGGGGTGGACCGCCCACGTGTCGACGTCGGCCAGGGTCAGGCCCCCGGCAGCGAGGGCGGGCCCGACCAGATCACGGATGTTCGAGCCGATGAGCTTCGGCACGTAGCTCGACAAGGCGATGTCGAACCCCTGGTCGCCGATCCGCCACGTCATGTCCTGCTCTCCGGCGGGAACCAGCGCGGAACGAAAACCGTCCAGGCGGTACGCGGGCGTCCCCGGTCCCGGTTCCCGTGCGGAAACGATCGCGGCCCCCGCCCCGTCGGCGAAGAGGGAATTCGCCAGAAGGCTGTCCTCCGACCCGTTCAACTGGAGGTGGAGGGAGCACAGCTCCAGGCACATCACGAGGACGACGGAGGACGGATCCGCCGCGCAGAACTGGGCGGCCATCCGCAAGGCCGGGAAGGCGGCGTAGCATCCCATGAAGCCGAGGTGGTACCGCTGCGTGGCGTCGGACATCCCCAGCTCGCGCACGATGTAGTAGTCGGGGCCGGGGTTGTAGAAGCCGGTGCACGACACGGTCACGACGTGCGTCACGTCGGCGGGATTCACGCCGGGGCAGTTCCCGAGGATTTTCCGCGCCAGCCCCACGGACATCGCCCTGGACTCGGCGGAGAAGATGTCGTTGCGGGCGGCGGTCCCCGGACCGCGAAGGGTCCCGTCGGCGTCCCGGCGGAAGAACGCGCCTTCCCCCTCGCCGTCGTAGTTCCGCAGGACGGAGTGACGCCGCTCGATCCCCGAATGCCGGTAGACGGCGCGCACGAGGCGCCGCTCCCGGTCGTCCCGGGCCCACTCCTGCATCTTCACCATCGCCTCCTCCTGGGCGAAGGAGAAGTCGGGGAGAAGCGTGTCGATCCGGTGGATCCAGGCGGTCACGGGGGGCCTCCATCCCTGACGGTGAGATGCACCTTTACAATGAGATTCGCCTCAAGGGGATCGGGAAACCGTCAGGGTGAAGGTTGTCTTCACGGAGACCTTGTCGCCGACCCGGACGATTCCGAGCACGGAAGGGGCTTTCAGATCGAACTCCTTGATCGACACGGGGATTTCGAGGTCGAAGGTGATCCGTTCACCGGACTCCTTCAGATTGCCCGCCCTGGCCCGGACCTTCCGCTCCACATCCCGGATCCGGAGGAGCAGGTCGAGGGGGGCCTTCCCTTCGCGATCCTTCGCCATTTCCTCGCGAAGCCGGTCGACGTCGACATCACGCGCCGACGCCCGGATGCGCGGGAACCGGTCGGCCTGGAACATCTCCCGCATCTTCCCGTCCCGGGAGTCGTTCCCGGTCTTCATCTCCGCCACGGGGACCTCCACTTCCACGGTGGGGAGAACCTTCCCGCCGGCCGCGGCGCGGACCACGGTTGCGTTGAAGGGCCGGCAGACGCCTTTCCCGGAGAAGTCGTGCAGGGTGGAGGTGCCGGTGAACACGACGTCGCACGCCCCCAGGATCTTGCCCGGAACGGGAACGTCTCCAGGTGCGGCACCCGAGACGACGGCGGAGGAAACGGCAAGCGCGACAACGAGGAGGAAGACCGTGCGGGCTTTCATCCAGACCACCTCCACCATCATCTTAGCACGGTGAATTCCCTACCCGGGGAGGCGCGGGAGGTGCCAACCGCGCCAGATCGCCATCACGCGGAGAATGAAGGTGACGGCGAAGGTGGCGACGGAGGTCAGCGACGGGGGTACTCCCCACCGGGCGCACACGACGTAGACGAGCCCCCCGATCAGCGCCGCCGTGGCGTAGAAGTCCGCCGACAGCACCAGGGGCACCTCGCGCACGAGAATGTCCCGGATCATTCCGCCGCCCACCGCGGTGGTGGCGGCCAAGATGATCGTGCTCCATGCCGTCAATCCGGCCTCCACCCCCAGCCGGGCGCCGGTCACGGCGAAGATCGCGAGGCCCAGGGCATCGACCACCAGGAACGCCCGCTCCCCTTCGAGGTCCCGCGGCGATCCGGAGCGGTGCGCAATGGCCGGCCACGCCGCGGCGAGGACGCAGCCGAGAAGGGAGAAGAAGGCGGGGCCGTTGGAAAGGAACGCTACGGGGGTCCGGTTCAGGAGGGTGTCCCGGACGACGCCACCCCCCATCGCGGTGGCGAATCCCAGGACGAGGACGCCGAGCAGGTCGAGCCGGTGCCGGACCGCCTTGAAGGCGCCCGACATGGCGAACGCAACCGTTCCCACCGCGTCGAGCAGGAAGTAGAGGGCGGGATCCATTCTCGCTATTAGACACCGGCGGGGTCAGCCGCGCCAGACGAAGGTGCCGTTGCGCAGGTCCTCGAGAGCCTGCTCGATCTCCTTCTGCGTGTTCATCACGAAAGGTCCGTAGCGGGCGATCGGCTCGCCCAACGGCTTGCCGGAGAGGAGCAGGAACCGGACGTGATCCCCCGTCGCCTTCGCCCGGACGTGGTCGCCGGCGCCGAAGACGGCCAGCCGCGCCGCCGCGACGACCTGCCCGCCTCCGGCGCCGAAGGCGCCCTCCCCTTCGAACACGTACGCGACGGCCGCGTGTCCCTCGGGAACGGCCTGGACGAACTCCGCTTCCCGGGGAATCGTGACATCCAGGTATTCCGGATCCGCCGCGATCTCCGCCACCGGGCCGCGAACGCCGTCCGACTCCCCGGCCACCACCCGCACCCGCACCCCGTCCGGCCGACGCACCACGGGGATCTGGTCCCCCTTGACCTCCTGGTAGCGGGGGCGGCTCATCTTCAATCGCGCCGGGAGGTTGACCCAGAGCTGGAATCCCTCCATCCTGCCGTCCTTGGGCTTGGGCATCTCCTCGTGGAGGATACCCCCGCCCGACGTCATCCACTGCACGTCCCCCGCCCCGATCGTCCCCGCGTTCCCCAGACTGTCCTTGTGGTCCACCAGGCCGGCGAGCATGTACGTCACGGTCTCGATCCCCCGATGGGGGTGCATCGGAAAACCGGCGAGATAGTCCCTGGGGTCGTCAGAACCGAAGTGGTCGAACAGCAGGAACGGGTCCACATAATTCAGGCGCCTTGTGGCGATGCTGCGGCGAAGCTTGACCCCGGCTCCCTCGATCACGGGCTGCGGGTCGACGATGTCCACGACCTTCCTCGGTTTCGATATCATGGATCTTCCCTCCCCCGGCGGCCATCTATACTGCAGCATCGGATATTACCTGAGATTCGAAAGGAGGCGATCGCGATGCGGTACAAACTGCTGGGGAGGACGGGCCTGCGGGTCTCGGAGCTGTGCCTCGGGACGATGACATTCGGCGAGGAGTGGGGCTGGGGGGCGTCGAAGGAGGAGAGCCGGAAGATCTTCGAGGCGTTCGTAGCCGCGGGAGGCAACTTCGTCGATACCGCGAACCTGTACACCGGCGGCACGAGCGAAGCGTTCGTCGGCGAGTTCCTGAAGGGCCGGCGGGAACGGTTCGTCCTCGCCACCAAGTACACCCTGAATATGCGGCCCGACGACCCCAACGGCGGCGGGAACCACCGGAAGAACCTCGTGCAGTCTCTCGACGCGAGCCTGAAACGGCTGGATACCGACTACATCGACCTCTACTGGGTGCACGCCTGGGACGGGATGACCCCTCTGGAGGAGACGATGCGGGCGCTGGACGACGCCGTCCGGGCCGGGAAGGTCCTCTACGTCGGGATCTCGGATGCCCCCGCCTGGGTCGTGTCGCGGGCGAATACGCTCGCGGAGTGGAAGGATTGGACTCCCTTCGCCGCCCTGCAGATCCAGTACAGCCTCGCGGACCGGACGCCGGAGCGCGACCTGCTGCCGATGGCGAAGGCGCTGGACGTCGCCGTCACCCCTTGGGGGGTCCTGGCGGGAGGGGTGCTGTCGGGGAAGTACAAGACCCCGAAGGACCGGCCGGCCGGAGCGCGGTACTCGAAGGACGAAGTGTGGGCCGAAGCGGTCGTCACGGAGCGGAGCGTGCGGATCGCGGAAGCGGTGACGCAGGTGGCGAAAGAGACCGGCCGCACGGCATCCCAAGTGGCGCTCGCCTGGGTCCGGCAGCAGCCGTTCGGGGTGATCGTCCCGATCCTCGGGGCGAAAAACCTGACGCAACTGCAGGACAACCTGGGCTCCCTCGACGCCACCCTCGGGCCGGAACAGGTCGCCAAACTGGACGCGGCGAGCAAGGTCGACCTCGGATTCCCCCACGACTTCCTCGTGCAGGCGCGCTCCTACATCTTCGGGAAGACGTACCCGCTGATCGACTACCACCGGGGGTGAACGGGAAAGACCGACCGGGAGGGGACGAAGGAACTCCCGGTCGGTCACGATTATTGGATATCCGAGGTCAGAATATTCCGTTTTTGAAAGATTATGAGATCGAAGTACGATTTCGTTACCGCAAGACATCCGGTCTTCCCTTCAGCCCCTTGAGATTCCCCCGGGCGAGCGGATACCCGGGGTCGATACGGAGCGCCCTCAGGTACGAAGCCTCGGCATCGGCGGACCGACCCGCCTGATCGTACGCGTAACCGAGGTTGTTCCAGACCCTCGCCTTTCCCGGGGACTTCCGCGCCGTATCCTCCCACAAGGCGACCTCGCTTCGGTACACCTCGTTCCGGAACACCGTGAAACCGCCGAGCGCCACGACCAGGACGGCGGCGACCGCCGTGACCCGCCGCGCTTCCCACCTTTCCCGAAGGAGATCCGCCGCCGTCGCCGGCGCAAGGAAAAGCCCCCATGAGGCAAGGTACAGCTGGCGCTCGTTCGCCACGTCGAGGCGGGGGATGAAGGAGTTCGTCGGGACGAGGTGAAGGAAGAACCAGAGGATGCCGAATCCCGACAGGGACCGCTTCCTCAGCCCGAGGATCCCCGCGGCCAGCAGCGCCGCCAGGGCCAGGGAGTCCGGAAGCAGGACGGGGGACCAGCCGGAGAAGACCGGCAGGTCGGGGTCGATGTTCAAGGCGTGCGGAAGTACCACGCGCGACAGAAGGTACGCGATCCCGTGGATCTGGGTGAGCAGGTTCGCCGCGATCCCCCGGAGGTCGAAGCACGCCTCGAGCAGCCTCCCGTATCCGGCGTGGGCGAGGAAGAGAACGAGGAGGGAGAGCAGGAGCCCCCAGTGGACCGCCTGGGCTCGAAGCGCCTCCTTCCATCCGCTCCCCTCCCTCCGGGCGGCTTCGCAAAGGACCAGCGCGAACGGGAGGGTGACCGCCACCTCCTTGGCCGCGGCGGCGAGCAGAAACAGGATCGGCGACACGGCGTACAGGAGAAACCGGCTCCCCCCCGGGTCCCGGCCTCGCAGGTAAGCGAGGAGGCTCCCGAGGTAGAAAAGGGTCATCAGCGAGACGGACCGCCCGCTGATGTAGGTGACCGCCTCCGTCTGGACGGGGTGGACGGCGAAGAGAAGCGCGGGAAGCAGGGCGGCGAATCCCGAAATGGACGGGCCGCCGATCCTCGAAGCGAGAAGGAAGAGCAGGACGGCGTTCGCCGCGTGGAGCGTCACGTTCACCAGGTGGAAGCCGAACAGCCCCAGGCCCGAGGTCCAGTTCAGGGTGTACGTGAATTTCAGGAGCGGGCGGATCCCGCGGGGGAGGCCGGCAAGGAACGCGCCCCAGGAGTGGACGCCGACGTTCTCCGCGATGACGTTGTAGTCGTCGAACTGGAAGGCGCCCCGGAAGGAGTTGAGATAGAGGACGGCGACGGTTCCCGCGAGGAGGAGGACCGGGGAAAGGCGCTTCACGGCGGGCCCGCAGAGTCTCCGGATCCGCGGGCGAACGCGGCGTCGAGGATCTCCTCCGCCTTCCACCACCGGTCGGGTGCGTTCAGGAGGACGAGAAGGACGCGTTTCCCGTCCCGTTCCGCGAGGGCCACGAGGCATTTGCCGGCCGACCCCGTGAAGCCGGTCTTCACCCCGATCGCCCCCCGGTAGCGACCGATCAGGAGGTTCTTGTTCTCGACGGTGAATTTTTTTCCGTTCCCGGCCGTGGAGATCCAGCCGTCCTCGAGGCCCGCCATCTTCGCGAACACGGGGTTCCCCATCGCCGTTTCCGCGAGTCGCACGAGGTCCCGTGCCGTAGAGTACAGTCCGGGGTCGTCGTGCCCGCAGGCGTTCGCGAAGCGGGTGTTGGAAAGGCCCATCTCGCGGGCCCGGGCGTTCATCCGGTCCACGAATCGCTTCTCGCTGCCGGCGACGTGGTCCGCGAGAGCGTGGCAGGCGTCGTTCGCCGACCCGAGGAGCGTGGCGGCGAGGAGCTCGATCACGGACATCCGATCCCCGGGCGCAAGGCCGAGACGGGTCCCGGTCTCCCGGCTCGCCTCCCCGGAAACGTGAACCACGCTCCCAAGGTCGGCCCTCTCGAGGACGAGGAGGGCCGTCATCATCTTCGTGAGGCTGCCCGGGGGGAGACGTTGGTCCGCGTTCCGGCCCCACAACTCCCGCCCATCCACCTTCACGAGGTACGCCGCCGCGACCTTCCCGAACGGATCCCCGGGCTCCGCCCCTTCCGCCGCCGTCGCCGCGGTAACGATCCCGAGGCAGAACGCCAGGAGCAGGGTCGACCGCAACAGGAGACGACCGTCCGTGCTCAGAATTTGAAGAGTTTCTTGATGCTCTTCACCGGATTGTCCGGGATGATCCCCGTCTTCTCGTCCTTTCGTTTCGGCGAATAGTGGCGCCCCACGGGGTACTTCGCATCACCGATCCTCCGGCCGGAGACCTTTTTCACCTGGACCTGCTCGATCCCATTCGACGCGTACGATTTCATGGTCACGACGCCCTCGAAGGACGTTCCGCGGTAGGAAACCCCTCCCTTCGATTCCATGCCCTCCGCCATCACTTTCCAGGTGATCTTCTGCTTCCCCCGTTTCACCTTCCCGATCGGCTGGCCGGCCAGGAGTTCACGGGGAACCGGGGCGTTCTCGCCCAGGGATGCGGAACTCTTTTTCACCTCGGAGAGGAACGAGTTCGGCCCGATCCGGCTCCCCTCCTCGATGGTGATCTCGTATTCCCCGTCCTGCAGGTTGAGCTTCCCTGCCTTCTGCTCGCACTCCTCCGTCCATTCGAATCCGTCCTGCTCGCATGCGCCCGGTTCATCCGCCGGCACGACGGTCTTGTTCAGGAACGCCTCGGCTTTCCGCTGACGCGCCTCGTGTTCCGCCTGCTGCTGTTTTGCCTGGGCCTGCGCGCTCTCCGCCATCGCCTGGTACCCGGCCATCTGTTTCGCCGTCTCCCCGGTCGGGCCCGATTTCTGGCCCTTGGGGCAGGGGCCGAGATACCTGCCGGAGAGTTTCATGTTCATCGTCATCGTCTCCCCGTCCTCGGCACCCTCCGACGTTTTCTTCGTCGGGGTCTTCTTTCCGGACTTCCCGGTCTTCTTCGTCGTCTCCCCGCCTTCCACGGTTTTCATCCGGAACGTCCCCTTGTAGCTGGTGCCGCTGTACGTGATCTCTCCCTCCCCTTCGCCTTCTTTACACACGATGCGCCAGGAGACCTTGTTCCCGACGACTTTCAGATCCTCCACCTTGCAATCCTTCTCCTTCTCCGTCGTCGGGACGGGGTCTTCCCGGGTGAGGCAATGCGTCGTCTTGGAGGTCATCGGCGGCATCGACATCGCCCCCATCGTAATGCTGGTTTCGGAGGTGATCTCCCACTCCCCTTCCTTCATGTCGACGCCCGCGGAGTGCGCGGTGCCCGCCGCGCAAAGGAGAACGAGGGCGAACAGGGCAATCTTGTGCGGCAAGATGTTCTTCATGAACGGTCCCTCCCGATCCGCATTTTTCGGTCCACCACCCACCGGACGAACCTCCGTCCGGCGAGAGGGACCCGGAACTCGAAATTCCAAAACAGCGTACCATAATCGTCCCGATTCCTGATCCGGTCCGGGATCCATTTCCGCAGGCAGGAAGCGGAGCGTCCGGAGATGTGGTATTTTCCTCGATCATGGGGGCCGACGAACATCGCCCGGGCCGACGGGCTTCGCCTTCGTCCGGATCCGCGATCCCGCGTCCCCGGCGCCGGAGGGAGCGGGTCGCCTCGGGTCTCGACGTGCTCGTCGGGAACCGCTTCGCCCCCCTGAAAGGGCTTGCGGTCGGGCTCGTCTGCAATCCGACGTCGGTCGATCGGGGGCTGCGCCACGCCGCGGACCTGCTGCACGAAGCGCGGGGCGTCCGGCTGGCCGCCCTCTTCGGACCGGAACACGGCGTCCGCGGCGACCTCCAGTACATGGCCCCCGTGGGAGACGAGACCGACCGGAAGACGGGGATTCCGGTCCACTCGCTGTACGGCAGCGGCCCGGAGTCGCTTCGACCGGACGTCGGGAGCTTGCGGGGACTCGATGCGCTGGTCTTCGACCTCCAGGACGTGGGGACGCGCTACTACACCTACCAGGCCACCATGCTCTTCTGCATGGAGGCGGCGGCCCGCGCGAAGATCGGCTTCTTCGTCCTCGACCGGCCGAATCCGATCGGCGGGAGCCACGTGGAAGGGCCGGCGCTTCACCCCGGTTTCGAGAGTTTCTGCGGCGTGCACGACGTGGCCGTCCGCCACGGTCTCACCGTCGGCGAACTGGCCGCCCTCTACCGGCAGGAACGGAATCTCGACCTCGCGCTCACGGTGATTCCGTGCCGCGGATGGCGGCGGAAGATGTTCCAGCGGGACACCGGCCTCCCGTGGGTCTTCCCGTCGCCCAACATGCCGACGCCGGAGACCGCCCTCGTCTATCCCGGGATGTGCCTTCTGGAGGGAACGAACCTGAGCGAGGGGCGAGGCACCACGCGGCCGTTCGAGTTGTTCGGGGCACCGTGGCTCGACGCCGACGGACTTTCAGAGGCGTTGTCGGCCGAACGGCTGCCCGGAGTCCGCTTCCGGCCGGCCCGCTTCGTACCGACGTGGGACAAGCACGCGGGCAAGCGTTGCCACGGCGTCGAAGTCGCGGTCGTCGACCCCGTTGCGTTCCAGCCCTTCCGTACCGGGTTCGCCTGCGTCGCCGCGGGCCGCGCACAGAACCCGGCCCGTTTCCGTTGGCGGACGGAAGCCTACGAATTCGTCGAACACGTTCCCGCGTTCGACCTCCTGTGCGGCTCCGCCCGCGAACGGGAGGCGCTGGAACGTGGCCATGGGTGGCGCGACCTCGCGTCGGTCTGGAGGCTCGAGGAGCGGGCGTTCGCCAAGCGGCGTGCCCCCCACCTTCGTTACGGAACGTGACGCACCCGTTGCATCCCCGGAATTTCCTTCTGAAACCGTTCCCCGGAGAAGAAAACCGGCCCGGCCTGACGATCGGAGGTTCGATCGTTCGCCGCGCCGATACCTTGTCGGTCCTCTACGAGGTGCGGGGGAACCTGTCGATGCTCGCGATCCCCGGGCCGGTCGAAACGCCGCGAAGGAAGGAGCGCCTCTGGGAAGGAACGTGCCTGGAACTTTTTCTCGGCACGCCGGGCTCCGCGCGGTACTGGGAATTCAACTTATCGCCGGCCGGCCACTGGAACGTTTATCGATTCACGCGGTACAGGGAGGGGATGAGGGAGGAGTCCGCTTATTCGTCGCTCCCCTTCCGCGTGCGAATCGGCCCGGGGACGCTCCGGCTTTCCGTCGACATCGGGATCGCGCGGATCCTCCCCTCGGTCGAGGATGTACGGGCAGGGATCGCCGCCGTGATCGAAACCGTCGACGGCGGGAAAAGCCACTGGGCGCCGGCGCACCCCGGACCCCGCCCGGACTTTCACCGGCGGGACCGGTTCCTTTCGGTCTCCGCCCGTCGAAGGATCGGGGATCCAGATCGCCCCTAGCGCTTTCTTCCTCCGAACATGGAGCCCAGCACGCCCCGGATGATCTGCCGTCCGAGCTGGCTGCCGATGGCGTGCGCGGCGCTCTTCACCATGGCGCCGATCAGTACGCCCGCCTGGGACGGCTTCCCGTCGGCCGGCCCGCCCTGCCCCGCCGCCCCCCCGCCGGCCGTCTGCGCGGCGGCCTCCTGCGCCGCCTTCTCCTTCAGCTTCTCGTAGGCCGACTCGCGGTCCACGACGCGCTCATAGTGGCCGTGGAGGACCGATTCCCGGATGACCTGGGCGCGCTCCTCCGGGGAGAGCGGGGTCATCCGGCTCCGGGGGGGAAGGATGAAGGCGCGCTCCACGACGGTGGGCGACCCTTTGGGATCCATGACCGAAACGAGCGCCTCCCCGACGCCGAGCTCCGTGATCGCCCGGACGACGTCGAGCTTCGGGTTCGCCCGGAACGTGTCGGCGGCGGCCTTGACCGCCTTCTGCTCGTTGGGGGTGAACGCGCGCAGGGCGTGCTGCACGCGGTTTCCCAACTGGCCCAGCACCGTTTCCGGAAGGTCGAGCGGGTTCTGGGTGACGAAGTAGATCCCCACCCCCTTCGAGCGGATGAGGCGGACGACCTGCTCGATCTTCTCCTCGAGCGGTTTCGGCGTGTCCGTGAAGAGAAGGTGGGCCTCGTCGAAGAAGAAGACGAGGGACGGTTTTGCCGGGTCCCCCACCTCGGGGAGCCGTTCGAAGAGCTCCGACAGGAGGTAGAGCAGGAACGTGGCGTAGAGCGCGGGGGAGGTCATCAGCCGGGAAGCGGCGAGGATGTTGATCCTCCCCCTGCCGGAAGAATCGGTCTGCAACAGGTCCTGGAGGTCGAGCGCCGGCTCCCCGAAGAAGCGGTCCCCGCCCTGCTCCTCCAGCGTCAGGAGCCCCCGCTGGATCGCGCCGACGCTCGCCGCGGCGATGTTGCCGTACGTCGTCCGGAACTGCTCCGCATTCTCCCCCACGAACCGCGCCATCTCCCGCAGGTCCTTGAGGTCCAGCAGGAGCAGGCCGTTGTCGTCGGCGATCCGGAAGATCAGGCGGAGCACGCCGCCCTGGATGTCGTTCAGGCGGAGGATCCTGCCCAGCAGGAGCGGCCCCATCTCCGAGACGGTCGCCCGGACCGGATGACCCTGCTCCCCGAAGAGGTCCCAGAACGTGACCGGGAACCCTTCGTAGGCGAAAGGGGCCAGCCCCAGCTGCGCCACCCGCTCGACCACCTTCGGGTTGTCTCCCCCGGGTCGGGGAATTCCGGAAAGGTCCCCTTTCACGTCGGCGAGGAAGACCGGGACCCCGATGGCGCTGAACCGCTCGGCGAGCACCCGCAGGGTGACGGTCTTCCCCGTGCCCGTGGCGCCGGCGATCAGCCCGTGCCGGTTCGCCATCCCGGGGAGCAGGGCGATCTCCTTCTTCCCTTTGGCGATCGGTAGAGGTGCCGCTATTTCGGTCATCGTCCGCCTCCTGATCGAGATGATATCACCGCAGGGCCGTTACAGCCCCGCCAGACGTTCGATGAGCGGGGGGATGAGGTACGTCGCCAGGCGCGTTTGCGAACCGCCCCCAAGGACCACCTCCAGCTTCCCGCCGCAGACCTCCCCCGCGAGGTCCCGCATCAGGAGGGCGACGTTCCAGTAGCACGGCCCGGTGAGGCCGATGTCGCCGTAATCTCCCCGGTGCGTATCGAAGCCGAAGTACCAGAAGATCAGGTCGGGCCGGAACCGACGGACCCGGTCGGGGAACCGCTCCGCCACCCGATCGAAATAGACGTCGTTCATCGGGCGCCCGCTTCCGCTTCCCCGGAGATCGGGATAACCGACGTCGACTTTCGTGCCGTCCGGGGATTCGTAGTCGTGGCCGCAGAAACAGACGTGGAGGATGTCGGGGTCGTCGAGGAAGATCTCCCGCGTGCCGTCGCCGTGGTGGGCGTCGGTGTCCAGGATCGCGAACCGGCGGAAGCCGTACTTCTCCCGCAGGTGGACGATGCAGAGAGCGACGTCGTTGAAGCAGCAGTACCCCCCGAAGGCGTCCCTCCCGGAATGGTGCCCGCCGGCGCCGATGAAGGCGAAGGCGTTGGCGATCTCCCCTTCCGCGATCTTCTCCCCCGCCATCACCGCGCCTCCCGCCGAATGCCAGGCGGTGGAGCAGAGCGGGTCCCCCTTCACCCCATCGATCAGGCCCGGGGTGTGGACCTTCAGCAGCAGATCCCTCGAAACGGGCCCCGGCTCGTAGAGCTTGACCCGGTCGCTGCGCAGGACACCGTCCAGCGCCGCGGGAAAGTCGGCCAGCCGCGCCCCGACCGTCAGATAGCTGCGCCGCGAAAACGACGGGTGATAGAAGATGCCGGTGACATTCCGGGTCATCGATGTCGCCTCGACGCGTTCCATGCCCTGTTCCCTCGATACGTAATTTATCTCATAATGTTGCCTAGGCAAGGTGAATCCGGAACGACCAGGGGGGACTCATGCGGAATCGGTGGTGGGTCGCGTTGACGCTGTCGTTGACGCTGTCGTGGACGCTCGGGGCCGGGCTGACCGGCACCCCCGCCACTGCCGGATGGCTCGATGACGCGGTGAAGGGGGCCGTGGAGGGGACGGGCCGGCAGGCGGTGGATGAAGCGGCGGACAGCACCTACCAAGGGGCGAAGGGGAAGGCGAAGGAGTCCGTCGGAAAGGAGGAAGCCGGGAGCCAGGATGCCGGGGAAGCGGCCCCTGCGACGGAGCCGGAGCAAGCCCCGGAGGCGCCGGCAGCGGTTAAGCCCACCCGGAAAGCGGCCCCGGCGGCCGAGTCGGCCCCCGCGGAAGAGGCCGGCGGCGGCCAGGACCTTGCGGCGGCCGAGCAGATCTACAGCAAGTACGACTTCATCCCCGGCGACAAGATGATCTTCTTCGACGACTTCAGCGACACGGACGTCGGGGAGTTCCCGCGGAAGTGGACCCTCAAGGGCCCCGGCGCGAGCGCCTACAACAATGCCGTCGAAGTGGTCCGGTCCCAGGGGCGGAACTTCCTCCGGAGCCAGCCGGCGGCCACGAAGGACGACTCCCAGCTCAATTCGCTCCAGTACGTGCGGCTGAACCGGAAGGGAGACCTCCCGCAGAAATTCACCGTCGAGTTCGACGCGGTCCTGTCGTACTGCCCCCCCGGCGAGCGGAATTCACTTACCAATTACTACCTCCTCCTTGTGAACGAAGAGACGTTCCCCGGGTTGAACGCGCTAGCGGCTACCGGGGTGATCCTCGTGACGCCGGAATGGGGGGGTTCGGCGAATACGAAGACGGCGATACGGAAAGGGGACGGGAAGGTCCACCGCATCGCGGTCAGCGTCAACGGCACCTTCGTGAAGGCGTACGTGGACCAGGATCGCGTGGCGAACGACCCCGACGGGATCTCCCGCCCCGTCCAGTACGTCGGCGTGTACATGGGCACCGAAGGGAACTGGGTCTGCCCGAACGTGATGTTCACCAACTTCCGCGTCGCCGAGGGGGGAAAGGAGATCCAGTCCGCCCTCGACACGGACGGGAAGATCGTGACCCACGGCATCCTCTTCGACACCGGGTCCGACCGGATCAGGCCCGAATCCCTTCCGACCCTGAAGGGGATCCTCGCCCTGCTGGAGAAGGACCCGGCCCTGAAGTTCTCCGTCGAGGGGCACACGGACAACCAGGGGGGAAAGGGGGTCAACCAGCCCCTCTCCGAGCGGCGCGCCGCCGCGGTCAAGGATTGGCTCGCCGGGAAGGGGATCGCGTCGGACCGTCTCCGTTCGAAGGGATTCGGGGACACGAAACCGATCGACAAGAACGACACGCCGGAGGGCCGCGCCAACAACCGGCGGGTCGAGTTCCTGAAGATCAAATAGGGAAAGCGGTGTCCCTACCGGATGTTTTTCGCCGCGGCAAGGGCCGCTTCGTAATCCGGCTCCTGGGTCACTTCCTTCACGTGTTGCACGTACCGGACCGTGTCGTTCCCGTCGACGACGAAGATCGACCTCGAGAGAAGCTTCAACTCCTTGATGAGGACCCCGTAGGCGGAGGCGAAGGAGCGGTCCTGGTAGTCGGAGAGGGTCTTCACCTTGTCGATCCCCGCCGCCGCGCACCACCGTTTCTGCGCGAAGGGGAGGTCGAGGGATACCGTGAGGACGACGACGTTCCCGGGGAGCTTCGCCGCCTCCTGGTTGAACCGCCGCGTCTCCGTGTCGCACACCGGCGTATCGAGGGACGGTACTGCGCTGATGATCTTGACCTTCCCTTTGAAATCCGCGAGCGTCACCGGCGCCAGCCCCGTGTCGACGACCCGGAAGTCGGGGGCCTTCTCCCCCGCCTTGATCTCGGGCCCGAGGAGGGTCATCGGGTTACCCTTGAACGTGATCACTCCCTTGCGCTCCTGCATGGCGGTCTCCTTTTCCGTTGAAGAATGGGGATCGTTCGTTCACGATTTCGACGCACGCCGGAGAAGAAGGATTCTTCGGTTTTCCGTCGAGGGACCCTGGTGACTTTATTTCTCATATTTTCTAATCTTTATCCAACATGAATCTGTCTCATTAAGAGATTTCATTTTCATTTCGAGCCTTTATCTACCGTTCTCCCGAAGGCATGTATCTTGCTGATTTAATACATCATCATGGGATCCAATCCTGCATGGGACACCGGGCTTAGCCGATTCGCCGACCACCATGCCGAACGCGCCGCGCTTCTCCGCCACGACCCCTCCCCGTTCATCCGCACCGCCGAAGTTTCGATCCGCCGCTCCGGCGCCGAAAGCTCGAACGCCGTTCCCGGGAATCTTGAGCCTTCCTGGTCCCGCAGAATATCTCCGCGCCGCGGTGAAGCGTGCGCTCCCTGGGCAGAGCGTTGGCAGGATGACCTCGAGGGGATCCGGGACCGGGTGACGATCTCCTCCTGGTCGTTACCGGGAACGGCGACCCCGCACGAAACGTACGACAGGAACGGGAACCTCTCCTTGATCGTCCATCCCCCGGCATCGACGGGATCCGGGACCTGCGCGCAGACGATCCGGTGCCAGGTGACGCTGATGATGGTACGCATCGCCGACGGCGAGTAAACGATCAGACGTCGAGGGGTTTGAAGACGAGAACCACGGCCATGACGGCGTACACCATCGTTTCGGCCGCGGGTCCCCAATACCTCCCGGTGATGGCGATCACCATTCCCAAGGCGAAGGAGGCGAGGAACGTCCCCTGGAGGGACCCCATCCCCCCCACGATGACGACCGCGAAAGAGATCAGCAGGACCTGGAAACCCATGTAAGGGTGGACCGAAGTGATCGGCGCGTAGAGCACCCCCCCGAGCGCCGCCAGGCCGCTGCCGACGAGGAAGACGATCGCGAAGTGCCAGTCGACGTCGATGCCGAGGCTGCGCACGGCGTCCTTGTCCTCCAGGCCCGCCACCACGATCTTCCCGACGATCGTCCTCCGGAAAAAGAGGTAAAGGCCCCCGTGGATCGAGATCGCCAGAACGATGATCAGCAGGCGGTAGAGGGGGAAGGAGATCCCGAACAGCCCCACGTCCCTTCCGATCGGATCCGAAAGAGGGATCGGCGTCGCCCCGAAGGCCCACTTGATGAGATCGACCCCGATCAGGAGGACGGCGTACGTGGCGATGATCGCGTAGTCCAGCGACTCCCCGTAGAGCCGGCGGATCACGAACCGTTCGATCCCGGCGGCGATCGGAAGCACGGCGGCCGTCGCGACGACGGCGGCCGGCAGGAAGGAGAGGCCCAGGTTCCGGAGGGCGACGACCAGGAAATAGGCGCCGGTGGTGTAGACCAGCGCGTGGGCGAAGTTCACGATCCGCATGGAGCCGAACGTCAACGACAGCCCGA
>Ga0209253_10000871_pt1 | contig 26216 bp, 24 predicted proteins | sample FrelakmetBRP12BR_FD_187145 | JGI IMG/M metagenome (GOLD analysis project Ga0209253, IMG submission 187145) | Freshwater lake sediment microbial communities from the University of Notre Dame, USA, for methane emissions studies - BRP12 BR (SPAdes)... | ecosystem: Environmental > Aquatic >...
GGACTCGGACTTGCCATGACAAAACGGTTTATAGAAGAGCATGGTGGCAGGGCAGATTTCCAGAGTACAGAGGGAAAAGGCAGCACAATGACGATATCTTTGCCGATAAAAAACGAGGATTAACGGAGGAATAATTGGCTGTTATTCTTGTAGTAGATGACGAACCTTTGCAGCGGGACATCCTCAAGACAATACTCGATGATGAAGGATATGAGACTTATACTGCATCATCCGGAGAAGAAGGTCTTCTTGTCAGTAAAAAGATAAAACCGGATGTAATTCTCTCTGACCTTAAAATGGAAAACATGGACGGGATAGAACTCATTGAATCCCTTCCTGAAGAACCTTTTAAGCCACCGGCGATTGTTATGACAGCATATGGGACTATTTCTTCTGCTGTTGAGGCAATTAAGAAAGGTGCGTTTGATTATCTCACAAAGCCACTCGATAAGGATGTGCTTCTTATAACAGTCAAAAGGGCTGTTGAACGGGTGGAACTGCTGAAAGAAAATCTGCACCTCCAAAAGGCCTTATTTGACAGGTTCAAAATCGAAGGGATTATCGGGCATTCCCCAAAAATGGTGGAATCAGTAGAGGTCATGAAAAAAGTTTCCTCAAGCACTGTTACTGTTCTTGTCCTTGGTGAAAGCGGGACAGGGAAGGAGCTTGCAGCAAGGGCTATTCACTATAACAGCCCAAGACGCTCTAAGCCTTTTACAGCAGTGAACTGTGCTGCAATCCCCGACAACCTTATCGAGAGTGAGCTTTTCGGATATGAGCCCGGGGCATTTACCGGAGCCATATCGAGAAGTATCGGGCTTTTTGAGGCATCAAACGGCGGCACCATTTTTCTTGATGAGATCGGTGATCTCCCTGCCTTAACTCAGTCTAAAATCCTTCGGGTGCTTCAGGATAAGGAGGTAAGGAGGCTTGGCAGCCGTGAAAGCATAAAGATAAATGTAAGGATAATAGCGGCAACAAACAAAGACCTTGAAAAAGAAATTATCAATAAAAGTTTCAGAGAAGACCTCTATTACAGGCTTAAGGTCATCACCATAGAACTTCCGCCGTTGCGAGAGAGAAAAGAAGATATACCTGAACTGGTAGATTTTTTTATCAGGAAATACAATCAGGAATTTGGCAAACGGGTAAAAGGCATTGAAGAAAGCGCTTTAAAGGCGCTCAGGGAATATCACTGGCCCGGGAACATTCGTCAACTCGAATCTGTTACTGAGCGGGCGGTGCTGATGTGTGAATCTGCCCAGATATGTCTGAAGGATATAAAGAGTGAATTGCGGTTTTTCCAGGGGAAAGATATACTCGATTTTGATCTGCCTGATGAAGGAATAAATGTCGAGGATCTTGAAAAAGACCTTTTGAAGAAGGCTATGCAAAAATCAAATGGTGTTGCTGCAAAGGCAGCAAAATTATTGGGGATGAGTTATAAAACCTTCTGGTACCGGTGGGAGAAACTGAATCTCCATTCCCCAAAAAAGGATACCCTTCCCTAAATAGGGAAAAGGTCCATTTTCTTAAACCGTTGTATTTAAATGATTTTTATCCTGGCACGCTTATTGTATTCATACTGTTTTGTGACAATGAACGGTATAGAATATGCCGTGTATTTCTAAATGAAAGGAGGTGATTTGAATGAAGAAAGCAATCGCCATTATCGTTTCAGTTCTCTTTGTATTCGCCATTACTTCTGTATCCTTTGCAGTAGAAAAGGCAGCAGCTCCTGCACCGGTAGAGAAGAAGGCTGCCCCTGCTGAAAAGAAAGAGGCCGCCCCTGTAAAAGCTGAGAAGAAGGCTCCTGCAAAGGTAAAGCAGGTCACTGGTGACGTTACAGCAGTTGATGCAAAAGCCAAGACCATTACCGTAAAGGGAAAGAAGGGTGACGTTGTCATCGGAGTTGATGACAAAATGCTCGCAGACGTTAAGGCCGGTGATAAGGTTACAGCAAAGTACACCGAGGCTGACGGCAAAAACACTGCCAAATCAGTAAAGAAGGCCGCTGCGAAGAAAGCTGAGCCTGTAAAGATGGAAAAGAAGGCTGAGCCCGCAGCAAAACCTGTTGAGAAAAAATAGTTTTATTAATGAAAATAGGGCACTAAATCTTTAGTGCCCTATTTTTTTAGGTTAGTCTTCACCTTTTCAACCGTATCCTGAACACGGCACTGATAAAAATCGTACAGCTTTTTTAAAACATCAGGATACTTTTCAAAAATCTCTTCTAAAAGCAGCTTGTTAAATTCGAGGATATCAGTATTGTCGAGAGCGACCACCGAGGCAGTCCGCGGCCTGCCGGTAAGAAACGCTACTTCACCGAACACATCACCGGCAGAGAGGATCGCAAGTTCTATCTCTTTTCCAAGGATGTGTGAAAAAACCCTTGTGCTTCCTGACCGGATCAGGAAGATCGAATCGCCGGAATCTCCTTCTTCGATAATAGTCTGCCCGGCAGGACAGGATTGCAGTTTAGTCTTTTCAATGAGTTGTTTCATTTCATCCTGAGGCAAAGGTTCGAATAGTGGAGGCAATAAATATGACAACCCTGCTTCAGTTTCAGGCTTCAGTTCAGTTTCTTCCAGCCCTACAGGGAAACCGGTCTCAGCTTCTTCCTTTTTCCCCGCTTCAACTGGCGCTTCAGAAAAAGGAGCTGCTGTTTTTGGATTCTTTTTACTGCTTATATCTATCATCAATTCCCTTGAGGCTTTTAATGCTTCTTCATTGAAAGAATCCAACCTGAGGATTATCTTGTAAAGGGCAAGGGCTTTCTGTATAAAGCCCTGATTTTTGAGGGCCCATGCAGATTTGTGATATGAGGCTATGGCTTCTGTGGTATTACCCAGTCTTTGATATATGTCACCGAGTTTCAGCTGAACCTGTGGATTGTCGGGTTCGGTATTACATAGGTGCTCCAGCGTAGTCTTAGCCCATTCCCAATTCTGTTGCTTTATGGCATTAAAATAGGCTTCCCAGTATTGTTTGCTCATCAGCAGAGTACGTCTCCATCCTGAAAAATATCCTTCAATTCGTTATTCAAGAGACTATAGTATATAATATAGCAATTAAAAAAACAGGAGGTAGACTTGAAAAATAAGGTTGTATTTGAACTTGCTGCCAGAATAAAACATCTCCCACCCTACCTTTTCGCATCTATAGATCAAATGAAACAGAAGGCGATCGGAAAGGGTACTGATCTCATAGACCTGAGCATAGGTGACCCTGACATCCCTACGCCATCCAGGATTGTGAATGCGATGAAGAAGGCTGTTGAAAAACCGGCATATCACCGTTATCCGTCTTATGAAGGCATGCTTTCATTCAGAGAAGCCGTGGCAAAATGGTACAGGAAAAGATTCAACGTCAGAATCGACCCGCATACAGAGGTATTGTCTTTGATCGGCTCAAAAGAAGGGATCGGACACATTCCATTAGCTTTTGTTAATCCGGGAGATACCGTACTTGTCCCGTCACCCGGTTATCCTGTTTATCCGATCGGCACTTTATTTGCCGGAGGAGAGAGCTTTTTCATGCCGCTCATGAAAGAGAATGATTTTCTGCCTGATCTGGATGCGATACCTGCAAAAGTATTCCGGAAGACAAAACTTATGTTCATAAACTATCCGAACAATCCGACATCTGCGGTAGCGCCCCTGGAATTTTTTCAGGAAATAATAAGGATCGCTCAGAAATATAACATTATTGTCTGCCACGATGCCTCGTACACTGAGATCTATTATGATCAAAAACCTCTGAGTTTCATGCAGGTGCCGGGTGCAAAAGATGTTGGTATCGAGTTCCATTCGCTTTCAAAAACCTATAATATGACCGGATGGAGAATAGGTTTCGCTGTTGGCAATAAAGAGGTTTTAGCTGGTCTCGGCAAGGTAAAGACCAACCTTGATTCAGGTGTTTTTCAGGCTATACAGGAGGCAGCTATTGTTGCCCTTGAAACGGGACAGGACACCCTTTCGGGTATCAGAAAAACATTTCAGAAAAGGCGGGATATTCTCTGCAACGGATTGACGAAACTGGGGATGGACCTCATAAAACCAGAAGCGACATTCTATGTCTGGGTAAAGGTGCCTTCCCGTTTTAATTCCATGAGTTTTGTGACACATGTGCTTGATAAAGCAGGGGTACTTGGAACCCCCGGGAATGGTTTTGGAGCAGCAGGAGAAGGATATATAAGGTTTGCCTTAACAGCTCCGGCAAGGAGGATCGACGAGGCTGTAAAGAGGATATCAGGAATTCTGTAGATATCCGCACTATCTTTATTGCATTTTTCTTTAAAAAATGTCTATTGTATACATCGGTATCGGTTCTAACCTGGGGGACAGGAAAGCAAACTGTATGCGTGCAATAGAACTTCTTGCAGGAAAAGGCATCGTTGTCAGAAAAGAATCTTCTCTCTACGAGACAGCCCCATGGGGAGACAAAAACCAGCCAAAGTTTCTCAATATGGCAATAGAAATTGAGACAGAAATCAAACCGCGGGATCTTTTGGGCATATTAGCTGGTATAGAAAAAGAGCTTGGCAGAAAAAAGTCTCACAAATGGGGGCCCCGGATTATCGACCTTGATATCCTGCTTTACAATAGTGTCACTATAGACCAGGATGATCTTAAAATCCCACATCCTTTCATGCACGAGAGGGATTTTGTCCTGAAGCCTCTGTATGAAATCGCACCTGATGTAAAGCATCCTGTACTGAATTTGAGCACAGGCGAACTTTTACAAAAACTGTAAAATGCGCAATAAGGAATCCATGAAGTCTCTTGACTTTGATGCTCTATCCTCTTTGCAGGCTCACCTGTCGCATCTGACAGGTCTTTCCATTTCAGTGTATGAAGAAAATGGAAACAGGATTCTTCCCCCGGTCAATGAAAATAAACTCCTCTCGGTTGTCAGAGCTACAACAAGGGGAAGAAACGAATACAATGAGTTCATGAAGATAAACCTCGAAAATACGATCCGGAGAAATGATGTTTCAATATGTAAAGGACCGGCAGATCAACATCATTTCTTCATACCACTTCGGATCGAAAATACGATCCTGATCATCACCGGAGGTTGCATATACCTTTCTGTTCAGGATTTTGAGAATTTCTATAGAAAACAAGGGCCATCTTACGGCCTCCTCCCCTATCAGATCAAATCCTGGTATCCGGAGATCTGTATCAGGGATTATGCAGATATTCAGGACAATGCGAGGCATATCTGCTCACTCTTCAGTCTTATCTTAAGTAACGGTCATAAAGACAGGTTTGCTGAGAAAAGGTACAGATTGATGAAAATTATTATCAGTCTTATATCCGAAATACGGTTTGATCAACAGGCTGATGATGTATATGATATTCTGCTCGACATCATCCTCTTCCTGTTCAATGCTGACAGCATTTCTCTCATGATCAGGGACAATGACACATTTTCGACCCAAAAAGCAGCCGGCAGATTGAGAGATCAACTGCAATCAATCCAGTTAACGGTCTCAGGCATTATAAGCGGGGTTGTTGAAAAACAGAGCCCTTTATACTCTGAATCCGTGATGGACATCCTGCGGTTAGGTTACCCTGATGCAGTCACATCGATTTATGCATTCCCCATTATATCTGAAAATAAGGTGACCGGATTATTAAATATCTTCAACTCTGAGGTACATCAGGAAGATGCGGATATTATCTTCGGGATATGCAAGATTACCGGTTTTATAGTAAGGCTTACAGAATTGCTGGACATGCGTAATAAATACCTGAAAGAAATAGACGTTTTGAATACAGCAACTGAACGCATTACCCCTGTGAAAGAACCTGATATGCTCTATGAAGCAATACTTGATACATCAGTGCATCTTGCAGGGGCAGAAAAGGGCTCTTTGATGATAGTAGATGATGATACATCATGTCTTACGGTGAAGGCTGCAAAGGGGATACATAAAATGCTCCAGAGCGAGATAAAGATCAAGGCAGGTGAAGGAATATCAGGTTGGGTCTTCAGAGAAGGCATGCCGCTTATAGTTGATGACATCGAAAAACACGAGTGGCGTTCCCCTGTAAAAAGATCAAAATACAGGACCAGCTCTTTCATGAGCATCCCGCTGAAATTTGGGGAAAAAACTATCGGGGTTTTAAATATCTCTGATAAGATTACCGGTGCAGTATTTTCTAAACAAGATATGGTTTTACTTCGCTCTTTTGCATCATTTGCATCTATTGCACTTGAGAGGTCAAGCTATTATAGTCTTGCCGGCCACCTTAAAGAATTATCCATAACAGACCCCTTGACAGGCCTTTTTAACAGGCGGTATTTTGAGGAAAGGTTCTTTGAGGAAATCCAGCGTTCAAAACGGCACGGCCTCTGCTTTTCTCTTGCCATGATAGACATAGATGATTTTAAACTCTTCAATGACACAGAGGGACACCTCGCCGGCGATGAGATATTGAAAAATATTGCCAATATCGCAAAGGACAGCCTGCGTATTATTGACGTCATAGCGAGATTTGGAGGGGAGGAATTTGCAGTAATCATGCCACAGACAGATAAAGATGAGGCGTTTATGGTCACCGAAAGGATAAGGAAATCTATCGCGGAATACCTGCCACGCACATGGAATGTTTTCCCGAATGACGCCATAACCATCAGTATCGGTATAGCATCATTTCCGTCTGATGGTAATGACCGGAAATCACTAATACGAAATACGGATAAAGCACTATATACAGCTAAAATAAAAGGCAAAGACAGGACAGTAGTCTGGGCAAATCAGTAGGCTAAGCCTTTCTGACGAAATCTCCGAAATTTTTTAATACCCTTAGACCCGATTCCTGACTTTTCTCAGGATGAAATTGGGTTGCAAAAATGTTATCTTTCCAGACCATTGAAGTGAAGGTTATGCCGTAATCAGTTGTTGTTGATACCGCCGCAGTGTCATCAGGTGCAACATAGTATGAATGTACAAAATAGAAAAAAGACTCATCCTGTATCCCGTCAAATATCGGGGGTCTTCTCAGTATCTTCACATTATTCCATCCCATATGCGGCACCTTGAGATCTATCTGAAATCTAACAACCTTCCCTTTGAAAACATCCAGACCTTTATAGATTCCGAATTCCTCTGATTCAGTGAATAAGACCTGAAGTCCAAGGCATATACCGAGATATGGCTTGCCCTTCTGAATTGACCTAACAATGGACTCGGTCATCGATGTCTGCGCAAGATTTCTGATGCAGTCCCTGAATGCCCCGACCCCCGGGAGCACAACTGCATCGGCATCATCCACTGCCTGCGGTTCTCTCACAACCCTTGCATCAACACCGACTTTCAGGAATCCCTTCTCAACACTCCTCAGATTCCCCATCCCATAATCAACAATCGCAATCATGTCGTATTATATTACAGATTGTATAATATTATCTGAGTTTACACTTGAATTTGACATGAATTTGTTTTGTTTGACATTTGAGAGTTGCGTATGTCAAAATAACTCGGTTTCAAAAGTTTTTGTTACGTGAAGGGCCGCAAAGACTTTAGACTCAGCGGCCTTTTTATTTTTATTTTTTATATTGAGCAAAGCGCTCAATAGCAGATCTTTATAACAACCAAAGTTCTCAGGAGTACAGTGAAACTCCTGACGAATCAGAACACGGAGGAGAAAAAGAGAAAATGGCAAAAAGAATTTTTGTTGGGAACCTTTCTTACAAAGTGGATGAAGAATCACTCAAGGATGTGTTTGCAAAGATAGGAGAGGTTCAGTCAGTTAAGATAATCACAGACAACGCAACCGGACGCTCAAAGGGTTTCGGTTTTGTTGAGATGGGTTCTGATGCAGATGCTGACAAGGCAATTGCCAGCCTGAACGGCAGTTCACTTCTTGACAGAAACATAACCGTTAATGAAGCAAGACCTCAGGCCCCCAGAGGCAGGACTGACAGCAAAAGAGGTCAGGGTGGCGGTTTTAATATGCGTGGAAGGAACTCCGGTACCGGTAATTGGAGATAAGAGTAAACGGCAACGACGTTGAAAAGGCCCTAAAGATCCTCAAACGCCAACTCCAGAAAGACGGACTTTTGCGGGAACTCAAGGAAAGGCGTTTCTACGAGAAACCTTCTGTTAAGTCCAGAAGAAAGCAGAGAGAGGCACACAAGAGGAGAATGAAGAACGCAAGAATAAGGAGGCAAAGAAATCCTGCCATTTAGGTTTTGTCTGAACTGATTACATGATTACTTTTTTTTCTGTTCAGTAATACATCTTTCATGACCAAAGCCTTCGTTGACATAGTATAATTTCCCTTGATATACTCCATTAGTATTCATGGCATGTAGATTGCTCTAAATATAAAGACTATCTTGCATCCGGATATTGGAACCCTTTGAATATGCCACAAAAATACTGTATGGGGTACATTGCATGAGCGTAAAGGTGTATTAATTCAAATGAGTCTTGTGGGACGGCTTGAGGACCTTGCACTTTCTGATATTTTTCAGATACTCAGTATAGGCAAAAAAACAGGCACCCTCCTTCTTAAGGGAAGCCGCGGGAATGCCCTTATAACCTTCAAAAATGGCCTCGTTGTGAGAGCAGAGACTGACGATATTGAAAAAACTCTCGGCGAAGACCTGTTACATTCCGGTATCATAAAAGACACTGTTTTCAATTTAGCTTCGGAAGTAAAAAAAAAGCTGCCTGCAAAATCCCACGCTGAAATACTCTTCGAACTCGGCTCTGTTAGTAAAGATACCCTGGATAAAATAACAAAAAAAAGGATAGAGAGGGTTGTATGCCAACTGCTTGTATGGCAGGATGGTGATTTCCAGTTTGAACCCGATGATACAGACCCGAAAGGGAAGGTAGATATATCCGACTTTGGCTGGGAGCTTTCAAAAGGGATGAGTCCGGAATATCTCTTAATGGAAGGGGCCAGAGTATATGATGAATCTTCACAGACTGCAACAGTTTCAACAGAAGAACTGACCGGAATCCGGGGAGATGAGGAAGCATGGGAACAGGACTGGGATGTCATGCCCATTAGGGAAAGAAAAGATATTTCGTCTTTGAGGGCCCTTACCCAGGAATTACGGTTCCCGAATTCAGCATCAGAAATAACCCTTCTTATCTTAAGATTTGCAAGCGATATATTCCAGAGGGGTATCCTGTTTATGGTTGGTGATACAGAGTTTGTCGGACTTGGACAGTTTGGGCTCGAGATAGATGGGGCTGATGAGAAGATAAGGGAGATAACTATCCATTATGAAGAAAGTCCGTTTCTGAGAAAGATCATCCTGGAAAAACGTCCTTACAAAGGTATTGTTGAAAGAGATTCTGGAGTAGAGTCAATGATTCAGGAAATCGGAGGACAATGGCCTGATGAATTTGCCTTTTTTCCTATTATAGCTGAAGGCGGAGTCGTTGCACTCCTTTATTGCGACAATCTGACGACTGAAGAAAAAGCAGCAGAGACAGAAGGTCTTGAGATTTTCATAGATCAGGCAGGGCTTGCCCTTGAAAAATCCCTGCTCCAGAGAAAACTGCAGGAAATGGAAAAAAAGACCAAATCATAATGTTTTTTTTAGTTCAATCTGTTAGAATTTAAAAAATGCAGGGAGAAGCAGCCGCTAAATCCATTCTTATCGTTGAAGATTCATCGACAACGAGGGCTCTCATCAGGGCTATTATTGAAGAGATGGGAGACTTTACTATCGTGGAGGCCGGTTCAGGATTCGAGGCATTAAAGCTTCTTCCGACAGAGGAATTCAGCCTTGTCATAACTGATGTGAATATGCCCGATATCAATGGTCTTGAGCTTATCAACTTCATTAAGAATAATCCCAGATATACTCACATGCCCCTGATAATTGTGAGCACCGAGAGAAGCGAGGAGGATAAAAAACGTGGGATAGCATTAGGCGCTATGGCTTATATTACCAAGCCGTTCAAGGCTTATGAACTCCAGGAAGTTATAAAACAAGCTATAACAGGTATATGAAGGCCTCTAAAAAAGAATTCATCGCTGAGGCAGAAGATCTCCTTTTTGAATGTCAGCAGCATGTCATCGAGATCCAAGAGACTTATCAAACAGCATTAAATCCCGATACGATCAATGCACTTTTCCGTTACATGCATACCCTCAAAGGACTTTCAGGTCTTTTTGGGAATAAGGGCATAACAGATATCAGCCATGCCCTGGAATCTCTTTTAGATGAAATAAGACTCGGAAAGATATTGATTAACGATACGGTTGTGAATTTTCTATTTAAGAACATTGATATCCTGGGGTCTGCCATAGAAGGGGTCAAGGAAGATCAGGAACCGGATTTGACCGAGGATATAAATAATATAAAGACCTTCAGGACATCTTTGCAAGAAAAGACTATCGAAGTGAGTCTTCACGGACTTATTGATGAATCTATTGTTAAGGTGCTCTCAGAATATGAGGAACACAGGCTTAAGGCGAATATAATAAGCGGGAATGGTATCTATCTTTTAAAAGCAGTTTTTGACCTTTCAACCTTTGACAAATCACTCGAAGAAATAACAAAAATAATAAAATCAAAAGGTGAACTGATATCCACCCTCCCTACATCTGCAGATGTGCCGAATGGCTCCATAGGATTCAACCTGATGTTTTCCACAAATATGCTCCTGAACGAGGTAAAGGAACACCTTGGTGAAAATATTGAAGTTCTTGTGCAGGGAAAACAAACAGTAGTCCAGCCACAGAAAAAACAGGAACAGTCTATTAAAAGCACAACAACCACGGTACGGGTTGACATAGACAAGCTTGACAGGATACTCAATACCATCGGGGAGCTTACCCTTGCAAAAGATGCCGTAAAAAGGATCGGCATGGAATTAGCAGATGCATATCGATATTCCCCTTTTGTACAAGACGTAAACAAGATTTCTCAGACACTCGAAAGGAAACTTACAGAGCTTCAGGATGAGGTTCTTGAGATACGTATGGTCCCGGTAGGTCAGATATTCTCAAGACTCGCTCAGGTGATCAGGCGTTATTCAAGAGAGATAGGAAAAGAGATAGAACTGAACCTCTATGGCGAAGATACAGAGCTTGATAAATCCCTTGCTGAGGAGATAGTTGACCCTCTTATGCACCTTGTGAGAAATTCGCTCGACCATGGCATAGAGTCATCGGAAGAGAGAAAGAAAAAAGGCAAGAAAGAACATGGCCGCATTGTTCTGAAGGCGTTCCAGAGGGGAAATCATGTTGTGATCGAGGTCAAAGATGACGGCAGCGGCATAGACATTGAAAAGGTAAGGGAAATAGCGATAAAAAAGGGATTGCTTGAGCCCGATGCCAAGGTGGAAGAACATGAGTTTATTGATTTCATCTTAACCCCTGGTTTCAGCACAAAAGATGTCGTGAGTGAAATTTCCGGCAGGGGCGTCGGCCTGGATGTTGTTAAGGAAAAACTCTCTGCCCTTGGTGGTTTTATAGAGGTTTATACAAAAAAAGATAAAGGGACAACATTTACCCTTACCTTACCGATCACCCTTGCCATAATAAAGGCTCTTATTGTTAAAGCCGGGCAGGAGAAATTTGGCATACCAATAACAACCATATCTGAGACCATTGCGATCGAGCATCAGGACATTCAGACTATAGAATGGAAGGATGTCTATTACCTCAGAGGTGAAATGCTGCCTATAATCAGCATAGCAAAAACTTTCAATATAGAGACGGAAAAACGTGATTTTTCATTCGCAATCATTGTTGGGTTTGGCAAGAAAAAATTAGGACTGCTCGTTGATGAGATTATAGGGCAACATGAGATTGTTATAAAGTCGCTCGGTGAATATTTCAAGGGCTTTATTGGCTTTGCAGGCGCGGCAGAAATAGGCAGGCATGAAGTCCTGCTCGTTCTTGATATAGAGTCTATCATGGAAAAATCTCTCATAAAACAGGAAGGTGCATCTCATGTATGAGGAATTTTTCGGCCTCAGGCAGCGACCTTTCAGCAAAACGCCTGATCCTAAATTTCTTTTCTTTAGCAGGAATCATGAAGAGGCATTGGCAAGGCTTCAATATGCTGTAGAGGAAAAGGAACTTATTCTGCTCACAGGAGAGATTGGCAGCGGAAAAACTACACTGACCCGTGCCCTCATGGATTCTCTCGGCGAGAAATACAGGGTTATTCTGATAATAAATCCACAGCTAACACCAATGCAATTCCTGAGGACAATCGCAAAGCGCTTTGATTTAAATATTCCTTACAACTATAAGGATAACCTGCTTGATGCAATATATGAAAAGGTCTACAAGGATTTTGAGTCCGGGATAACACCGGTTATAATAATAGACGAGGCGCAGCTGATACCAAACAAAAGCACGTTTGAAGAGATAAGGCTTCTTACAAACTTCCAGCTCGATTACACAAACCTTCTGAGCCTGATACTCGTGGGTCAGACAGATTTGCGCAGGAGATTGAATCACAAGACGTACCTTCCTTTAAAACAGCGGATAGGAATGTTTTTTCATCTCGGACCCCTGACTGAGGATGAAATTAAAGGTTATGTGGAGCACAGGTTGAGGGTTTCAGGGCTTGATAATCCCTTGTTTACAGATGGCGCACTGAAACAGCTTTATCATTACTCAGGCGGGATACCAAGGGTAATCAACAGCCTTGCCACATCAGCCCTTCTTGAAGGATTCAGCAGGGAGCTGCGGATCGTGGATGAAATGCTTATGCATGAAGCAGCACGGGAGCTCGGGTTAAATGGATATCGCCAAAATTAGAAAAAAGCTTAAAGATTCAGAAGCGGAGAGGCAACAATCTAAAGCTCATGGTCAATCTGCAAAAGTGCCTGAGGACCAGACTGTTAGGCATGACGAAACAATCCCGGAACCATCTTTCAGGCATGTTTCTAAGTCTAACACTGAACAACAAACACCTGATATCGAAGATCGAAAAACTGTTGACACTGAAAAGGAACCGAAATCATCAGATAACGCACAATTACAGGCCAGGGAAGATCAAAAAAAGATACTCAGTGTTAAGGAAAATATAGAAGCTGAAAAAGAAGAGGAGATTATTGAGATACTTACCTTCAGCCTGCTGAAAGAAGAATTTGCATTCAGGGTCTCCCAGCTTGCTGAAATCCTGAGGTCCCAATGGATAACGAGGGTTCCAAATGTTCCTGACTATGTCCTCGGGATTACTTCACTCAGGGGGAAAATCATCCCGGTGATCGATCTTAAGCTCAGACTTTCCCTGACATCCAGTCCATCAGATGTTATCCGCAAAGGCAAGATCCTGATAATCAACGGGGCCAAGGGGCCTGTCGGTGCAGCAGTCGATAAGGTCATCGGCGTTGTACGTGTTGCAAAATCTGACATATTGCCACCACCGTCTCATCTCTCGGAAAAAGAACTCAAATTCATTGATGGCATAGCTGTTGTAGATAAGCGCTTCGTCTCAGTAATAAATATGGAAGAGGCAATTGCCCTGCATCTACAATGAAAACAATTTTAACTCTTAATTGTCTTAAGGGGGCCTTATGAGAAAGATTACAAGAGAAAGCCTCGAATTCAAGTATCTGATCTTTGTTATAGCGCTGTTGATTGGCGGAATCCTGTGGTCCGGTATTATATCATTCAGTGCTGTTTCGCTCGAAAAAATATATGGCAGAAGTTTTCACTCCATTATGTGGACGACGGTTATCTCGATCATAGGAATCACCGTAGTAGCTTTTTTATTCTGGATAGTTGCCAGGAAACTGGTAATTACACCGCTTCAATCCATTGAAAAAGCCGCCAGATCCCTGGCTGACGGAGATCTTACCTTCCGTCTGGATATTAAGGCAGATGACGAGATGGGCAGGACGAGCAAGGCCATGAATGAATCTTCCCGCTCTCTCGGTGATATTTTTCAGAGGGTCAAGAACGGTTCAAAACGTGTAACCGCGGTTGCTGAAAAAGTTGAGGCTGAATTTAAAAATGTTACAGAAAATACAAAACTCGAAACTGAGGCAATAGCCAATATTGCGAGTTCATTAGAAGAGATGAATTCAGCAGCAGCGGAGATATCTGAGAGCACTGAGCGTCTTGCAGTCTCTACAGAGGAAAAAGCCGCGTCAATGGAAGAAATTGTCACAAGTATAAGTCAGGTTGCAAATAGCGCCCAGGAACTGTCACAGGTAGTCGACACAACATCATCCTCCATTGAAGAACTGTCCGCAACAATAAAAGAGGTAGCTTATAAGGCTGAGGAGCTTGCTGCGGCCTCGGAAGAAACGCTTGCTGCAACAGAAGAAATTTCCTCTTCCATCAAAGAAGTTGAACAGAGTTCAAAAGAATCTGCGATGCTGTCGGAAAAGGTAAAAAATGAAGCATCTACTCTCGGCATAGCGTCAGTGGGGAAAACTATAGAAGGTATTCAGAATATCAAAATATCATTTGACAAAACAGCCAATTCCATAAAGAAACTCGGCGTGAGATCAGATGAAATCGGCAAAATCCTGAATGTCATTGATGAGGTTACAGATCAGACAACCCTGCTCGCCCTTAACGCAGCCATCCTTGCTGCTCAGGCAGGTGAACACGGGAAAGGGTTTTCGGTTGTTGCTGATGAGATAAAAGACCTTGCAGAGCGAACATCCTACTCAACGCATGAGATAGCAGAGCTTATTCAGGCCGTACAGCAGGAGGTAAAAGATGCTATCTTCGCTATGGATGAAGGCCTCAGGTCTGTAGAAGAAGGATTAAGTGTTGCAAATGATGCAGGTGATGCCCTCAGCAAGATAGTCGAGAGTTCTAAAAAATCAGCAGAAATGTCATTTTCCATTGAGCGCTCGACTACGGAACAGGCAAAGACAACAAGACTTGTTTCAGATTCCATGGAAAAAGTAAAAAACATGGTTTCACAGATTGCCAAGGCTACTTTAGAACAGAGCAAAGGCACACTGCTGATCACAAAAGCTACTGAGAAAATGAGAGACGTTTCCAATCATGTGAGAACTGCGACAAGTGAACAACTTATAAGCACCAAGCATATTTCCGAAGCTATGGAACTCGCATCTGAGAAAAGTCTTCAAATAGCCAAAGCTGTTAATGAGCAAAGGGCAGGTGCAAGCCAGATATTCAGCTCTATCGAGAAGATAAAAGACATTCCCAAGCATAACATGGACAAAATGTTCGGAATAAACCAGTCACTGAAGGGTTTGTTCAGGAATACAGAACTTCTGACAAATGAACTGAAGAAGATTAAGTTACCCGATGAAGGGTCGGCCGGCTCTGCAGACATCAATCTTATAAGGTTCGGCGTCGAGCCTGTTGGTGGAGGTTCGCCTCTCGAGATTCAGGAAAAATTCAGCCCGCTTGCAGAACATCTCAGCAAAAAAACCGGGCAGAAGGTTGTACTGAAGGTTGTATCTGATTATGAGGGTATTTTACGGGATATTGAGCAGGGCATTACTCAATTCTGTTTTGTAAGCCCTGTTACATACATCATAGCAAAGAAAAAATATGGAACACAGGTTATTGCCAAAGCATTGATTGAAGGAAAATCTGCGTATCGTTCTGTCATCGTAACAAAAAGTGCCAGCAGGATTAATTCGCTCGAAGACATCAGGGGACGCAAATTCGCTTTTGGAGATCCGCACTCACTCTCGAGTTACATCGCTCCAAGGAAAATGCTTCTTAATGCGGGAATTGATTTAAAGGATTTACTCCATTATGAATATCTCGCCTCACATGAAGCTGTGGCAGATGCAGTCCTGAGCGGAAATTTCGATGCAGGAGGAATAACAGAGAGCACAGCAAACAAATTTAAAGATAAAGGCATCAAGTTTATTCAGTTCTCTGAAAACCTCCCGGGGTTCATTATATGTGTCAGCAAGACAATCCCTCAGGGGATGAAAGAATCTCTTGAGATTGCACTCACTGCGCTGTCAGACACAAGACCGGAAAGTTCTGCAATCCTCCATTCCATTTATAAACGTTACAGCGGCTTCGAAAAGGCATATGACATTGAATTTGCTCAATTAGAGTCTATGATGTCTCAGTTAGGTCTGCCTTAGAAAAGCCAGAATGGTATTGAAAGGAAAGAAGTTAATAACGTTATGAAATTTGTTGTTTTTAAGATCGGAGAGGAAATATTCGGGATTGAGATCAATAAAGTTGTCGAGATCCTCAATACACAAAAAGTCTATTCATTGCCGGAACTACCCGACTTTCTCTCAGGTGTTATAACTGTCAGGGGGGAAGTGGTTCCCCTCCTTGATCTGAGAAAGCGATTTGGCATCAAATCCACTGATACAAAAGAGCTTATCATAATAGTGCGGTATGACAGCGAGAAGATCGGGTTGCTCGTAGATGAAACAAAAGAGATACTTTCCCTGAATGCCCAGGAGATCACAACTCCCCCAACCATATTCAAAGGGCTGCAAAAAAAGTACCTTGCCGGTCTTGGTAAAAAAGACGAGAGGATAATAATCCTTCTCAATATAGACTATCTTCTTACTTCAGAAGAAAAGATAATGCTGGAAGAGTCAGAAAGGATCTTGAAAGAAGATGCGGGAACTGGAAAGGCTACTGAAAGATAATGACGTTGAAGTCAGGAGGGATGCGCTTGAAAGACTGAAGGGAAAGTCAGGTGACATTTCCATAAATCTGCTCCTGAAAGCTATGGAAGACACAAGCTGGAGGGTAAGGAACACTGCCGTAGATATCATCATCGAAGAACATTCAATCGAAGCTTATATCAATGGTTTGATTAATCTCCTATATCTTGACGATAACGCAGGAGCAAGGAACTCTGCAATTGAAGCCCTTGTGAGACTCAATAAAAAGGCAACGATTTTTCTTATCGAGGCATTCAATACACCGAACAGGGATGTAAGAAAATTCATCATAGATGTCCTTGGAGAATTTAAAGACAGCAGATCCCTCCCGCTAATGCTCAGCGCCCTTAGGGATGATGATGAAAATGTTCGCGCAACAGCCATAGAACATATCGGTAAGGTGGGCGAATCATCTGTGGTTGATGCCTTAATAGAAATAGTCGAAAGTGATGATATCTGGACAGCCTATCCTGCAGCTGATGCACTTGGCAGGATTGGAGACAGGAAGGCTATACCGGCCTTAATAAAGGCATTAGACAAAAAAACACTCAGGATACCTACTATAAAGTCTCTGAGTTTGATTGCAGATCCTGATACACTAAAATATATAATCCCCTTTTTAGAAGATCCGTCAAAGACTGTACAGGAAGAAACCCTGCGCAGCATAGAGAGATTCTACCGCAAAGGCATAAGTGAAGAAATAGTAACAGGGGAAATAAAAAGACTTATCGGTGACAGGACTTTAGATGTACTTATAGCGCATGCATGGTCTAAGAAGCCTGAGGCGAGGAAATCTGCGATACTCATCCTTGGTTTAATGAAAGATGAGAGGGCTTTCACTCCTCTCCTCGACATATCACAGGAAGAAGATTTCGCAGAGGAAGTCAAAAGGGCCTTCGTATTTATTGGGAAAGACAGCCCGGGATCTTTACTAAAACTGTTTGAGACCGAGAATGTTTATCAAAAGCGTTTCATATGCGACATAGCAAGCAGGATAGTCTCCCCTGTTTATTCCCCGGTCTTTGAGAATCTTCTGAATGATGACGATGGACATATCCGCTCAATCTCTGTAATAGCACTTTCGAAAATCAGTGATCCAAAGTCCGTAGAACCCATCAAAAGACTCCTGACCGACCCATATCAGGACGTTCAGGAAGCTGCTGTTGAGGCGCTCTCAAACCTTGGGGCATGGCTTTCAATCGATGAACTCATAAGTATGCTCGGTAATATGAACCCGATACTCAGGAGAAACGCAGCTTTGATACTCGGGAAAACAGGCTCAAAGGAGGCAGTGCCTGCCCTTGGTTTCGCGCTTAAGGATGGGAATGTAAATGTCAGGAAGGCTTGCGTTGAAGCATTTTCACTATTAAAGACAGAAGATTCTATCAGGTTTCTCATCCTTGCGCTTACTGATGAGGAACCTTTCATCAGGGTTTCATCAGCTGTCAGCCTTGGCCGCATAGGTGGTAAAGGTATCTTTGAGGCCCTCTCTCATCTCCTGTCCGATACAGATGACTCAGTCAGGGTTGCTGTATCAAAGTCCTTAGGTATGCTTAAAGACAACAGGGCTGTTAAACCGCTTATCGGGCTTCTCTCTGACAGAAATGGTTTTGTTGTTACAACAACAATAGAGTCTCTCAGCAGGATAGGCGGGGATGAGGCAAAATCTGCCTTATTGAAGATGCTTGCTTCAGAAGATAAAGAGGTCAGAAGGACCGCCATAAAAGCACTTTCATCGTTTGAGGACAGTCAGGATGAATTAATGCCATTTCTCTACGATACTGATTGGGCAACAAGAATGGCTGCTGTAGAGGTTTTGGGGAAAAAAGCAAAGGGTGTTGTACGAAGGGAGCTCGAAAAAATTCTTGATACCGAGGAAGATCCGATAGTAAAAAAGGCGATTGAAGAGAGCCTTAAAATAAGTTAGCAGTTATCATTAATTGCTACAGGATGAAAGAGTCTAAATCCAAATGTTCGAAAAAGAAGAGATAATACCACTTGAGGAAGAAGTCTTCAGACTTATCAGGGATTTTGTCAGGGATTACTGCGGGATATATTTTGATGACGACTCACGGTATCTACTCGAAAAAAGGCTTTCACGGAGGGTGCGGACCCTTCACTTTAGTAATTTCAGGGAGTATTACCGGTATCTGCTGTATCACAAAAATCGTGAGGAAGAACTCGCTTTAATCATAGATATTATTACTGTAAACGAGACATATTTCTTTAGGGAACAAAATCAGCTCAAGACATTCAGTGAGGAGATTCTCCCTGAACTCAAGGATATAAATAAAGATAAAAAAAGACTGAGGGTTTGGTCTGCAGGCTGTTCAACAGGTGAGGAGCCTTATACTATCGCCATCCTCGTGCTTGAAAAAGGATATTTTCACAACTGGAACATAGAGATATTCGGCAGTGATATAAATCAGAGGGTTCTTCAGGCAGCAAGAAGCGGCATATACAGAAAAAATTCGTTCAGGGCAACAGAGCCCTATTTTCTGAGAAAATATTTCAGGGAAGAAGATAATATTTCGAGGATATCAGACAATGTCAAACAATACGTTAATTTCAGCCATCTCAATCTTCTCGATCCCTTCAAGGTAAAATTGGTGGGAACTGTGGATGTAATATTCTGCAGAAATGTGTTAATCTATTTTGACTATCCATCGCGAAAAAAAGTTATCGACATGTTTTATGAAAGACTTGCTGATGGAGGATATTTATTACTGGGCCATGCTGAATCATTAATAAATTTATCCACTGCCTTTTCCCTGAGACATTTTAAATATGACATGGTCTATCAGAAACCCGTAAAAAAAGGAGCCTCCACAGATGTCTAAAGTTAGGGTGCTTATTGTTGATGACTCTGCATACAGCAGGCAGACAATCAAAAAAATGCTTGAGTCAGATGCCAATATCGAAGTAGCAGGCATAGCCTCTGACGGTATTGATGCAATGGCAAAGACCCTAAGGCTCAATCCTGACATCATAACCCTCGATATCGAAATGCCCGAGATGGATGGTTTCAGTTTCCTCAGGTGGTTGATGAGCAACAAACCAACCCCTGTAATCATTGTCAGTTCATATTCTGACTCAAAGACTGTTTTTCGGGCACTCGAATTCGGGGCAGCTGATTTCGTCGCAAAACCGCCTCGTATGGTCTCCTCCGAATTCCATAGACTGGAGAGTGATTTATTAAGAAAAGTCAAAGGGATCAAGGGCTTTCGTATGGACAAACTGAGCAAAAATCTCGAATTGCTTGAGGAAGAAACTTTTCAAAGATCAGCATCAGATTCTTCAGATAACGTTCAGGTTGTCGCTATAGGTTCATCAACTGGTGGACCTGCTGCACTGAAGATAATTCTCTCGAGACTCCCGAGGAATTTTCCAGCCGGGATAGTGATAAGCCAGCATATGCCAAAAGGTTTTACTGCGTCATTTGCAGAGAGGTTGAACGCAATCTCAAAGGTTTATGTGAAGGAGGCTGCCGATGATGACGAACTGGAAAAGGGAAAAGTTCTCATCTGTCCGGGAGGCTTTCACATGTCATTCAAGAAAAAGGCCGGAAGAATAGTGACTGTCATAAAAGAGCCGAAAAGTACAGATAAATACATACCATCTGTAGATGTAATGATGTCATCTGTTGCTGATATTTTTGGACCAAAGACTGTGGGTGTTGTTCTTACGGGCATGGGTAATGATGGCAGAGCTGGAATGCTGGAAATTAAAAAGAGAGGAGGGTATACTATAGCTGAATCAGAAGATACTGCTGTGGTTTTTGGTATGCCTGCGGAAGTAATCAAGGCAGATGCTGCGGCGATGGTCTTGCCCATCTCCAGGATACCCGTTGAGATAATAAAATTAGCTAAAGAAACACCAAAGGTTAAAGATTCATAGAGTGGAGGATTCATGGAAAAAGACTCCAATATAACAAGGAAAGTGGATGAGTTTCTTCAGATCTTCAAAAGGGGAGAGGAGTTTACCAAAGATCTGATCAAAGAAAACGAGAGACTCAGGTTCATGATAGCAGAACTCGAAGAGTCTGTTGAAAAGATAGGAAATGAAGGAAGGATCAGACTCTATGAAGACAGGATAAAGCTGCTCGAGGATGAGATGAACTCCATCCTGGACAGATACAAAAAGGCAGAGGAAGAAAATAAGGATTTCGCAGCTAAATATGTGGATGTAGAGGCTGAGAATAATATGCTTGCAAATCTTTATGTAGCAAGCTATCAACTCCATTCAACCCTGGACTTCAACGAGGTTTTACGGGTGGTTATGGAAATAGTAATTAACCTGGTAGGAGCTGAGAAGTTCGCAATATTCCTTATGGATGATAAGACGAATGAGCTCTTGCCGGCTGCTTCTGAAGGTTTGTCTCTCAATGAAATACCAAAGGTAAAAATGGGGGAAGGTACTATCGGGAGAGTAGCGAGAGAAGGAGTGAGTCATTTCATAGAAAATATGACTGATACAGCAACTTCAGGAATTAACACTGCAAACCCATTTGTATGCATTCCGCTGAAGATAAAAGAACATGTTATTGGTGTAATCTCGATTTATTCACTCTTTACGCAAAAGAGCTCATTTTCTAATATTGACTATGAACTTTTTAATTTATTGGCAGGTCATGCTGCCACTGCAATATTTTCTGCAAGACTCTATACACAATCTGAGAGAAAACTTACAACCATACAGAGTTTCCTTGATCTTCTGAAGGAGAAGCCGAGAAGATAGCATACATAGGAGGTATACATGTTGAATGTTCTTGTTGTTGAAGATTCACCTACTATGAGACAACTCATAGGATTTGCCATAAAGAGGATTCCCGGATCAAAGGTTATTGAGGCAACAGACGGTGTTGATGCATTAAAGAAATTGTCCTCAGAAAAGATAGACATTATACTTGCTGACATTAATATGCCAATAATGGACGGCCTGAAATTAGTGAGTCTTGTCAGGAATAATCCTTCTTATAAGAGTATTCCTATCATTATGATTACAACAGAAGGTGCTGAAGAAGACAAGAACAAGGCCTTAGCTATCGGAGCAAATGCTTATCTTACAAAACCGATACAGACACAGGAGTTAATGAAGCTTGTGAATAGTTTCATACCATAAATCCGGCATTTCCTGTGAGGTTATTCTAACGGCTTGAATCCCGTTGTATGCTGCAAGCAAAGTCAACTGCTCTACTATCAGCTTACTCCTGTACATCTGCTGTATAACCCTGGAATCTTCGATAAGCAATATCTTATTGCGCATTGCTACTTCTGAGTACTACTTTCTGTTTCTGTTTTCAATAAAACTTCTATCTTGGCCTTTGCCCTGAGATCAGTTATCCATGCTTCCTTAAGCTCCTGTATCCGGTTTTTTTCGAGCTCTTTTTTCAGTTCCCCCTTAATCTCTTCAAAAGCTACCATATGCTCCGGCTTCTTATCTTCAAGTTTAATGATAAACCAGGCATTTTCTACCTTAACAATATCACTCACCTCTCCCACCTTCAGTTTGGAAGCCGCTTCTTCAATTTCAGGGATCATCATCCCTTTATGCATATACCCAAGATCTCCACCTTTAACGCGATAAGGGTCTTCAGACATTTTGTATGCTATGTCTCCAAAGTCTTCGCCAGCCTTTATTTTGGCGAGAATATCCTGAGCCTTCTTTTCATCCGTTGTAGTGATAATCCTCAGTTTTACAGTATCAGGCTGTTTAAACTTTGCGGGATTCTTTTCGTAATACTCTTTTACATCCTTTTCACTAATCCGTGCTTCAGTCTCTTTTTTTTCATTTATAGCCTGTACCAGCGCTTCTTTCTCAACCTGTGCACGCAGCTTTTCCTCTGTTATTCCTTCCTTCTCAAGGCCTGCCTTATATTTCTCCGGCGTGAATCTTTTCCTGATATTTTCCATCTGGGCATTCACCTTTTCCTTATCTACCTCCACGCCCTTTGCCACTGCATCCTGATACTGAAGCTCTCTGTTTACAAGCGCCTCGATTGCTTTGTCATAGTAAAGCTTGCGTTTTTCCTCTGTAACCTTACGATGGAATGTAGCCTGAGGGATCAATCTGTCCACCTCAGCCTCGAGATCTTTTTTCGTAAAGGTAGCACCGTTCACCTTCGCGACCACTACATCATCAGCATATGCTGAAACAGAAAACAGGATGATTATTATCGAAGACAAAAGTATTTTAAACATGCAAAACTCCTTTTTATTTTATAATGCAGGATATATACGATAAGATGCAAGCGCAAAGCTGATATTCAGTTCATGCACATCGGCTGCCTGAAATATCATAAGTCTGATTAATCAGTCAGATTTTTGGATTAGAAAAGGAAACAGTCAATAACATACTTTAACTTGCTGAAAATGACTATAAAGAGCTATTTATGAATATTTTTAACCCTTGAAATCTGTCCGAAAATAAGTATACTTATAACTAAGAACAGGAAAGAGATTGCGAGACCCAGGACGGGTTAAAACTGAGGAGCAAACAATGAAATATGGGGACGGGAGTTAGATACAGTGAGCAAGCCTCCAGCAGCGAGGAGGAAGCCTAAAGTATCTACCGAAGCGCCCACTTAAAAAAAGAACTCAGGGATTCCCGGATCTGGGATCGCAAAAATATGCTGGAGCCATAGAAGGGTAATGGTCATCCTGAAAGCGAATGGCAGAAGTTAAAATGCTGGACTACAGGTTGTCCAATCAAGCAACCCCTTAAAATGGCTCTATTTATTTAGAGAGATTGGTACCTTGAAATATAGAGGGTAGTCTTATACCTTAATGTTTAAAAGCCCGTTGTCCGGTAAAGACCATAGCCACCTTTGGATTCGCTTCATTGCATGCTATGATGGACTCGAAATCCCTGTCGGACCCTCCGGGGTTTACGATTGCTGTTATACCTTCTTTAATACCCGCATCAACTCCGTCCCTGAATGGGAAAAATGCATCTGAAATCATGGCAGCGCCGATAAGCCCTCCGTTACCGTTTTTTGTTTCATCATCAATCTCAATGAGCGCAGCCTTATCCCTTTTGCCATCCCTCACTTCGAGTTCAAATGTCTTGTAAGGGATACCATATTTCTTAAAACATACAGCATCTGCATACTTTGTATATGCCTTGAAAATCGCTATCTCGGCCACGCCTACCCTATCCTGCTCACCTGTGCCGATTCCGACTGTAACACCGTCTTTCACATAAATAACGGAGTTTGATGTAATGCCCTGCTCTACATGCCATCCAAAGAGCATATCATCATATTCCTTCTCAGTAGGCTGTCTTTCGATACTATATTCCTTACCCTGATATGTTGCTTTTGCAGGCAAAAAATCTCCCTTTGATCTGATCTTATTAACAGGAGATTGCTGGACAATTATTCCACCATCAATCAATGATTTAAAATCGACAAAACGCGATGTTCTGTATTTTTCTAATGCACTGATTTTACTAACTCTGATAATCCTCAGGTTTTTTCTCTTAGCCAGAATTTCAACTGTGCCTTCTTCAAACTCGGGTGCTGCAACAACCTCAAGATAGTTTTTGCTGACCATTTCTGCTGTTTCTTTGTCCATTGCCCTGTTTACAACAAGGCATCCGCCAAATGCAGCTATACGGTCTGCCATATTGGCCTTATCATATGCATCAGACAGAGTCTTACCATATGCAGCGCCACAGGGATTGTTGTGCTTTAAGATAGCAGCAGCAGGCCGGTCACTCAAATATTTAATAATATTCAGTCCATTATCAAGGTCTGTCAGATTTGTCTTTCCTGGGTGCTTTCCTGCCTGTATCATATCTTCTTCATTTATGCTGCTCACAAGTCCGTTCCCCGGCTGTATGAACTGGCATCCTCCGAGAATCAGGTTGCCGTTCACCAATTCATACAGAGCTGCTTCCTGTTCAGGATTTTCACCGTAGCGAAGCCCCTTTTCTATCAGCTCTCCTGTCTTTTCATCAGGTATCTTCCACGTCCTTTTTTTATAGATTAAAGTCTGATCACCAAATTTGATGATCATCTCATCAGGGAAATGATCAGCCATAATTGTACGGTACATCTTCTTTATATCTGACATGCTATTTCTCCTTTAAATACTTTTCCTTTACCTTTAATGTCTCTTCAAGCATCAAAAGATATTTTACGTATTTAAAACCTAATTTCATTAAAGCAACCTCATCGGTCTTTATTCTCTCCATCTCTTCTTTATCGATATCAAATATATCAAGAAACCTGCTCTCAAATATAAATCTCCTGAATCTGTCCATATCAAAGCTGGCTGTATAGATCTGGGCCTGCTTGTTCGAATCAAGATTCTTGCCAAGAGGATCTCTCCTGAGCTGGATCTCCTTCCACTCTCTGTTCATATCATCATAGAGACTCACCTCCTGGTCATCTTTCCAGGATTTTATTGTCCAATCAGTATCTTCCTGATAGCCGAGACAATGCGGCTCTTTGATAAAGAAATAAAACTCTACATTTACAGGCTCCTCATTTGTGCCTTTTCTCATGATACCCTGACCGATAGGATAATAACGGCAGTTTGCAGGCCGGTCCGCATAAATCGTGCAGCCTTCAGAAGTAACAAATGGACATTTCTTTTCATTATCATCCAGCATTTTCAGCCTTATAAGGGGATGCGAGGACTTTTCATCAAATTCCATATACGTGTATTTATCGAGGAATTCCTCTGAAGATATGCCGAGTCTCTTTTTCATCCTCACTATATCGTAAGGCGTTAGGAGAATACTGATACTGCTGCAACATTTAGTGAAGCATTTGACACCTTTATGGCACCTGAATTTAAATTCGGATTCCAGAGTAAGTTGTCTCGGCTCAACATCTTTCATGCTTGGTAATGACATCTTAATTCAATCCTTTCTGTTTTATATTGAGAAGTTCCTCTATTTCAGCAAAGCAAAACCTGTCCCAAGAATAGAAACGGAAATAAGGGCTAATAGAAGAGAATTGCCTTTTGCCATAATACTGCTTCGCCTTATATTTTAATTATAATAAAAAAAGCCGGCAGAAATCTCTGCCGGCCTTTTTTTGTATATAAACTTAGATAAGCGGGACGATCAGCAATGCAACGATATTGATGACCTTGATCATCGGGTTGATAGCCGGTCCTGCTGTGTCTTTATACGGGTCACCGACAGTGTCGCCTGTGACAGAGGCTTTATGTCCATCGCTGCCCTTCTTATGAACGACACCTTTGGAATCAGTAACGCCGTCTTCAAAGGATTTCTTGGCGTTGTCCCATGCGCCGCCGCCGCTTGTCATCGCAATAGCCTGGAAGAGTCCGGTAAGGATACTTCCCATGAGTACGCCTCCGAGTGCCTCTCTGCCAAGCAGCAAACCTACAACAACAGGAACAACAACCGGGATAAGCGCAGGAACCATCATCTGCTGGATGGCGCCCTTGGTCACGATGTCAACGCACTTGCCGTACTCCGGCTTTCCCGTGCCTTCCATGATACCGGGGATCTCACGGAACTGCCTGCGCACTTCATTAACGATGCTGCCGGCAGCCTTACCAACGGCCTCCATCAGGAGCGAGCCGTAATAATAAGGGAGCAGACCGCCGATGAAAAGGCCGGCCAGAACCATAGGGTTCGAAAGATCAAAATAAAGCTC
>Ga0209253_10000872_pt1 | contig 26214 bp, 26 predicted proteins | sample FrelakmetBRP12BR_FD_187145 | JGI IMG/M metagenome (GOLD analysis project Ga0209253, IMG submission 187145) | Freshwater lake sediment microbial communities from the University of Notre Dame, USA, for methane emissions studies - BRP12 BR (SPAdes)... | ecosystem: Environmental > Aquatic >...
CCGGGAGCTCCGGAACACCCTCGCCGCGCCGGCCGAGCCCAACACGCTGGCGGTGCCGGCACGGGCGGCGGACGCCGTCGCGGCCGAGCCCGTGGCCACGACGCCCGAGCCGAAGGCCTAGCGCGCCCCCGGGCCGCAGCGCATGGCCGACGCGGATCTCGCGCGCGAGGGCGCCGCCGGCCTCCTCGTCCCGCAGCCGGTCGCACCCGAGCCGCCGCCGGCCGCGCCCGCGCCGCCGGCCGACGGCGCGGTGATGCCGCTCTTCGACCACCTCGCCGAGCTGCGCCGGCGGATCGCGATCGCCCTGCTCGCGATCCTGCTGGGCGCCGTCGTGGGGTTCGTGCTGGGCCCCCGCATCATCGAGGTTCTCAAGGCCCCCTACGGCGACGCCCCGCTCCTGCTCCTGGCGCCCGGCGAGGGCTTCTTCATCACGCTCAAGATCGCGATCGCCACCGGGATCGTGCTGGGGATGCCGGTGATCCTCTTCGAGCTGTGGCGCTTCGTCTCGCCCGGCCTGACGGCGGAGGAGCGGCGGATCGCCCGGCCGTGGGTCCCGCTCGCGCTCGTCTTCTTCGCCGCGGGGGTGACCGTCGCCTACGTCGTCCTGCCGTTCGCCATCGGCTTCCTCTCGAGCTTCGGGACCGGCGAGCTGCAGAACGCCTGGACGGCGGACGGGTACTTCGGGTTCGTGGCCACCATGTTCGTCGGCTTCGGGCTCGTCATGGAGTTCCCGATCGTCCTCGTCCTGCTCTCCAAGGTGGGGATCGTGACGAGCGCCCGCCTCAAGGCCTCGCGGCGGTACGTGATCATCGTCTTCGCGATCGTCGCCGCGGTGGCGACGCCGGGCGGCGACATCATCAGCCCGTTCGTCCTGGGCCTGACGATGTACGGGCTCTACGAGCTGTCGATCCTCCTCGTCCGCGCGGGCGGTCGCTGAGCGCGCGGTAGACTGGCCGCATGGCGACGACCGAGCCGCGGAGCAACGAGCAGGACGCCGGCCTCGACGAGCAGGACGAGAGCCTCGACGAGCAGGACGAGAGCCCCGACGAGCAGGACGAGAGCCCCGACGAGGCCAGCGGCGCCGTGGGGCCGCAGCACGTCGTGGTCATCTCCGGTCTCTCGGGGGCCGGGAAGACGGCCGCGACGAAGCTCTTCGAGGACCTCGGCTACGTGTGCGTCGACAACCTGCCAGGGGAGCTCCTGCCGGACCTGGCCGACCTGATCGCCCGCGAGCCCGAGCGCTTCGAGCACGTGGCGATCGTCCTCGACGTCCGCGCCGGCAACGTCCCCCTCGCCTTCGCCGCCATGCGCGGGGCCCTGGAGGGCCGCGGGATCCGGCCCCAGGTCTTCTTCCTCGAGGCCCGCGACGAGGTCCTGATCCGGCGCTACTCGGAGACGCGTCACCGCCACCCGCTGGCGGGCTCCGACGGCATCGCGGCCGGGATCGTCGAGGAGCGCCGCCTCCTGGAGGCCGTCCGGTCCGACGCCGACGTCATCCTGGACACGTCGGAGCTCTCGCTGCGCGAGCTCCGGGAGCGCATCTTCTCGCGGCTGTGGCACGTCGTGGAGCCCGACCAGCTGTCGATCCAGCTCGTCAGCTTCGGCTACAAGTTCGGGATCCCCCTCGAGGCCGACCTCGTCTTCGACGTCCGCTTCCTGGACAACCCGTACTACGTGCCCGAGCTGCGGCGGCTCTCCGGGCTCACCGAGAGCGTCCGCGCCTACGTCATCGACCAGCCGCTGACCCGCCGCTTCCTGGCGGCCGTCCACAAGCTCCTCGAGCTCACGATCCCGGCCTACGTCGGGGAGGGGAAGACGCGCCTGACGATCGCCATCGGCTGCACCGGCGGGTACCACCGCTCGATCGTCCTGGCCGAGGAGCTGGCCCGCTGGCTCACCGAGCGCGAGTACGGGCCGGTGAGCGTCTTCCACCGCGAGCTGGAGCGACGGTGACGCGGTGAACCTCCGTCGCTGGCTGCGGCCCGGCGTCGGGGTCAAGCGCTGGCTTGCCGTCGCGCTCGCGGGCCTGACCGCCCTGGCCCTGGCGGGCGCGCTGGCGCTCCGCCAGCTCTACCGGGAGGTCGAGGTCGAGGGCCCGGTCCAGGCCGCGATCTGGGTCGTCACCCTCCAGTTCCTGCCGTACGGGGTCCGGGCCGTCGTGCTCGTGGCCGCCGGGGCGTTTCTCTTCGCCTACGGCTCCTACCGCGTGATCCGGGCGCTCCTCTGGCCGTTCACCGAGAGCGCCAGCGAGCCGCTCGTCGACCTCGTCTACCGGCGCCGCCTGCTGGCCCGCGGCCCGCGGATCGTGGCGATCGGCGGCGGCACCGGCCTCTCCACGCTCCTGCGGGGGCTCAAGGCGCACACCGCCAACCTGACTGCCGTCGTGTCGGTGGCCGACGACGGTGGGTCGACCGGCCGGCTGCGGGAGCAGCGCGGGATCCCGGCGATGGGCGACATCCGCAACTGCCTGGTCGCCCTCGCCGAGACGGAGACGGCGATGGGCGAGCTCCTCCAGTACCGCTTCGGGACCGACGACGCCAGCCTGGCCGGCCATGCCGTCGGCAACCTCCTGATCACGGCCATGAACGAGATCGACGGGGGCGACTTCGAGGCGGCCGTTCGGGAGATGAACCGCGTCCTGGCGGTCCGCGGGCGGGTCGTGCCGGCGTCCGGCTCGCCGCTCACGCTCCACGCGAGGCTGCGCGACGGGGCCGAGGTCATCGGGCAGTCGCGGGTGATGCGGACGCAGGGGATCGAGCGGGTCTGGCTCGAGCCCGCGGACGCGCGGGCCAGCCGCGACGCCGTCCGCGCGATCGCCGAGGCGGACCTCGTGATCCTCGGCCCCGGCAGCCTGTACACGAGCCTGCTGGCGACGATCCTGGTGCCCGAGCTGCGGACCGCGCTGGCCGCGACGCCAGCGCTGCGGGTGTACGTCGCCAACGTCGCCACCCAGGCGGGCGAGACGGAAGGCTACGACCTGGCGGACCATGTCGAGGCCCTCGCGGCGCACGGCATCGCCGACCTCGTGGACGTCGTCCTCGCCAACAGCCACCTGGCCGGGAGCGGCCCCGACGACGAGCTGGGCGTCCCCGTCAAGCTGCGCTGGCCGCCGATGGGCGCGACGCGGCAGCCGCGGCTGGCCCTCGACGACGTCGTCGACCCGGGGCGCCCGCACCACCACGATCCCGGCCTGCTGGCCGCGGCCCTGGTCCGGCTCTTCGGCCGCGAGGCCGGCGCCCGGCGCGGCGGGATCGCCAGGAGCGCGTAGCCGGTGGCGGACGGCGACCGGGCCCTCGTCGCGGCGCTGCGCGCGGAGCTCGCCGCGATCGAGCCGTCGCGGGCCTGCGACCGGTCCGCGGAGGTCGCGGGCCTCGGGACGGCGGCGGTCCGCGGCGACCGGCCGGCCCTCGGGCGGCTGATGATCCGCCTGCTCCGGGAAGGGGGGCCGCCGCCCCCGGCGTTCGCCTGGGACGAGTCGCCGGACCACTGTCGGGCGGCGTGGCTCCGCGGCCGCTTCCTGGCCCGGGGGTCGCTGTCGGTGGCCCACGGCCGGCTGCACCTGGAGTTCGTCGTGCCCCCGGAGGAGGCGCCGCAGCTGGCCGCGCGGCTGGCCGGGGTGGGGCTTCGCGCCGGCGTGCGGGACCGGCGCGGGCGCGGCGTCGTCACGTGGAAGGGCGCGGACCAGATCGGGACCTTCCTCCGCTGGGTCGGTGCCGGGGCCTCGCTCCTGGAGCTGGAATCCCGCCAGGTCGCGCGGGCCGTGCGCGGGGACCTGAACCGCGTCCTGAACGCGGAGTCGGCGAACCTGGAGCGGATCGCGGAGGCGGCGGCCCGGCAGCTCGACGCCATCGCGACCCTCGATGCGGACGGCCGGCTGCAGGCCCTCCCGGAGACGGTGCGCGCGGTGGCGGCGCTCCGCCGCTCGACGCCGGAGGCCTCGCTCGGCGAGCTGGCCGTCGAGCTGGGGATCTCGCGCGGCCGCGTCCAGCGGGCCCTCGAGCGCGTGGAATCGCTGGCTCTCCACGGCGACGAGGCGCCCGCCCCCCGGCCGGCAGGCGGGCGAGGGAGGCCGCGGGCCGAACGGCCCGCCCACGACGGGCCGCCCGCCCCGTCGGCGGCTCGCCCGGCGGTGGCATGATTGGCGCCATGCGACCCGTCATCATTGCCGCCAACTGGAAGATGAACACCACCCCCGCCGATGCCGGGGATCTTGCCCGCACGATCGCCGGGCGGACCCGTGAGCCGGATGTCGTCCGGGTCATCTGCCCGCCCTACGTCTGCCTCGCGGCCGTCCGCGATGCGGTGGCGGGGGAGGGGATCGGCATCGGCGCCCAGAACCTCCACCAGGAGCTGGCCGGCGCGTACACCGGTGAGGTCAGCGCGCCGATGCTGGCCGGCCTCGCCACCTGGGCCATCCTCGGCCACTCGGAGCGCCGACGCGACGCGGGCGAGAGCGACGCCCTCGTCGGCAGGAAGCTCGGGCGGGCCGTCGAGGCGGGCCTTCGGCCCATCCTCTGCGTCGGCGAGCAGCTGGCGGAGCGGGAGGCCGGGCGGGCCGTGGCCGTCGTCGAGGGGCAGCTCGCGGGCGCGCTCGCCGGGCACGACCCGACGGCGCTCCTGGCAGCCGGCATCGTCATCGCCTACGAGCCCGTCTGGGCGATCGGGACCGGGCGCAACGCCTCGGCCGCCGACGCCGCGACGATGGCCGAGGCGATCCGTGCCGCGCTGGCGGCATCCGGCTGGGGCGCCCGCGCCGACGACGTGCCGATCCTCTACGGTGGCAGCTGCACCAGCGCCAACATCGCCGAGTTCCTGGCCGAGCCGTCCATCGACGGGGCCCTCGTCGGGGGCGCCTCCCTCAAGCCCGACGAGATGGCGGGGATGGTCGGCCGGGCGGCCATCACGGCCGCCGCCCGTCGCGCCGCAGGCGCCTGACCCCGGCAGCCGCCCGTCGCGCCACGACCCGCGCCTGGACCCGCCCCCGACCGCACCTGCAGGAGCCGCTCCATGCCGACCCTCGTCCTCCTCCGCCACGGCGAGAGCACCTGGAACAAGGAGAATCGCTTCACGGGCTGGACCGACGTCGACCTCTCCGGGACCGGCGTTGCCGAGGCTCGCGAGGCCGGCCGCCTCCTCCTTGCCGAGAGCCACCGTTTCGACGTGGCCTACACGTCGGTCCTCAAGCGCGCGATCCGGACGCTCTGGATCGCCCTCGATGAGCTGGACCAGATGTGGCTCCCGATCGTCAACTCCTGGCGCCTGAACGAGCGCCACTACGGGGCGCTGCAGGGGCTCAACAAGGCGGAGACGGCCGCCAGGTTCGGCGACGATCAGGTGAAGCTGTGGCGGCGCAGCTACGACATACCGCCCCCCGCCCTCGACGCCGACGACGAGCGGTTTCCCGGTCGCGACCCCCGCTACGCCGGCGTCGCCGATGCCGACCTGCCACGCTGCGAGTCCCTCAAGGACACGGTGGCGCGGTTCCTGCCGTTCTGGGAGTCGGACATCGGGCCGGCCCTCCGCGACGGCAAGCGCGTCCTCGTGGCGGCCCACGGCAACAGCCTGCGGGCCCTGGTGAAGTACCTCGACGGGATCTCGGACGCCGACATCATCGGCCTCAACATCCCGACCGGGGTGCCGCTGGTGTACGAGCTGGACGACGACCTCCGGCCGCAGGCGAGCGGCTACCTCGGCGATCCTGACCGGGTCGCCGCCGCCGCCGCCGCCGTTGCCGCCCAGGGGACCGCGCGTCCGACCTGAGGTGCTCCGGGGTCGATCCGGCCCCCGTGTGCTACGATCCCGCGCGGCCCATCTGCTGGAGGATCCCCCGAGAGTGAACGCGTTCCTGGCCCTCGGCCAGATCATCGTCAGCATCGCCCTGATGGTCGCGATCCTGCTCCAGGCACGCGGAACTGGCCTGTCCGGCGCGTTCGGCGGCGACTCCGCCGTCTACCGGAGCCGGCGCGGGATCGAACGGCGCCTCTGGCAGTTCACGATCGTCCTCGCGGTGCTCTTCACCGTCTTCTCCCTGGCGAGCTACGTCTTCGCACCCTCCGGGCTTTGAGCGGAACCCCGGGAGCCCCGGAGCCCGCCTCGTGAGCCGGAGCGATGGGGGCGTGGTCCTCGCCCTCCTCATCGTCCTCGCGGTCCTCGCCGGGACGGCTCTCGGCCCATCCTTCGCCCCCGCCGGGACCACGTCGCCGAGTCCGAGCCCGGGGCCGACGGCGACCGCCGACCTGGGGCACGTCGAGGGAGTCCTGGGGCGGCCGTCCTCGATCACCCCGCTCACGGCCCGCACCCAGGCAGATCGGGACCTTGTCGCCCTCCTCTTCCGCGGTCTCGTGCGCCTGGGGCCGGGCAGCTCGGTCCTGCCCGACCTGGCGGACCGCTGGACAGCAGGGGAGGCGGGGGCGACGTGGACCTTCCACCTGCGCAAGGACGCCCGGTGGCACGACGGCGTGCCGGTCACGAGCGCCGACGTCATCTACACGGTCCACGTCCTCCAGGACCCCGGGTACAGCGGGCCGCTGGCCGCGACGTGGGCCCAGGTCGACGTCACCGCGATCGACGGCCGGACGGTGCGGTTCGACCTGGGCGACCCGATCGGCGGCTTCCTCCAGGCCGCGACGCTTCCACTCTTGCCGGCCCACCTCCTTGACGGGGTCCCGGCCGCCTCGCTCGCCGACCACGCCTTCGCCCGGGAGCCGCTCGGCAACGGCTCCTTCGCCCTCGTCGACCTGACCGACGATGCGGCGGTCCTCGAGCCGGTCCTGCCGCCCGTTTTCGACCCGCCCGAGCCCCTCGAGGATGCCGGCCCGGGCGCCCCGGATGTCCGGACGCCGCGCCTGGCCCGCCTCGAGCTCCGCTTCTACGACACCGCTGGAGCTCTCGCCGCCGCCTTCGTCGCGGGGGAGGTCGAGTCGGCCGGTGACCTCCCGGCGGCCGCGGCCCTGGCCCTCGCGGACACGACGCCGGAGGCGCGGGCGATCCGCTACCCGGGCACCACGGTGACGGCGGTGACCTTCAACCTGCGCTCGCCAAAGGGCCCCTTCGCGGACCAGCGGACGCGACGCGGCCTGCTCGCCGCCATCGACCGCGCCGCCATGATCGATGACCTGCTCGGGGGTGGCGGGGCCCGGGCCGACACGCTGATCCCGCCATCCTCGTGGGCCTACAACGCGAAGTCCGCGCCCGAGGTCGCCTACGACCGCTCTGCCGCGGCCGAGGACCTCAAGGCCGCCGGCTGGCGGCGCGTCAACCGCGCCTGGATACCGCCCGGGGCGAAGACGGCGCTGGAGCTCACCCTCCTGGCGCCCGAGCGCTCGGCGAACCCGGTGACCTACGAGGCGGCACGGCGCGTCGCCGCGTCGTGGACGTCCATCGGGCTGGCCACGAAGGTGGAGGCGCTGCCGCCGGCCGAGTTCGTCGAGAAGCTGCGCGCGGGCGAGTTCAGCGCCGCCGTCATCGACGTGAACATGGGCCTCGATCCCGACCCGTACCCGATCCTGGCCTCCACGCAGGTCCGCGAGGGCGGCTCGAACGTCGCGGGGTACCAGAACGCCACCCTCGACGCGGCCCTCGTTGCCGCGCGCGCGCCGGGCACGATCACCACCCGCAAGAAGGCCTATCGCAACCTCCAGCAGCTCCTGGGCACCCTCCAGCCGATGCCCACCCTCTTCTTCCGCGACACGGTTCTCGTCGCGGGCCCGGACCTCGCCGGGCCGGTGGCCCGGCCGGTCGCCGACCCCGGTAGCCGCTTCTGGGACGTGGTACGATGGGCCGCCGGACGGTGACCCTCGCCGCCCGGACTCGTTGGTCCCTGCCGAGGTGGCGGAACTGGTAGACGCGCTAGCCTCAGGAGCTAGTGCCCGCAAGGGCGTATGGGTTCAAATCCCGTCCTCGGTACCACCGCATCGGAAGCGGGCCTCGCGCGACACGTGCCCAGGTGGCGGAATTGGTATACGCGTACGTTTGAGGGGCGTATGAGGCAACTCATCCGGGTTCAAGTCCCGGCCTGGGCACCACGACCTCGCACATCGATCGGGCGGCTCCGCCGGGAGCCGCCCTCGCCGTATCCGGGCCGGCAGCCCGGCCACGGGGGCGGTTAGCTCAGTCGGTCAGAGCGCCTCGCTTACACCGAGGAGGTCGGAGGTTCGAGACCTCCACCGCCCACCATCCGGACCGCCGGCGCCGCCGGGGCGGCCGTCCGGCGTGGCCACGAGATCGGCACCTGCCCGGGCCCGCGTCTCGCCCCGGCCGGCGGCGTCCGGAGCCTGTGTCGCACCGAGAGCCCGCGTCGCGCGGGGTACACTCTGGCCGGAGCGGCCGCTCGTGCCGCCGGTGTGAGACCGGGAGTGACCATGGAGCTCGGCATCATCATCCTCGTCCTCGTCATCGTCCTCGTCGTGGTGGGCGTGCTCCTCTACAACGGGCTCGTCACGAAGCGGAACCGTGTCGACGAGGCGGTCGGGCAGATCGAAGTCCAGCTGAAGCGGCGCCACGACCTCGTGCCGAACCTGGTCGCCGCCGTGAAGGACATCATGGGCTTCGAGCAGGACGTCCTGACCCGCGTCACCGAGGCCCGCGCGAATGCCGTGGCGGCGGGCGCCCAGGGCACCGTCACGGCCGCCCAGGTCCAGGCGGAGAACCAGCTGAGCGGCGCCCTCCGCTCGCTCTTCGCGGTCGCCGAGAACTACCCGCAGATCCGCTCGAACGAGAACGTCCTCGCCCTGCAGGAGCAGCTGACCACCACGGAGAACCAGATCAGCTTCTCCCGCCAGCACTACAACGCGACGGTCAACGAGTACAACACCACGATCCAGACGATCCCCTCCGTCCTGATCGCAGGTCCGCTCGGGTTCACCCGGCGCGCGTTCTTCGACGCGGAGCCGGAGGCCGACCAGGTCCCGGTCGTCGCGCTTCGCTGACGCCCGCGCGCCCGGCGCGACCCGGCCGCGGAAGCCGCCATGGCCACCACCTTCTACAGCCAGATCGCCGCGAACCGGCGGAACTCGTTCCTGCTGGTGCTGGTGATCGTCGCCCTGCTCGCCCTGCTGGGCTTCACCATCGGGTACGGCACGACCGGCGTCCCCGAGGGGGGTCTCGGCTGGCTCGGGGTCTTCGGGGTCATCGCGATCGTGACCTCGCTCGTCGGCTACTTCTCGGGCGATCGCGTCGTGCTTGCGGCCTCGAAGGCCCGCCCTGTGACCGAGGCCGAGGCGCCCCAGCTGGTCAACGTCGTCCGCGAGCTGACGCTGGCGGCGGGGATCCCCATGCCGAGCGTCTATCTCATCGACGACACCGCGCTCAACGCCTTCGCCACGGGTCGCGACCCGCGCCACGCCTCGATCGCGGTGACCACCGGGCTCCTCGCGCGCCTCGACCGTGAGGAGCTGCAGGGGGTGGTCGGTCACGAGCTCTCGCACGTCCGCAACTACGACATCCGGTACGCGATGCTGGTGGGGGTCCTTGTCGGCACGATCGCCCTGCTGGCCGACGTCTTCCTGCGGATGACGTTCTGGGGTGGCCTGGGCCGCCGCTCGTCCTCGAGCGACCGGGGCGGCGGGGGCCTCCAGGCGCTGGTCTTCATGATCGCCATCCTCCTCGCGATCCTGGCGCCCTTCTTCGGCCGGCTCGTCCAGCTGGCCGTGAGTCGCCAGCGCGAGTACCTCGCCGACGCCAGCTCCGTGGAGCTGACCCGCAACCCGTACGGCCTGCAGCGGGCGCTGGCGGTGATCGCCGAGGACCAGGAGGTCCTCGAGGTCGCCAATCGGGCCACCCAGCACATCTACTTCCGGAACCCGATCCGCACGTTCGAGGAACGCTCGAAGGGTCTCTTCTCCACGCATCCGCCGATGGTGGAGCGCATCAACCGGCTCCGGTCGATGGCCGGCGAGGCGCCGATCGACGCGGCCGGCCTGCCCCACGTCCAGGGCAGCGACTGACTGCCGGGCTGCTCGGTTCCTTGCGGCTACGGGGCCCTTCGTGGTACGTTCTCGGACGCCGATGGGCGTTCGCGCCCGGCGGGGCCTACGGGCCGAGATAGCTCAGTTGGTAGAGCACGCGACTGAAAATCGCGGTGTCGCCAGTTCGAATCTGGCTCTCGGCACCACCAGCCCCGGGCGGCGCACCGAGCGGAAGTGGCTCAGTTGGTAGAGCATCACCTTGCCAAGGTGAGGGTCGCGGGTTCGAGTCCCGTCTTCCGCTCCATTTCTTTGTCCGGAGACTGAGCTGGTCCCCGCACCGCTGGCCCTTCGTCTAGTGGTAGGACAGCGGACTTTGGATCCGTGAACCGAGGTTCGAATCCTCGAGGGCCAGCCAGCAACGCGGGGCGACGTAGCCAAGTGGCCTAAGGCGGAGGTCTGCAAAACCTCTATTCGCCGGTTCGAATCCGGCCGTCGCCTCCACCCTCCACGCGACCGACGCCCGCCGCCGGAGGCGGGCGCTACGATTCCAGCGCGACACCGCGCCGAGGTGGCGGAACCGGCAGACGCGGCCGACTTAAAATCGGCTGGCCGAAAGGTCATGTGAGTTCGAATCTCACCCTCGGCACCAGGCTGGCGGCCGGGCCGCTGGCCTTCTCACCTGGGTGTAGCGTCCACCTGGTGGTGCTCGACGACCGGACGGACGGGTCAGTCCTGGAGAATCGCGCGCGGCAGCTCGGCTCCGCCCGCAACGCTCACAGAGTTGACGACAGTCGCCCCGAAGCGCATCGTCAGGTCCGTGGACCGACGTGTGTACGACCACCTGAAGCAGGCCGTTGAGGACCTGGGGTCGTCGTCGTCGTTCATGCGGGCGCCCGTGCGGCAGGCGAAGGATGAAGCCCGGGTCGCGCTTGCCGCCTTCCAACGGGAGTCCCTCTCCCCGGCTCTCCGAGAGGCGTCAGTCGTCCTTGGCGAGCGCCTCGAGGACATCCAGGTCCACCAGCCGGCCCTCAACTGGGAGCCGCTGCTGGACGCGTGGAAGGCCGTCGAGCGAGAGGCCGGGCGCGAGGCCTGGGATTAGCTCGCCTCAGGGAGCGCCCCGGGGCCAGACGGGCGGGTCGGGACGCGTGCCATCCGACATGGCGCCCGCTCCGCACCGGGCGCTCCGCGCGAAATGGAGGTGAGCTGTCGTGCTGGTCAACATCGTTCGATGGCGTATCCGAAGGGAGAACAGCAGAAGGGCCTACGTGGCCCGGAGGAGCAACCGCACATGACCCCGTCGTCCCCCACCCGTGATTCCCTCACGATCCGCTATCTCTCCCGCGCTGACGTGGAAGGGGCCGGCGTCACGATCGACGCGGTCATCGAAGCGGTCGAGACAGGCTTCCGCGAGAAGGGGAACGGGCGGGTGGAGATGCCGCCCAAGCCGGGCGTCCATCCCGGCGAGGGCGACAACTTCATTCACGCGATGCCGGCCTCGATCCCGGGCCTCGATGCCGTTGGGATCAAGTGGATCAGCGGCTATCCCGGCAACCAGGCGCTGGGCCTGCCGTACATCACCGGCCTCCTGATCCTGAACGACCCGGCGACGGGGATCCCGATCTCGGTGATGGATGCCACCTGGATCACCGGCGTGCGGACGGCCGCCGCGTCCGCGGTGTCGGCGCGGTATCTCGCGCGACCGGATTCGTCGGTGCTCGCGATCCTCGCCTGTGGCGTGCAGGGGTCGTTTCACGTCGATTCGCTCAGGGCGGTCCTGCCCGACCTCACGACGATCCGCGCGTTCGATCCAGATTCGGCCCGTGTGGCGGCCTTCGCCGCGGGGGTGCGCAGTCGCCATGGAATCGAGGTCACGGTCGCAGCCGATCCGGAGGCGGCCGTCCGGGGCGCGGACGTGATCGTCACCTCGGGACCCATCCTCCACACGCCTCACGCCTCGATCAAGGGGGGATGGATGGCGCCGGGTGCATTCGCCTCGGCCGTCGACTTCGACAGCTACTGGGACCCGGCCGCCCTCCGCGAGCTCGACCTGTTCACGACGGACGACGTCGCCCAGCTCGAGCACTTCCGGGGGATCGGGTACTTCCGGGACATCCCACCGATTGCCGCCGACCTCGGCCAGCTCGTGGTCGGTACCCGGCCAGGGCGGACATCGCCCGAGCAGCGGACGATGGCCTGCAACCTCGGGCTCGCCCTCGACGACATCGCGGTCGCGCCGCTCGTCCTCCGAGCGTCCGAGGAGAGGGGCCTGGGAACGCTCCTGCCGCTCTAGTGATCTCCCCGGCAGATGAGATTCGGGCCGCGAGGAGCTCTTCCGGCGTGACTCAAGGGGCGGGGCGGAAGCCGGTCAAGGTGGCACGGTAGCGCTCGATGGCACGATCGATGGCGGCGGCGGCCCCGGTCCGACGGGCCGCATTCTCGGGTGAGAGGTCGGCGTAGGCCGCATCGGTGGTGAACGCGTCGTGGCTCACCCCGCGCTTATCCTCGAACACTGCCCAGTAGCCGATCCGGCCAGATGCCCGCGCGGCCACCAGCCGAGCGATGAGCATCTCCAGCCTGGCCGCGAGGACCTCATCAGGGTCTTCCGGCATGCCCGCTGCCGGCGTGGACGGAAGCAGGATGCTCATCGAATGGGCCCTCGTCCCACCTGGCGCGAAGCCCCGGCGCCTGCCACCGGCCCGGGGGCATCGGATCTCTCGCCGAGGCTTCGCACGCCGACGATGACGCCCGCGATCGTTCCCTTCAAGGGCAATCGGATGTACCAGGTGCATCCGCGCACCGTGACGAGCGACTGCCTGCGACGCGCCAGTCACGCGCATCGGGGTCGATGCGGGTGGCGCGCGGCCCACGCCCTGGCCGCCGGGCCCTCGCCGAGCGAGTGCCCCCGTCCCGGCCCCACGGGCTTCCGCCGCCGGGGTGGGATCAGCCGCGGCGGCGAAGTCCGCCGAACAGGCTTCCGCCGCGCTTCGTCTCGGGGGACGCGTCGCTCTCGTCGATCCCGGCAGCCAGCAGCGCGAGCCGGGCCAGGGCCTTCCCCGGCGCGCTGGCGGGAGCGCTGCGGACCACCGGGATCCCCTCGTTGATGGCCTTGAGGTAGAGGCCCGCGTCGTACGGCAGCTCGGCGTCGACCTTCGCGGCGATCGAGGTCTCGATCTGCCGCATCGAGAGCATGTCGCGGGCGAAGAGGTGGTTGAGGACGAACGTCGACTTGGCCGGCACGGCCCCCTCCTCGATGAGGTACTCGAGGAGCTCGTGGAGCGCCTTGAGGGCGCCGATCTCGGGCACGATCGGGATGATGACGGCGTCGGCGCGATCCAGGACGGCCAGGGAGCGCTCGTCCAGCGTCGAGCCGGCGTCCACGACCAGCACCTGGTAGGCCCGCGGGGCAGTCGCGAGGATCTGGTCGACCTGGGTCGAGGTGATCACGCGCCCCAGCTCGGGGGTGGCCGGCGCGGTGATGACGTGCAGGCCGGGCTCGACCTTCTCGGCGTAGGACCGGAGCAGGTCCGGCTCCGCCATTCCCACCTCGTCGGCCGCGAGATCGGCGACGGTCAGGCGCGGCTTCACGTTGAGGTGCGTGGCGACCTGGCCGAAATCGACGTCGAGGTCGAGGATGGCGACCTTCTCGGGGAACCGCTCGGCGAGGACCGCGGCGATGTTCACGGCGATCGTGGTGGTCCCCACGCCGCCCTTCGGGCTGAAGCAGGCGACGATGTGCCGACGGCCCCCGGCCGAGAGCTCGCCGCCGGGGAGAGGCGCCAGGTCCCGGGAGCGCCGGAAGCGGATGAGGAGCCCCTCCACGCGGGCCTCGAGCTCGCGCGGGTCGAACGGCCTCGCCATCACGTCGTCGGCCCCGGCCTCGAGGAAGCGGACCCGCTCCTCGACGTCGTCCTCCTGCGAGATGCAGAGGACAGGGACCCCGGCGAGGGCCGGCGTGCGCCGGATCTCGGCGCAGACCTCGACAGGCGTGCGGGGCGGATCGACGATGTCGATCGCCACGAGCTCGAAGTCGCCCGCCCGGCGGATCGCCTCGGCGGAATCGGCGACCGTCGTGACGTCGTGGCCGGCTGCCCGCAGCGCGCCGGCAACGGGTCCCGCCGCCTCGGCGACGGCGGAGAGGAGGAGGATGGAGGCGGTCGACACCTGGTGCGGGTCCCCCGGGTTCGGTGCGTGAACGGGGCGAAGGATACACGGGGGGCCTCGCGGCCGCCCGGTGCGACCGCCGCAGGCGACCGGGCGGCCCGACATCGCCGGCCCCCGCTGGCTGGCCGGCCGCCCGCCCGGCCAGCCGCCCGGCCGCCCGCCCGGCCCGTGGTACACTCCCGCGGTCCTTTCTGCTCCGCCGGGGGACGGGCCGGGTTCCGGCCGCGCCGAGCGGGGCATTCCCACAGGAAGGAGCTCGACCGGCCATGCGCCGCTACGAACTCATGCTCGTCCTCCGGCCGGATGCGCCGGAGGAGCGGATCCAGGCGGTCCTCGAGAAGGCGACTCGCCAGCTCACGGAGGCCGGCGGCCAGATCGTCAAGGCCGCCCCCTGGGGTCGTCGCCGCCTCGCGTACCCGATCGACCGCTACCGCGAGGGGTCGTACCACATCCTCCACTTCGATGCCCCCGCCGAGGCTATCGTGGACCTGGAGCGCACCCTCCTCATCACCGAGGAGGTCCTCCGCCATCTCGTCGTCCGCGTCGAGATCCCGGTCCGTGCCGCGCGCAGCGGCAAGGTCGACGACGCCGACCTCGTGCCGGCCCCCCTCGAGGACGAAGAGGAGCCCGAGGGCGAGATGATCGACGAGTCCGAGAGCGAAGCCGCTCCCGCCGCGACCGACTGACGGCCGCGATCCTGAGCAGGAGGACCTTCCCGTGTCCCTGAACAAGGTGATGATCATCGGGAACCTCGGGCGCGACCCGGAGATGCGGTACACCCCGAGCGGCCAGGCAGTCACGCAGTTCACCGTTGCCGTCAACCGCAACTACCGGGGCCAGGACGGCAACTGGCAGGAGGAGACCGAGTGGTTCCGCGTCGTCGCCTGGGCCCAGCTGGGTGAGCGCGCCGCGGAGAACCTGCGCAAGGGCATGAAGGTCTACATCGAGGGCCGGCTGCAGACTCGCCAGTGGGAAGATCAGCAGGGCCAGAAGCGGTACACCACCGAGCTGATCGCCAACCAGGTCACGAACCTCGACCGCCGACCGCGCGAGGAGGGCGAGGGCGGCTTCGCCCCGCCGTTCCCGGCCGACGCCCGCCCGGCCGGCGCCTCTCCTGACGCCGCCTCCCCGGTCCGCCGCGACGCCCAGCCGGACGACGCGCCGTCCGACCTCGACGACCTCCCCTTCTGATACTCGCCCAAGGAGCACCACGCCGATGCCCCCCTCCCGATCACGCAAGCGCGACGACTACTACCGCGATCGCCGGCGTCGCAAGGTCTGCGCCTTCTGCGCCGACAAGACGCCCCAGATCGACTACAAGGAGGTCAGCCGCCTCCGCCGCTACCTCTCCGAGCGGGCCAAGATCGAGCCCCGCCGCAAGACCGGGACCTGTGCCGCTCACCAGCGCGAGCTGGCGGTCGCCCTGAAGCGAGCCCGGCACGTGGCGCTGCTGCCGTACGCGCCGCAGCACCTGCGGCCCTGATCGTCCGCCCGCACGCCCACCGGCCGAGCAGCGGGTGATCGTCGGGCTCATCCTCGCCGGCGGCGGATTCGGCGCCGGCCTGTTCGGGTCGCTCCTCGGGCTGGGGGGCGGGATCCTCATCGTCCCCCTTCTCACGGTGGGCTTCGGCGTTCCCTTCCGCGAGGCGGTCGGGGTGAGCCTCGTCTGCGTCATCGTGACGAGCAGCGCTGCGGCCGGCGTCTACCTCGAGCGCCATCTCGCGAACCTGCGGCTGGGCATGCTGCTCGAGCTGTTCACGGCCAGCGGGGCGCTCATCGGCGGTCTCGTCGCCTTCCTCCTGCCCGAGCGGGCCCTCGCCGGGCTCTTCTCGCTCCTCCTGGCCTACACGGCCTTCAGCATGCTTCGACGCGGCCGGGCCCCCGCCGGGACGGATGCCGGCGACGAGCTCGGCACGGCCGATGCGGCGCTGGAGCCCGACCCGGGGGGGCTCGGCGACCAGCTCGCCGGGCCCGGCTACCGCCCCCGGCGCCTGGGGGTCGGTGCTGGGGGGAGCCTCGGGGCCGGGATCGTCTCGGCGCTGCTGGGGGTCGGTGGCGGCATCGTGAAGGTGCCCCTGATGCACCTGGTCATGGGCGTGCCCCTCAAGGTGGCAACCGCCACGAGCAACCTGATGATCGGCGTCACCGCCGCCGCGTCCGCCATCGTGTACCTCCTCCGCGGCGGCATCGACCCGTACGTGGCGGGCCCCACGGCGGTCGGCGTCTTCGCCGGGGCGTTGGTGGGGTCGCGGATAGCCTCGCGGATCGACGTCCGCCTGCTGCGTCTGCTCTTCGTGGGGGTCCTGGCCCTCACGGCGGTGCAGATGGCCGCGCGGGCACTTGCATGAGCGACCCGGCCGCGACCCCACGCCCGACCCCGGCGGCCGCCCCCGCCGGCGTCGAGGCTCGCCTCGCCCGCCTCCTCACGATCGGCACCGGCTTCGCCGTCGGTCTCCTCGCGATCGGCAGCCTCCTGCTCGTCGCCGGCGGCATCTCGCCCCTCGCCGAGGATTGGCCGCCGCTCGACCTGCGGGCGCTGCCGGGCCAGCTCCTGGCACTCGAGCCGGCTGGCTTCCTGTGGCTCGGCCTGCTCGCAACGATCGCGACGCCCATCCTCCGGGTGAGCGCCGCCGCGCTCGGGTTCGCGCGGGCAGGGGAGCGCCGGTTCGCCGCCCTCGGGCTCGGCGTCCTGGTCGTCATCGGGCTGGCGGTCGTGGCCGGCTGGCTGGGGGGCTGAGGAGGGGCCCGGCGGCGGGACCGCCGTCTATACTCGAGGTGCCCGCCCGGGCTGGCCGCCCGCCCGGGGACCCGTGCGAAGGAGCCGACCGGATGCTCACCCAGAAGCCCGCCGCCGAGGCCGCCCCGCGCCCTGCCGGCGCGCCCGCCGATCTCGCCTCCCGTATCTGCCTCTTCGAGGGCCGCTACGTCCCGCTCGGCGAGGCGAACGTCAGCATCATGACCCACGCCTTCATGTACGGGACGGCCGTCTTCGAGGGCATCCGGGCCTACTGGAACGCCGAGCGAAGCGAGCTCTACGCCCTCAAGGTCCGCGAGCACATGGAGCGGATTCGCAGCTCGGCCAGGATCCTCCTGATGCCGGACCTCCCGACGGTCGACCAGCTGACCGCGGAGGCGCTCGAGGTCCTGCGCCGGAACGGCTTCCGCGAGGACGCCTACGTGCGCCCCTCGTTCTACAAGAGCACCAAGGCGATCGGTGTCAAGCTCCACGGGCTGGAGCACCGCTACTACATCCTGGCGCTTCCCTTCGGCGACTACGTCGACACGACCGTCGGCGTCAGGATCGCGACGGTCTCCTGGCGGCGCACGGCGGACCCGGCGATCCCGTCGCGGGCGAAGATCGTGGGGAGCTACGTCAACCCGGCCCTCAGCAAGTCCGAGGCGATGCTCGACGGCTACGACGAGGCCCTCGTCCTCACCGAGGACGGCCACATCTCGGAGGGCTCGGCCGAGAACATCTTCGTGATCCGGGACGGCGTCCTGCTGACGCCGCCCGTCACGGACGACATCCTGGAGGGGATCACGCGAGCCGGGATCATGGAGATCTGCGCCGAGCTGGGCTTCCGGGTCGTCGAGCGGACGATCGACCGCTCCGAGATCTACGTCGCCGACGAGGCCTTCTTCTGCGGGACGGGCGCCCAGATCAGCCCGATCATCGAGGTCGACCGGCGGGTCGTGGGCAGCGGAGCCGTCGGACCGATCACGAAGCAGATCAAGGACCGCTACTTCGACATCGTGCGCGGCAACGTCCCCGCCTTCGCCCACTGGGTCACGCCGGTCTACGGCCGCTGAGCGGCCTGCGGGCCGTCGTCAGGGAGTGACGGGGGGCTCCAGGACCGGGGTCCCCTTGCCCTGGACGACAACCACGTCGGCCCGCATCTTCGTGTCGACGGCGGTCACGGCCGTCACTCCGAAGATCGCCTCCAGGCGGGCGATCGTCCCGGGGTACTTCGTCTCCGCCCCGTTGTAGGCGGTCACGACGGTCGCTGCCGCGGTGGTGTCCGGGTTCTGCCCGCGCGGTGCCGAGGCGGCGAAGCCCTCGAAGTCCAGGTAGCCCGCGAGAGTGGATGCGAGGCCCGGCTGGCCGGTGCTGCTGACGACCCACACGACGGCGCCCTCCTGGGCGACCTCCTGCCGCGCGGCCTGCTCGCGGGGGTCGAAGTCGAAGGCGCCGGCAGTGGCCTGGCGGATCCGCGCGACGTCGGCCTGCAGGACGTAGAGGCCGTCGACGTAGCCCTCCCTGCCGAAGTAGGGAGGCGCGAAGACGAAGGACCGGACGTTCCCGGCGTCGATCCGCTGGGCGAGCTCGATCAGCTGGGGCAGCTTGCTCACCGGGAAGTCGGTCTTGAGGGCGCCCTTCGTCGCGGCCACCAGGCTCGACAGGACGTCCGGGCGGGCGAGAGTCGCGAAGTCGGCCTGCTGGCGGAGGGAGAGGATGACCCGCTGCTGGCGGGCGGCGCGGTCGAAGTCGGAGGAGCCGTGGCGCGACCGGGCGTAGACGAGGGCCTCCGTGCCCGTCATGTGCTGGACGCCCGTCGGGATGTAGACCCGCAGCTTGCCGGTGTCGCCCGGGTAGTTGTCGTCGACGACGGGCAGCTGGACGTTGACCGTGACGCCGCCGAGGGCGTCGACGACCTTCCGGAAGCCGGCGAAGTCCACCTCCACGAAGTACTGGATCTGCACGCCGTAGAGCCCGCCGAGGGTGTCCTTGAGGGCCTGGTAGCCGCTGAGCTTGCCGCCCGGGAAGAGGTCCGGCCGGGCGCGCGCCTGCTGGAAGAGGGCGTTGATCTTGCGGTTCCAGGTGGCCCCGAAGACGGAGCGCGCCGGGACATCCGGCAGCGGGATCCCCGTGGTGTCGCGGGGCAGGCTGAACATGGCCACCTGGCCCGTCGTCGGGTCGACGCTGGCGACGATGAGGGTGTCGGTGTTGTAGGAGCCCTCGCCGGGGCGACGGTCGGAGCCGATCAGCAGGACGTTGAGGCGGCCCTTGCCGTCCCACGGGGGGAGGGACGGCCCACCGGCGACGGCGGTCGCGCCGGGCGCCGACGTCGCGAGCGGGGATTCGGTGGGCTCCGCGCTCGCCGCCGGCGTCGCTCCGGACGTGGCGGTCGGCTCTGGGGTCGGGTCGTCGCCGCCCGGGTTGAAGACGCCGCTGACCAGGTCGAGGGCCTGCAGGTCGTAGTACGCGAGAGCGGCGTGGGCACCGCCCATGACGAGGACCACGGCGAGGAGGCCGGCGATCGAGAAGGGGGCCAGGATCGCCCGCGACGGCCCGAGCCGACCGGCGCCCTCGTCCCAGCGGTTCAGGTAGACGACGACCCGGTAGGCGTCGACGGCGGCGATGATGCGGTAGAGGAGGGCGACGATGTTCCCCGCGAGGATGGCCAGGAGGACCGGAGGCTGGAGCACGACCCCCACCAGCTCGATGCGGTAGGTGGTGACGGTGCCCAGGCCGAGGGCCAGCAGGAGGAAGGGCGGCGCGGCGAACGCCACGGCCCGGTACCAGGCCCGCGCGTACGCGTGCCCGAGACCGGGGAAGAGGAGCGAGAGGAAGGCTGCCGTGAAGGCCGACCGGGCGCGGCGCCGCGGTTCCTGCGGGCGGTTCATCGCAGGTAGGATAGGGGGAACCTCCGTGAAGCGTGTCCGAGGGGCTGTGACGGCTGGTGGTGCCGCCGCGTGACGCCGCGGGCCCGCGCGCGATCCGCCGACCCCTTCCCGCCCGAGGCCCGATGTTCGACCCCGTCAGCAGCAAGCCCGACCTCGTCGCCCAGGAGCACCGGGTGCTCGCCCTCTGGCGCGAGCGCCGGACGTTCGAGCGCCTCCGCGAGCAGAACGCGGGGGGGCCGCGCTGGAGCTTCCTCGACGGCCCGATCACGGCCAACAACCCCATGGGCGTCCACCACGCCTGGGGTCGCACGTACAAGGACATCTTCCAGCGCTTCCACGCCATGCTCGGCCAGGACCAGCGCTGGCAGAACGGCTTCGACTGCCAGGGGCTGTGGGTCGAGGTCAACGTGGAGAAGGACCTCGGCTTCACCTCGAAACGGGACATCGAGGCCTACGGGATCGACCGGTTCGTGGCCCTGTGCAAGCAGCGCGTCCTGACCTACGCCGCCCGCCAGACCGAGCAGTCCATCCGGCTCGGGATGTGGATGGACTGGAACGACCCGGACGAGCTGCGCCGGCTGCGCGACCTGCTGGCCGCGGACCCTTCCGCGGTGACCACGATCCGGGGTCCGCGCGGCCCGGTCTCGGACAGCGTGGAGATGCTCGTCGGGCGGTTGGGGATGCCCGATCTCGGCGGCAGCTACTTCACGTTCAGCAACGAGAACAACGACCTGATCTGGGGCTTCCTGGCCGAGTGCCATCGACGCGGCTGGCTCTACAAGGGCCACGACACGATGCCGTGGTGCCCACGCTGCGGGACCGGCCTCTCCCAGATGGAGATGAACGAGGGCTACCAGGACCGCGAAGACCCCGGTCTGACGATCCGGCTCCCGCTCGTCGATCGCCCCGGTGAGTCGCTCCTGGTCTGGACCACCACCCCCTGGACGCTCGCCGCGAACGTGGCGGCCGCCGTCGGGCCGGAGCTTCGCTACGTGCAGGTGCGCCAGGGCGACCAGGTCTACTGGCTGGGCAAGGGCACGCTCAAGGTCGTCCTCCAGGGCCGCTTCGAGGTGCTCGACGAGCGCCCCGGCTCGGACCTCGTCGGCTGGCGCTACTCAGGTCCCTTCGACCACCTGCCGGCCGTCGTCGCGGCCTTCTCGGTCGACGGCTACGAGCATCGGGTCGTCGCCTGGGAGGAGGTCGGCGAGGACGAGGGCACCGGGATCGTCCACATCGCCCCCGGCTGCGGAGCCGAGGACTACCAGCTCGGCAGGGCGCTCGGCCTGCCCATCATCGCCCCCATCGACGAGGCCGGTCGCTTCGTGGACGGGTTCGACTGGCTGACCGGCCGCGAGGCGCCCAATGTGGCCGAGCCCATCGTGGACGACCTCGAGCGGCGCCACGTCTTCTATCACCTCGAACCCTACCGGCACCGCTACCCGCACTGCTGGCGCTGCGGGACGCCGCTCCTCTTCCGCCTCGTGGACGAGTGGTACATCTCCATGGGTCCCGTCTACGGCCAGCCGCGCGAGACGCTCACCGCGGAGCAGGTGGAGGCGAGCCTCCGCTACCAGATCATGGAGGTCGTGGACCGGATCCGCTGGATCCCCGCCTTCGGCTACGAGCGCGAGCTCGACTGGCTCCTCAACATGCACGACTGGATGATCAGCAAGAAGCGGTACTGGGGACTGGCCCTGCCGATCTACGACTGCGCCGCCTGCGGCACCTTCGACGTCGTCGGGGGTCGCGACGAGCTGGGCGTCCGGGCCGTCGAGGGCTGGGAGGCCTTCGAGGGCCACACGCCGCACCGGCCCCACGTCGACTCGGTGAGGATCGCCTGCTCGGGCTGCGGCGCGCCGCTGTCCCGCATCCCCGACGTGGGGAATCCCTGGCTGGATGCCGGGATCGTGCCGTTCTCGACGCTCCATTACCGCGAGGATCCTGGCTACTGGGCGCAGTGGTTCCCGGCCGACTTCATCACCGAGAGCTTCCCGGGCCAGTTCCGCAACTGGTTCTACTCGATGCTGGCCATGTCCACCGTGCTCCGGCGGGCGGAGCCGTTCACGTCCATCTTCGGGTACGCCCTCGTCTTCGCCGAGGATGGCCGCCAGATGCACAAGAGCTGGGGCAACGCCATCGAGTTCGACGAGGCGGCGGACCGGATGGGCGTGGACGTGATGCGCTGGATGTTCGCCAAGGCCCGGCCGGAGGAGAACATCCTCTTCGGCTGGCACACGGCAGACGAGGCACGGCGCGAGCTCCTGGTGCTGTGGAACGTCTACGCCTTCTTCGTGGCCTACGCGAACCTGGCCGGCTGGAATCCCGCCGACCCCGCGCCGCCCGTCGGGGAGCGGACGGCTCTCGACCGCTGGATCCTGTCCCGGCTGGCCGGGCTCGCGGCGCGGGTGGGGGAGCGCCTGGCGGACTACGACACAGACGCGGCCGCCGCGGCGATCTCGCGCTTCATCGACGACCTCTCGACGTGGTACCTGCGCCGCAGCCGGCGCCGCTTCTCGCGGGCCGGCGAGGGGGCCGATCGAGCCTCCGCCTTCGCCACGCTGCACAGCGCGCTCGCCGGGCTGGCGCGCATCGCCGCCCCGGTCCTGCCGTTCCTCGCCGAGGCGGTCCACCAGAACCTCGTCGTGCGGGGCGGCGTCGACGCGCCGGAGAGCGTGCACCTCACCCGCTGGCCGGCTGCCGAGCTCGCCGCTCTCCGCGAGCCGGGCCTCGAGGACGGCATGGCGATGGCCCAGCGCGCGGTGGAGCTGGTCCGGACCCTCCGGTCGCAGGCCGGGATCCGGACGCGCCAGCCGCTCGCCCGCCTGTGGATCGCCCTCCCGGGGGCCGAGCAGGTGGAGCTGGATGCCCTCCTCGGCCTCGTGGCCGACGAGGTGAACGTCAAGGAGGTGATCCGCATCGGCGACGAATCCGAGCTCGTGGAACGGCGCGTCAAGCCCCTCCTCCCGAAGATCGGAAGGAAGCTCGGCCCGGCGATCCCGGCCGTGATGGCCGCCGCGCGCGAGGGTCGCGTCGATATCCGGTCCGATGGGTCCGTCGCCCTCGGCGGCGTCGTCCTCGGGCCCGACGAGGTCGAGATCCTGGCGGCGCCCAGGCCGGGGACGGCGGTGGCCCACGACGAGGGGCTCGTCGTCGTCATCGACACCGCGCTGACCGACGAGCTGCGCGCCGAGGGCGATGCCCGGGAGCTCCAGCGCGCGATCCAGGACCTCCGCCGCGACGCCGGCCTGGAGCTCGACGACCGGATCGACCTCGTCGTCCGCTTCGACGGCGACGCGGCCGGGGTCCGGCCCCACCTTCCCGCCGTGGCCGCGGAGACGTTCGCCGAGGCCGTCGCGGAGGGACCGCTCCCGGATGGATGGCCCGCGGCGACGGTCACCCTGGGGGCCACGGGCGCGGCGATCGCCATCCGCCGCCGCGACGCGGTCTCCGCGTGAGCGAGGGCGGCGCGACGCCGGGCGTGGACGCCGTCGAGGCAGTTCACGTGCCGTCCGGGGGGCTCGTCGCGACGTCGCGGGCGCGCCACTGGGTCGTCTTCTTCGGGCTCGCCGTGGGCGTCATCGTCGCCGACCAGGTGACGAAGGCCTGGGTTGTCGGGAGCTTCGAGCTCGGCGTCCCGGTCGACGTGCTCGGCGAGTGGGTCCGGATCCTGCACGTCCAGAACACGGGCGCGCTCTTCGGGCTCTTCCGCGACCAGGCGGTCCTCTTCGCGGCGCTCAGCATCGGCGTCATGGGCCTGATCATCTGGTTCCACGGCCGGGCTGCGGCCGGCGGCGGCTGGCTGGCCACGGTCGCCCTGGGGCTGCTCCTGGGCGGCGCCATCGGCAACTTCATCGACCGGGTCCGCCTGGGCTACGTCGTCGACTTCGTGGACATGGGCTTCCCCGGCGGCTGGCGCTTCTACACCTGGAACGTGGCCGACGCCGCGATCACGACGTCGATCCTCCTCCTGCTGGCGATCGCGGTCCTCCCGACCGGACGCCGGGAGACCCCCGCCGGATGACCGAGCTGCGGCTGGTCGTCCCGGCCGGTGGGGGCGGACGCGCCGACCGCTTCGCCGCCGATCTCTCGGGGCTCTCGCGCAGCCGCGTCCAGCGCCTCATCTCCGAGGGGCGGGTGACGGCCGACGGCCAGCCCGTGAAGGCCAACACCGTCGTTGCGCCGGGGGCGGTCCTGGTCATCGACGTGCCGCCCGTCGAGCCCGCGGGGATCGAGCCGGAGGCGATCCCCCTCGATGTCGTCTTCGAGGATCCGGACGTCCTCGTGGTGGACAAGCCGGCCGGCCTGGTGGTCCACCCCAGCCCGGGCCACTGGTCGGGGACCCTGGTGAACGCGCTTCTCGCCCGGGACACCGCCTACGGGGGCATCGCCGGGGTCGAGCGGCCGGGGATCGTCCACCGCCTCGACCGGGACACCTCGGGCCTCCTCATGGTGGCCAAGAACGACGCCGCGCAGACCAGCCTGATGGCGCAGCTCAAGGCCCGTCGCGTCAAGAAGACCTACCTGGCGCTCGTGCAGGGGAGCGTCCAGGCCGCGGCGGGTCGGATCGAGGCACCGATCGGGCGCGACACGAAGAACCGGATGCGGATGGCGGTCGTCGCCGACGGGCGGCCGTCGGTGACCGGGTACCGGGTCCGGGAGCGCTTCGCCGGCTGGTCCCTCCTCGAGGTCGACCTCGTGACGGGCCGGACGCACCAGATCCGCGTCCACCTCGCGGCCCTCGGGCACCCGGTTGCCGGCGACGCGGTCTACGGCACCGGGACGGCGCGCCGCGGTCCCGACGGCCTGGGCCGCCTCTTCCTGCACGCCTGGCGCCTCGTCTTCGCGGCGCCATCGACCGGGGAGCTCGTGCGCGCCGAGGCGCCGCTCCCGGCGGAGCTCGAGGAGGTGCTCGCCCGGCTCCGGGAGACGGCGCCCGGGATGCCCGGCCGTCCCGCCGTGGGGGAGGCCGGCCGATGACCGAGCAGCCGCTGGGCGCGGCGCCGGCGCCCGACGACCCGCTCGCCGGCGCGCCGAGCGCGGGTGCCCCGGGGGCCCTGCTCGTCGTCGTCTCGGGGCCCTCCGGCGTCGGCAAGGACACGATCATCGAGGCCCTCCGACAGCAGACGCGCGACCCCGACTACCACTACGTCGTCACCTGCACGACCCGGGCCCCCCGCCCCGGCGAGGTCGACGGCGCCAGCTACCACTTCATGACGAGGGACCGCTTCCGCGCCCTCCGCGACGCCGGGGCGTTCCTCGAGTGGGCCGAGGTCCACGGGAACTGGTATGCCACGCCGCGGGCGGAGGTGCGCCGCGCGCTCGCTGCGGGCCACGACGTCATCCTCAAGATCGACGTCCAGGGCGCCGCCGCCGTCAAGTCGACTGTGCCCGACGCCCTCCTCGTCTTCGTCGTGCCGCCCTCGCTGGAGGCGCTCTTCCGGCGCCTTCGTTCGCGCGCGACCGAGACGGCCGAGCAGCTGGAGCTGCGCCAGCGCAACGCCGCGATCGAGCTGGCGCGCGCGGGCGACTACGACCACGTCGTCGTCAACGACGACGGCCAGGTCGAGCGGACGGCCCGCCGGATCGACGAGATCATCCAGGCCGAGCGCACGCGCCACCCGGACCGCCAGGTGGTCGTCTGACGCCGATGAGCCCTGCCGGGTCGCCGGCACCGCGCCGGCCGTGAGCGATCTCGGGCTCGTGGCGCCCGCGCCGCCGGCACGCCACGTGGAGGTGGCCATCGACGCCGCCGGCCCGGCCGGCGACCGCACCTGGACCTACCGCATCCCCGAGGAGCTCGGCGAGGTTGAGCTCGGGGAGGCGGTCCTCGTCGAGTGGGGGCGGCGGCGGGCGCTGGGCGTGATCCTGGGGGACGCCCCGCCGCCCCCGGACGGCGTGACCGCCAAGCCGCTCGCCGCGCGCGTCCGGGCGGACGGGCCGCTCCTGCCGCCGCTCTCCCTGGCCCTTGCCCGCGAGATCGCCGGGCACTACCTCGCGCCGGTCGCACTTGCCATCCGGGCGATGCTCCCGCCGGGCCTCCTCGAACGGCTCGACCTCGTCGTCACCGCGATCGGAGGCCACCTTCCCGGCGACGACCCGGCCACCGCGGAGCTGCTGGCGGCGCTCGCCGCGGGCCCCCGGCCGCTGCGGGCCCTCCCCGTCGCCGAGAGCCGGCCCGCGATCCTGCGCCGCCTGCGCGCGCTCGAGCGGGAGGGGCGAGCGCACCTCGAATGGACCCTGGGTGCGGCGGGGGCGCTGCCCCGCTACGAGCGATGGGCGACGGCCACCGCGGCCGGGAACCCGAAGGCCGCGCCCTGCTGGACCAGGTGGTCGAGCAACGGGCGGTCGCCCGGGTGCAGGTAGTAGTCCCCGCCGAGCACCTCCTGCACCGCGAAACGCTCACCCCACTGCTCGAACGCCGACAACGGACGCGGATGCGTGAGCCGATTACAGACAAGCGCCTCGACGACCTGGCCGTGCGTGTAATCCGCAACCGAACGGATCGCGCAGAAACGGTCGACTA
>Ga0209253_10000873_pt1 | contig 26199 bp, 24 predicted proteins | sample FrelakmetBRP12BR_FD_187145 | JGI IMG/M metagenome (GOLD analysis project Ga0209253, IMG submission 187145) | Freshwater lake sediment microbial communities from the University of Notre Dame, USA, for methane emissions studies - BRP12 BR (SPAdes)... | ecosystem: Environmental > Aquatic >...
CTCCTGGTCCTTCTTCCATTTGAAGAACGTCGACTCCGGCGGGTGGCCGAGGAGTACCCGCTCTTCTGCGGACTTGAGCCCCCACGCGGCGGCGACGCGAAAGAACGCACGCAGTGCCGGACCGGACAGGGTCCTGGTAGCCGGCGCTGCAACCGGGTACTCGATGGCTGTGTTTGTCATGTCGCCCTCCTGATGAGCACGTTACTCTCCAGATAGAGTTTGTCAATTGTAATTCTATCATTGGAGTATCGTTCGTCCAGTCTGTGTGCCTCACCAACTGGCAAAACTCGCAACTCGCGCCCGCCCGCTGGCGGTTGGGCCTAACGGCGGTGCCCTGGGAGTTCGGTGCGGTAACGCACCGAGGGCGCGCCCGCGGGAACCGTACTGTCCGCGACCCTGGGTACTCCCTTCCAGAACCGGCCGCCTCAAACCATCGAAGGAATGACATGACATCGGATCGTGTTGAAAAGGCCGGCCGCGCCGATGTCCCCGATGCGTTGGACCTGGCGTTGGAGCAAAGCCACGAGGTGAAGGCAAAGGTGGAGACCTGCGCGGACGACCTGGCTACCGCCAATGAAATCGTGAAGGAACAGATCGCCGGCGGCACCACCTTGCTGTCGGCGCACGAGACGCTGCTGGCCGGCACGAGCGTCGAAAGCAAGGTGCAGGAATGCGCCGACGACCTCCATGAAGTGACCGCAACCCTGGCCCAGGGGATCGACGATCTCGCACTGACCGAGATCGCGTTGACCGAGTCACGGGAAATCCTCGCGGATACGCAGGCGGCCCTGGCGATTTCCCAGCAGGAAGAAAGAGACGCCCGGCGACGGGCCTTGCACGACTCCAAGACCGGGCTGCCCAATCGTGACCTGTTCGACGATCGGCTGTCGAATGCGATATCCCTTGCCCGGCGCCACGACTGGACGCTGGCCGTCATGTTCCTCGATCTCGATGGATTCAAGAAGATCAACGACTCGCACGGGCATACCGCGGGAGATTCGGTCTTGAAGGAGGTGGCAAGGCGTCTGTCGCTGCACTCGCGCGATGAAGACACGGTGTGCCGCAATGGCGGCGATGAGTTCCTCTATCTGTTGGTGAATCCGCGAGGCAAGGAAAACATCGAACGAATCGCCGGCCTGGTTGCCGCCAACATCGCCGAGCCCATCGCGGTCGGTGGCCGGCAGTTTGTCGTCAACGCGAGCATCGGAGTTGCGGTCTACCCTGTCGACGGCACTACCGGCGATGAACTGATCAAGAGCGCCGACACTGCCATGTACCGCGCCAAGAAGTCGGCCACCCCATCGACGTGACGTAGCCCGCCCCCCTGGACGCCACAGCGCGGTGGTGCTTCGGACGCACCGATTCGGCATGATATCGGGTGATCGCCCAGCCGCCAGCCTGAGCCATGAACGCGCCGTATTCCCGATCCGCAACAGCCCCAATCTGGCACTCGCTGTCCACTGCGCAGGTTGCCAACGAGCTTCGCAGTGATCCTGCGCAAGGCCTCGCCGATGCGGAGGTCGCCGTGCGGCTGGCCGAGCGCGGTCCCAACCGCCTCGCCGAAAAGCCGCCGCGTCCAGCGTGGCGCAAGTTCCTCGACCAGTTCAGGAATTTCCTCGTCATCGTGCTGATCGGCGCCGCCGTGCTGGCTGGCACCGTCGGCGATCTGAAGGATGCGATCGTCATCGCGATCGTGGTGTTGCTCAACGCGACACTCGGATTTGTCCAGGAGCATCGCGCCGAGTCAGCTCTAGCTGCGTTGAAGAACATGCTGGCACCCGTCGCACGCGTGCGTCGCTGCGCCCGGCCGACCCTCGTGCCCGCGGAGCAACTCGTCCCCGGCGACCTCCTGCTACTGGAGGCCGGTGACCGCATTCCGGCCGATGCGCGCGTCCTGTCCGCCCATGCCGCTGAGGTGGCGGAAGCAGCCCTCACCGGGGAATCTCATCCCGTCGGCAAGACGCCGGCCGCCGTCCCGGTGCAGTGCGCGCTCGCGGAGCGGCGCTCGATGGTCTACATGAATACGGTGGTGACGCGCGGTCGTATCGAGGCCATCGTCTGCGCCACCGGAATGCACACGGAGATGGGGAAGCTGGCCGGACTGCTGGCGGAGACCGCCGAATCCACCACCCCTTTGAAGATCCAACTCGACGCCTTGGGAGCGCGGTTGGCCGTCATTGCCGGTGCCGTGGTGGCACTGATATTCGCGCTCGGCCTCGCGCGCGGCGACGACCTGGTGGACACCACCATGACGGCCATCGCACTGGCCGTGGCGGCCATCCCGGAGGGACTGCCCGCCGTCGTCACCGTCACCCTCGCATTGGGCATGCATCGCATGGCCAGGCGCCATGCCATCGTGCGCAAACTGGCCGCCGTCGAGACGCTCGGCTGCACGACGGTGATCTGCTCCGACAAGACCGGCACGCTGACCTTGAACCGGATGACGGCGCGCCACGCGTGGTTGCTCGGTCGGCACTTTGCCGTTGACGGCGAAGGTTACGACGGCCGCGGACGCATCAGCGCCGAGGACGGCGCCGACACACCGGATTTCCGGCCGCTGCTGCTGCCGGCAGCCCTGTGCGCCGATTCACGCATCCGCGACGGTCAACTCATCGGCGACCCCACCGAGGGTGCGCTGCTTGCACTGGCTGCGAAATGCGGCATCGACGCCGAGTCCCTCGCGGAGCAATGTCCGCGCATCGCCGAAATCCCCTTTGACTCCGCGCACAAGTTCATGGGCACCTTCCACCACGATGGCAACGTGGTGCGCATGTGGCTGAAGGGCGCGCCCGACGTGCTGCTCGCACGCGCGACGCAATGGATCACCAAAGACGGCGAGCAGTCACTCGACGAGGCCGCGCGCGTGGCATTCGCCGACACCAACACCGCCTTCGCGACCGACGCATTGCGTGTGCTGGCACTGGCCGGGCGAGCGATCCCTGCCAGTGAATTCGACCCGGCCGGCGACCTGATGGCCTGGGCGAACGAACTCACCCTCGTCGGACTGGTCGGCCTCATCGACCCGCCGCGTTCCGAAGCGCGCGCGGCCATCGCAACCTGCCGCAACGCCGGTATTGGCGTGAAGATGATCACTGGCGACCATCGCAGCACGGCTGCGGCCATTGCCCGTGACCTGGGCCTGGAAGGCGCAGTGCGCGAGGGCAGAGAGATCGAGGGACTCTCCGGCCCGGCGCTGGCCGAACTGGTGGAATGCACCGCCGTCTTCGCCCGCGTCTCGCCCGAGCACAAGCTCGCGATCGTCAACGCCCTCAAGTCGCGCGGGCACGTGGTCGCCATGACCGGTGACGGCGTGAACGATGCACCAGCGCTGAAAGCGGCCGACATCGGCGTCGCCATGGGCATCACCGGCACCGAGGTCACCAAGGAGGCTGCCACCCTGGTGCTCGCCGACGACAACTTCGCCACGATGGTCGACGCGGTGAAGGAAGGACGCACGATCTACGACAACATCGTGAAGTTCGTGCGCTTCCAGCTCTCCACGAACATCGGCGCGATCCTCACCGTGCTCGGTGCGCCGCTGTTCGGTCTGCCGACTCCGTTCACCGCGATCCAGATCCTCTGGGTCAACATCATCATGGACGGACCACCGGCCATGACCCTGGGCGTCGAGCCGGCGCGTCCCGGCGTCATGAACCAGCCGCCGCGTTCCGCCGATGCGAGCATCCTCACCGGCCGCCGCATGGCACGCCTCTCGCTCTATGGGCTGACCATGGCGGTCGGCACCCTTGCCGCCTACGCGTGGGGCGCAAGCGGCGACGGCAGTCACGCCTATGCGGTCACGCTGGCCTTCACCACGTTCGTACTGTTCCAGTTCTTCAATATCTTCAATGCGCGCGCCGAGCACGACAGCGCCTTCGGCCGCCAGTTCTTCGACAACCGCCGACTGTGGCTGGCCCTGTTCGCTGTGGTCGGGCTGCAGCTCGTGGTCGTGCATTGGGGGCCCGCGCAGGCCGTGTTCGACACTGTCGACCTGACGCTCGCCGATTGGGCGCTGGCGACGCTGATCGCGTCGAGCGTGTTGCTCTTCGACGAGATCCGCAAGCTCGCGGAACGGATCGTCCGCCGACGACTCTCGGCTCCCGCATGGAGAGGACGGGTCCCGGCCGCGCTGCGATGGCTCAGGCCGATGGATTCACGGCGGTAAAGCGACCTTGAGGTCGTTGTGGCGGCTGCTCAGCCTGCACCAGCTCATACATCCAGGTTCGACGCCGACAACGCATTGCGCTCGATGAACTCCCTTCTCGGCTCCACCTGGTCACCCATCAGCGTCGAGAAGATTTCATCGGCGCCGATCGCATCCTCGATCCGCACCTGCACGAGGCGGCGTGATTCCGGATTGATCGTCGTGTCCCAGAGTTGCTCGGGATTCATCTCGCCGAGACCCTTGTAGCGCTGGATCGTCTGGCCCTTGCGCGCCTGCTCGAGCAACCAGTGCATCGCCTCGCGGAAGTTCGCGATCTCGGCTCGCGCTTCGCCGCGCTTGATGTATGCGCCGGGGCCAAACAGCCCGGCCAGCGTCTTCGACAGTTCGGCGATGCGCCGATACTCGCTCGAATTGAAAAACTCGCGGTGCAGGTGCTTCTCGGTCGTGAGTCCATGCTCGCTGCGCGCCACGACCAGATGCGGCGTTGCACCGGCCTGGATCGAGACACGATATACGCGGCCCGCTGGCTGGTTGATGTTCAACAAAGTTTCGAGCTGCGCACCCCACTGAGTGAGTCGCGCCTCATCCTGCTGCTCGGTCAAGGACAGCTCGGGCAACTGCACCATCTGCTCCAGCACGTGCAGGTCGTAGCGGCGGGCGGCGCGGCGCGACCCCAGCTGGAATTCCATGTAGCGCCGTGCAAGCGCGTCGAGCGCGGTGACCGGCATCGCCTCGGCGCCCGCATTGACGTGCAGCTGTGCGTCTTCCAGCGCGGACTTGAGCAACAGCTGGTTCAGCTCCGCGTCGTCCTTCACGTAGATCTCGCTCTTGCCCTTCTTGACCTTGTAGAGTGGAGGTTGAGCGATGTAAATATGCCCTCTTTCGAGCAAAAGTGGGATTTGCCTGTAGAAAAACGTCAATAAAAGCGTACGGATGTGGGATCCATCGACATCGGCATCCGTCATGATGATGATGCGGTGGTAGCGCAGCTTGTCGATGTCGAACTCGTCCTTGCCGATACCGCAGCCGAGCGCGGTGATCAGCGTGCCGACCTCCGCGGACGAGATCATCTTGTCGAAGCGCGCACGTTCGACGTTGAGGATCTTGCCCTTCAGCGGCAGGATCGCCTGGGTGCGCCGGTCGCGCCCTTGCTTGGCTGAGCCGCCGGCCGAATCGCCCTCGACGATGAAGATCTCGCAGAGCGCCGGGTCTTTCTCCTGGCAGTCCGCGAGCTTGCCGGGCAGGCCGGCGATGTCGAGCGCCCCCTTGCGACGCGTGAGTTCGCGCGCCTTGCGCGCCGCCTCGCGGGCTCGCGCCGCGTCGATGATCTTGTTGACGATCGCCTTGGCCTGCGTCGGGTTCTCCATCAGGAACTCGCCAAGCTTCTCTGCAACCAGCGACTCCACCGTGCCCTTGACCTCGGACGAGACGAGCTTGTCCTTGGTCTGGGAAGAGAACTTCGGGTCAGAAATCTTGACCGACAGTACGGCGGTCAGGCCTTCGCGTGAATCGTCACCCGTCGTTGGCACACGATCCTTCTTGCTCGCGAGCTCGCGCTCGATGTAATCGTTGAGCGTGCGCGTCAGTGCCGCCCGAAAGCCGGCCAGGTGCGTGCCACCGTCCTTCTGCGGAATGTTGTTCGTGAAGCAGGACATCGTCTCTGCATACGCGTCGTTCCATTGCAGCGCCAGCTCGACGCCCATGCCGTCGCGTTCGCCGCGGAACCAGAAAATCGTCTCGTGAACGGCGGTCTTGCTGCGATTCAGGTAGCGGACGAACTCGCGGATGCCGCCCTCGTAGTGGAAGGTCTCTCGCTTGTCGTCACGCTCGTCGATCAGCTCGATGCGGACACCGGAGTTCAGGAACGACAGCTCGCGCAGCCGCTTCTGCAGGATCTCGTACTCGAACTCGATGTTCGTGAAGATCGTATCGCTGGGCATGAACCGGATCGTGGTGCCGCGCTGCGTGCTCGACCCGACTACGGCCAGTGGCGACACCGGGACGCCGAGGCGGTACTCCTGTTGATACTTCTTGCCATCACGATGGATGGTCAGGTGCAGGGTCTCGGAAAGGGCATTGACGACCGAAACGCCCACGCCGTGCAGGCCGCCCGAAACTTTGTACGACGAGTCGTCAAACTTGCCGCCGGCGTGGAGGACCGTGAGGATCACTTCCGCCGCCGAGACACCCTCTTCCGGGTGGATATCCACAGGAATTCCACGACCGTCGTCGGAGACCGTCACCGACTGGTCGGCGTGGATGGTCACCGTGATGTGGGTGCAGTATCCCGCCAGCGCCTCGTCGATCGAGTTGTCCAGGACCTCGAACACCATGTGGTGCAGACCGGTGCCGTCGTCCGTGTCACCGATGTACATTCCGGGGCGCTTGCGGACCGCATCGAGGCCCTTTAAGACTTTGATTTTACTGGAATCGTAAACGTCTGCGCCGCTCATGGGATACCCGGTGCAAGTAGACAGGAAATTATAACAGACGCGTCACCGAACCGTGTTCCACGTGGAACCTTCGCCCCGCCGGAAGGTACTTGAGCGATGGGTTTTGCGGGTCCAGTGCGGTCACGAACAGCTGCGCGGGCAGGCTGACCACCTCCGCCAGAAGGCTCTCGAGGTTGCTCAAATCGAGCTCCGCCGCAGGATCATCCACAAGTAACGCCGCAACATCCGACCCCTGTTCAGCATCGCACCGGAGCTGCCCGAGCAGCAGTGACGCAGCGGCCAGCTTCTGCTGGCCACGGGACACGCGATCGCGGGCCGCGGCTCCGCTGAACCGAACCGTGACGTCGGCACGGTGCGGCCCGCTGTGGGTCAACCCCCGCTCTGCATCGCGCGCCCACGAATGGGTCGTCGCCTCCTCCAAGGACCGATCGGCGGACCATCCCTGGTTCAGCGCGATCTCCACGGGCTCGCCCAGCAATCGAGTGCCCACTTCAGCGACGTGGGGCACCAGCTGCTCCATGTACCGGCTCCGATAGTCCGCGACGAGCTGTCCGGCCTCGATCAACTCCGGATCCCAGGCGCGCACGACCGCGGGCGGCTGGTGGGTTCGCAACGCAGCGTTCCGTTGCCGCAGCGCGCGCTGATATCGTCGCCAGTGATCCACGAACGATGGTTCCACGTGGAACACCCCCCAGTCGACGAACCGGCGTCGCTCTTGCGGTCCGCCCTCGACGAGCCGATGGACTTCTGGATCGATGGCCTGGGCCGGCAGTACTGTCGCCAACTCCGCGAGCCCATTAACGGGACGCCCAGAGACCCTGGCTTCCATCCCGTCCCGTCCCACCCGTATGCCGAGCGGACGAATGCGACCAGCACCCGCGACTTTGCCCGCCAGCGTAAACGCATCCGCGCCACTGCGGATCAGGATCTCGGTGCGAGCCGTTCGAAACGAGCGGCCACGGCCCAGAACGAAAATCGCCTCGAGCAGACTGGTCTTGCCCGAGGCGTTGGCGCCACTGATCAGGTTGCAGCGGGAATCCAGCTCCAGCTCAGCTCGCGCAACGCAGCGGAAGTCCTCGATGATCAGCCCGTCGAGGCTCATCGAACCCGCCGAGCCGGGATCACAGCCGCATCGGCATCACGACGAACCGTGACGTGCTCTCCGTCCCCGAGCGGATCAGGCAGCTGCTGTTGCCATCCGTCAGCCCGATCTGGACTTCCGGCCCGTCGATCGCTGCAAGCGCATCCATCAGGTAATTGACGTTGAACCCGATCTCGATCTCCTCGCCTTCGTAGGTGACCTCGACCTCTTCCTCGGCTTCTTCCTGTTCCGGATTATGCGACTGGATCGTCAACAGGTTCGGCTTCACCGCAAACCGAATACCGCGATACTTCTCGTTCGACAGGATCGCGGCCCGCTGCAGCGCTTGGCGCAGGTCTTCACGAACAGCGGTGACCAGACGCGGCGGATTGTTCGGTATGACCCGGCCATATTCCGGAAAGCGTCCGTCGATCAGCTTCGAAGTGAAGCGAATATCGCCGATCTGCACGCGAACGTGATTTGTGCCAATCGCAATTTCGAGGATCTGGTCTTCGTTACCGAGGATTCGTTGCAGCTCGAGAACACCCTTGCGCGGCACGATGACCTGCTGGCCAGCCTTTGCGCCCTGCGGAAGATCAACCTCGCACAAAGCAAGACGATGGCCGTCAGTCGCGACAGATCTTAGCGATTTCGCCGAAGTTTCCAGAAGAAGGCCGTTCAGGTAGTAGCGCACATCCTGCTGGGCCATCGAAAAATGCGTCTGGTCGAGCAGACGTTTGAAATCCTTCTGCGGCACCTTGAGCGTCTGCTGGGCATTGATTTCTTCGACGGTCGGGAACTCGCTGGCCGGCAGCGTCGACAACGTGAAGCGGCTCTTCCGGGCCCGCACCGTCATCCGCTCCCCTTCGAGCGTCAGCGTGATCTCGACACCGTCGGGCAACGCGCGGCAGATGTCGAGCAGCTTGCGACCGGGCAGCGTGACCTCACCCGGCCGTTGCACGTCGACGTCGGAGGTCGCAACCAGTTCGACTTCGAGGTCGGTGGCCGTGACGGACAGGTGGCCGCCCTTGGCCGACAGCAGCACGTTCGCCAGGATCGGCATCGTCTGCCGACGTTCCACGACACCGATCACCGCCTGCAGCGGGCCCAGGATCGATTCGCGCTTCGCAATGATCTTCATCGTGGCACTTCCGTAATAAATATCTTATTTGAATTCTCTATATAACTATTGTTACTAGCACAGCCCCAGCCTGTACAGAACACGTTTTTCCCCAACCGCAGCCGGCACTTGGCGGAAGCGCAAACGGGCTGACAACTGCGCATCTGCCTGTCGGCACCCTGTGGACGGAATGTGCATCAATGTTCGTGCACCCATTGTCCACAGCTTGGCCACATCACCCAGTGAGCGTTCTCAACAGGTTCAGGTAGTCCTCGTTCATGCGCGTCTGCGACACGCGCAACTCCTTGATGACGCGACACGCGTGCAGCACGGTCGTGTGATCGCGTCCGCCGAATGCATCGCCAATCTCCGGCAAGCTGTGATTGGTCAGTTCCTTCGCGAGCGCCATCGCGACCTGGCGCGGACGCGTGATCGAACGGCTGCGTCGCTTCGACAGCAGGTCGGCGACGCGGATCTTGAAGTATTCGGCGACGGTCTTCTGGATGTTCTCGATCGTGACCAGGCGTTCCTGCAGCGCCAGCAGGTCCTTGAGCGCTTCCTTGGCAAAATCCAGCGTGATCGGCCGCCCGGTGAACTGCGAGTTGGCGATCACGCGGCGCAGCGCGCCCTCGAGCTCGCGGACATTGGAGCGGATCCGCTTGGCGACGAAGAACGCGACTTCCTCGGGCAGCTCGACGCCAGTGGCCGACGCCTTGCTCATCAGGATCGCGACGCAGGTCTCGAGCTCGGGCGGCTCGATCGCGACCGTGAGGCCCCAGCCGAAACGCGATTTCAGGCGTTCCTCGAGCCCCTGCACTTCCTTCGGGTAGCGATCGCAGGTCAGGATCACCTGCTGCTGGCCTTCGAGCAATGCGTTGAACGTATGGAAGAACTCTTCCTGCGAGCGTTCCTTGCCGGCGAAGAACTGGATGTCATCGATCAGCAGCGCGTCGAGCGTCCGGTACGCGGTCTTGAACTCGTTGATCGTGTTGTGTTGCAGCGCCCGCACCATGTCGCCGACGAACCTCTCGGAATGCACGTACGCAATCCGCGCGTCTTTCGCCCGGGTGCGGATGTGGTTGCCGATCGCGTGCATCAGGTGCGTCTTGCCGAGGCCGACGCCACCGTAGATGAACAGCGGGTTGTAGGCGCGCCCGGGGTTCTCCGCAACCTGCATCGCCGCGGCGCGGGCGAGCTGGTTGCTCTTGCCCTCGACGAAGCTGCCGAACGTGAAATCCGGGTTCAGCCGGCCGCCGATCTGTGGCAGTGCGACCTCACGCTTGGCCCTGGCGTCGGGCGTTCGGGAAGGCGGAACCGCTTCTGCTTCGACCGTGCGTCGTGTCCCGATCTCGACGATCACCTGCGGTGTCGGCGACGGCACCAGTTCCTCGACCAGCTCGCCGATTCGGGAGGCGCAGTTCTGGTTGACCCAGTCCACGACATAGCGGTTCGGCGCCAGCAGGCGCAACTGGCCGATGTCCTCGATCGCCTGGAGCGGCCGGATCCAGGTATTGAAATGCTGCTCCGGGAGCTCTGCCTCGAGTCGCCGTAAACAGTGGTTCCAGAGCGAAATTTCCACGGGGAACGGCCCTTGTCGATGCGCTGTCGGGGCGGCAGAACGGGGGAGGGGGCGGGAGTGTATACCGCTCACGAGCCTGTGGATATCTCGAACCGCGCAGTCGCAGCGAGCTCAGGTCCGGTTGACGCTCAGGCCGCGGCTGCGTATTCTTGCCGGCCCTTTCCGACCAGTGCATCCGATTGTTTCTGGTCCAGATTCCGTGAGGAACGGAGCCGCACATGAAGCGCACATATCAACCGAGCAACCTGCATCGCAAGCGAACCCACGGCTTCCGTGCGCGCATGGCCACCAAGAGCGGACGCCTGGTGCTGGCCCGTCGCCGTGCCAAGGGCCGCAAGCGTCTCGCGGTCTGACGCTCCAGCCCCCACGACCCGCATCGACCCCCGCGAAGGGCAGTCTGCCGCGGGAGCGTCGCCTCACCGACAAGCCGCAGTTCGACCTCGTTCACCGTGAAGGCCGCCGTCACTCGGACGCGCTGTTCACCGTGATTGCGCGGCCGAACGGTCTCGGCCATGCGAGACTGGGGCTGGCGGTCGGCGTGCGGGCGGCGGGCAACGCCGTCAACCGTAACCGCGTCAAGCGCGTCGTCCGCGAAGCCTTTCGCCACATCCATCAGGAGCTGCCCGCCGTGGATCTCGTCGTCAACGCCAGGCCGGCCGCAGGCAAGGCGAGCAACGCCGACATGACGGCCAGCGTAATGGCGCTCTGGAACAGGATCCGCCAGCGATGCGCAGCATCCTGATCGGGCTCATCCAGCTCTATCGGTGGTTCCTCAGCCCGTTGCTCGGGCCGAACTGCCGCTTCCATCCGACCTGTTCCTGCTACGCGCAGGATTCCATCCGTCGCCACGGTGCCGTGCGCGGCGCCTGGCTGGCGATCCGCCGCATTTCGCGGTGTCATCCGTGGCATCCGGGCGGCTACGATCCGGTGCCCGACACCGTGCCGCCCCTCTTCAAGCGACCGTCTCATGGATAACCCACGCCTTTACCTGTGGATTGGCCTGGCCCTGCTGGGCTGGATGAACGTCATCACGTGGAACCGCGACTACGGTTCGCCGCCGGTCGCTGCGTCGGTGGCGACGGCCCCGGACGCTCCAGGTGCGCAATCCGCGGAGCAAGCGGCGGCAGCCGCAGCGACCGCCGCTGCCAACGCGCAGCTGCCCGCATTGCCGACTGGGCAGCCGACCACCGAGACGGCCGCGACGACCGATCCCACGGCTCCCGCCGCTCCGGTCGTGACGGGACAGCCGAGCATTCGTGTCGTCACCGACGTGCTCGATCTCGATATCAGCCTGCAGGGTGGGGATTTCGTTCGCGCCGACCTGCTGCAATACCCGCGCGACAAACGTCCGGGCAGCCCGCCCGTGCGGCTCTTCGGCACGCAGGAGCCGGACTACAGCGTGGCGCGGACCGGTCTGCGCGCATTGAATGGCCGGCCGGAGCCGACGCACCTGGCCTCCTTCACGAGCACCGCGAACGAGTTCCGCCTGGCGCCGGGCGCCGCGGAGCTGCGCGTGCCGCTCAGCTGGAACGATGGCCTCGGCGTCACGGTCACCAAGACTTACGTGTTCCGCCCGGGCAGCTACGCGATCGAAGTGCTGTACGACGTGGACAACCGTTCGGAGAGCGAGTGGTCGGGCGCGTCGTACGTGCAACTCGCGCGGCACGTGTATGCGCAGGAACGCTCGATGTTCGACGTCGAGAGCTACGCTTACCGCGGCCCCGCCGTCTGGGACGGCAGCAAGTACCGCAAGCTCGACGTCGATGACGACGAGGATGGCCGCTACGCCCAGAACGTCACCGACGGCTGGATGGCGACGATGCAGCATCACTTCGTCAGTGCGGCCGTGCCGCCGAAGGGCGAGGAGTACCACGTCACGTTGGCCCGCGAGGGCAGCCACGCGCTGTTGACGCACCGCGGCCCGTTGAAGACGGTGCCAGCGGGCACGACCGGTCGGTTCAGCGAGACGATCTTCGTTGGCCCGAAGCTGCAGGACCAGCTGAAAAAAGTCGGCCCGCGACTCGAGCTGACCGCGGACTACGGCAAGCTCACGATCCTCTCCCAGCCGCTGTTCTGGCTGCTGCAGAAAGTGCACGGCTTCGTCGGCAACTGGGGCTGGGCGATCATCATCGTGACGATCCTGCTCAAGCTGTTGTTCTACAAGCTCACCGAAACGAGCGGACGCTCGATGGCCAAGATGCGCACGATCGCGCCGCGCATCAAGAGCATCCAGGAGCGGTACAAGGATGACCGCGAGCAGCTCGCCAAGCAGATGATGGAGATCTACAAGCGCGAGAAGATCAACCCGGTCGCCGGCTGCCTGCCGATCCTGGTGCAGATCCCCGTGTTCCTCGCGTTCTACTGGGTGCTGCTCGAGAGCGTCGAGATGCGCCAGGCGCCGTGGATGCTGTGGATCCAGGACCTCTCGTCGAAAGACCCGTTCTTCGTGCTACCGATCCTCATGGGCGTGGCGATGTACGGCCAGTTCAAGCTGAACCCGGCGCCGCCCGATCCGATGCAGGCGAAGATCTTCGCGTTCATGCCGGTGATCATGACGGTAATGATGGCGTGGTTCCCGTCCGGCCTCGTGCTGTACTGGCTTACGAACACGCTGCTGTCGATCGCGCAGCAGTGGAACATCAACCGGGTGGTCGAGGCCGAGGCGAAGAAGCGGTCCGCGTGACCGGTCCGGATGACGCCGTCCACCGGTGACACGATTGCCGCCGTCTCGACCGCACCCGGCCGGGGCGGCATCGGAATCGTGCGCGTCTCGGGGCCCGGCTGTCGCAGCATTGCCGAGATCGTGGTCGGCCGTGTTCCCGAGCCGCGGCTCGCCGAGCTGCATCGCTTCCTGGATGCCGCCGGCGATCCGATCGACGAAGGCATCGCGCTCTTCTTCCCGGCACCGAACTCATTGACCGGCGAGGACGTGCTCGAGTTGCAGGGCCATGGCGGCCCAGTCGTCATGGACCTTCTGCTGCGCCGGATCCTCGGGCTCGGTGCACGTGCGGCACAACCCGGTGAGTTCACGCAGCGCGCGTTCCTCAACGACAAGCTCGACCTCGCGCAGGCCGAAGCCGTCGCGGACCTGATCGACAGTGGTTCCGCGCAGGCGGCGCGGGCGGCGCTGCGGTCGTTGGCCGGCGAATTCTCGTCGCAGGTACACGACCTCGCCGAATCCGTGCTGGAATTGCGCATGTGGGTCGAGGCGGCGATCGACTTCCCCGAGGAGGAAGTGGACTTCCTCGGCGACCGCGCGCTCGCGACTCGGCTCGACTTCATCCGCCAGCGCTTTGCCGAGCTTGCCGAGACGGCGCGCCAGGGCGCACTACTGCGCGACGGCATCACGGTGGTGATTGCCGGCCGGCCGAACGCCGGCAAGTCGAGCCTGCTGAATCGCCTGGCGGGCTACGACGCCGCGATCGTCACGGCTGTCCCCGGCACCACGCGCGACGTGCTGCGCGAGCGCATCGAGATCGACGGCCTGCCGCTGCACGTCCTCGACACCGCTGGACTGCGCGACGCACCTGACGAGGTCGAGGCCGAGGGCATCCGCCGCGCGCACCGCGAGATCGAGCGCGCGGACCGAGTCCTGTTCGTGGTCGACGCATCCGACACGGTTGCTGTTGCAGGCATCGAGGCGGATCTGGCGGCCCTGCCGACCGAAGCACCTCGCACCGTCGTCTACAACAAGATCGACCGGACGGGCACCGCGGCGGGGCTCGAAGGTGGCGACCCGGTCCGGGTTCGCCTGAGCGCAACGACCGGGGACGGGCTGAGTCTGCTGCGTCAGCACCTGAAGGACTGCGTGGGGTTTCATCCCGCCGGCACGGGGGTGCTCTCGGCCCGTTCGCGTCATGTCGAAGCGTTGCGGCGTGCGCGTGCGCACGTCGAAGCGGCGCACCGCCTGCTGACGGAACGGCACGCCGGGGAACTCGTTGCGCAGGAGCTGACGGACGCCCAGATGCAGCTCGGGGAAATCACCGGGCAGGTGACCAGCGACGACCTGCTCGGAAGGATCTTCGGCAGCTTCTGCATCGGAAAGTGATCCGGTCGCAGTCAGCGGCGCTTCCCGGCCATGGTGCAAAGATTTCAGTTAAAGTCGCGGTGTGGAAATCACAGACTAATTTGTCGGTTGGTCTGGAAATCAGCACGTTTCATCTGAAATGTGAAATTTTCCTTGACAGTTGGCCACCGAGACCACGAGGTCGACGGTAGACCGATTCGTCCGCCTGTGTCGTCTAACGGTAGATCGGGGTCCGCCGGACCCGCAGCCGGATCACCGCTCCATGAACCCGCAAGTCTTCAACATCCCGGCCATCTGGCTGGCGATCGGCTTCCTCGGCCAGGCGCTGTTCTCAGCGCGCTTCATCGTGCAGTGGATCGCGTCTGAGCGGCAGCGGCGCAGCGTCGTGCCCGCCGTGTTCTGGCAGTTCAGCCTTGCTGGGGGAGTGACGCTGCTGATCTACGCGATCCACCGCGAAGACCCGGTGTTCATCGTCGGTCAGGTCACGGGCCTCGTCGTCTATTTCCGCAACCTGCAGTTCGTGCGCCGCGAGGCGCGCAGCGTCGACGCGCGGGACCCGACGCCCGACGACCCTCGGTCGCCGGCTCGCTGAGCCCTGCGGGATCGAACGGCACGAAGTCCCTGTCGTGCCGTGATCCCGCGGGACCGCTGCCTACTGGCAGCGCGTGATCGCGAACTTGCCGATCCGCTCGACGCGCTCGCAGCGCGGCTCGATCGTCGGGTTGCTCGGTGTCTCCGCGCGCTCCGTCGCAGACTTCGACGGTGCAGTCCGCTGGGCCGACGCGATCGGCGTTGACACGGCAATCATCGTGGCCGCCGCTTCCTGTGGCAGCGCCCGACCCTCCGCCATTGCGGGAGGAATCGTCAGCATCGCGAGCAGGCCGACGGCGGCCGATGCGGGCAACAGTACTTCCGAAATCAAGGTTCTCATCGTTCTCTCCTGGTGTCGTTGGTGTGTCGTGAATCGTTGGTGCACTCAGGCCGCGACGGACCGCGTCTCGAGTCGGGCCGGACGTTGTGCAGCGGCTGCGGTCGCGGCGTTCTCCAGCGCCTGACGCGACGCATCGCCCCGACCCGCCGTTGTGAGGGCCCGCGCGGCCAGCCGCCAGTTGAACGGGTTGGTGGGCTTGACGGCGGTGCGCTCCTCGGCGAGGGCGCGGGCCAGCGACGCGCGTCCTGCGCGCAGCGCGGACTCGATCAGCGTCAGGTGCACGATGTCGCGCTGTGCATGACTGCCGCCGAAGCGATTCGCGTGTCCACGCACCAGCAGCAAGTCGTCGATCGCCGCTTCGTAGCGGCCCTGGCCGAACGACGCGAACGCCCGTGCGACCGGGAGGCCGACGTCGCGGGACATCATCGCGTTGGTGCCCGGTTCGGCTGCCGTGCGCTCGAGAGCCCCGAGCGCGTCGTCGACCTCGTCCCAGCGGCCGGCACCCACCAGCGCCATGACGGCATGCGCGTCGTTGAACGCGTAGAAGCCTTCCGTTGCGAGCGGCCGCCACGAGTCAGCCAGCGGCTGCCAGCGGGCACCGACGTCCACGCCGCGCAGTATCAAGCGCCACAGCATTGCCGAGGCGTCCACCATCTCCAGCGCGACCGAAGACTGGCCCGGCCGGATGCAGGTGTCGTAGAGCTCGACGGCACGCGCGGAGTCGCCGAGATCGAGGTGGAAGAGGCCGAGGTGCCACCAGTTGTGGTAGGCGAGCCCGTTGTCGATGGACCAGTCGGCCTGGCGGGTGGTCAGCCAGTCGATGCCGTCGCGCAGCCGGCCCTGCATCTCCATGACGTGAGCCACGGCGTGCACGGCCCAGGGATCGCGGGGATTGAGTTCCAGCGCGCGGCGGCCCTTCGCCTCGGCACCGGCGTAGTTGGCGGTTTCTTCGAGGCCGAACGCGTACATGCCGAGCACGTAGCCATAGCCCGGCACGTCATCGCTCCAGTGCGGCTACACCTGCGCCATCCGGTCGCGCAGCAGCGTCGACTGGCCGAGGAAGAAGTCGCCGACATGCGCGACCTGCACGGCGAGCAGGTCGCGCGGGTACTCGACGACGATGTCGCCATAGAGCCGCATCGAGCGAGCAAAGTCGCCGCCGAGCCAGGCGCGCCCTGCGGCTGCGTGCATGCGCTCGCGCTCGTTGGCCCGCCCGCCGAGCGCCTCGATGGCCGTGATGCTCTGCTCGAGGATCGGCAGAGCGCCGCGCTCCGACGACATCACGGCGAGGGCCGCCCGCAGGCAATGTCCGGCGGCGAAGGTGGGATCGGCCTCGAGCGCCTCATTCATCGTGGCGAGCGGGTCGACGAAATAGGAGGCCGTCAGGTCCAGCGCCCGTTCGTAATGTTCGAGCGAGGCGCGGTTGCTGGTCGAAACGGAAAGTCCGCGGCGGTCGTGCAATGTCATGGTGGTCTCCTTGCGTGTCGGTTGGTACCGGCCCGGATGTCCCGGTCGTCGGCATGGGTCGGCAAGGTACGGAGGGACCGTGAACGCGCCGTCACGGCGAGCGTGAAAAGGACGTGAAAGTCGGGCTTTGGGGGGTGCGGGAACCTAGACTCGAGGCGTCGCGCCAGGGGCGTGAACTCGACGCCTGGTGGACGTGCCGACGGTGGCCCAGTAGTCTCGTTGCCCCCTACGAAAACAGGCTGCCGCACCCGACGGGCCCGCGGCGGAGGCCGACATGAAGCAGCTTTCCGGCACGGACACGATGTTCCTGGACTACGAGCGCGGCCACAACTACATGCACGTCGCCTCGTTGACGATCTACGACCCGTCGACGGCGCCGGGCGGCGGCGTACGCTTCAAGGACGTGTTGCGCTTCTTCGCGTCGCGCCTCGAGCAGTTCCCGCAGTTCCGGCGCCGGCTCGCCACGGTGCCGCTGTCACTCGACCGGCCGTACTGGATCGAGGACTCGAGCTTCGACGTCGAATTCCACGTGCGCCACATCGCGGTGCCGCACCCGGGTGACTGGCGCCAGCTCTGCATCCAGGTCGCACGCCTGCATTCGCGGCCGCTCGATCGCAGCAAGCCGCTGTGGGAGGCGTACGTGATCGAGGGCCTGCACGGCATCCCGGGTGTGCCGCCGGGCAGCTTTGCGCTGTACACGAAGATGCATCACGCGATCGTCGACGGCGAGTCCGGCACTGAGATCATGAAAGCGCTGCACTCGCTGTCGCCGGAACCGGTGGACGCGGACGAGGACATGACCGGCGGCTTCACGGCCGATCGCGAGCCGAGCCTGCCGGAGCTCTATTCGCGGGCGGTCATGCACAACGTCGAGCGGCTGCCCTCGCTGGCGCGCTTTTCGTTCGGCACGGCGCGGCGCCTCCTTGCCGCTGGATCCGGCGCGATGGGCGGCCTCGCCGGCGCCGGCGCGGCGCTGGTGCCCCAGGTCAAGCGCCTGCTGAAGGGCGACCTGAGCGCCTTGCTGGCGAAGGTGCCACCCAAGACGCGGTTCAGCGGCGACGTGTCCTCGCACCGTGTCTTCGAGGCGGTCGGACTGCCGCTCGCCGATTTCAAGCCGATTCGCGCCCAGGTTGACGGCGCGACGTTGAATGACCTGTTCCTCGCGATCGTGGGCGGCGCGCTCAACAAGTATCTCGGCGAAAAAGGCGAGTTGCCGGACACCTCGATGATCGCGATGGTGCCGATGACGCTGCGCGGCACCGAGAAGGGTGGCGATCGCGGCAACCAGGTCGCCGGCACGCTGATGCCGGTCTATTCGGAGATCGCCGATCCGCTCGAGCGTCTGCGGGCCATCAGCGAGAGCGCGCTGACCTCGAAGCGCGTCACGGACGCCATGGGCAAGGAACTGCTGCGCGACCTGCTCGAGTACACGCCCGCGATGGTCTCCGGCCCGATGCTGCGCAACCTGAAGTTCCCGGGGACCGGGCTCGTCGTCTCGAACGTGCGCGGCCCGGACGTGCCGCTCTACATGGCGGGCGCACGACTGGTGAACTATGCGCCGATCAGCATCGTGATCGACGGCATGGGGCTCAACTGCACCGGCTTCAGCTACCACGGCACGATGTGGATCTGCGCCGTGTCGTGCCGCGAAATGCTGCCCGACCCGGCGCGGTTTGCCGACTGCCTGCGCGAGAGCTTTGCCGACCTGAAGCAGGCCGCGGAGCGCAGCGCCGCGGAGTCCGTCGCGGAGTCGGTCCCCGCGGTGAGCAAGCGTCCGGCTAGGCGAGCCCCCGCCAAGGCCAAGTCGCGTGGCGCTGTGGTTCGAAAGAAGGCCTGAGCTTGCGCACGGCCGACTGCATGCCCGAAGCGCTGCGGACGGCACTGGCGGCGGTGTTCGGCGATGACGTGGACGACGTCGAGATCGTCGAGCGTTCCTGGTACGCGCGACTGCATTTCGGCGCGCGCGCGACGACGCGGCGCAACCGGATCCTGCTGCGCGGCACGGCGACCGAGTTCTTTGCCGACCCCGAGTTGCTGCTGCACGAGTACTTTCACGTGCTGCGCCAGTGGAACCGAGGTCGCCTGAGCATTGCGGCTTATCTCGCCGAATGGCTGCGCCGCGGTTACTGGCAGAATCGCTACGAGCACCAGGCGCGGCGGTTCACGCGCCTGCGCCTCGGCGCATTCGCCGCGCTGCTGCGGCAGCAGTAACAAGAACCAGTTGCAGGAAGCCCGTAGAATGGTGCCCTTCTTCCGGAGCCCGGCGCGATGCGGTTCAGCGACTCTTTCGACGTGATCGTGGTTGGCGGCGGCCACGCCGGCACCGAGGCTGCGCTTGCCGCGGCCCGGATGGGTTGCCGCACGCTGCTGGTCACGCAGAGCATCGAGGCGCTCGGCCAGATGAGCTGCAACCCGGCGATCGGCGGCATCGGCAAGGGCCACCTGGTCAAGGAGATCGACGCACTCGGTGGCGCGATGGCGCGCGCGATCGATCGTGCCGGGATCCAGTTCCGCACGCTCAATGCGAGCAAGGGCCCGGCCGTGCGGGCGACCCGCGCGCAGGCGGATCGCCAGCTCTACAAGCGCGCGATTCGCGGCATGCTCGAGGATCAGCCGAACCTGAGCCTGTTCCAGCAGGAGGTCGCCGACTTGCTGATCGAAGGCGGAAGGGCGTCGGGCGTGGTCACGCAGGCCGGGGTGCCGTTCAGGGCGCGCAGAGTCGTGCTCACGGTGGGCACGTTCCTCGGTGGCCGAATCCACGTCGGGCTCGAACAGTACGCGGGCGGCCGCGCCGGCGATCCGCCGTCGAACCGGCTGGCCGAGAAATTGCGCGCACTGCCGTTCCGCGTCGGCCGGCTCAAGACCGGCACGCCACCGCGCATCGACGGGCGCAGCATCGACTACGCCGGGCTGCAGGTGCAGCCGGGTGACGAACCGTTGCCGGCGTTCTCGTACCTGGGGCTTCGCGACGAGCACCCGCGCCAGGTCGTCTGCCACATCACGGCGACCAACGAGCGCACGCACGAGCTGATCCGCGCCGCCACCGATCGCTCGCCGATGTTTACCGGCGTGATCGAGGGCGTGGGCCCGCGCTACTGCCCGTCGGTCGAGGACAAGGTGGTGCGTTTCGCCGACAAGGCCTCGCACCAGATCTTCATCGAGCCCGAGGGCCTCGACACGCACGAGGTGTACCCGAACGGGATCTCGACCAGCCTGCCGTTCGACGTGCAGCAGGCGTTCGTGCGCAGCATCCGCGGCTTCGAGCAGGCGCACCTCACTCGGCCTGGGTATGCGATCGAGTACGATTTCTTCGACCCGCGCGATCTTCAGCCGACGCTCGAGACGCGCCACCTGCCCGGGCTCTATTTCGCCGGGCAGATCAACGGCACGACCGGCTACGAGGAAGCGGCGGCGCAAGGCATCGTCGCGGGCATCAATGCCGCGCTCGCCGTGCTGGAGCGCGAACCCTGGTGGCCGCGTCGCAGCGAGGCCTACCTCGGCGTGCTGATCGACGACCTGATCACACAGGGGGCGCCCGAGCCTTACCGGATGTTCACCAGCCGCGCCGAGTACCGCCTGACACTGCGCGAGGACAACGCCGACCTGCGCCTGACGCCAGTCGGCCGCAACCTGGGGCTGGTCGACGACGAGCGCTGGCAATTCTTCGCGACCAAGCGCGCCGCCGTGGATGCCGAGCTCGATCGCCTGCAGTCCCTCTGGGTCCGACCCGGCACCGTCGAGGCGGGCCGCATCGAGGCGCGATTCGGTCCGTTGTCGCGCGAGCAGCGCGCTTTCGAATTGCTGCGGCGCCCGGAGGTGTCGTATGCGGCGCTGGTCGAGGCCGTGGGCGCCGACGATACGGCCTGGCGCGAGGATGAGCGTCTCGCGATGCAAGTGCCGCTGCAGATCGACGTGCAGGCGAAATACCGCGGCTACATCGAGCGCCAGCATGCCGAGATCGAGCGGCAACGGCGTAACGAGGATTCGCGGCTGCCCAACGATCTCGACTATGGCGCCGTGCGCGGCCTTTCGAACGAAGTTCGCCAGCGGCTCGTCGAACGTCGTCCGGCGACGCTCGGCCAGGCCGCGCGCATTCCCGGCATCACGCCAGCCGCGATCTCGCTGCTGCTGATCCACCTGAAGCGCCATGAGGCGGTGATGGACCGTCCGGCGCGCGCGGCGCAGGGACTCTGACCCGGATGAAGGCGATCACCGCACGAATCACGACTGCAATGCGGGCGACCGCGCTCGCGCTGCTGCTCGGCCTCGTCGCAGCTTGCGGCGGGGGCGAGCGTGCGGGAAATGAGCCGGTCAAATCGGGTGAAGCGGCCGCCGAGCGCACGACGCTGCGGCGCGGAAACGGGCCCGAACCCGATACGCTCGACCCGCAGCGCGCACGAACGGACGCCGCATTCAACATCCTGCGCGACCTGTTTGAGGGTCTCACGGCCGTGGGTCCCGACGGCGGCGCCGTGCCGGCCGCGGCAGAGACCTGGACCGTCAGTGCGGATGGCCTCGAGTACACGTTCCGGCTGCGCGAGAACCTGCGCTGGTCGAACGGCGCCCCGCTGCGCGCCGCCGACTTCGTCGCGGGCCTGCGTCGTTTGGTGGAGCCGGCGACGGCCTCCCCCTACGCGCAGGTGCTCGAGCCGGTCCAGAACGCTGCTGCGATCATCCGCGGCCAGCAGACGCCCGAAGATCTCGGCGTCAGCGCGCCGGACGACCGGACGGTCGTGATTCGACTGCAGAACCCCGCGCCCTACCTGCTGGGCCTGCTGGCGCAGCCGGGCACGTTCCCGGTGCACGGCCCGTCGCTCGCGCAGCACGGCGCCGAGCACGCCCGGCCCGGCCGGCTCGTCTCGAACGGCGCCTTCGCGCTGACGGACTGGATCGTCGGCTCGCACGTCGTCGCCGAGCGCAACCCGCATTACTGGAACGACGCCGCGACGCAGCTCGACAAAGTGCATTACCTGCATCACTCCGATGCCGGCACCGAATTCCGCCAGTACCGTGCCGGCGAGATCGACGTCACCTACATCGTGCCGCCGCAGCAGTTCGCCTGGATCCAGGCGAACCTGCCGGGTGAGCTGCACGTGGCGCCGCAGCTCAGCGTCTACTACTACGGCTTCAACCTGAACCGGCCGCCGTTCCAGGACAACCCGGACCTGCGCCGCGCGCTGTCGCTCGCGATCGATCGCGAGCGGTTGACGACCGCGGTCACCGGGGTCGGCGAGGCGCCGGCCTATGGCTGGGTGCCGCGGGGCGTTGCCGAGTACACGCCGCAGCAGTTCGACTACGCGGCGCAGCCCTACGCCGAGCGAGTCGCCGAGGCGCGGGAGTTGTACCGCAAGGCGGGTTATTCGGCCGAGCGACCGCTGCGCACCGAGATCCGCTACAACTCGGGCGAGGTCCACAACCGGCTGGCGGTCGCCATCGCCGCGATGTGGAAGGAGGCGCTCGGGGTCGAGACGACGCTCTATGCCGAGGAATTTCGCGCGCTGCTGCAGAGCATCCAGTCGGGCGCGGAGACCCAGGTGTTCCGTTCCAGCTGGGTCGGCGACTACAACGACGCCTATTCGTTTGCCCAGTTGCTGCAGTCGGGCTTCGGCATCAACCTGACCGGCTACTCAAACCCGCAGTACGACGCGCTGCTCGCGGCGGCGACCCGGGAACCGGATCCCGCCCGCCGCCGTGGCCTGCTCGAAGAAGCCGAGCGTCTGATGCTCGCGGACCACCCGGTGTTGCCCCTCTACTTCTACGTCAACAAGCACCTGGTCAAGCCCTACGTCCAGGGCTGGACCGACAACGTCATGAACGTCCAGTACAGCAAGGACCTGCGGTTGACCGACAGCCCATGAGTGCTGCGTCACAGTTCCCCAGCGCCGGACGAGTCGGCAGTTGAGTCGCACCGTCCACCTTGTCAGCATGGCAGCACTCAGCAACCACCCGCGCCCCTATGTCCTGGTTCGTCATCTTTGCCTGCACCGTCTTTGGCCTGTACTTCTGGCGCGAGCACCGAGTGCAGCAGCAGGACCTGCAGAGTTCGTCGTCTGCGCTGCGCACCGGAGAGCGTTACATCGGGCAGGTCCTGACCTTGTCGGAAGGCCTGCGTGACGGTGCCGGCCAGGTGAAGCTTGGCAATCGCCGCTGGACACTGCGTGGCCCGAACGCCCCGGCGGGGTCGCGGGTGCGCGTGACCGGCGTGGACGGCGCCGTCCTGATCGTCGATCGCCTGCCCGGCTGACGGCCGGGAAACCGCTCCCGCCACGGCGCCGAATCCGCCTCGGACGCGGCTCGCGTCCGTTGCGGAGTCCGTGCATGACCTTCTTCGACTTTCCGGTGACCGGCATCCGCGGCGAGCGTGACCTGCTCGGCCCGCTGCGCGGCCAGGCCGTGCTGGCCGTCAACGTGGCGAGCCGCTGTGGCTATACGCCGCAGTACACCGGCCTCGAGCGACTGCACGGTGAACTCTCGGGCGAGGGGTTTGCGGTCGTCGGGTTTCCCTGCAACCAGTTCGGCGCACAGGAGCCGGGCAGCGATCTCGAGATCCGGGAATTCTGCTCGACGCGTTACGACGTGACGTTTCCGCTCGCCTCGAAGCTGGAAGTAAACGGGCCTGGCCGACACGCACTCTATGCCTGGCTCACGGCAGCGGCGAATGGCCACCCGGGTGACATCGCGTGGAACTTCGAGAAGTTCCTGATCGGGCGCGATGGGCAGCTGCTCGCTCGCTACCCGTCCGGCACGAAGCCCGAGGACAAGGTCCTGATGAGCGACATCGCCGACGCGCTTTGAGGTGCCTGGAGCCGCCGTTCACGGCTTCACGAGCAGGTCGTACTCGGCGTTGACGCTCGCGCTGAACTTCATCTCACCCGTCTGGTAGCTGGCCTCGGGCGCCATCGCCGCATCGGCCATCGCGACCTGTCGGCGATACATCGGCACCATCGGCGCGGAGGTTGCGCCGTTCAGTGTCCGCACGGGGCCGAGGTTGGCGCCGGCTGCCCGTGCCAATGTGTCCGCGTTCAATCGCGCGTCCTGCACGGCCTTGACCAGCGCGTCGCGCTCGAGGTCCTTGCGGCGGCTCGAGTCGAGCACCGGATCGTTGACCTGGTTGACGCCCGCATCGACGGCGCGCTCGAGCAGCGTCCCGAGCAACTCGAGATCGCGCAGCTCGACCTGCACCTGCCGGCTGACCAGGTAGCCCAGCAGCACCCGCTTGCGGTCCTTCTCGTTCCAGCTGTACTCGGGCTGGATCTGCACGCGGGTCGCGTTGACCCGCTTCGGGTCGATGCCGAGGGACTTGCAGAGCGCCAGGACTCGCTCGACGGTTGCGGACACTTCCGACCGGGCCTCGGCCAGCGCGGGCCTGCGGGCCTCGACGCCGAGCGTCACCTGCGCCAGGTCGGGCTCCGCCGCAACTTCGCCCGTGCCGGAGACGCTGACCGTCCGTGGGCGTGCGTCGTCCGCCGCGAAAGCCGGCAGCGAGATGAAAGCGGCCGACAGGACGGTGGCGAACCAGATCTTGCGCGTGAGCATGCGAGGGTCCTCGGACGGGTTGCTGAGCCTGCAGTGTATGACAGCGGCGGGCGGCGCCCATTCGACTCCACAATTTCTTTTGATTAACATGCCCGACCTTCGGCCTTTCGGGGAGAGGCCGGCGTTTCGCAGGGAGTCTGCAATGATTTCGAGATCGGCCTGGCTCGCCCTGAGCCTGACCATCGTGGGCCTCGTGGCACCGGGGCTGGCATCCGCTGGCGATGCGTCGCAGGGTGCCAAGCTCGCCTATACCTGCCACGGTTGCCACGGCAGCCCGAACTACAAGAACGTCTACCCGACGTACAAGGTCCCCAAGCTGGGTGGCCAGCACGCCGCCTATCTGGTCGTGGCGCTGCAGGCGTACGCCAGCGGCGAGCGCGCCCACTCGACGATGCACTCGCACGCCGTGACGATGTCCGCGCAGGACATGCAGGACATCGCCGCCAGCCTCGCCGGCCAGGAACTGAAGCCCACGGGCCGCGCGGTTGGCACGGCGCCCAAGGCCAGCCAGACCTGCGTCGCCTGCCACGGCATCGACGGGATCGGGATCCTGCCCGAGTACCCGAACCTTGCCGGGCAGCACGCCGACTACATCGAAGTGGCGCTCAAGGCGTACCGCAGCGGCCAGCGCAAGAACGCCGTCATGGGCGGCATGGCCGCCGCGCTCACCGACCCGGACATCCGCGAGCTGGCCAAGTACTACTCCAGCCAGCGACCCAGCCTGTGCTCGACCAACGAGACCCGCGACAACGGGAAGTGCAAGGGCCTCTGACCCCGGACACGCCAACCCCGCTGGCCCAGCCGCTGGGCCACGGGGTATTCGTGATCGACACCCTCTACCTGCGCCCGGGCCTGGCCGCGAGCCACCTCGTGGTCGACGACGGCCGGGCCGCGTTCGTCGACACCGGCGCCGGGCCGGCCGCCCCGCGGCTGCTCGCAGCGCTCGACGAGATCGGCATCGCTCGCGAGCAGGTCGACTACCTGTTCCTGACCCACGTCCACCTCGACCATGCGGGCGGGGCCGGCCAGCTAATGCAAGCGCTGCCGAATGCCCGGGCCGTGCTGCACCCGCGGGGCGCGCCGCACCTGATCGATCCGACGCGGCTGATCGCGGGCTCGATCCAGGTCTATGGCGAAGCACTGTACCGACAGCTGTACGGGGAGCTGATTCCGATCCCGGCAGAGCGGGTGATCGTGGCCGAGGACGGCCAGCGCCTGCAGCTCGGGCGGCGCACGTTCGAATTCGTCGACGCGCCCGGCCACGCCCGGCACCACCACTGCCCCGTCGACCTCGATCACCGCGAGGTCTACAGCGGCGACAATTTCGGCATCTGCTACCGCGAGTTCGACACGGACCGCGGACCGTTCATGCTGCCGACGACGACGCCGGTGCAGTTCGAGCCTGAAGTGCTGCACACGACGATCGACCGGCTGATGGGCTACCGGCCGGCGCGGATCTTCCAGACCCATTTCGGCCCGGTCACCGACCTCGAGCGCCTGGCCGGCGACCTCCACGCCGCCCTCCGCGAGCTGGTCCGCATCGCCCGGGCCCACGCCGCGGCCCCGGACCGCCGGATGCGGATCGAACAGGAAATGTTCGACTATTTCAATGCGAAGCTCGACGAGCACGGCTACGCTGGCGACCTGGCTCGGCGCCACGCGTTCATCGACGACGATGTGCGCCTGAACACCGCCGGTCTCGAAGTCTGGCTGGACAGAAGGGGGTAGGGATAGGGGATGGGGGATCGTGTAAGAGGGCGGCAGCCGGCGCGCCGGGTCGTTGCACCAACCAGCCACTGAACCCGAACGATTCCACCGCACCCTATCCCCTATCCCCTAT
>Ga0209253_10000874_pt1 | contig 26168 bp, 23 predicted proteins | sample FrelakmetBRP12BR_FD_187145 | JGI IMG/M metagenome (GOLD analysis project Ga0209253, IMG submission 187145) | Freshwater lake sediment microbial communities from the University of Notre Dame, USA, for methane emissions studies - BRP12 BR (SPAdes)... | ecosystem: Environmental > Aquatic >...
TATCACCAGCTGCATTGGCCTCGACGAACCGCCGGATGCGGACCCGCATGTCCGGTGGTGTGAGAGGGAGGATGGGCGACCCATCCTCCCTACTCGATTGGCCTCAGGCAGCCGGGAAGTGGCGTTCGAGGAGCAGGGCTTCGGATTCGAACCCATGCCGCCGGTAGAAGCGACGCGCAGCGACGTTGGAGGTCATCACGCCGAGGGACACCTCGGCGCACCCGTGTTCATGGGCGCGGCGGATGGCATCGTCGAGGAGGATGGCGCCGATGCCCTGGTTACGGGCGCCCGGCTCGATGACCAGCTCATCGATCATGCAGGAGTCGGCGGCATGGAACAGGCTGGGGCGAAACGAGAAGCTCAGCAGGCCGAGGACCTCCTCGCCGCGAGCCGCCAGCAGAACCTGGCAGATATGCTGATGGAGGACCTTGGTGACAAACGGCGGGGTGATCGGGCTGCGCTCCTCCAGGTCGGCTGCCAGAGTGCCGATCAGGCGGGCGATGGCGGCGGAATCCTCCGGGGCCGCAAGGCGCAGCGAGATCGGCATAGGGTCTGACATCGTGGCCCCCGTTCCTTGGACTGGTCGAAACCTCGGAAGGCCGGAGGGGGCGCGGATGCGCCCCCTGTGTGTGCATGCGCTGTGCGATATGTGGCAGATCAGGACAGCGAGCGAACGAAGTACTTGGGATTGAGCGCCTCGCCGGTGGCGGTCTTGACGTGCCCGCTCCAGTCCTCGCACGCGCCGGGCATGAAGACGCGCTCCATCAGCCAGCGCCCGGCCTTCTTCTGACCGACAATACCGCCGGCGGTGCGCTGGATCCGGTCGGAGAGTTGCGCTTTGACCAGACGGCCAAGCTCGTAGTTCTGATAGTAGACCGGCGCCAGGGCTACATGGACCTTGGCCGCCCAGTCCGGTTGCCCGCGCCCCTCCGGTCGGCGTACCATCTGGCAGCACTCGACCAGGTCCCACCACAACGTGTCCAGATCGCGCTCCGGGTCGGCGTACATCGCCATCTCGAAGTAGGTCATCACCAGGGACCAGCGAGTGAAGATCAGGTTCGCAGCGCGCTCGACTTCGCGACAAGCGCTGGCCACACGAGAGGATTCCTTCTTGGAAAGACCGAGGATGCCCGAGAGCCAAGCAGGGTCAATCGCCAAGGATTCCATGAAGGCCGCGATGGCCTCCGTGGACAGCGTATGGGGGGGCGCGCGCAGAAGCCAGGGGAGCTGAGGATCGATGTACTTGTCGAATACACCATGCCCGAGCTCATGAAGGATCGTCGCGGCCCAGTAGTGGTTAGGCACCAGGTTGTTCAGCGTGCGGATGTCGCCCTCACGGTCGATATGGATGCAGAAGGCATGCTGGTTCTTGCCCGGCCGGGCATACAGATCGGAGCGGGCGACGATATCGCGCACCTCGATGCCCAGGCCATCGTAGGTAGCCGTCGCCAACGCCACCAGGTCCTTGCCCTCAAACAGCCCATCCACGTCTACGTCGCCAAGCGGTGGCACCTCCTGGAAGAAGCGGTCGCCGAAGTGCCAGGGACGCAGGTCGCCGCGGGCGATCCCGAAATGCGCCGCGCGCAGACCGTCGATGCGGTCTTTGATGTCGGCGAACGGCTTGCGCGTGGCGACCTCGAGATCGGCGAACAGGCTGAGTAGCTCGTTCTCGTCGATCTCGTCCAGTGTCAACGCGCGCTGGAAGTGGTCGCGGAACCCCTGAGAGCGGGCGGCGGCGTTGCGCACGCGCGCCAGTTGGCGGACGGAGTCGGCCACCTGCACGCCGACCTGCTTGCTGGCCTCCCAGGCCTCTTGGACTTCGGCCGAGTTCTTGCTCTTGTGCAGGATGGCTTCGAGCTCGTTGTCGTTCAGCTCCTTCCCGCCCACGCGGCCGCGGAAGTTCACGTACTTGGCTCGCACATCGGCTTCCAGGCGGGTCAACTGGTCGATCGTGGCGTTGTCCTGCTGGTTGCGAGCGGCCGAGAGGTAGAGGATCTTGAGCTGCCGGGCGAGGAGCGGGTCCTTGGCGGCGCGGGCGGCGTACAGGCGCTTGGCCTGGGCGTGTCGGTCGCGGTCGGCCCAGAAGCGCATCCAGACGGCCTGGGCCTCCTGGTGGCGCTGATTCGCCTCGGGGGTGCCGTTGACGGCCGACTCCCATTCCGCCAGCTGCCAGGCCTTCTCGAGCGGCTGGACGGCCTCGACGGCCTCCCGGACAAAGGTCTCCACGGATTGAGTCACCGGTCTTCCTCCTGATTCTAACGGCCAGCACAGGTCGGGGATCCACAGTATAGCACCCGGCAAGGACGACCTTCGGGAAGCAGCCTGCAAACGGCGGAGGGGACCTCTGCGCCGGGGCCAGGCATGCGATAATGTCCTTGCTCGCCGGACCGGGCCCCCGGCGGCGGGAAAGGACGATGACGGTCATGTCTGATAACCCAGAGGTGATCCCGATCTTCAAGGACCGCCGCTTGCTGCTCGGTGTGTGCGGGTCGATCGCTGCCTACAAGGCAGCCGACCTGGCCTCTAAGCTGACCCAGGCCGGTGCGCAGGTCGATGTCCTGCTGACCGAGGCGGCCACGCGCTTTGTCACGCCGCTGACGTTCCAATCCGTCACCGGCCGCCGGGCGTGGACCGACGCTGACCTCTGGGGAGTGGATGCCCACATCCTGCATGTCGGGCTCGGCCAGGCTGCGGATCTGCTGGTGATCGCACCGGTGACGGCGACGACGCTGGCGCGCCTGGCGCACGGCATGGCGGACAATCTGCTGGCGCTGACGGCGTTGGCCGTGCGCTGTCCGCTGCTGCTGGCGCCGGCGATGGATGTCGGAATGTTTGAACATGCGGCGACGCAGGACAACCTGCGCACGCTGGTGCAGCGCGGAGCTCTTGTCGCAGGCCCGGCCGAAGGCCGCATGGCCTCCGGATTGACCGGCCGCGGCCGAATGCTCGAGCCGGCCGAATTGATGGGACACATTCGCCTGGTCCTCGGAGCCGCTGGTCAGCTCAAGGGGCGATCGGTGGTCGTCACCGCCGGAGGCACGCAGGAGCCGCTGGATCCCGTGCGCGTGCTGGCCAACCGCTCGTCGGGCAAGCAGGGATTCGCCCTTGCTCAGGCAGCGCTCGATCGCGGCGCCGAGGTGACCTTGATCGCCGGCCCGACAGCGCTTGCTGCGCCGGTCGGCGCGCGTCGGATCGACGTGCAAACCGCGGCGGAGTTGCGCCAGGCTACGCTCGAGGCGGCGGCGAAGGCGGACGTGCTGCTCATGGCCGCTGCCGTGGCCGATTTCCGCCCGGCCTCCGCTTCGGCCGACAAGATCAAGCGCGGCGGTCCTTCCCTGCCGCTGTCACTCGAGCCGACGGAGGACATCTTGCGAGCGGTGGCGGAAAGGCGGGCGAAGAGCGGAAAGCCGGCCGTCGTCGTCGGCTTCGCCGCAGAGAGCCGCGACCTGGTCGCCAATGCCGCCGCCAAGCGGTCGGCGAAGGGCCTGTCGCTGATCGTCGCCAACGATATCACCGCCCCCGGCGCCGGGTTCGGCGTCGACACCAACCGGGTGACCCTGATCGGGGCCGACGGAGCGCCTGAACCGCTGCCGGTGATGACCAAGAAGGCGGTGGCCGAAATCGTCCTGGACCGCGTCGTGCGACTGCTGCAGAAGACGGGCTGAGGTTGATGCCAGTGGCCTCCCGGCGCGGCAGCCTGTGGCTGGGGACGCAGGGTTTCGCCTTCGACGACTGGGCCGGCCCGTTCTACCCTCCGGGCACGCCGAAGACGGCCTACCTGGAAACGTACGCCCAGGCCTTCTCCACGGTCGAGATCGACTCGACGTTCTACGCCACGCCGCGCGCTTCGGTCGTCGAGGGATGGCGGACCCGAACGCCGGACGGCTTCCGCTTCTCGGCCAAATTCCCCAAGGCGATCACGCATGACCACAAGCTGGAAGGGGTCAAGGAACAGGCCGAGGCCTTCGTCCGCACCATGCAGATGCTCGGTGACAAGCTCGCCATCCTGACGCTTCAGTTCGCCTATGACTTCACGCCGGATCTGTTCCCCAGGCTGGACGCGTTCCTTGAAGCCCTGCCGAAAGGCCCTCGCTATGCCGTCGAGGTCCGCAACCGCGGCTGGCTGAAACCCGATCTGGGCGAGATGCTCTCCGGGCATGGCGTGGCGCTGGTGCTGCAAGACCTGTACTACATGCCGAAGATGACGTGGATCACGACGGACTTCACCGTCATCCGTTGGCTTGGCCGGCGCAGCGACATCGAGCGCTTCGACCGGATCCAGATCGACCGAACGAAGGAGCTCGCGACCTGGGGGCAGCGCGTTCGACGGTTCCTGGACGACGGCGTCGACGTGTACGGCTACTTCAACAACCACTTCGCCGGCCACAGCCCGGCCAGCCTGCGTCAGTTTGGCCAGATTCTGGACCAGATCTCTGCCTGACCCCGCTCTAGGTGAACCGAAAGTAAGGATTGGCCCGGCCCCTGCGGCGGCTTAGACTGTCCCCAGGCCTGTCGCGCGGGCCGGAGGTGATGCATGGCTCGTCCTGGGATGCGGCTGGGCTGGATCACGGTTGCGCTGCTCGTCGTCCTTCAGGGCCTGCTGGCAGGCTGCAACTTGCGGGCGGTGACTGCCGTCGAGCCGCAGGTCGCAGCGCCGGTACCATTGGCGGGGCCGCTGGTCGAGGCCGGCGTGACGATGCCGACGTCAACGCCGGTGAGCCAACCCGAAGCCACCGAGCCGCCTGCGGCGGAAGCGGCGCCCACTCCTGTTCCGACCCCTGTCGCTATCGGGCCGGGTCTTGTCCCGGGGGTCAACCCGCTGACCGGTCTGCCCGTCGACGACCCGGCTGTCCTGACCTGCAAGCCGCTGATGGTCGCCATCTCGCTCTTCCCGGTCAGCGCCCGCGCCAAGCAGGCTGGATTGCCGCTAGCCGCGTTCGTGTTCGAGATCTACGACCATGACGGGATGACGCGCAACCTGGTGGGGTTCTACGGCGACTACGTGCAGGGACTGGCGGACATCCTGGACAACCCACTGGCGGAGGCTCAGCCCGGTTTCTCCATCGGGCCCATCCGCTCCGGCCGGCTGGCATTCGAGGACATCAAGACCCTCTTCCCCGGCGCGGTGCTGATCACCGCTGGGGCGTCGTCGGAAGTGGCCGAGCAGCTGACCAACCGCCAGAACGTGTTCGGTTCCGACTCAGGCGACATCAACAGCGCCGGCCTGGACCTCGCCAACCTGCAGGGGCTGGTTCCCTGCAATGCGGATCCGGCCGAGTATGCCGGGTTGATCTTTGACCCGGTGCCGCCTGCCGGCGGGCGCGAGGCACCCTCGTTCCAGGTGATCTACAACGATCTCAACCGCGTGCGCTGGGATTTCGACGCCGAGCGCGCCGCCTACCTGCAGTCGCGGGACAAGGCCGATGCCAGCGGGGAGTACTACCCGTCGATCGACCAGCTGACCGGCGAGCAGCTCGCCTTCCCCAACGTCCTGGTCCTGTTCGCCCAGCACCGCTTCGTCAACAGCGCGGCGACGATTGTTGAAGTCGAGACACTGTACGTGGAAGGCCGAAAGGGCCTGCTCTTCCGCGACGGGCGCCAGTACGACATCACCTGGTCGACACGCAAGGGCGAGATGCAGCTGTTCGGCCCGGATGGTGAACCCATCGCCCTGCGCCCCGGACCGACGTACTTCGAGGTGGTGAGCTACCAATCGTCGTGGGATCCAGAGACGATGACCGTCCGCTTCCACTCGCCTCCGCTTCCGTAGGGATGGCCTGGCAGCCCCGAAGCACCACACGGCCCTCCTCAGGACAACCCCGGCCCCCCGCAGATCTGCGGGGGGCCGGTGAGTCTGACTTCCTCTGACTCGGGGCGCCTGCCCCAGTCGTCAGGAGGCTACTGTCGGCCGCTGTGGGACCCGCGCCGGGGAGAACCTCGATACCAGAATTCGGTAGATCGTCAGGAAGAGCAGCAGGCCGGCGCTCGACCAGTAGAAGAGGCGGATAAGCGGGACCCCGCTGTCGGTGCCGCTCAAGGCGCCGTGGGCCAGGGCCGACAGGTACACGCCGAAACTCATGAAGTGGATTGCCTTCCACGCCCGGTTGGACAGCCACGGGCGAAGGTAGAAGCTCAAGGCGACGATCGCCAGCGCGTAGAAGCCGAGCTGGCCGATCCCAACCCACAACGGCCGGTAGGCTGAGGTGGCGAAGGGAACCAGGAGTTGGGTCAGACTGTAGTCCGCGTACCGGTCGCCGAGCAAGATCAGCCCGTGGAACAGACCGAATCCAAGACCGAGCAAGCTGACGTGCTGGTGGATATCACCGGCCGAGGCAACGCCGGGCCACCAGCGCGCGGCGCGGCTGGTGAGCAGCACGCCCCAGACCATCGACAGCCAGACCAGCCCGAAAGCAACCAGCCCGGAGGCCCGCGACAGGTACCAGTAGGCTTTCGGATTGGGGCCGAGCAGGGATTCAGACAATCCGGGCAGCCATGCGGGAAGGACGAAGGCGGCCGCGAGGACGCCCGCCGCGATCGCCAGCCCGGTGAGCAGGACGGTACCCGGGGCGGGAGGCGGGGCGATCCGTGCCTCGTCACCGGGGCGAGATAGTTCTCCAGACATGGCGATCTACCTCCAGATGTGTCGAGACAGCCGCCGGCTGCGCCGGATGGAGCCGTCATCGAGAACGAGTAGGCCGGCGAGCGGCGGATGGGCTTCCAACCACGCCAGGGCGGCACGGCTGCCCAGGATCAGCGCCACCTTGGCGGCCGCCTCGGCCTCCACCATGCTAGGGGCAATGACGGTGGCACTCAGGATGTCGGTGGAGGCCGGCAGGCCCGTGCGGGGGTCGATGATGTGGTGGTGCCAAGCGCCCTGGCGAACCCAGCGATGGTAGTCGCGGCCGGAGGTCGCCACGCCTCCCCGGGTGAGGCAGAGGCGTTCGACCGAGTTCTCCGTCCGAAACGGATCGGTGACCCCAATTGCCCAGCCTCCCCCGTCGAGGCGCGGTCCGTGAACGCTGATATCACCCCCGGCATTCACCAGGCAGGGTCCCAGGTGCCGCAGGCGGTGGACGGCGCGGTCGGCCGCCCACCCCTTGGCTGTCCCTCCAAGATCGAGTCGGCAACCCTCTGGCAGTGTCACGCAGCGGTGACGCGCTTCAAGCTGCAGCTCTATCCCGACGTGGGCAGGCGGCGCAAGGACAAGCGCGGGCGACCCATCATGCCTGCCGATGGCCTCGAAGCTGCGGTCGTACCCCGCGGCTTCCAGCCAGGGGGTCAGCGTGGGCGTCACCAGCCCGTCGGAAAACCGGACGGCCTGGAGCGAGGCCTGAAGGGCGTCCCACAGGACTTCACTCACCGGGAACGGCGCCCCTGGCGCCCGGTTCAGGGCTGAGAGCTCGCTGTCAGGTTGGAACCGGCTGAGTCGCGATTCCCAGACCTTGAACCATCGGGGTACGCTGTCCAGGCGCTCCGCCGCCGCGGCCGTATCGCTGTCGATCGCCGCCAGCATGCGGGAGCCCATGGCGTGGAACTCGATGCTCTTCATGGGTGTCACGGCCTCGAGGATTGGGTCATCACGACCGGCGCGGGAGGCGCGCTCACGCTTCGCAGCACTGTCTGGGACCCACCCTGTGATGGACTCGGGTTGACTCCCACTGGGAGTTGTGACGAGCCAGGGACGAGCGTCGGGAGTGGCTGGAGGTCGATTCCCGCCGCGGCGAGCTGAGCGTCCGCCGAACGCAGACTCGGCGAGGCGGCGGCCACGTTGGCGGATTCCTTCCAGGTCAGCGAGGCCCAGCCGGCCAACGTGGCAGCCAGCGCACTGGCGGTGATCAGGAGCTTCGCACCCGGCACCCGGGACGGCCGCTTGGGAGTTGACGGTTTCGTCATCATGCACCTTCTTCCTGGACAGACTGAGCAGGCAGAGGCAGAACGCTGCGCCGGCCTAGTCATCATCCGATTCGTGGTCGCCCCAACCGCCAGGCGCCGCGGCGAGGGTCATCTGTGCCGCGCCGTTGTAGAGCACCTGCCCTGTGGCGACATCAACGTACACGGACCCGAGGGTAGTCTGCACCTCGTAGGCCGTGATTCCCTGGAACAACACGATCTCGGGTTGTTGGATGATCCGGGCGCCGGGTGCAACCATCAAGGCAAGCCCCCCTGCGTCGGATGGCGAGACCGTGGCGTTCAGCACCTGGCTGGCCGCGAGCGCCGTGGCACCCGTTGTCGGCGTCTGGGAAGCTGCATCCAAACGCTGGTTGGCCTGGTTGACGAGGTCGCGATAGGCGGCCTCGCGCTGGTTCCAAAGGTCCCGCAACGCGGGGCTGAGCGCGGCGGCAGGATCGGCAGAGGCTGCGCTCGCCCCGCTGACACGGGCAAACACGCCTCCGGCCATCACCAGGACAAAGGCCGTGAGGCAAGCCGCCAGGGTCATCATGGTCTTCTGAGACATATCGGTCCTCCATGCGTTCAAGATGTCCGTCACGGCCACTCTAGGTGAGGAGCCTTAGCCGGACATGGAAGCCGAGGCCCCGTCTACCAATCCGTTTCCAATCCTGGCGGGCTATACTTCGACAGAAGCCGGTTTGCGGACCCTTCTGCGGGGAAGCGGATGAAGGTGCTGATCATCGAAGACGACGCCAAGCTGGCACGTCTGATCGAGGGCGTGCTTCGCGAGGAGCACTTCACGGTCGATGTGGCCCCAGACGGCGAGAGCGGGCTGGGGATGGCGCTGGCGGGTGCCTACGATCTGGCGATCGTGGACTGGATGCTGCCACGCCGGGATGGGCCAAGCATCTTGAGGGCGATGCGCTCTGCCGGCATCTCCACCGCCGTGCTGATGCTGACCGCCCGCGGACAGGTGGAGGATCGCGTCGTCGGGCTCGACAGCGGCGCTGATGACTACCTGGGCAAACCGTTCGCCTTCGAGGAGCTTCTCGCTCGCCTGCGGGCGTTGGGACGGCGTTCAACCACACCGGCCCCCGAGCATTGGGAGCTGCGCAGCGGCGACCTGGTCCTGGACCTCGCCACGCACACGGCGCGTCGGGGTAGCGCACCGCTTGACCTGACGAGCACGGAATGGAACCTGCTGGAGTGCTTCCTCCGTCACGCGGGCCATGTGCTGACCCGGCAGCAGATCCTCGACTATGTCTGGTCCTATGCGCGTGAGGTCCAGCCGACGATGGTCGATGTGTATGTCTCGTATCTCCGCCGCAAGCTGGACGTTCCGGGCCGCGTGGATCCCATCGACACGGTGCGCGGCGTCGGCTACCGGCTGAACCCTGACCATGTTTAGGCGGCTGAGGCTCCGGCTCACGCTGTTGTACCTTCTGGCTGCGGTGTTGCTCACGGCGCTCATCAACGGCGGCGTGTACACACTCCTGCGGTACTCCTTCCAGGCGTCGGCAGACCGGGCCCTTGAACGCAAAGTGGAACTGGGTTCTCAGGCCCTCGGCCTGGCAAGCACGGGCGCAAGCGCGGCGAGTCCTGGCGGGACGGAGGAGGGCGAAGGGGAATCCGCCGCCTCGGGTTGGACGCCATCCGAGGAAGGCGAGGGCGAGGACCGCTATGATGCCGAGCTAGCCCCAGTGTTTCTCGTCCCGCTGGATGCTCTGGGCAACCTCATGTCGGTTGCGGCCGGTGCCGCCGCGCCGGTTGCGCCGGACGAAGACGCGCTGCGGGCCGCGGCTAGCTCGGGGCGTGACCTGCGAACCCTCGTGCAGCCGGACGGCAGCCACTATCGCCTGCTGACGAGGCGCATCCTGACATCGTCCGGTGAGGTGTACCTGCAGGCCGGCCGATCACTGGCGGATCAGGAGGCTGTCCTGCAGCGATTGCTGCTCGGGATGGTCATCCTGTCCTCTATCATTGTGGTCGTGCTTGGCTGGGGAAGCTGGCTGCTGGCCGGACGCTCGCTGGTGCCGGCCCAGGAGGCGTGGGAGAGACAGCAGGCCTTCATCGCCAATGCGAGCCATGAGCTTCGCACGCCGCTGACGCTGCTGCGGGCAAGCGCCGAGGTGGCGCAGCGGAAGCTCGATCCTGCCAGCCCGGGCAGCCCGCTGCTGGAGGATGTCCTGCGCGAGGCCGATCACATGGCCGGGCTGGTGGAGGAGCTGCTGCTGCTCTCCAGGCTGGACGCCGGTTCTGTTCGGCTGGAGACCGCGCCGGTGGACGTCGGCGATCTCCTGAGGGACGTGGTGGCACCGGTCGAACGTCTGGCGCAGGATCGCAGCCTGCGATTGGAACTGAACGCGGCGCCGACCGTCGCACGGGGAGACCCGGCACGCGTGCGCCAGGTCGTACTCGTCCTGCTCGACAATGCCCTGAGACATATCCCGGCGGGAGGCTGGATCCGGGTGACATGCAGGCAAGAAGGCCGGACCGCGATCATCACCGTGGCCGACAACGGGACCGGCATTGCGCCTGAACACCTGCCGCACGTGTTCGAACGGTTCTACAGCGGCGACCCCGGGGATTCCGGGGGGAGCGGCCTGGGGCTCTCGATCGCCCGGTCCCTTGTAGAGGCGATGCGGGGGGAGATCCGCCTCGAAAGCGGGCCCGGGGAGGGCACGCGCGTGACCGTCACCCTGCCAGGCGAACCTCCCGCGCACCCTGCATGAGCCTTGTCTGACCTGGAGCTCCGGCGCGCCGGACGGCATGCCCGGGATGCAGTGAGGCCCCGGGCCGTCGATCGCAACAGCTCCAGGACTACAATGGCCGGGCGCACAGCTTCCAAACGGAGGTACGTCGATGCAGACCCTCACGGTCAAGATCGAGAAACCGGAATCGGTCAACGTCATCCTGGGGCAGGCGCACTTCATCAAGACAGTCGAGGACCTGCATGAGGCTTTGGTGGGCACGGTACCGGGGATTCAGTTCGGGCTGGCCTTCTGTGAAGCCTCCGGCCCATCGCTCGTGCGCCATTCGGGAACGGCGCCGGAGCTGATCGAGCTGGCGAAGAAGAACGCGCTGGCGCTCTCGGCCGGTCATGCCTTCATCATCTTCCTGGGCAACGCCTTCCCGATCAATGTTCTGAACGCCGTGAAGGCCGTTCCGGAGGTGTGCCACATCTACTGCGCCACAGCCAATCCGGTCGAGGTCATTCTGGCCGAGACCGATCAGGGCCGAGGCATCCTTGGCGTCGTAGACGGCGAGAGGTCGCGCGGCATCGAGACCGAGAAGGACATTGCCGAGCGCCAGGCGCTGATCCGGCGCTTCGGGTACAAGGCCGGCTGAGGTGCGGGATCCTGCGGGGGTGGGCGTGAAAACAGCGTCATCCATTGCGCGCAGGACGCTGGCGTTTCTCGGGGCCGGTGCCCTTGTGGTCAGCCTTGCGGGATGCGGCGGCGCGAAGCCGCCGGCCGACACAGGAGTCGAAGGTATCGTGACCATCGGGCCGATGTGCCCGGTGATCCAGATCGGCCAACCCTGCCCAGACAAGCCCTATGCGGCCAAGCTGACGGTGGCCAATCCCTCTGGCAAGATCATCGCTCGCGGCTCGGCGGACGCCGACGGCCGGTACCGCATCCTGCTTGCGCCAGGAGACTATCTGCTGGAGGCGAAGGCGGCGGATGGAGGCCCGTTCCCGGCAGCGGCGAGCCGTCCTTTCTCCGTGCGCCAGGGTGAGTGGACGACCCTGAACGTGATCCTTGACAGCGGGATTCGCTAGGAGGCCGAGGATGCAGTTGATGAACGCCATCACCGACGTGCCCGGGATCAAGGTTGGGCAGGCCGAGAACGCCGAAGCGCTGACCGGCTGTACGGTCGTGCTGTGCGAGGCGGGCGCGGTCGGCGGGGTCGACCAGCGCGGCGGCGCGCCGGGAACGCGCGAGACGGACCTGCTGCGGCCGATGCACCTGGTCCAGAAGGTCCATGCCGTGTTACTTGCCGGAGGCTCGGCCTTCGGCCTGGATGCCGCGGCGGGCGTCATGCGCTTCCTCGAGGAACGCGGGATCGGGTTCGACGCCCAGGTGGCCCGCGTTCCTATCGTGCCGGCGGCGATTCTGTTCGATCTGGGACTGGGTGATGCCAAGGTTCGACCCGATGCGGCCATGGGCTACCGTGCCTGCGAGCACGCCTCGGCCGAACGGCCGGCGGAAGGCAATGCCGGCGCCGGTATGGGCGCCAGCATCGGCAAGATCCTGGGAGCGGGCGGCGCGATGAAGGCCGGCCTGGGGACAGCCAGCGTCGATCTGGGTGGCGGCTGCGTGGTCGGGGCGCTTGTGGCGGTGAACGCGCTGGGCGACATCGTCGACCCGGCCAGCGGACGGATCCTGGCCGGCGCCCGGCCGGCGAAGCTCGGGCCGGTGAAGCTCGGGGGCGACGGCCCGTTTGCCGATACGTTGAACGTGATGCGCGGCTTCGTGGGCAAGACGGCCATGCGCTTCGCCTCCCACAGCAACACCGTCATCGGGGTCGTGGCCACCAACGCCGCACTGACGAAGGACGAGGCCAACAAGGTGGCCCAGATGGCGCACGACGGCCTGGCGCGCGCCGTCCGTCCGGCGCACACGCTGTTCGACGGCGACACCCTGTTTGCGCTGTCGACCGGCGACAAGAAGGTCGACGTCAACATCATAGGCGCGTACGCCGCCGAGGTGATGGCACAGGCGATCGTGCGCGCAGTGCTCGAGGCGAAGGCTGCGGGAGGGTTGCCGGCTGCCAGGGACTTCGGAAGTCCATAGGACGCCGGAAGTCGGTGTTGACACCTCTCGAGCCGCCGGGTATGCTGGCGGACGGAGGCTGAATGTTCCGTCGAGCGAACGAGAAGACCCAGCCCGTCACCGAGCCGGTGGAACGTGTCGATTCCGTCCTCGGCGCCGGCATCGCCTGGCAGGGGGCCATCAGCGGCAGCGGCGGTGTGCGCATCGATGGCGCCTTTGACGGCGACATCCACCTGCGGGGTTTGGTGGTCATCGGCGAACAGGGCCGCGTGACCTGCAAGCAGATCCGCGCCGCCACGGTCGTCGTCGCCGGGTCGGTCAAGGGCGACATCACGGCCCAGCGGGTGGAGATCACGCGCAGCGGACGGGTGTGGGGCGACGTGGTGACCACGTCCTTCTCGACCGAAGAGGGTGCCTTCCTGCGCGGTCAGATCCGCATGGAAGAACACCTCGACCTCGGCCTCAATCAGCCGGAGGAGTCTTCCGAGGCGCCGACGGTCAGGCGCTAATCGCTCAGGGCGAATCACAAGGGCCCGGTTCGCTGGTGAACCGGGCCCTTTTCGTTGGGGCCTCAAACGTCTCAGGGCTGGATCGTGTACACCTGTCCGGCGGCGTGGCCGTACACCTCGGGGAAGTAGAACGCCCAGGCGCGCGTCGGCAGGACACGGTACTCGCCGGCCAATGCGGCGTTGAGCAGATAGGTGTACTGGTAGGTGCCTGCCGGAAGATGATCGGCGAACAGTACCAGCCGGTCGTCGCGCATCTCGGCCCGGGTGAACACCCACCACCTCCAGCCGACCCGGTCCGTCTGCGCCTGAGGCAGCATCTCGGGCGGCATGCCCGTGGGGGCGGTGAGCAGCGATCCGTCGATCGGCTCCATGCCAGCCGGGAAGGGATCCTCGACGACGACGTAGTACTCGTCCGAGGGGACGGTGACCGTCAGGCGGGCCAGGAGCGCATCGCCGGTGTGGGCCGAAGGCGCCGGTTCGCATGGCTTCTCCAGACTGCCGCATGCTCCGTCGTAGTGGAAGTACTCGCGCGAGACGGTCATGCCGCGCGACGTGGCGGCGATGTCCTCCACCGGGCGGTAGACGGTCAGGTGCGCGGTGTAGAACAACGCACCCTGCCCGGGGCCGCGCGTCACGAGCAGTTGATTGGGCCGGTCAGTGAACAGCTGGTCGACCGGGGTGAACGTGCTGCTCGGATCGGCGGGCGCGGTCCCGGCGGCCAGCGGCTGAGCGTTCAGCGTGGCGCCGAAGGCGAAGTCACCCTCAAGCGACCCGCTGGCGCCGGCCCAGTCGGTGATGGCCAGGAGCGCCCAGGCGGTGTCGTGCGTCGAGCTCCAGGCACCGTCGCGCTGGCGGGCGGCCAGTAGCCAGCGCACGGCATTGGCATTGAAGGCGTTGTCCGGCTGGAGTTCGACGAACGCCTGGAGAACCTGAGCGGTCGTGCGCACCGGCGCGCCCATGTTCCACCGATCGGGCGTCTCGTCCTGCCAGTGGACGCCGGTCGCCGAGCGGACGGCGGCGCCCTGCAGGTCGGCGAGCAGCGTGGCCACGTCCGGGGAGCCCGGCTGCGTGCTGGCGCTGGCCAGCGCCAGCGAGGCGATTGCCCAAAGCGACAGGTCGGCGCGCGCTTCCACCAGCGCCTGCAGCCTCTCAACATCTGGGGACCCAGCCCTGGCCAGAACGAACAGGATGAACGCCTGCCGGTTGCGCGTCGACGGATCAGAGAGCGGGTCGATGGCGCCGATCTGGCCCTGCAGGTACCCGACAGCCGAGTCGATCATGTAGTCGTTGACCGACCAGCCGCTGCGGCGGGCCTCGATCAGCGAGTAGAGCACATAGGCCGAGAGGTAGGGATTGGTCGGCCCCGTGGCCCACCACGCCCACCCGCCATCGTATTGCTGGCGGGCACGCAGCGTCTGCACCCCGAGCGTAACCGTACGCTGCAGCCGGTCCTTCAATCCGGGCGTGTCGACGCCCAGGGCCTGAGCCGCACGATAGGCAGCCAGGTTGGGCAGGAAGCGGGAGACGACCTGCTCGGTGCACTCGTACGGGAAGGCTTCGAGCACATCCAGCGCCGTCTCCATCGCTGCGCCGAGCGACGGCTCGAGCGAGACGGTCAATCCTCCCTGCGTGGCATCGAAGCGGCGCGGCAGGCTGACGGCTTCCAGCCGGTCGCCCGGGTTGTCGAGCCCGCCGGAGGTGGCATACGTGTCCGGCGCGCTGTAGCGCACGACCGGGATGCGCCCGTCGACCGTCGATCCAATCGTCGGTGCGGAGGCATCCTCCAGACCGCTGCCCTTGGCGAAGAAGGTCAGACCGACGCCCTCGGCGTCCAGCACCTGGATCGACCACTCGACGCGCGTCTGGCCGAGCTTCGGAACCTCGACCGTCTGCCGGGCCTCCGAGGCCAGCTGCGCACCCTTGGCTTCCAGGCGCACGTCCACCTGGATCGGCTGGGCCGTATTGTTGTTGACGACGGCCGCCACCGTTGCGGCGTCGCCGGCGGTGAAGAAGCGCGGCGTAACCGGACGGATGAGCAGCATCTTGGTCGTGGTGAGATCGGAGGTGGCACTGCCCACCTTGGTGTCCTGCGTCACGCCGCGGGCGTCCATGCGCCACGTGGTCAGCGAATCAGGCAGGTGGAACATGACCTCGGCCTTGCCCTGGGCGTCGGTCACGACCGTTGCGTTCCAGTAGGCCGTGTCAGGGAATTCGGTGCGTACGGTGGGCTCGAGCGCACCGTCGCCGCCGCCCCCGCCGCGCCCGAAATCGGTGCCGGCAGTACCCACACCTCCCTCGCCACTCACGGTCAGGGCGGCGCCGGTCCGCACGCCGAGCGGGACAGGTGAGTAGAAGGCCGTGAACGGATCGGTGCTGTTGGGCTCGGCCAGGGCCAGCGCGGCGACATCGGCCAGCGCCAGCGAGAACTCGGCCTGCACCGGCTTGCCCTGCGCGTTCGTGGCTTGCAGCCGGTACGTCACCTCATCACCCGGTCCAGCCTGCGCGCGGTCGGGTGTGACCGAGACCCTCAAGGCGCTGCCTTCGGCGCTGACACGCAACTCGATCAACCCGGCCGCCAGAGCCGCCGGCCCGGAGTTGTCCGAAGGCCGGATCAGCACCGCCGAGACGAACACATTCGGCGCATGCGTCTCGTCCAGAGGTAGTTCGATGGTCGTTTGTCCGGCCGGAACCTCGATCACACGGTGGGAGAGCACATGCCCGCGCTCCAGCGTGACCAGCGCCTGCACCGGCTGATCGAAAGGCGATGGGATCAAGATGCGCGCTGTGTCGCCCGGCTTGTACTCGCCGCGATCGGCGACCAGGGCGATGCGATTGGTGCCGGGGGACTGCCAGGTGAAGGCCTCGGATCCGTAGACCCACAGCGTCAGGCTGCCGACCGCGGTTCTCCCCGCAGTGTCCTTACCCGCGACGCGCAGGCGATAGGTGCCCGAGCGCTCAGGCCGGAATCCGTAAACGGCCCGACCATCGAAGTCCATCGTCAGGCTGGTCTCATCCAGGCGCTCTGCCTGCTCCTCCCAGCCGCTCGTGCCGTCGGCGTTGACGGTCTGCGTCCAGGTGATCCGGTCGACGATCAGGCTGGCTTTCTGACCGGCAACGGGTGCGCCGTTCCAGTCAATGGACGAGACGGTGACATCCGTGGCGCCGCCGCCCGGAACGGCGTACGACTCTGGATCCAGTCCGAGGTACACGCTGGCAGGATGGAGGTGGACCTTGGCGTCGCCCTGCACTGGCATACCGGCGCTGTCGGTCAGAACAGCCGCGATCGAGATCTGAAGCGGGCCGGTGGACTCGGGTGTTGTCGGAAGGCTGACGCGAAGCCGGCCCTGCGCATCGGTCTGTCCCTGTCCTTCGGCCAGCATCTGGCTGTATCCGCCCCGCGGGCCTTCGGCGTAGGCGAACCAGTCGATGGGCTGCGGCAGATCCGGAGGGAAGTACGGATCTCCCCAGGCGGTCCACTGCACGAGCGCGTTGGCCACCGGTCCACCGAAGTAGTACTCTCCCTGGATGACGGCTTCGAGCGGATCGCCGAAGCCGACATCGGTGAGCGACGGTTCGACGGTCACCTCGAACTCGGGCTTGCGGTAGGCGGCGACCGTGATTGGGAGGCCGCTGTCGCCGGCGTTGATGGCGTACACCCCCAGCGCCGCGCCGCGCGGGAGTTCGAAGGCGCCGCTGAACGCCCCATACTCGCCCACCGACGCCTCGACCTTGCCTGTCTCCTCACCGAACCCGTCGAGCAGCGTCACCTCGAGCGTGCGTGTGGGAGGCAGTGAATAGCGCGCATCGTCGACGTCACGCAGGATGCCGCGGAAGTAGACGGTCTGCCCCGGCCGGTAGATTGGGCGATCGGTGTACAGGTACAGCCGCGTCTCGGGCGGCGCCGGGTCGTAGTTCACCCCGAACGTGTACGGGTAGATCTCGTCCGACCATGCCGTGGAGGTGATGCCGAAAGGTCTCTCGCCCGGCTCACCGGTAACGGCCATCGTTTGGGCGTAGGCGTCCTGAGCGGGTGTGAAATCGATGCTCGCAGCGCCGTCGACGCCGGTTGTACCGGTGGCGATCGTATTGCCCGAGGCGTTGACGATCTGGATCGGGAGCCCGGAGGCGGGCTGGCCGGTGTGAAGGTTCACGGCCCAGGTCAGCGCGGAATCCTGAGCCGCCTTGATGACCAGCTCCGTGTCGCGGACCAGGATGATCCTGGCTTCGGTATTGGAGCCTCCGTAGTTGGGGCCGGTCATCAGCAGCAGGTAGACACCGGTCGGCAGGGGCTCGTCCAGCAGGCTGACGTCGAGCGTCTGCATGACATTGCGCATGGCGGGTACCCCGAAGGGCCACTGGCGCAGCAGGTCGCCGGGGGGCGCGCTCGTCGCTGTGTAGACGCCGTCGCGCGTCAGCCGGAAGAACTGAGGCAGCGAGAGGCGGAACAGGCTGAAGGCCAGCACGTCCGCATTGCGCGCCTGGACCTGGATCACTGGCGTGCGGGCGGCGTCCAGGCTGAGGGCGTCGGCATAGCGCATGAACCCAGACACGGCCGGCAGGTCGCGGGTGGAGAAGCGCAGGCGGAACGGCGAGCCCAGCGCCGAGCCGTACGGATCGGCGGCAGAGGCAGCGACCGTCAGCGTGTAGGTGCGCGATGGATCGAAACCGCCGCTGACGTACAGGCTGTACGACTCGGAGTCCCAGTAGGTGCTGAGATTCTCAACGGCCGGAGAGATGGAGACCGCCTGGTGCAGGCTGGCAGGCAGCATCGGGCCGGCGAAGGTCAACTGAACGCCTTCCCACTCATCCTTCTGGCCGCCGTCGGAGGGCGTGGATGCCAGGATGGCCGGCCGGCCGGCAGTTCGGAAGGGCAGGCTGAGGCCGGACCCGAGGCTCGATCCGCTGGGGGCCGAGGCGCTGGCCGCCAAGCGGACCTCGTAGTCCGCGTCGTACTCCAAGAGGGCGGCTGGCTTGAAGCTGAACTCGGTCGATGCATCGTTCCACGTGAACGTGCCGAGCTGTACAGCGCCGGCAGCGCTGGTCAGGGCGAAGGCGCGCTCGACGCTGGTGCGGTCCATCGCCTGGTTGAAGGCGATTCGGGCTGTGACATCGAGCGGCATCGGGCGGGCCTCGTAGGCCGGCTCGGCCGAGGTGACCCGTGGCAAGGCGGTCTCGAATGACCACGTATAGGTATCGTCAAGTGCGGCGCCGGTGAGATCGTGCAGGCCTGCCTCGACCCGTGCCGTGAAGCGCGTTCCGCCTGGCAGAGGGCTGGCGGGTCGGAAGACATAGATGCCGGTGTCGAGCCACTCGCCGGCGCCATCCACCGCCGGGTCGAGCGTAACCGGTGCGGGCTGCGCGCCCTCGGCCTGCAGGGCGACGACCGGTCGGTTGAAGACGATGGTCAGCGGGATGCCAGGGTCCACCTCGACGGTGCCGGGATCCGGAACGACCTGGACGACGCGCAACGGGGCGGCCGTTCGCAGGTTGAGGACGACGGCTTCGGCCAGCGGCAGCCCGGCCGCGGAGCGCGCCGAAGCGGCGAGCGTCACGCGGTAGCCGGCGTCGCGCGGCAGCGGCGAGCTGGGGCGAAGCTCGACCGTCTCGTCGTCGACCCAGGTCAGGCTCGAGTCGAAGAACGGGTCCACGCTCAGCGCCGCCTCGATCGAGGCGCGATCCATCGCCTGGTCGAAGTACAGCGTCAGCGGCCCGGCAGGGTCGAACTCCTCGCCCGCCACCGGATCCGTCTCGACCAGCGTTGGCGGAAGGGGTGGCAGCGGCGTCGGCGTGGGCGTCGAGCGGCCGAAGGGGAGCGTGAGGCCCGGGAGCGAGCATGCCAGCGAGAGCAGCAGCAGGAACGCGAGTGCGGTGGACAGGACACGCCGTGGGGACATAACGCCTCCAGGCCGGCGCCCGAAGCGCCCGGCACCATCACTCTAAAGCAGGATGCTGGACGGGACAAGGGAGGGTCGCAGCCTGCCCCCGGCTGTGCCCAGGATCCGCAGGCAGATGAACAGGCCGACGAGAACGTTGGCGTGGAACCCGTGCCCTACTCGGCGTCGATCGATCGGACGGCAGCCGGCAGGCCGCCGATGGAGGCGACCTCGACCCATCCGGCCGCCGGCATGTGCTCGGCCTCGACGTGCTCATGCGACCAGGTGAGCGGGTGCGGGACGAAGACGGCCCGGGCGCCGATGGCCAGCGCCGGCAGGATGTCGGAGCGCAGTGAGTTGCCCACCATCAGGAATGCCTCCGGTGGCACACCGATGTCGCGCAGCACCTGTCGGTAGACCTCTGGCGTCTTCTCGTGCAGCACGCGCACGACCTGGAAGCGGTCGCCGATGCCCGAGCGCTGGATCTTGGCCTGCTGCTCGAACAGGTCTCCCTTGGTCAGCAGCACGAAGGTGCGGTCTTGCGCCAGCTGGTTGAGCACCTCCATGACGCCGTCGATCAGCTCAACCGGCGCGCGGAGCATATCCTTCGAGATCGCCAGCAGCGAGTTGATCAGCGCCGGATCGAGTGCCTCGCCGGCGAGGCGCGCCGCCGCCTCGATCATCGACAGGCTGTAGCTCTTGATGCCGTAGCCGTAGACCGAGACGTTGCGCACCTCGATCTCGTCCAGGGCGGCCAGGGCCGTGTCCTCCGCGCAGCTCCGGGCGAGCAGGGCCGCGAAACGGCGCTTGGCGGCGTGGTAGTGCCGCTCGTTCTCCCACAGCGTGTCGTCGGCGTCGAAACCGATGGTCGTCAGGCGCGGCATGGCGGCAATGGCCGGCAGAGGCTGGAGGCGATGCACATCAACGTCAGCGGGACGGCTGCTGGAAGCGCAGGAGCCAGGAGCCGGCGTAGCGCGTCCCGTCGTCCGCTACGCACTCACCGGCCGTCAGCCCGGTGACGGGCTGATCGGAGTCGACGAGCTGCACGGTGTAGGTGATCCCCGGCGCGAGGGTGAAGTCGCCGTACCCGACGCCCAGGTCGGGCTTGAGGCCGGTGAAGAAGTGGTCCTGGCCCGTGTCCCACACGACGCGCACTTCGGCGCCAGGCACCGGTAGGCCGGCGGCGTCGACCACCTCGACCTGAAGCAAGGGCTGTCCGAGGTCGGGATCGCACACCGGATCTTGGGCCAGCAGGCGGAACGGTGCCCCGGGCGTGGAAGTGGGCGTACGCGTCGGCGCCGGGGACGGGACGGGCGTGGCGGTGCGCGTGGGCGTCGGCGTTCTGACTGCGGCAGGCGGCGAGGCGGGAGATCCGGAGGAAGGCGCAGGCGGGCCCTGCAGATCGGCCGCCAGGCGGGCGAGGGCGCGTGCCTCGGCTTCGGGCCAGCCCTGGGCCAGCCGCTGCTGGGCGAGGGCGGCCAGTGCGGGCGACGGATCGGCGTACGCGAAGAGCGCCAGGCGCGCACGGGCGCGAGGCAGGTCCCCGGTGGCATCGTAGGCGGAGGCGACCAGCGTCAGGTAGTCGGAGCGGAAGTCGTCGCGCAAGGAAGCCGGTGACGTGTCGGTATAGCTGACCGGATTGACGCCCCAGGCGTAGCCCAGGCCGGCGGCCAGTCCCAGGGCGAGGGCGACGAGCAGCACGAAGGCGCCCTTCATGGCGACTGGATCTCCGCCGTTGGTGCCGCGGCGCGCAAGGCGATGGCTAACTGGTTCAACGTGTCGAGATCGAAGCGGCTGAGCCCGTGGTCGACGGCGTAGGTCAGCGCCTCGGTCACCTGATCAGCCGCCGGCTGCGGGCCGAGGCTGGCCAGGCGCACCTGAGCGGTCTGCAAGTTCTGATCGCCGGCGTAGGCCTGCGCCACCATCAGCACGTAATCGGTGCGGTAGTCCGAACGCAGGCTGCCGGGTGCGGTATCGACGTAGCGCACGGGCTGGACCAGCCAGCCGTAGAGCAGACCCAGGGTGATCCCCACGAGCAGGACGGCGAAGAGCCGCACCAACGTCTTCATCGCTTCAACCTCGGACGGTGCATTGTGGCACAGGCACGCGCCATGGGCAACCGGTGTCGCTCGCGCAGCCCCGGCCGGAGCGGCCGGGGCAGAAGCTGTCGCTTAAGGCATAACTTGGCCGCCCCGTAAAGCATAATGTGGCCGTTTGATCGCGATCGCCCGCACATGATCACGCCCCGAACAGCCCCTTGGTCGCTGCGCGTAAAGGATAACTTGGCCGATAGTGCGGGAATAAAGGATAACCTGGCCGAAAGTGCAGGCGAGTGGTTCGGCGGTTCCAGTGGCGTGGGATCCTCGAGCCGCGTGTCGGGACCTTGTCTGAGTTGTGCGGCGCCGCCCAACGGCCTCGAGCTAAGCCGCTCGGCGGAAGCGGGCTGCGCTTCCCACACTCTAGCCCCCGCCGGCGACCACGGCAAGCCCCACGCCGACTCGGCGGAGCAGCCAAGTCGATCTCTCGATAGCCCACACCGGCGGGCAGCAGGCGTTAGCCTTTCCGCACGCCTGCCGAGTCGGCTTCAGCGAGAGTCTGTGTGAAAAGTATGGTGTTGTATATGGTAGATCGTGTTCTTCAGCCTGTCCACCAGGAGCCACCGGATGAGCCACGTCGAAGGGATGGACCGGGATCAGATGACCCTCTTCCCTGAAGCTCTCGATGACTACGTCAGCGAAGAGAACCCGGTCCGCTTTATCGATGCCTTCGTGGGAAGCCTCGATCTGGAAGGTCTGGACTTTGCCCATGCTGTTCCCAACGAGTTGGGGCGCCCTCCCTACAACCCTGCGGATCTCCTCCGTCTGTTCATCTACGGCTACCTCAACCGCGTCCGCTCCAGCCGCCAACTGGAAAGAGAAGCCAACCGCAACGTGGAGCTCATGTGGCTCCTGCGCCGCCTAGCCCCTGATTTCAAGACCATCGACGACTTTCGCAAGGACAATGCCCAGGCCATCCGCGGCGTCTGCCGGGAGTTCATCTACTACTGTCGCGAGCTTCGGCTCTTCGGAGGTGAGCTCGTCGCCATCGACGGCTCGAAGTTCAAGGCGGTCAATGCCCGCAACCGCAACTTCTCTGCCCGCGAGCTCAAGAACCAGACCGACGAGATCGAAACCAAGATCCAGGAGTACCTGGATGAGCTGGAGAAGAACGACCAGGAAGAAGCCGACCTTCCAAGCCTCACCGCCGAAGAGCTCAAGAAGAAGATCGAGATCCTCCGGGAGCGAAAGCGGAAGCTACGTGCCCTGGGCAAACAGATGGACCAGTCCGGCCAATCCCAGGTCTCCCTGACCGATCCCGACAGCCGTTCCATGCCGGCCGGAAAGGGGCATGGTACCGATGTCGCCTATAATGTCCAAGTCACCGTTGATGCCAAGCACAAGCTGATCCTCGACCATGAGGTCACCAATGATCCGACCGATCGGGGCCACCTCAGCGCCATGGCCATCCGAGCCAAGGACCTGCTGGGAGTGAGGCGGCTGCAGGCTGTGGCTGACATGGGCTACTACGATGGCGAGGAGGTGAAGGCATGTGACGAAGCGGGGATCAAGACCTACTTGCCCAAGCCAATCACCTCGGCGAACCGCCCTTTGGGCCTCTTCACCAAGGAAGACTTCCGCTACGACGCCAGGAGGGACTGCTACGGCTGTCCGGCCGGGCAGCGCCTGGCCTTCCGCTTTCAGACCCGGGAGTTGGGTCGAGACGTCCGCTACTATGCCACCCCAGCCTGTGTTGGGTGCCGTCTCAGGCCTAAGTGCACTCGCAATGCCGGTGGACGCCGCATCACTCGTTCAGCGGATGAGGTATTCCTGGACACGATGGAACGCAGGGTCCGCAGCCGTCCCGAGAAGCTCAAACGCAGGAAAGGCATCGTGGAGCACCCCTTCGGAACGCTCAAGAGGAGCATGAACCAGGCGTACTTCCTGACCCGAGGTCTCAAGAACGTGGGAACCGAGATGAGCCTCTCTGTCCTCGCCTACGATCTCCTGAGGGTGGTCAACATCCTCGGTGTACCCAGAATGATCAGGGCCCTCGCTTGAGGGCCCTTCCTCTTCTTCTATTCCCCTCAACCGCATCCCCAAACCGATTTCTCACACACCCACGCGAGTTGTTAGGCGGCAGATTGGGTCATGTCCAGGGTGGCAGGGCCGTTATCGGGATGAGTCGGCTCAGCCCACGCCATTGAGCATCGCGACGGCCATCGAGCCGATCATTAGTGCGGAAGTCGCCACAGTGACGAGCCATAGCTTCCGGTTGAGGCGGAACATGGGCAGCCCCATCAGCAAGATCGAACCAAAGAAGAGGACAAGGAACGGCAGGAGAATGTCCGTGCGCGCTGGGGACCGGAACTCGACCGGCCACACATAGTCCACGACGCCCATGAACGCGATGAACGCGAGGAACACCGCCGAGCCGATCCAATGCAGCCAGGCCGCTTTCGCGCGCAAGAAGGCGACGAGGGCCACCGCGGACGGGATTGCGAGGGCGATGATCGCGTAGCCCAGGAAGTGGTTGACGGCCATGCTACCAGAAGGTACTCGCGAGAGAAAGCCAACTGTCTGCAACACGTTGACAACATTGACCACACCCCATACCGTCAGAGCCGCCCACCTGGGGCCACCGTTTGTCTGAGTCAGCACGTCCTGCCTCCCCTGCTATTGGCCGCATGACTACTGTGCTGCAACAACTCCACCTGCCGCCTAACGGTGCGCTTCAGCGGCGCCGAGCGCCAGCGAGGGCACGCGAGCGCGGCGTTGTTGGCCGCGCGAAGCGCGTCCGCTGCAAGCGCGGGTCGGGCGGGTGTCATTGGAGCTGCCTCCGCTGACTGGCCTGATTAGGGAGCACCCTTCCTAAGCTCATATACACTCACGTATGCCTGCCACTGCAGATACTCCGTGTGAGTGGCAGGATCAACAATGTCTACGTCATAGGAAACGTACAACCGGTTTCCGTGCAGGATCACCCACGGTCTTCCCGGTTGTTTGCCGTCCTGGGGCGTGTAACTTGTGACAGCCACATCGTCCAGAAGATTCCAATCTCGGTCAAACGCGGCTAGGCGAATGTTCAGGTAGACCGGGAAAAAGCCAGGGTCGGTTCTCTGGCGGGTGTCAGTGTACGCGAGATAGAATCGTTGGCCGTCATACACCAATCCGGTGGAGAAATGGGCTTGCTCTATCAGCGTCTTTCCCCCGAGGTACTTCCAATCCTTATCGTACTTTGCGACCAAAACATCGCCGTCAAAGAGGTTCGACGTGACTAGATAATAGACGCCTTCCACGTAGACCATATAGGAGCCGTTGACGTGGGGTGGTTCAGTGAGGATCATCTTCCCCTGGGACTCGAGATCGGGGGAGAAGAAATTATGATGGGTGCCGTAGTCCCCGGCCGGCGTCTCCGAGTTTGGCGGTTCTCCCTTCACAGTATATTGGGAGCTAATATCCAACTGCCCGTTCACAAATGTGACCATTGGATCCATTGGATTGTCCACGGGGGAGTCCAAGGCGTGGAATTTGTCGATGAGCGTCGTCCAATCCGTCGCGTCAATCTTGAGCAAATGCCAACCATCTTGTTCCGATTCTCTGTGGATGACAGCAAAATACAGGGCATTGTCTACCATGAGCGAGCCTTCATCGAGTGGTTCACACGCGAATGTCCCAACTTTGCCGGTCTCCTGCATGTCTGTTGTGTATTCTTTGTAGGAATTCCCCGCATCCGTGCAGTTCCCCGCTGGCTTGGCAAGTATCCCGTCGAAAAGGACCACAAAACGGTCGGTGGCGGGAACATAGTGGATGCGGGCAAAACAGCCGGTTAGGAACTGATCATCCGGGGTCACCTGGATGGTTTGGATGAACTTGAAGAGCTCTGACTGGGCAGTTGGCTGCACTACCTCTCCAAGGGGAGTGAGCGGTGGAAAGGTGGGGGGTGGAGGCGGAAACGTAGGGGGCGGCGGTATGATAGGGGACAAGGTGGGAGGAGCCGGCGGAGCGGCGCAGCCCACCAAAAACACGATAGCCAGGAATAATCCTGACAACTTGTGCAGGGGTTTATGGCTGTTCATCTTGTGCTCCTTTCATAGTGACGGGATTCAACGCGCCCAACGGCCTCGAGCTAAGCTGCCCGGCGGAAGCGGGCGGGCTTCCACTGATTGTCGCGCACGCCGGCGGGCCAGGCGCCGCACCCTATCCGCCAGCCCGCCGGGTCAGCTTCAGCGAGTTGTTGGGCGCAGCCGAGCGGCTGCAGAAGTGAACTTCGGTCACGGCGCTTGCCGCTCATGGCTACCGCCAGCAAACGACTGGCGAAGGACATCAACAGTACGCTTGCTGTCGTACCCTCTAGCGCCCCTGCGTCGGTAGCGGAGGTCGCTTGAGAAGATCCCTGAGTAGCAGCAGGCCCCCGACTCCCATGGCGACGATTGAAAGGGAATAGCCCGCGAGCGAAGCAACAACCAGGGCCCGTTGCCACCCAGAAGGCTCGACCTCGCCCGATGCAAGTCCGGTAAGGACGGCTACTAGTTGACCACCGAGGAGCATGACCACGGCGATGCCGAAAGCCCAGCCGATGATCTTTCGCCGTGACCGCGCCCGGATTGCGGCCCAGAGCAGCGCAAGCCCACCTGCCAAGACCATTGGGAAGAGCTCGGCGGGCATCAGGTAGTCGAGGCGGAACTCGTGCGCTCTAGAAAGAAACGCAATGGAGAAGAAGAGCGGTGCCAGGATGGGAAGCCACATGAGGACGGTTCCCACGATCGCCAGGCTCGGCGTGAGGATGTCCCTCTTAGCCATGTTCGACTCCCCTCTCGCGATACCTAGCTGCGCCTAACGGCCTCGAGCTAAGCTGCCCGGCGGAAGCGGGCAGGATTGGCCGCATTCTCCCGCAAGCCGGCTGGCGGGACAAGCTCCCACCAAGGCCCAGCCCGCCGGGTCAGCTTCAGCGAGTTGATCATATGAAAGGGCTGCACCGCCCGCTACACTTGTGGCGGGTCACCACACAAGCAAAGGAGGAGGTGCAGCCATGTCTCATTATAGGGTGGGTTGCGACGCCCATCGTCGCTATTCTCAGTTCGC
>Ga0209253_10000875_pt1 | contig 26156 bp, 25 predicted proteins | sample FrelakmetBRP12BR_FD_187145 | JGI IMG/M metagenome (GOLD analysis project Ga0209253, IMG submission 187145) | Freshwater lake sediment microbial communities from the University of Notre Dame, USA, for methane emissions studies - BRP12 BR (SPAdes)... | ecosystem: Environmental > Aquatic >...
TATCGTCGGCCTGATGGCCGATATCTCGCAGGGGGCAGTGAGAATGGAGAGGCCTAAGTCGGTGGGCCGCGCCGCTCGGCTCGGCCCGGCCCGCGTGCTCGTCCTCGAGGTCCTGTGCGGCGCGCCCGGCAGGGGTTGGTACGATCGGGCCGTCAAGCTGCCGAGCTTTTACGGCGTCATGGCGCAAGCGGTCTCGACATGGGCCTTGGAGCTCGGTTGCCATGTCGCCTACCGGACCTATACCGGAAACGAACGCGTCAGAGATCTGCTCTCGGGCGATTGGGACGTCGCCTTCGTCTCGGCCTACACCCGGGCCTCCTATGCGGCCTACGCGTTGTCCCGGCATCTTCGGGCGGCAGGCGTGATCACCGCTCTCGGGGGCCCCCATGCCGCGGCCTACCCGGAGGAGTCCCTCCGGTATTTCGATTACGTCCTCGGGATGACCGACCGCGACACCGTGGCCGAGGTCGTCGGCGGGCGCCGCTCTGCGGGGGCCGCCCTGGGAGTGCGCCTGACGGCGCCGGGGCACCCCCGCCGCTTCCCGAGCCTTCGCCGTCGCCGGGAATTTCTGGAGGCCGCGATGGCGAAAGCGCGGTTCTTCCGCGTCATCCCCGTGCTGTCAGGCTATGGATGCCCATTCGAGTGCGAGTTCTGCAGCGATGCGAAAGTCGATTACCAGCCGTTGCCCCTCGAGGACGTCGAGGACGATGTCCGATTCGCGGCCGTGCGGTATCGTGACCCCCTGCTCATCTGGGTGGACCCCAATTTCGGCGTCCGGTTCGGCCCCCTGATGGATGCCATCGAGCGCGCCTCGGCGGGCCGTCGCATCCGGTTCGGCGCACAGAGCAGCCTGACTCTCCTCGGGCGGGAGCGATTGTCGAGGCTATCGCGGGCCCGGTTCGAGGTCGTCGTACCGGGGCTCGAAAGCTGGTTCTCCTGCGGGAGGAAGCTCGGCGGCATCGGGCAGAGCCAGGGGGCGGAGCGCGTCCGGGAGGCCGCCGCCTTCGTGAACGAGGCCTTGGACGCCATCCCTTACGTTCAGGTAAATTTTGTCTTCGGTATCGAAGGTGAACCGGTCGCGGAGAGCCTCGACCTGACCGCCCGGTTCGTCCGGGCCGCTCCAAGGGCGTGGCCCACGTTCAATCTCATCACGGCGTGGGGAACGTCTTCGCCGCTCAGCCAACGCCTTCATGCCGAGGGACGGGTCTTACCCGTGCCGCTTCCCCTTTTGGACCAGAAATCCTGCTCGAATGTGATCGGACCGCCCGGAGCGACCCTCGAACTCTACCGCGGTTTGATCAGGCTCGAAGAGGAGGCCTTCGGGGCCGGCCTATCGTGGCAGCGCGCCCGCCATGCACGCCGTTGGGGGACCCGGATCATCAACTTCGTCCGTGGGCGCGGCGCCGAGATGCGCGAGCGCATCGAGTGGCATCGCCAGATGCTGTATCGCCTCGAGCATGACCGGGGATTCGAGGCGTTCTTCGAGGGAGAAGCCGTCCCGGTCCCTCCCGCCCTCCGTGAGAGGGCCCTCTCCGCCACGCGGCCGTTCGTCGAGATGCTCCCACGCGAGATTGCGGACGAATTGACGGTCGGGAAGCCCCGAACGGCGGGATGAGAAACAAAGGTTCCTTGACGCCGCCGCTCGGCCGGTAGTATAGTCCAAGCATATACGAGGGGAATAAACCTATGCCAACGATCATCCGCCGGGCCGCGACGCAAGGCTTTATCCTTCTGATCCTCATCGCGATCGTGGGACCGCCGTCCCTGCCGGCTCCGAAGCTGAGGATCGTCGACCTCGAGGGGGGAACACCGTACCACATGGGTCTCGTCCACGGCCGGACGCTCAAGGGCGAGATCCGCGAGCTGGTCAAGCGCTGGAAGGCCGATATCGAAAAGATCTATGGGGTCCCGGCGGATGACTTCATCGCGGAGTTCTTGAAGAAGACGGACTTCAAGCCGGCCATCTCCCGTTGGACGCCCGGCCTGCTCGACGAGGTCCGCGGCATCGCCGACGCGGCGGGCCTGGACTTCGACACGATGTACGCGTATCAGCTCATCGACGAGTTCTGGGCCATAGGCCCGGACGTGATGCCCGCCAAGTGCACGACCGTGGCCGCCGGGAAAAGGGGCGGCAAACCCGCCTATGTCGCCCAGACCCTGGACATCCCGGACTTCTATCACGGCTATCAGACGGTCCTCCGCGTTCGGGACGACAGGGACGGGCTGGAATCGCTCGTCTTCACCATCCCGGGCGTCATCGCCGCCAACGGCTTGAACAACCGTTCGGTCGGGGTCTGCGTCAACGCCGTGACCCAGCTGGCCTATTCGGCCAAAGGGCTGCCCGTCGATTTCGTCATCCGGGGCATTCTGCGTCAGAAGACCTACGAGCAGGCGGTGGATTTCCTGCAGAGAGTCCAGCCCGCGGCGCCTCAAACCTATGTCATCGGCGGCCCGAACGAAACGGCCGTTTTCGAGCGCTCAGCCGGAAAGATGTCCAAGTTCGTCCCGTTCGATGGCGCCGAGTTCAGCTATCACACCAACCATCCGATGGTCAACGATGACTACAATCCGCGGTTCCCGGAGATGCTGAAAAGCAAGGACTTGACCTTGGAGAGCTACCGGGCCCAGTGTCAGCGGTTCAATTTCCTCGCGGGGCTGCTCAAAGACAACTCGGCCGCCATCGACCTCGACTCTCTACAGGCGCTCTTCAGGGACCGCGCCTCTGGGATCAACAACGCGACGACCTACGGCTGCACGATTATGGTCCTGGGCGAGGACCCCGAGCTTCACGTCTCGCCGGGCCGGCCCGACCTGGCGATATTCCAGGTCGTGAAGTTCTCGCGCCGCGCCGGGCGCTGAGCCTTTCCCCTAGGCTTTGGCCGGCGCGGCCAAGGGCTTGTAGATGACCGCGACCAGGATCCCCGCGATGAGCGTCTCCAGCAGGCCGAAGAGCAAGCCCCGAGCGATGGTCATGTAAGGGATCGGCAACATCACCCACATGGACGCGCCCATCGGCACATTGACGAACAGCCAAATGATGATCCCGAAGCGCACGCCTTCGGAGATCCCCTTGCCTTCCCGGCCTTTGATGAAGATGTAGGTGAACAGTAGCGCGGCGACCGCGCCGACGAGGTACATCACCCACATCCGGGACATCATGTCCGGCCGCCATAGGTCCTTCAAGGATTCCATGGCGCTTTTCATGAAGACTTCGTTGACGACGAAGTCCATGGCCTGGACGATCACATAGATCACCAGGCTGGCCGCAAAAAAGCGTTTCAGGTTCATACACCCCTCCTTTCGATCATTGGGATCCTCGGTTTCTTCCCCTTCCCGGCAGCCCCTCCAGACATTAGCACCAATCCTCGTGAGTTTCAATCGGTGGCACGGACGGTTCTTGACTCATCGTCCCGGAGGGACTACCATCACTCTGCCCATGGGAGGGTGAGGCATCCGGTGATGCCTCCGGACTTCAAAACCGCCCTCGCCAGATTTCGCAATTCACCGCTCTTCGCCTGTTGGCACGCATCCTGTTTGTTTTTCTGCCACTTACCGATCTTGATGGTTTTGTCAGACTTAGGCTAGACTGAGCCGTTTTGGGCAAGGGTTTGCACAATCCTTGCACAATTTTTTGGGGAGCTTATGTAACCCGGTGGTGAGGTTTGTCCATCCAAGTCGGTGGAAGCTCAAGCTCTGTCCTGTACGATCGGTGACTCGGCTATTGACTCTGTCTCTCAGGCTCTGTTATACACTAAAGAACCTGTGGGGAGGTTTCATCTCTATCCTAGTTTCAATAGGAGGTAACGGATGCCTGAGCCAACAAAAAGATGTCCTTTCTGCGGTGAAGAAATTCTTGAAGTGGCGGTAAAGTGCAAACATTGCGGGAGTATGCTCGATGGCTCGGAACAAGAAAGGAAAGTCACGGTCACGGGCGTCGACCCTTTCGCTGAATTGCATACGCCTATCAAGGGCAAAGCCAAAGGAAAGCTATCTTTCGTCGGCAAGCTTGGCATTGGTGTAGGGATTCTTGCAGTGATCGCTGGCTTTGCTTCAATGGGAGCTTCCGGATCTGATTTCGAAATGCAGGATTCTTTCATATTCATTTTGGCAGGCATCGGGTTTATCGTTGCCAGTTATCTTTGGGCAAGAAGGCCTGCGAAGAAGTAATCACCCTCATTTTCTATAACTCGGCGTGCTGGTCGGCTCCCCTGCCCGCACCTTTGGACCACTTCCCTGCCCTATGCTAGGCTCCAATTTGGGAGAGAAGCCCGTGGCCAGGTGGGCGTTACTCCGACGCAAGCAAGCCCGGGCCTATGCGACCATCTTGTCACGACGACGCAATAAAGATAGGATCACCTCATGAAGCTCGAGTTCCTCGCCGACGGCAGTCCTGACTGCCCGCTGGTCCGAATTTGGGGTTTCGTGCCCGCTGAGGTTTGCGGATTGCACGAGGAGGTGACCCGACTGGCGGGCGGGCAAGCCGAATTGGTCGAGGTCCACTCGCTGCCCGGAGTGGTACCTATCGACGATTGTCGGCTCACGCTGAAGGTCGGCCAGGAGGACCGGGGCGTCAATGCTCTGATTAGTGAGAACTCGTTCGAATGCCTCTTGAGGCGGCACAAGTGGGAGCTGGTCGCTGACCTGATCCGCCCGTTCTATGAGGAGGCCAGGCCAAGAATATACTACCAATGGCTGGACGATTCGGCCGACATATCCCTCTTATTATCCGATAACGGGGAATGGTAGGTCTTAAGGGCTGCAGCACTCGCTGGCTGCGAGATAGACGCGGATCGCTTCAAGAACGGTTCTTAATATTCAACTTAAGAAGACATGTCTACGCAATGACCTTTCCTTGACACCGTTACCGGGACGGGCTACCATCGTTCAGCCCTCGGGAGGGTAGAATGAACAAAGCTGATTTTTCAGTTTCAGTCCTGGCTGCAGCTTTTCTTCTCGCGGCCGTCTCCCCGGCGCCGGGCGCGGCCCCGTCCTCGCTTTCCAAGACGGGGGCGGGTTTGCCCCAGAGTAGTCCGAGCGAGGCCGACCTGACCCGCTGGGACAAGCAGCTCACGCTGCCGCCCCACGTCTCCGCACGTCTCGACTGGGCGCGCAGGTCCTTCGTCCCCTCGGGCTACCAGAAGCTCGAAAGCCTGGCCCACGCCAAGGCCTCCGCCATTGCCGCGGGGAAGGACTTCGCGACCCTGGAGAAGGAAACGGCCTTGGACCGCATCTTTAGCGCCGCCGGGATCTCTGGGATGGATGCTTCGGAAGCCGCCTTTCTCGTCCTGGCCATGGCCACGAAGGATATGGACGACGACCTCCGTATGATCATGGCCGAGATCAAGGCCGCCAATGCCGCCAAGCAGAAACTCCGTGACCAGATCAATGACCTCAACAAGTGGATCTCCGAGGCGATGGGCAAGGCCGGCGACCACCCCAAGTCATCCGATATCGACAATACCAAAGTCTCCGGGAAGCCACCGGCCACGGCGGCGAGCACTCAGCCCACGAAAGTCCCGCTTATCCGCTCCGCCTCCCTCCAGACGGCCTCTTCCCCTGTCATCCGCCTCGAATACGTCAAGGCACCCATGATCCGGCCTCTTCCGCCAAGGAATTCGGACGTCTCCGTATCGAGCCTGGAGTCCCTTCTCGACAAGATCAAGCGCAGGCTCGACGGCCTGAACGAGCTCTCAGAGATGACCTCTCTGCGGCTCCAGATGACCATGGACCGGCGCTCGAAGTTTATCTCGACTCTCTCCCAGATGATGAAGAAAACGAGCACAACGCAGGATATCTTGGTCCAGAACATCAAGTGAGCCGGTCAGGCCGTGAATTCCCGGCCTGAAGACCACTGCCCGTACGGAAATGGCGACGCGAGCGGCGGAGGCTTTTCCGTGGCCTTGTCGACTTGGTTACGGGAACAACTGCCGTGCTGACAGAGGTGTGCGCGGGAGGTCAAATGGGCCCGAGACAAGAAGCAATAATTCTTGACTCAGATCGTGGGACGGACTACCATCGTTCGGCCCATGGGAGGGTGAAGGATCCGGTGATCCTTCCGGACTTCAAATCCGGTATGGGGCTATAGACGTCCCGGGTGGGTTCGACTCCCACACCTTCCCGCCACTCCCCTACCGGCCTCCTGCGAGTTGCCAGCCCCATAGCCTGACCGTTTCGCCATTCCTGTCTTCCTTGGTGATCACTTACCTCCCGGAATTGACACAATCTTGACAACTTTCGCGCGTATCGGATTATACTTGTGGCAGATGAGAGAGGGGACGCTATGAGAAAGAACCTTGCCCTGTTTGTGTCGCTGGCTTTGGCCAACGCTTGGATTGCCCCCGGCTGCGCAACGCTGATGCACCAATCGACGCAGATAATCCCCGTAACATCTTCTCCCGTTGGGGCGACTATCAGCGTCAACGGCCAGCCACAGGGCGTGACGCCGCTCGAGATCGGGCTGGCCAGGAAGGTGAGGGATCAGGTCATAAGGATAGAATCGGCAGGATACAACCCGCTTGAGATCAGAGTGAAACGCGGGGTTTCGGCCGGGGTGGTCATTATGGATGTCGTGCTGGGTGCGGCCTCTGGAGTGGCGGCGGCCCTTCTCTACGAAGCCATAACAAAGAAGCTTGGCTATACAGTACTGGCTTTGGCAATCCCGGCCGCGATGATCGGCTATCCGATGATCGATGCGGCTTCCGGCAAGATATACGCCTTGAATCCGGCCGAACTCACCGTGACCCTGACGAAGGCCGACGGCACGCCGCGAGTCGATACGATGGTCGTCGATGCCGAGGACTTCAGGGACGTCAAGTGGATAAGGGTTCACAGAGATTGAGCGTCGGCCTTATTCATAGCCTCCACCCCAATCGCTATTGTTACACGGTAATGACGATTTTTCCGCGGGTGCGGCCTTCTTTGAAGTAACGAAAGGCTTCGGCGGTCTCGCTCAAGGGGAAGCGCTTGTCGACGATCGACCGGACCTGGCCCGCTCTCATCAGCTCCAGAATGACGAGCAGGTCCTCTTGCTTCACTTTCGCGCCGATGAACTTCATGTTCTTGGCGCCGGTCATGGATATGAGCATGGATTGGAAGATCCGGGCCATGGAGCCGCCCGCCAGGACATATATCCCTTTAGGGCTCAGGATGCGCCTGTACTTCGAGACCGAACGGAACGCGGCGACGTCGAATATCAGGTCGTATATCTGATCGATCCTGGTGACGTCTTCTTGAGTGTAGTCGACGACATGGTCTGCGCCAATGGAGCGCACGAGGTCCATCTTGGCCGTGCGGCAAACGCCCGTGACCTCCGTCCCGAACGATTTGGCGATCTGGACCGCGAACGTCCCCACGCCGCCGGAGGCGCCGTTGATCAGCACCCTTTGTCCCGCCTGGATCCGCCCCTTGTCGCGAAGGCCCTGCAGGGCCGTGAGGCCCGCCATGGGCATGGCCGCGGCTTCTTCGAAGGTCAGCTCGGCCGGCTTCAGCACGAATTTGTTCTCGTCGACACAGGCGTATTCGGCGTACCCGCCGTAGCCGCCGTCCCCGACGACGTCGTCGCCGGGTTTGAACCCCTTGACGTTGGCTCCTACGGCTTCGACCCGCCCCGCCATGTCGGCCCCGAGGATCCTGTGCTTGGGCTTCAGAAGTCCGCCGCCCATGAGCCGGAGGAAGAACGGGTCAGGGCCCAAATGGCGCCAGTCATAGGAGTTGATGGACGCCGCGTGGACCTTGATTGAGATCTCGCTGTCTTTGGCCGCGGGTTTTTCCACCTCTTCGAGATGGAGAACATCGGGTGGTCCGTACTTCGTATAGACCATGGCTTTCATGAATTCAAATCTCCTCCAAGATGCTCTACGGACCTGGCCGTGCGGAGAGGCGTCCGATGAGCGCGACGTTGACGAAGATGGTCGTCGATCTGGATAGCTTCATGTTTCCCTCCCCTATCCACTATACCACCTCTCGGGAACGCATCGGAATTCCCGGGGATGGGCTTCCGCCTTGACAGCCCCAGGAGTCCCCGCTTATTATCGGCTTAGGAAGGGGATGATGAACCACCTCGATCGCCTGGGCGCTTTTCTCTCCATCGTGGCGCTCTGCTTCTCCGCCTCCCCTCTTAGCCCTCGGGAGCCAACGGACCAGGCCAGGCTGGCCACGATCTTGGAGAGATCGGGGTACTACTGCCGGCGTCTGGACAGGGCCGCGCTCGATTTCGTCTGTCTCGAGGAAGTGTCCGAGATGGTGAACCGCCACACACGCCGCTTCGACGTTTTCCTCTACGATTATCAGTTCATCCGGAAGAAGGACGAAATCAAGGAGCAGAGGAATCTCATCGCCATAGACGGCAAGAAGACCTCACGCCCTTCCTCGCCGATCCAGCCGGCGGCTTTCCGCTACAAGAACGTCCTCTTCGGGCCGATCGGCCTCCTGAGCGAATTCTGGCAGGCCCGTCACAACTACCGGATCGCCGGCGAGGAAAAGCTCTTCGGCGAGAAGACCGTCGTCATCGAGGCGACGCCTGGCTCCGAGGACTACGAGCCGCATCCCTACGGCAGGATCTGGGTCAAGGAGAGCGACGGCAGCGTCCTGAAGATCGTCTGGGACCAGACGTCTCTCGGGAACTTCGGGGAGATCGCGGAATGGGCCGGGGCTAACGAGTCCGAGCCCCGGATCACCGCCTATTCGGAATACCGTTTCGAGAAGAACGGCCTCCGGTTTCCCAGCCGGAATTTCACCCAACAGGCCTATATCCGGAAGGACCGGTCCAAGTTCGTCAACGCCGAGATCTCGATCGTCTATAAGGGCTACAAGTTCTTCACGGTCGAGACGGCGGTCAAATACTGAAATTGACTTCCCTCGGGATTCCCGACATCATAGGGGCATGAGTGCGCTTCCCCGGAAGGTTTTCGCCACCCTCTTCACCGTCCTAATCGCCGCCGCGGCCTCGTTGCCGGCACAGCTCTTGCCCGAAAAGGAGATCTACAAGGCCCGGATGCTCACTGGGAGGGCGCCTGTCGAGCCGGCCCTGGTCGAGATCCGCATCGAGATCGAGGGCTGGACGACGCAGGAGGAGATCGTCCGCTTTCAGAACCTCCTCATCCAATCCGGCACGAATCCTTTCCTGGACGCCTACGGCGCGTCTCAGAAGGGGGTCGTCCGCTTCATGTACACCCGCGGCTGGAACCTGCCCATCCACGCCGCCCAGTTCATGGCCACGGAAAAGGGCAAGAAAGTCCGGCTCTTCTTCCTCCGGCAGAACTGGAATCCCAACTACCAATTCGCGTCGACCGGCCGCTATCTCTTCATGGCCATCGAGCTCGACATCGGCGAGAAAGGCCAAGGCACAGGCCGGCTGTTCGAGGACGCCTCGATCAAGTTGGACCCCGACGGCGGGACGATCGTCATGGACTCCTATGCGTCCGCCCCGAAGATCTTCCCCACGGTCCAGCTGGTCGTCAAGAAAGCGAAGAAGAAGAGCGGAGAATAGGCCGGCCGTCAGGCCGGCTTCTTGACCCGCAGGTCCGGGGCGATTTCCTTCTTCCCGAGGAACTCGTAGCTGATCGCGCCGAACTTGCAGGACGAAACGCACCTCAGGCAGCGGACGCAGTCGGGCGAGTTGGCCGACTTGTAGATCTTGATCTCGACGGGGCAGTCCTTGTGGCACTTGTCGCAGAGGGTGCACTTCTCGTCGTCGACGGCCATGCGGAAGAGGCTGCCCTTGTTGAATAGGCCCCAGAAAGCGCCCAAGGGGCAGACCGTCCGGCAGAAAGGCCGCTGGCTGACGACGAACCAGCCCAGGAAGAGGGCGAGGAGCCCGAGCTTCCAGTAGTACATGAACCCGATAAGGGGGCGCAGGTCGGCTTTGATGAGCATGAGCGGGATGCCGGCCTCGAGGGTCCCGGCCGGACAGATCCACTTGCAGAACCAGGTCTGACCGTAGCCGAACTGGTCGACGACAAGCAGCGGCAGGGCCACGACCGTCGTGGCCAGGACGACGTAGCGGAAATACGTCATGGCGTGCGGCAGCTTGATCTTGGGCGACGGGATCCTGTGGAAGAGCTCCTGGATGAAGCCGAATGGGCAGACCCAGCCGCAGGGCATGCGCCCGACCGCGCTCCCGACGGCGGCCAGGAAGCCGGTGACGTAGAGGCCGAACTTCTTCTCCGCGACCGTTAGATTGAAGCGCAGGCCGGCGAACGAGGTCTGCAGGGCGCCGATAGGGCAGGCGCCCAGCGCCGACGGGCAGGAGTAGCAGTTGAGGGCCGGGACGCAGACGCCCTTGATGCCGCCCTGGAAGATCTCGCCCTTGAACCACGACGGGATCCAGGCGTTGATGCCGAGAGCGAATAAGGCCTGGTACCAGGCGCGCTTGTCCCGGGGCTTGCGGGCGGGCTTGGCGGCCGTGCTCGCGCCCATCGCCGGCCTAGCCGATCCCGATGCAGTCGAGGCAGACGGTGATCGCCTTCTCGAGGACCGCGCGGTATTCGCCGAAGGCCAGTCCGACGGCCATGACGGCGAGGGAGACGGCGAGCAGGATCCAGGGGAGCTTCCGCCTCACTTCTTCTCGCCTCCGAGGAGGGCGGCGATCGCGCTGTCGAGCTTGGCGGCCAGCTCGTCGGTCGCGCCGATATGGGCGTGGGTGATCGTCCCCGAGGCGTCTATGAGGTAGACGACGGGGATATCCTGGACGCCGTATCTCTTCTTCATGTCCTTGGCCGTCGCGGCCACGCTCTCCGGCTGGGCCGCCGCGGGCGGGTCGGCCAGCAGCGGGTAGGTGATCTTCAGCTTCTGATAGAAGGGCCTGACGACCTTGCCGCCGGCGTCGTCGAGGGCGATGCCGAGGACGATGAGGCCGCCTTCGGTCTGGCCTGCGGCGGGCCCGTGGGTCTCGTTGAGACGCTGCATGTGCGGCATGGCTTTGCGGCAAGGGACGCACCACGTCGCCCAAAAATCGACGAGGACCCCGGCCGGGTGGGACTTGACGATCTTCGTCTCGGCGCCCGCGGTCTCGGCGACGATGAGGGTCAGCTTGCCATCCTCCATGGTGACGGTGTAGTCCTTGCCGTCGACGTTCTTGAGCGAGAAGGGGACGAATTTGGCTCCGGGCTTGAGGACGGCCAAAACGGGGGACCCGAGAAGGAGCGCGAGGGCGGCCGCGGCGGCGATCTTCGGGAACGTCTTCATATGTCCCAGTTTAGCGGTCCGGACCGGTAAATTCAAGACCGGGGCGCTCAGAAGCGGAAGGCCAGCCCGAGGCCGCCGCTGAGGCCGTCGAGCTTGGCTTCGATCGGATCGGGGTCGTCCGACTTCAGGGTGCAGCCACGGTAGCCACCGTGGACATCGATCCAGACAGGGCCGCCGAGCCTGACCATGACGCCGGCCTGGGTGAGGAAGCCGAGACCTCCGTCGCTGACGCTTCCGAGCGGGTTCTCCTCATGGAACAGGAAGTAGGCCGCCGCGGCGCCGAGGTAAGGACGGAGAGAGCCCTTCCCGAATTCGCAACGCAAACCGACGTAAAGGGGAACGATGCGGACCTTCGTCTCCTCCTCGGAGATCGTCAAGAGGCCGGTCTTGCTATAAATTTCCGCGCCGGCCCAGGCCCGGAAGACGCCGCCGATCGGAACGGTCACGTCGGCGCCGAAGGTCAGGCCGCCCGAGTAGACCGCGCGGAAGACGTCGCCGGTCGGACCGAAATAGCCGCCCTTGAGCGTCGCCGTAACTCCCGCGCCCCAGGCCGCGCCGGTAAATATGGCAACGGCCAAGCCGACGATCCCCGCGGTTTTCAGTATGGCTTTCATTGCCCCCATTCTATGGCCCCCCATTGCGGAATGTCAACCAGCCCTTCGGGAACTGTACCCGAGGCACCTATCCCCCGATCCCAGCTTACAACAAAGGAGCCGCGGATGCAGGGGTTGAGGGGTGTCGTCGGAGTGAGCATAAAGCGGTGGATTAGCCGGCATCGGGACGGAGACGTCCAGGTCGGCTCCGGACCGGGACGGCGTGAAGATCCACCGCAGCGAACGGAGACGATCCCCGAAGCCCCTCCGCGGCCGACGGAGCAAGAATGGCCACACGTATCCGAGGTAAATGTCCCCATCGGGTTGACAGTCCGCGGCGGGGGGCCATAGAATGAGCCTGAGCTCCTCCTGGAGGGAAAATGAAGCGATCCGCCCTGGCGATCCTCGCCGTCCTCGTTCCGTCCGTCGTCGTCGCGGCCGAGGTGCGATTTACGGCCCCCACCTGGGACGCGCCCCGCTACGAGATCCGCCTGCCGTTCGAGGTCAAAGCGACGCCGCTCTTCCTCAAGGGGGTCCTCCTCGACGGGGCCCCCTTCGGGCCTTTCCGGGTCTTTCGCGCCGGTAAGCCCGCAGACGTCTCCAAGCCGCTCGAAAAGGGCGCCTACGAGATCGTCCTCGACCACGCCTGGGCTTCGAAAAAACGCTTTGCGTTCACCGTCCTTTGCCATGGGCCGGACCCGGCCAAGATCGACAAGCGCGCTTTCGATTCACTCTCTCCCGCCGCAGGCGGCGTCCCCCTGGGAAGCGCCGAAGGCTTTCACCGCGTCTTCAAGGTCGAGGAGAGGGCCGGGATCCGGCGGACCGATGAGGTCGTCGAGCTCATTGTCACGGCTTCGAGAACGGCCATCCCGGCCCCGGAATTCCTGGTGTTCGACGGGGAGAACCCCATCCCGTATGCGGAGAGCCCACTCCCCTTCCAGCTCATCGCCTTCGAGGGCTCGGATCCTGTGCCGAGTGTAACCGGCTCGAATCCCCCCTCTGTAACGGCGAAGCTCGCCTGCCCCCTGAGCATCGATCCGAACGGGAGGAAGCTCCTCCTTGTCCTCAAGCCCAAGTCTTGGGCCCAGCCCCTGGAAACGATAAAAGGGATCGGCCTCGCCGGCGAAGGCCTTGGAAAGACCCTGACGACGCCTCATCTCGTCCTCGGCTTCCATCCGAAGAGCGGGCAGATCCTGACCATCGACGCGCCCGCTGCGGGGATCAAGCTCTGGAACAAGGCCGGCGTCATCCACTGGAACCCCGACGTCTTCGTCCCGGGCGTCGCCTGGGACCACTCGTTCGACTGGGATCCCCCGGCCTCGTTCGAGGAAAAGCGGGGCCCCTTCGTCTATATCAATGCGCGGAAAGGCCCGATGCCGCGGATCCGGGACGTCTCGCTCGAGGTCCGCTACCGGGTCGACGCCTTCCATCCCTGGTTCTTCTCGGAGACGATGATGACCTTCGCGAAGGACGTCGGCGCGATCGCCGTCCGCAACGACGAGATGGTCCTCTACAAGGAGCTCTTCGATAGCTACATGTACAGGACCGCGGACGGCCAGGTCGTCACCGGCCCGCTCGCGGAGCTCCCCGAGACGCCCTTCGGGCTGGCCCATATCGCCCCGCCCGACCTCACGTGGGTCGGCCTCGTCAACACCCGCGAGAAGTTCGGCTTCTTCAGTGTCCGCCTCGCGGCGGCGGCGGCGAACCTGGGACTCGGCGGCGATTTCTCCCTCAAGGCCGGGACGTATTTCTACGCGCCCTCCGACGGCGACTACGTCTACTGGGTCCGGCCGCTCATCTATACCTGGGCCGAATACGCCACGAACAACCTCCTAAGTTTCGTCCCGGAAGGGAGCTTCTTCTACGAGAAGAACGCCTACGTCGTCCTCCGCCTCGATGAGGGAACGCCCCGCGAGCTCGACCGGCTGGCCCGCATGCTCCGGGAGCCGCTGAGGGTCTTCTGATGGAATTCGTCGACTTCGGGACCGGGGCGCGCGGCGGCGACATCGGCCTTCTCTTCCCCGGCTGGAAGAAGGGCGAGGCCGTCGCCTTCCTCTCCCCTCACGACGACGACGCCGCGCTCGGCGCCGGCTATCTCCTCCGGGCCGTGAAAAGGGCCGGCGGCCGCCCGCTCGTCCTCGTCTTCTGCAAGGGCGACGCGGGCTATACGAAGGCCGAAGAGAAGCGGACGATCGTCGCCCGGCGGCGCCGCGAGGCCGTGGCGGCCTACGGCCTGCTCGGGGTCCCGCCCGAGGACATCCACTTCTTCGGCCGGCCCGACCTCTCCCTCATGGGCCAGGTCGACAGGATCACGCCGGACGGCCGGAAGGGCGTCGTCGACGAGCTCCTCTGTGTCCTCCGCGGCCGGCGGGCCGGCCGTGTCGTCTTCACCAGCCCGAGCTACGAGAACTGGGACCATACCGCAGTCCATTATCTCGGGATGTACGTCGCCCCGCAGGCGGGAGACCCGATCCTGGCCGACCTCGGGGCGCCGTCGCCCGTCGTCTCGATGCTCGTCTATTCCGTCTGGGGCGATCTCGCTCCCAAGGCCGGCGGCGGCCTGGGCGCCGACCTCGGCATCCTGGCCGGCGACGGGGACGAGAAGGCCGTTCGCAACGCCCTCGCCGCGTTCGCATCGCAGGCCGCCATCATCGAGAACACCGGTGCCGCCCGCCGGGACGCCCGGCGAGGGCCGGACGGCTGGCTCGAGATCTACGGACGGGCCGGCGTCCGGGAGCCCGTCGATTACCTGGCCTACTTCCGTGAGCTGGGGAAATCATGAAACAGACCCTGCGTTATGCCATCGGCATCGATTCCGGGACCCAGGGGACCAAGGCGCTCCTCGTCGAGAGCGACAGCGGCCGCGTCGTCGGGAGGGGCCGGGCCCCTCACGCCATGATCGCGGGACTCGCGCCGGGCGCGAGCGAACAGGACCCGGCGACGTGGGTCCGGGCCATGGACAGGGCCGTCGCGGCGGCCCTCAAAGAGGCCCGGATCGATCCCGGCAAGGTCGTCGCGCTCGGCGTCTCCGGCCAGCAGCACGGCTTCGTCCCGCTCGACGCGAAAGGGCGGCCCATCCGCCCGGCCAAGCTCTGGAACGACACGTCGACCGTCCGCGAGACCGAGGCGATCGTCGCCGCGCACGGCGGTAAGAGAGCGTTCATCGAGCGGCTGGGCATCGCCCTGGCCGTCGGATTCACGGCCTCGAAGATCCTCTGGCTCAAGGACCACGAGCCGAAGAATTTCGCTAAGCTCGCGACCGTCCTCCTGCCCCACAATTACCTGAACTTCCACCTGACGGGGCGGGCCCACATGGAGTACGGCGACGCTTCGGGGACAGGGCTCATGGACGTCCGGCGGCTGCACTGGGACGAAGCCGCGGTCGTGGCCGTGGACAAGGGCCTCTCGGCCAAGCTCCCTCCGCTCAGCCATCCCCGCGAAGCCGTCGGCCCGGCGAAAAAGAACTGGGCGTCGCGCTTCGGCCTGGGCCGAGTCCTCGTCGCGAGCGGCGGCGGCGACAATATGATGGGCGCGGTCGGCAGCGGCAATGTCCGGCACGGCGTCTGCACGCTCAGCCTGGGCACCTCGGGGACGGTCTATGCCCATTTCGCGGAACCGTTCATCGATCCCGAGGGCGAGATCGCCGCATTCTGCGACAGCACGGGCGGCTGGCTGCCGCTCCTCTGCACGATGAACGTGACCAACACGACGGAGATCGTCAAGTCGCTCTTCGGGCTCGACAACGCCAAGCTCGAGAGATTGGCGAGAAAGGCCAGGGCGGGCGCGGACGGCCTCCTCTTCCTGCCGTTCGTTGACGGCGAGCGGGTACCCGTCCTCCCCGCCGCGAGCGCGGTCTTTTTCGGCCTCGACCGGAAGACGTTCGACGCCGCCCACATCGTTCGGGCGGTCCTGGAGGGCACGGTCCTCAACCTGGGCTACGGATTCGCCCGGATGAAGGGGCTGGGCCTGAAGCCGACGGAGATCCGGGCGACAGGCGGTGGAGCCAAGAGCCGCCTGTGGCTCCAGATCGTCGCCGACGTCTTCGGAACCCCCGTCGTGACCCTCCGGGAACCGGAGGCCGCCGCTTACGGCGCGGCCCTCCAGTCGGTCTGGAACTGGCGCTTGGCCGCCGGCGAGAAGGTCGCGATCGCCGAGATCGCCGAGCGCTGGATCGCCAAGGGCCGGCTGACCGCGGAACCGGACACCCGCAACGCCGCGCTCTACGCGGACCACCGGGCCAGGTTCGACTCGCTCTGGAAGAGCCTCGGATCCGAGTTCGGGGACAGAGGCTGACGGGGGGCGAGGCTTGTCCTCCGAGATAGATCGAAAGGAGTCCGATATGAAACGAGCGCTAACAGTCCTGGTCTTGTTCGGCATCGCTTCGCTCGCGGCCTCGTCGCTCCCTGCCGCGGCGCGGCAGGCAGGCTCCTCGGCTCCCGCGGTCCCCGACGTTTTCAAGGACCCCGAGAGCCTGGTCCGGGGGATCTACGCGGCCGTGTCCTTCGACCCCGGGCCAGCGCCGGACTGGGAGTTCGTCAAGACTTTCTTCCTGCCCCAGGCCGTCATCGTCGTCCGCAAGACGCGGACGTCCATGGCCGTCATGAGCGTCCAGGAGTTCGTCGACTGGTTCGCCGATGACGTCGAGAAGTTCAAGATGAAGGAGCGCGGTTTCGAGGAGACCGTCGAGAGGATCAAACTGACGAGGCTCGGCGACATCGCCCAGGCCTTCGTCGTCTACAAGGCCCGGCTGAAGACGCCGGCCGACACGCCCGGCCAGATCGGGCTCGACAGCTGGACGCTCCTGCGCAAGGACGGGCGGTGGTGGATCGCTTCCATCGCCAACGAGATCCCAACGCCCGACCGGCCGCTTCCCGAAGAGCTGCGCTAGGACCGGCGCTCTTACGAACGCCCGAGCTCGCGGGCGGCGTCGTACATGGCGAGCACGTTCTCGACGGGGGTCAGGGCCTGGATGTTGTGGCAGGGCGCCAGGATGTAGCCGCCGCCCGCGCCGAGGATGCGCAGGTTGTCCTCGACCTCGCACCTCACCTCCTCGACCGTCCCGAAGGGCAGCGTGTGCTGATTGTCCATGCCGCCGTGGAGGACGACGTGCGGGCCGAACTCCGTCTTGAGCCGCTCCCGCTCCATGCCCGGGCAGCGCCACTGCAGGGGATTGAGGAGGTCGATCCCGAGGGCGATCATGTCGGGCATGATGCGCCAGCAGCTGCCGTCGTTGTGGTGATAGGCGATGGCCCCGGCCTGGTGAGCCAGGTCGATCATCCGCTTCATGCCCGGGAGGAGGTACTCACGGATGTGGCGGACCGAGATCATCAGGTCCGTTTGGCCGCCCATGTCCTCGGCGATGTAGGAGATGTCGACCTGCCCGGGCACGGCCTCATAGATGCGGACGGCGCAGTCGTAGGCCAGGCCGAAGAGCTTGTCAAGGCAGTAGTGGGCGATCTCTGGATTTTCGACGAGGTCGATGAAGGCCTGCTCCATGCCCCGGAGCTCTTTATAAATGAGAAAGGGCTCGGAGCCGCCGCCGCGGATGGGGTGTCCGGCGGCGCGCGCGGACTGGGCCGGGATGCCGGAGAAATCCCACCAGTCGGCGGTGGGCCAGGTGTAGCTCCTCTCGATCTCGGCCACGCTCTTGAGCCCGGCCAGCGGGAAGTGGATGCACTCGCGGTATTTACCGGTGCCGTAATCGACGCTGCGGAAGCGCCGGCCGAACTCGTCCTGCATCCGCGCCAGGCGCGGCCCGACATACTCCGGCTTGAGCCAGACCTCGTAGTCGACGCCGAGCCGATCGAGCATCTCACGGCGGGTCCGGCAGCCGAGACGGGCCTTGAGCTTGCGGTCGAATTCCGGCGTCGCCCAGTAGTCGGTCGGGACACGGTCGGGTTTCTGGCGGGCGAAGAGGGCCCGCCAGCGTTCGCGGGAAGTCATGGCTCTGGCGCTCATCTCAATGCTTGTGCAGGTCCTTGTGCATGATCTTGCGGATCTCGTGGAGCCGGTCGTGGGCCGGCAGGTCCGAGAGCTTCTTGTTCATGAACTCGTCGTTCTCCGCCTGGAGCATCCCGGCGACGCAGTCGATGACACCGGGCGGGAAGACGCCGTCGCGCTCGTAATGGGCCCGCTTGTTGAGGAGGACCCGGCTCGATTCGACGCAGCTCGGCGGCAGGACCGGCAGCTTCTTGAGGAGCTCCTTGTCGGCGAAGATGTTGCCCTTGACGTAGAGGTTGTCGGCGAGCTCGAGGGGGCCGTATTCCTTGAACAGGGCGAGGTCGCCGCGGAAGGCCCAGTTGGCGGCCATGACGATCCCGGCCAGGGTCAGGTGGATGTTGGCGCTGCCGTCGGGGCTTCGGATCTCGATGGTTTGACGGCCGCCGCGCTCGTCGACATAGTCGGAGGTCTCCGCGGGGTTGACCTTGCGGGCCAGGCCGGCGACGCCCGTCCAGCCGAGGGGGACACGGATGAGGGCGCTCCGGTTGAGGTCGCTCCAGCAGATCCGGGTCGGCGCTTCCTGGTTGGGGACGAGGCGGAGGTAGGCCGAGGAGACGGTGTTGCCGAAGGCGGTCAGGGAATCGGCGTACTCGCAGAGGCCGCCGATGAGCTTGCGGGCCTCGACCGAGAGCTTGCCGTCCTCGCCGCGCATGATGCTCCGGCCGTGCTTGGCCAGCTCGAGGTGGAAGTGCAGGCCGTTGCCGGCGACGCCCTCCTCGAGCTTGGGCGTGAACGTGGCGATGGCGCCGTGGGCGTAGGCGGTGTTGCGGATGATCCAGCGGCCCAGGACGAGGGCGTCGGCCATCTCCTCGACGGGCCGGGGCAGGTACTCGATCTCGGCCTGCTCGGCCAGGCGGCCGGCGATCTCGGGAACGTCGCTGCGGATGGCGTCGATGAAGCCGTTCTCGCTGTGGGCGTACTTGACCGCCCCGGTCACGCGGGCGATGTTGCGGACCATCTCGTGCAGGATCGGGCCGCTCTTCGTGAACGGGGCCGAGCCGTGGTAGCCCCGGTGGGGCTCGACCGGGAATGTCCGTTCTGCGGGCGCCGTCAGGAGGAAGAACTCAAGCTCGCCGAGGGCGTTGAGCTCAAGGCCGGTCGACTTGCGGAAGATGGCCGCGGCCCGGGCCAGGATGGAGTCGGGCGTGAAGGGGGCGGGGGCGCCGTCGCGGGCGAGATAGCGGCAGACGAAGTCGAGGCTGCCCGGGTCGAAGGGATTGAAGAAGGCCGACCGGTACAGGGGCACGACGTAGAGGTCCGAGAGGGCCATGTCGACCATGCCCTTGAAGAGCGACGACCCGTCGACGCGCTCTCCCTCGGCGAGGACGGCGTCGAGGTGATACCGGTCGGCGGCGGGAACGGTGAGCTCCTTGAGCTTGCCATCGATGGCCGTGTAATGGAAGGTGATCCTCTCGATGCCCTTGGCTTCAATGACCTTGAGGACGTCGGCCCGGGTGAAGTCGGCGGCCGCCTTGTCGAGGATGAGAGACAGGGGGTTGGCCAAGGCTAGCGGGGGCATCTTCGTCGCCATCGGGCCTTTCTCCTTATCGGACGTCTCCCCCGAGAGGGGAAGACTCCTATTTTAGCAAAAAAGAGGGAAAAAGAGGGGGTCAGATCTACTTTTTACCCAAAAACGGGTAAAAGGTAGATCTGACCCCCTCTTCTCTAATAGAGCAAGTAGGGCTGGCGGAGGGCGGCGAAGGCCCGGAGGCCGGGCTCGAACGTCTCGAGGATGGCCGCGACATCGGAACCGGCCTCGAGGGCCGCCCGCACCGACGCCGTGCCCATGACCTTGTCGAAGTAGTCCGGGTGGAACGCGAACTCGTCCGGGTAGGCGTCCCGGACCGTCTTGACGATGTGGAGCATCGTCGCGAACGGCCGGAACGCGGCCCGGTCCGTCACGTGGACCTGGCAGCCGCCGCAGCGCTCCCCGGCGAACTTCGAGAAGTAGGGCGTGAACCAGGCCTCCCGGAACCGCACCCCGGGCAGGCCCAGGGCATTGAGCTTCGCGGCCAGGCCGTAGGCGTCGATCCAGGGCGCTCCGAAGAGCTCGAACGGCCGCGTCGTCCCCCGGCCCTCGCTGAGGTTCGTCCCCTCGATGGCCACGAGCCCGGGGTAGACCGTGGCCGTGTCGAGGGTCGGCATGTTGGGCGACGGGATGACCCAGGGCAGGCCGGTTTCGTCGAACCACATCTCCCGCCTCCAGCCCTCCATGGGCACGACCGTCAGCCGGGCCTTGCGGGCCAGGAACTTATCGTTGAACAGCTGGGCCAGCTCGCCGGCCGTCATGCCGTGCCGCTCGGGGATGGGGAAAAGCCCCACGAACGAGCTGTACTGGGGGTATTCGAGGATGGGCCCCTCCATGCCGGCGCCGTTGACGGGGTTCGGCCGGTCGAGAACGACGAAATCGATGCCCGCCTCGGCCGCGGCCTGCATGGCGTAGGCCATGGTCGAGACGTAGGTATAGACGCGCGTCCCGACGTCCTGGATGTCGAAGATCAAGACGTCGATGCCCTCGACCATGGCCGCCTCGGGCACCTTGCCCGCCTCCTTCGTGTCGAACGCGCGCATGTAGGCGTCGATGTTCTTGAGCATGCCCGGATCGGGTTTCATGGACTGCCCGTAGAGGCTGAACACCGGGAGCCCGAACTTGTCGTCGAAATAGAACGGCACGTACTCGCCGGCCTGGGCGTTCCCCCGGACGCCGTGTTCGGGGCCATAAAGCGCGACGAGCCGGATCGCGGGCTCCGCTTTGAGCCGGTCGATCGTCGTCCGGAGGGACCCGTCGACGCCCGTCTGGTTCGTGATCAGCCCGATCCGCTTGCCCTCGACGAGGTCGAGGCGCTTCGCGAGAAGGACGTCGACCCCCGCCCTGACCGGCGCCGCCCCGGTCGCGTCCGCACTGGACCCCTCCGGCCCCGTGGCGGAAGGCCGATCGCCCCCGCCCCCGCACGCGCACAAAGCCAGGCAAGCCGCCACGGTCATCAAGGCGACCGCCGCTCCCCGCACCCGAAGCCATCCGCCCTTCGCCCTCGTCTCTCCGCCGCCAGACCGTCCGTTCACCGTCGACCGTCCTTTCCCCGGGGATCCGCCCGCCCGTTCAGGATACCAGCCCGGCCGGCCCTCCGTCAACCGCGCCGGCCTCTTGATTCGCTCCCGGAAAAGCGATATAAAAGAGGCAGATGTCAGCTCGCAGGAAGGCCCGCCTCCGATCGCCGCTCCTTCTTCTCCTGCTCTTCCTCGCCCTGCTCGCCCTCTCCTCCCCGGCCGAGGAGATCCCCTACGCCTGGACGGGCATCGACCGCGTCGTGGCCGTCGCCGACCTCCACGGCGACTTCGAGAAGTTCATCTACATCCTCGCCCACCCTCAGGTCGCCCTCATCGACAACGACCTCCGCTGGATCGGCGGCAAGGCCCACCTCGTTCAGCTCGGCGATATCCTGGACCGGGGCCCTCAAGCCCGCCGGATCATCGATCTGCTCATGCGCCTCGAGAAGGAGGCCGAGTCCGCCGGCGGCATGGTCCACGTCCTCCTGGGCAACCACGAGGAAATGAACATCACCGGGATCGCCCTGGACTACCCGAACTACGTCACGGTCGAGCAGCTCGTATCGTTCCTGCCCGAAGATTTCCGCAGGGCCCGCGAGGCCGGGTATATCCGGTCCCTCCCCCCGGAGGAGCGCAGGCGGGCTGAGATCGACGGCCTCGATGTCGAGACCGATCAGGGGCTGTACGACTTCTGGCGATCGATCATCGCCAGCAAGGACCCCGAGGCCCGGCGGGCCTACGTCCAGGGCTTCAACGACAGCGTCGGCGACTGGTTCATCAAAAAGAACACGGTCGTCATGATCAATGGCGTCATCTATGTCCACGGGGGCATCAGCGAGGACATCTCCAAGTGGCCGCTCCGGGAGATCAACACGGTCGTCCGTTCGGAGCTCCAGCAGTTCCAGGCGATCATGCGCGACCCCCAGCGGACCGCCCGCCCCTTCAAGCCGAAGCTCGTTTACAGCCCCGACGGCCCGCTCTGGTTCCGCGGGCTGGCCGAAAGCGGACGGGCGGCCCAGGCCGAGGTGGACCGGATCCTGCAGAACATGGGCGCCCGGGCCATGGTCATCGGGCACAATTATTTCAGCTACGGCGGCGGCCGGAGCCCGAGCATCTCGAAGGAGTACGTCGCCCGCTTCCAGGACAAGGTCTGGATCATGGATACAGGCATCGCGGGAAGCTACGGCGGCGTCCCCTCGGCATTGATCTACGAGAACGGCGAGTTCCGGCTCTGGGGCGAGACAGAGGAAGTGGCCGCCAAGAGCGGCATCAAGCCGCCTCCTCTCAAGCCGCTGACCCGCAAGGAGATGGAGACTTTCCTCCGGACGGCCTCGATCACCGGCCGCGGGCCCGGGCCCGGCGGCCGGACCGACGCCTGGAAACTCACCCTGGAATCCCAGGGCGCCGTCCTCACGGCCCTTTTCAAGTACGTCGACCGGCGACGGCCCGAGCCGCTCGCCGACAGCTACCGGTACGAGCTCGCCGCCTACGCCCTCAGCAAATACCTCGATGTCGGCTTCGTCCCGCCCGTCGTCGAGCGGACCGTCGAGGGCATCCCCGGGGCCGTCCAGATCTTCGTCCCCAACGCCATGACGGAAGCGGAGCGCAAGGAAGGGAAGGTCGATATCATCGACCCCGCCGTGTTCGAGAGGATCAAGGCCGACCTCCTGGTCTTGCAGAACCTCGCCTTTGACGACTGCCACAACGAGCGAGACACCTTGATCAGCAGGGACGACGGCCGCGTCTACCGGGTCGATTTCTCCGAGGCTTTCGTGCCGGACAAGCACCCTCCGGCCAGCTGCCCGATCCTCCGGGTCTCGCGTCTCCTCTACAGGAAGCTCCTCGGCTGGGACGACAAGACCGTCGCCGAATACGTCGGCCGCTTCCTCGATCCGGCCGAGACAGCCGCGCTCAACGCCCGCCGGGCCGAGATCGTCCGGGCCATCCGCCTCCGGATCAAGATGGCCGGGGAGCAGAACGTTCTCTTCTGACGACGTGGAAAGGAGTCCAAGGATGCCCGATGCCCCGCCGTCGGCCTCCCCGCCCCCGGGCGCGGCCCGCTACGGCGTCGGCTACAAGCTCCTGAGGATCTTCGCCGACGTCCGGCACGGCGAGGCCCCCAAGGCGCTCCTCCTGGCCCTCAACATCTTCCTCCTTCTCCTCGCCTATTATATCCTGAAGCCCCTGCGCGAGTCGCTCCTTCTCGTCGACAAGGATTCCGCCCCCGTCAAGAGCTACCTGAGCGGGGCCCAGGCGGTCCTGTTCGTCTTCGTCATCAAGGCCTTCAGCCGGCTGGCCTCCAAGGTCCCGCGGCACGCCCTCATCACCTGGACGACCTCGTTCTTCATCTCCAACCTCGTCCTCTTCTACGCCCTCCACGCCGGCGGCATGGCCGTCAAGCCCATGGGCATCATGTTCTTCATCTGGGTCGGCATCTTCAACTACTTCGTCATCGCCCAGTTCTGGGGCTTCGCCAACGACCTCTATTCCGAGGAGGTCGGCAAGCGGACCTTCCCTCTCGTCGCCCTCGGCGCGACGCTCGGCGGGCTCGTCGCGACCCTGCCGTTCATGAAGAAGCTGAGGGACCTCCTCGGGGGGAACTGGGAATTCAAGCTCATGCTCATCGCCGGGGTGATCCTCCTCTTTTGCATCGTCCTAGCCAGGCTGATCCACCGGCGGGACGTCCGCAAGACCCGCGACGACCGGGAAAAGGGCCTCGCCGGGGCGGAAGAGAAGGCCAAGGTCCAGGAGCAGCCCCTCAGGACCGGAGGCGGGTTCCGCCTCATCTTCCGGAGCCGCTACCTCCTCCTCATCGCCGTCATGATCGGGCTCTACAACTTCGTCAACGCGACCGGCGAGTTCATCATGACCGACGTCACCGTCAAGCGGTCGATCGCGGCCGCCGCCCCGGCGCCCGCGAAGGCGCCGGCCGTCACGCCGGGAGCGGAGGCCGGAGCACCCGTGACGGAGGGCCTGCCGTCCGCCTCGCCCCCCCTCGCGTCGAAGACGGAGAGCAAGGCCATCCACAGCGCCTTCATGAACTACCAGTTCCTGACGAACCTGATCGCCCTGGTCATCCAGCTCTTCCTCGTCTCGCGCATCTTCAGATGGGTCGGCGTCGGCGGGGCCCTGCTCTTCCTGCCGTTCATCGCCCTGGGCGGCTACGCCCTGATCTCCTTCGGGGCCGTCTTCCTCCTCGTCCGCTGGGTCAAGGCCGTCGAGAACGGCACGGACTATTCCCTCCAGAACACGACCAAGGCCGCTCTGTTCCTCGTCACCAAGCGGGAGGAGAAATACAAGGCCAAGGCGGCCATCGACACTTTCTTCGTCCGGGGCGGCGACACGCTCGCGGCCGTGGCCGTGTTCGTCGGGACGGCGCTCCTCGGCCTGCCGATCGAGCGCTACGCCCTGCTCAACGTCGCCGTCGTCATCGTCCTCGTCGTGATCTGCTTCCGGATCATCAAGGCCTACAGGCGGCGCAAGGCGGCCGCGGACGGGGCCGCCGTGGCGGCTTGAAATCGGGGCCCGGAGGGGCTATGATCTTCTTAGATCCCCCGGTCGGGGGGAGGGAGTCCATGAAGCGCGTCGCCATACTCGCCGTGGCCTTGACGCTCGCCCTGGCGGTCGCGCCAGGGCCGGCGGCGGCCCAGTTCCGGCCCGAAGAGATCGCCCAGCGCGAGGCCAAGGAGGAGTTCCTGCTCACGGCCGAGATCGTCCGGTCCGAGCCCATCGGCGAAGGCGTGACCAAACCCTGGAAGCTCTATCTCAAGAAGGGCGACGTCGAGGGCAAGGCCGCCTGGAAGAACCCCCACGGCGAGATGGGCGGCTATCTCGAGGGCTGGCAGTACGAGATCGCCGCCTACCGTCTCGACAAGCTCATCGGCCTGAACATGGTCCCGCCGGCCGTCGAGCGGAAGTTCAACGGGAAGCGCGGCGCGCTCGTCCTCTGGGCCGAGAACAAGTACAGCCTGCTCAAGGTCATGGAGGACGGGATCCGCATCCCCGACGAGGCCCTCGACCACACCGAGAAGATGAAATATCTCGCCCGGGCCTGGGACAGCCTCATCGGCAACGAGGACCGGACCCAGCAGAACGTCCTCTACACCGAGGACTGGCGGATGATCCTCTTCGACCACTCCCGGGCCTTCCGGTCGACCGGGGAGTTCATCAAGCGTCTCATGTTCGGCCGCGACGGGATCAAGATGTCCTCTCAGGGCACGCCCTGGCTGTTCCGGCGCCTGCCCCGCTGGTTCGTCGATAAGATCCGGACCCTGACCTTCGAGAATATCAAGGCCGCCGTCGAGGAGACGCTCATGGACGGGGAGATCAAGGCCATCCTGGCGCGCCGCGAGCTCCTGCTCGAGGAGATCGCCGGCATGATCAAGGAGTTGGGAGAGGCGGCGGTCATCTATTGAACGCGGCCCGGAGCCGCCCCCGGGGGCGCGATGCTTCCCGAGGCTGACGGAGGACGCGATGCATAAACCACGCGGATGGGTGATATCGGCCGCGGCTCTGTCCCTGGCCGGAGCTCTCCTCGCGTGCTTCGGATCGGACGCCCCGGGCCCGGGTCCCGCCCCGCTCCAGTTCACCGCCGACGAGCTGAAGCAGCGCGAGGCCTGGGAGGACTTCCTCATGACCGCGGAGGTCGTCTCGAGCGAGCAGATGGGGGGATCCGAGGCCGTGACCAAGCCCTGGATCCTGACGCTCAAGAAAGGCGCGGTCACCCACCGGGGCCTTTGGAAGAACGCCCAGGGCCGGATGGGCGGCTATTGGGAGGGCTGGACCTACGAGATCGCCGCCTACCGGCTCGACAAGCATCTCGGCTTGGGCATGGTCCCGCCGACCGTCGAGCGCCGGTTCCGCGGCGAGCGGGGGTCCTGCCAGTATTGGATCGACGACAGCATGTCGCTCCGGGACCGGGACGAGCGGAGGATCAAGATGCCCCTGGCCAAGAACTTCTCTTGGAACCGGGCGACCTACCTCCAGCGGCTCTTCGACAACCTCATCGCCAACGAGGACCGGCACACGAACAACGTCTTCATCGCGCCCGACTGGCGGATGATCCTCATCGACCACTCCCGGTCGTTCCGGACCTCCGGCCGCTTCGTCAAGACCCTGCTCTATTCGGCCAAGAACCCCGAGGGCCCGAAGCTCATGAGCGAGCTGCCCCGGGTCCTCGTCGACAAGGTCCGGAGCCTCGATCTCGCGGGCGTCAAGGCCGTCGTCGGGGAGTATCTCACGGACGCGGAGATCGAGGCCGTCCTCGTCCGGCGCGACCTCATCCTGCAGGAGATCGACCGGCTCATCAAGGTCAACGGGGAGGCCAAGGTC
>Ga0209253_10000876_pt1 | contig 26149 bp, 28 predicted proteins | sample FrelakmetBRP12BR_FD_187145 | JGI IMG/M metagenome (GOLD analysis project Ga0209253, IMG submission 187145) | Freshwater lake sediment microbial communities from the University of Notre Dame, USA, for methane emissions studies - BRP12 BR (SPAdes)... | ecosystem: Environmental > Aquatic >...
AATATCATTTTTCAATAAGCTTAAGAATGTATTTTCCTCCCGCAATAGTATTGTAAAAATGAAAACAGGACGTGATGTCAGGGGGCTTATCCGGCTGTTAAGCCACGACGATCCGGATATTCAGTATGAGGCTGCGGAAGCGCTCGGGAATATTGGCGATGCCACCGCAGTGGAACCCCTGATCTCCGCACTGAAAAACGGGGAGATCAGCGGTGTACGCTGGAAAGCTGCGGAAGCACTGGCAATGATTGGCCCCCCGTCGGTCGATCCTCTGATTGATGCCTTACAGCACCCTGATGGCGATGTGCGGTGGAAGGCCGCGATCGCGCTTGGCGAGATCAGGGATTCGCGGGCAGTCGATCCCCTTATCCGCTGCCTCTCTGATAAGGACCGTTTTGTCATAGGTCGCGCCGCCCTTGCTCTTGGAATGATCGGGAAACCGGCAGTTGAACCGCTGATCCGCGCCTTACAAGAAGGAGACGGCAACCTGCGTTGGGGGGCGGCGATTGCGCTCGGCAAGGCAAAGGATCCTGATGCAGTTGAACCGCTGATCCATGCACTTGCGGACAAATACGAGAATGTCCGTGCCGAAGCCGTTTCTTCGCTTGCAGCCATCGGGAAGCCCGCAATCGCACCCCTTATCCGGTTCCTGAAATATGCCGATGGGACGGCAAGGGTCGAATTGATGAATGCGTTGGGGGAGCTGCAGGCGAATGAAGCTATTGAACCATTGATCCAGCTGCTCGAAAAAGGAGATGAAGGGGAATGCCGTGCGGTTGCCGGGACACTCGATGCAATCCTCACCCCGTCAGTGGAACTGCTTATGAAAAGGTTGTGGAACGGGGAAGGTCGGGAAACCCGCAGAGAGGGAACCGGAGATATACAAACAGGAAATGATAATGGCAGCGGGGGCAGGGATGACAACCGATGAGATGATTAAACGGCTGATTTCCGCATTCAGCGATCCCTCGCTTGATACGCGGCATGATGCAATAAAAAGACTCACAGACCTTAAGGAAGTTGCTGTTTCCTCCCTGATCCGTGCACTGCGTGAGGCACAGAATACCGATCAGCGCTGGTACGCCTCGGTGACACTGGCACGGATTGGTGAACCTGCGGTCATGCCGCTACTGGCAGCAATGAAGGAATCATATGACAGCGAGTTCCGCAAGTATGCAGCTGCAGCGCTGGGCGAGATCGGAAAGCCGGCTGTCGAACTCCTGATACAAGCGATGGCAATTGATGACCGCGAACTCCGCGGGTTCCTTTCGCTTGCACTCTGCAGGATAGGCACACCTGCAGTAGGAGCTCTTACGCGGCACCTTGAAAACGACAATGAGATCATCAAATCATGCGCTGCACTTACGCTCTGGCAGATGGGTGAGAAGGGAATTGGCGCGATTGTCGAAAATGTGCAGCGCGAAAAAAACGGTTAAAACCGTGGCATCGCATCGTGCCACAATGATCCCGACCCTCCGCTCATTGTAATCATAAACGAACAGATAAATCTCTCCGTACCCATCATTCCGGTATGCTGCAGCTCTCGCCCGCGATGGAGGCGTACGAAGAGGCGATACGGACGGCGCTTGGTGCGGCAATAGAAGTCGCACGACAGGCGCGGTTGCGGGGTCTTGATCCCTCAACGCAGGTCGAGATACCGATCGCAAGCGACCTTGCTGACAGGGTAGAAGCACTTCTTGGCATCAGGGGTGTGGCGGTGCGTATCCGCGAGCTCGAGCAGCAGATGTCCCGGGAGGAGGTGGCGCTCCGTATTGGCGATGATTTCGTCAAACGAAAGTTCGGGGAGACCACCCGGGAGCAGATCCTTGATCATGCCATCCGGACCGCAATGGCACTTCTCACGGAAGGTGTAGTAGCAGCACCGACTGAAGGTATCGCCAAGATCGGGCTCGGAAAGAACGATGATGGGAGCGAGTACCTGAAGATCTATTACGCAGGACCGATCCGCAGTGCCGGCGGAACCGCGCAGGCGCTTTCGGTGCTCGTGGGTGATTACGTCCGGCGGGCGCTGGGGATAAACCGTTACATCCCGCACCAGAATGAGGTCGAACGCTACATCGAGGAGATCCGGCAATACAACAACATCATGAATCTCCAGTACCTGCCCAGTGAGCAGGAGATCCGGCTCATTGTTACGAACTGTCCGGTCTGCATTGATGGTGAAGCGACAGAGCAGGAGGAAGTCGCCGGCTACCGTAACCTTGCACGGGTCGAGACCAATACCGTGCGGGGCGGCATGGCGCTTGTGCTTGCAGAAGGAATCGCCGGAAAAGCCCTCAAACTACAGAAATCCGTTGAGAAGATGAAGATGGATGGCTGGGAATGGCTCGAGCAGATGACATGGGGGGCGTCCGGGGGCAATTCTGAAGAGGATCATGGGGGTATCAAACCCAGGGACAAGTACTTGCGCGACCTTATTGGCGGGCGGCCGGTTTTTTCGTATCCGATGCGCACCGGGGGGTTCCGGCTGCGGTACGGGCGTTCGCGTAATACCGGGTTTGCTGCCGCCGGGCTCAATCCATCAACGATGCATATACTCGGCAATTTTCTGGCTGTCGGCACGCAAATGAAGATCGAACGCCCCGGAAAGGCATGTGGTATTGCCCCGGTCGATTCGATTCAGGGACCGACTGTGCTGCTGAAGAACGGCGATGTACTACGTATTGATGATGAAAGGACAGCAGAACAGCTTGCCCCCCAGATCGAGCGGATTCTCGATGTCGGAGAGATCCTCATCTCTTTTGGCGAGTTCCTTGAGAATAATCACATGCTCATTCCCCCGGCATATTGTGAGGAATGGTGGCTTCTGGAAGGGGGCAAGCGACGACCTGATGACGAAGCTGAGGCGATTGCATTCACACGAACCGGGGCGTATCTGCACCCGGATTACACATATTTCTGGGATGATCTTACCTACAGCCAGATCTGTTCGCTTGCTGATATGGTTTCAGCGCAGGGAAGGTACGAACGTGGAGAAGTCCTGCTCCCACACACACCCGTCCTCAAAAATCTTCTGGAAGACCTTCTTCTCCCCCACAATGTCCTAAACGGAACAATCAGGATACTTACCCCCCGTGTCTTTCTTGCATGCCTCGGGCTCGATGAACAATTAACAAAAGTTCCCCTCTGGAATACTGCTCCTGCAACGGACTCACTTGCCCTTGTCATGCACCTGAGCGGGTTCAGGATCCGATCGAGAGCAGGTATACGGATCGGGGGGCGCATGGGGCGGCCCGGCAAGTCAAAACCGCGCAAGATGAACCCGCCCCCCCATGTCCTTTTTCCTCTTGGAGAATCGGGAGGATCCCGTCGTTCTTTCCAGGAGGCGTCCAACCATACTCCGGAAGCGGATGCAGGTTTTCTTGGGATTGATTTCCAGAAAGAGGGGGGGATTATTGAGATCGAGGTCGGCAGGCGCCGCTGTACTGGGTGCGGGGAGATCACCTTCATGAACCGGTGCGAGCGGTGTTCAGCCCACACCGTGCCGGTCTTTACCTGCCCGAAATGCAAGCGTGAGACTGACAGTGAGCGCTGTCCGGGATGTAATATTCCTACCACCAGCATGCAGAGAGCAACCGTCAATGTGAAGGATGAATATCTGAAGACAATGGGGCGTCTGGGGCTGAAACCAGACAGCATCACGCTCGTTAAGGGTGTTAAAGGTGTAATTTCCCGTGAAAAGGCTGTGGAACCACTGGAGAAAGGGATCCTGCGGGCACAACAGGAGATCTATGTCTTCAAGGACGGGACAACACGCTTTGACATGATTGACATGCCACTCACTCATATCCGCCCCGCAGAGATAAGTGTAGATATCGAGACACTCCGCAGTCTGGGATACAGGAAAGATATTCACGGGAGGGAGCTCTCTGACCCCTCCCAGATGCTTGAGATGCGTCCGCAGGATATCCTCATATCGGACTCCTGCGCCGAGTATATGGTGAGGGTGGCGCAGTTCATCGACAATCTATTGGTTTCATCATACGGACTCCCCGCCTTCTATAACGCCAGAACACGCAATGACCTGATCGGGCATCTTGTGATTGGACTTGCTCCTCACACGAGCGCCGGAGTGCTCGGGCGGATTATCGGTTTCACCCGGGCGAATGTGGGCTATGCGCATCCTTTTTTCCATGCTGCAAAACGCAGGAACTGTTTTTTCGGAGATACCGAGATTGAGGTATTTAACGGCACGATCTGGAAGCGTGAACCAATCCGTCGTTTCGTGCTGGAAAATTTTGATGTGAGCAGACCCGGCATTGACCGTCTTGGTACCTATTACTCGGATCCTGCACAACCATGGTACACCCGTACAGTCGACACCAGCGGTATGATGCATATCCGCCGGATCACTTCAGTTTCCATCCACCGTTCACCGGCAACGCTCATCAGGTTCACCACATCACGGGGGCTTGAGCTTGCTGTCACCCCCGATCACGCAATGTTGATCTGGGATACAAGTTACCTTCGCAAGGTACGGGCAATTGAGCTCAATGTGGGTGATCCCGTACCGGTATTTATAGGAGCAAACCTGTTATCAGACCGGATTGCAGGTGCAGACCACATCCCTTCTCCAGAAGAACGGGTGTACTGCCTCACCGTCGCTGATGATCATACGCTGGTTGCAAACGGTATTTTCACCGGGCAATGTGACGGAGATGAGGACTGCATCATGCTCCTCCTTGATGGTCTGATCAATTTTTCACGTTCGTTCTTGCCTGAGAGCCGTGGGGGTTCCATGGACGCCCCCCTGGTCCTGACAAGCCGTATCGATCCAGCGGAAATTGACAAGGAGAGCCTGAATATTGATGTCTGTGAACGGTATCCGCTCGAGTTGTATACAGCAGCACTCAAGTACGCACAACCCAAGGATGTTGAACCGTTTATCGATCGGGTTGAGCACCGGCTTGGAACACCCGCACAGCTCGAAGGGTTCTTCTTTACCCATGATACGTTTGATATCTCTGCTGGTCCACTCGAATCCACCTACACGCAACTCAAGACGATGCTGGAGAAGCTGGAGGCAGAGCTCAGCCTTGCAGAGAAGATCCGTGCCGTCGATGCCGATGATGTCGCTGAGCGCGTGCTCACAACCCATTTCATCCGTGATCTTGTAGGAAACCTGAATGCATTCTCCAAACAGAAGTTCCGGTGTACCAAGTGCAACACAATGTTCCGCCGCATGCCGCTCTCTGGCAAGTGTACCAGGTTCCGTGGCAAGGGAATCTGCAACGGCAATATCGTTCCCACAGTCCATGAAGGTTCGGTAAAAAAATACCTGGAAATGTCAAAATCCCTCTGCGCAAAGTACCATGTGTCTGAATATACCCGCCAGCGTGTCGAAATGCTCGACCTTGCGATCACCTCAACATTCGGGACTGAAAAAGAACAGCAACTCGGGCTTGCAGATTTTATGTGATCCACTCTTTTTTATGCAATGATAATTCTCGTAAAAATAAGGATTCAACTGCGTTACCTTTTATATGATGCCGGTCAAATAATCACCTCGCAGGCGGGGATAGCCAAGCCCGGCTAACGGCGATAGACTCAAGATCTATTCTCGAAGGAGTTCGTCGGTTCAAATCCGGCTCCCCGCATTCATTTCTCTAAACTATTGGATTCCCGGTCTTCTCAGACAATATAAACGTATATTCTCATACCGGTATTTGAACAACCAGTGTTCTGCAGGGAATAATTTTATTTCATCTTAAAACAAATTTGAGCACGTTACACGCAGATTTGACGTCGGTGTAAGGGAGAGGTTGTACTGACAGATAAAAAAAAGTTCAATGGCGAAGAACGATCGGAAGCAACGGGAGAAATTGTTCGGGTCAAACTTCCGCAGAAGCGGAACCGTGAGATGTTCGGGAGTGCCGAACTTATGATGGGCGCAAACCACATTCGTGTGAGATGTTACGATGGCGTCACCCGGATGGGACGGATCAAGGGTAAGATCAAGAAAAAAGTCTGGATCCGCGAAGGAGATATTCTGATCGTCATCCCATGGAGCTTCCAGGATGAGAAATGTGATATCATATACCGTTACACGGGGCCTCAGGTGGAGTGGCTCCGGAGAAATAATTATCTTTAATCAGGCTCTTTTTTTAATATTTTTAAAAATGAATATTGGCGATAATCTCTTCACTTTTATAGGCTTTTTACCATGATGTCATAGCGCTTGATGACAAGCGTATCTGTATTGGGCAGCCGGTAACTCCCAGGACCGGTTTCAGTCCATTTAAGAGTATTTATTAAATAATTTCTCCAGGCAACAGAGAAATCATTATTCGGATTTGGTATATACTGGACAATTACAGGGTTGGAAGGTGCAAGGTATTCAGTGAAGTTGGTATCCGCCATCTGCATTTTCACGGTTCCGACACCAGTCCGGGACAAAAGCTCAGTCGAGTTCATTCCAATCAGGTATATTACCGCAGTGGTTTTTCCGGAAACCGGATCAGTGTCAACAAACCACCGGGGTTCTGCGAGCATGAATGACCCCGTATCAAGCTCCCGCCTCTCCATAACAGCCCCGTTCTCAATAACGATTACCTGTTGGCTCCCCGCCGAATTGTATTGTAATTGACCCGGATGGAATGTTTCATCGACACTACCACCATCGGTAATCCTGAATGATGGTGTGGGGTTAAAAGTCGTATTATATACGGTAAGCGGCCCTCCCCCAACCTTTAAAGAAGTCTCTTTGTACGGCACGTTCTTGAAGCTTAAACTCTTGATGTCGTTTTGCAGTACAATCATGTTCTTTTCCATGATCCGCTGATCTGCGCTTACCTGCTGCTGCAGGAGAACCGGATACCCGTAGAGTGAAACAAGCCCGATTCCTACAACGACAAGAGAAAATATCAGGAGAAACCCGATTGCCTCAGATACACCCTGCTCATCTTTCACAACAGTATTGTGATTCTTCATCAGAACCCCCCCGAGTCATAGCTGATCCTGTTCATACCTCTGCCTGTCGTATTGCCGGTTACCCCGCGTGTTGCCCCGATACCCGCGAGGGAGATCCTGCTCCTGATAAAATCGCGCGACACCTGTACATCCTGATCTGTCGGGTTGGCACCCAGCCCAATCTCGACAACGTAATCCTTGCTTGCCACATCGTCCGGGATATCAAAACTGGTTGATATTGTCCCGTTATACGGGGCGGTTATATACACATCAACGATCCGGGTGCTGATGCCATTGCCGATGTCGGTAAATGCCGAATAGCTGACCTGATTGGCGGGCCCCTCCATGAAATGGGTATTTGCAAGCAGCATCATCACCACCATGAGGAACATGAGAATGCCACTGATCATCACGTATTCGATGAGGCTTGACACTGCTGCGTCCCTCTCCCGGTCAGTAGTTTGCAGTTTCATTATATGCGGTCACTCCATTGTTGTAATGGATATCGAAAATGTTTTTAAACGTTGATCCCGGAGGCGCTGAGGTAATATTGAATGTAACAATAGCATTCTTCCTGTCCATGGCAATGGATGTCATGTCCTTTTGAACCTCACCCCATACAGCGGAGGAAAGGTCCGAACACGCGAGCACTTCATACCGGACATCACGGATATCATTTTTTGGGAATTCCAATACCCCTTCAGCCGTGGTCTGTCCAACGACTGTTGACTGGTTGAGGACAATTGCCAGGAAAAATAATGAAAAGCTCACGATAAACCCCATGAGCACAATCCACTGTGCATCATCGTTCAGTCGCGCCACAGGAGCACCTCCATGAGCCCTGCCTGCACCCTTGGATCGATACCGGGCGCTGCTACCGAAAGAGGCGAACCCCCACCAGTCAGGTCAAGGTGTACCCATCCTGTTACCCTGACCGCATGCTCTCCCCCGGTCAGGTTACGGGAATGGGCAAAGTGGAACTGCTTCACGGAATTCGTCAGGGTATCCCTGTAAAAGAGATCTGCACTGATCTGGAGATTGTCATACGATCCCCCGGTTGTGCTGTTGCAGAACGTAAGAAATGTTTCTTTGAATCTCACCCCATCATTATTCTTGGTAATGTTCTGGAGCAGGCTCTCTCCGGTTGTTGCCGTGGTATTGGGGGTATTCATCATTCTCAGTGCATCACTGCCGAGCTGTTCCAGCTGCATGTCGCTGATATGTGTGTCCCCGGGCGTATATATCGATGTGGCGCTGACAACGAGGTATGCACTAAAAAGCATAATTAACCCGGCAGCAACCCCCTCAATGGTGAAGAGTTGCCCGTCAGAATTTACCATATTGCCACCTCCACCACACCCTCCTTGAGGAGGGGTTGGGTCACACGGATTGGGCTGTAATCATAGTCATAGGGACTGGTAAAGCTGTTATTAAAGAAGCAGTCTGGTGTGTTCAGTTTGAAGGTATAATTGATATACAAATGGCTGTTCTCATTTGCCATCCCGTAGAAGAACCCGGCGGGAAATATGACTGATGCATTATCATTTACAATTACAGGCAGACTCGACGCGGTATTCCCGCCGTCAATATAGGAAGTATCGAATGTGCGGACCTGGGCGAGGGGTTGCGAAGGATTCTGTCGGTAGATGATAATTTTGCTTAACGTGATTACATTGGTGGGATCAGTGAATACATATGCATTCATTAAATTAGTGATATTAACCACTATCCGTTCCCGTAAAGGATCAATCTGGTACGGGGGGTTCCGTACATCCTGGAGCAACCGGGTGCAGTTGATGTGAACGCTGAATACATGCCCGGTAACATTCCCGTCTCCCCCGGAATTTCGGAATGCGGGTGCATTGATTGTTGCATTGCTGGGCTGCTTGATCTTTACAAGCCTGCGGATATATCCGTAACCCCCATCAGGCTTGACATCACCCACCGACCAATTCATCATGGCATCAAATGTGCTCAATGATACATTGAAGCTGTAGGGGCGATCCCCGAAAATCACGCGCCGCTGGTAATCATCAGGATAGTTAAAGGATGTGCTGCAGAAGAATCTCTCGATCTTATTGGGAGCGAGGATATTCGGGTTATCCTTTGTTAGTGCGAGCCCGAAACGCTGAATCTCATCCTTTTGCATATCATCCTTGTTTTCCCATGGGGGGTTTGCAGGCATCCCCGGGTCTTCAACAAGGATAACGCCCGTGCGATATGCGACGGCATCATAATCGATGGTTCCCCCCTGCAGACTGATGAGGAGTCCGGGGATCATCGTTGCGACCCAGATAAAAGCGACCATAAAGATCGTCATGCCCGCAAGAAAGTCAATTGACAGGTATGCATGATCATCAGGCATAGGACGGAATAAACCCCCCTGCACCTCTAAGGCAACCAACAATGGCAATCGATATGACAAGGAGTGTGAAAAGGAGTAAGAGGATGCCGGATTTGCGCATGGTCTTCCTTAAAGGCTAATTGTGTGGGAATAAGATATAAATATTGGTAAAAACAGTTAAAGGTATTTACTCTTTTTCAGATAGTATTGATATGGTACTACCCGCACGGGAGCTTAGGGTTTCTGAATCCGGTGAAACGGAGAAAATCTGGGTTAATGAGCACCAGCAGAGAGCGGATCCTGCGGCAGACAGGATTTTTGCACTTTTTGCAGATGGCACTCTTGCGGGGGTAGCCCGATGCAAGCTGTATACTGACGGTGATGAGCTGGACGGGGTCTGTGTTCCCGAACAGTTCCGCGGGCAGGGGCTTGCGCGGCGGCTGGTGGAGGAGCTCATCACCGCATGCGGCGGAAGAATACTCTATCTCCATCCAACACTTGAACTGATCCAGTTCTACCGCTCATTTGGTTTTGTCCCTATCCCAAAAAACGATCTCCCCCGCACCATTAAAGAGAGATTTGCCATGTGTTTTGGTGAGATGATGGGGTGCAACGTGTGCCCCATGCGCAGGATCCCCCTGATAGCAAAGAGCATCCAATGACCAGCCCGAACGGCCTTACCATCAATCCCCAATAACCGGATTTTCAGGCTTTTGTCTGAATACAGGACTCCGCCCGGCCCTTACATAAAAAAGATACAAACCATGTATCAGTGTGAGCATTTTTCAGGCACATCTGCTGCCCTGATGCATCATAATAATGTTTGCAGAGGCAAATCATGGAGGGATATTGCAACCTGTACATTGAAGAACCGGATAAAAAAGTTCTGTAAACCAGGTTAACGCACGATCTTTGTGATCGGGATCTCAAGGATGTCCTCAGCTCCTGAAGCCTTGAGCCGAGGAATAAGTTCGTTCACTGCACTCTTTTTTACGACAGTCTGGATACTGTAAAAGTCGATTCCATGGAGCTGGCTCACCGTTGGTTTTTTCATCGCCGGTAATGTTTGGATCACCTGCTCCATTGCATCTTTGGGAACGTTCATTGTGAGGAGCACCTGGTTGCGTGCTTCAATGACGCCAACCAAAAGGGTTTTAATCTCTTCGATGGACTTTCGTTGTTCCGGGTCACCCCAGCTCTTTTTGTTAGCGATGATCACCGTGTAGGATTCCATGATCTGCCCGATAATCTTCAGTCCGTTTTTTCGCAGGGTTGTGCCTGTCTCAGTAAGGTCGACAACAACATCCATAAGATCCGGCACTTTTGCCTCAGATGCACCGAAGGAGTGGAAGAGCTGGACAGGGATACCGAGCGAGACAAAGAACGCTTTTGTGAGGTTGGGGTATTCAGTAGTCACCCTGCTGTCCGGACGTACCTGGGTGACATTCTCGATTGGTTCATCGCGGTGTACGGCAACAACAATACGGACATTGCCTTCACCTGTCTTGCTGTATGACAGGTTCGCCACTTCGACAATATCCGATCCGGTCTCCCTGACCCAGTCCAGTCCTGAGATTCCCATATCAAAATACCCTTTCTCAACATACGTCGGGATCTCCTGTGGTCGCAGAATTTTCACTTTCCCGATACGGTTGTCATCGATCTGGGGGTTGTAATCCCGGTCGGTCCGTTTCACCTCCAGATCAGCCTCCCTGAAGAGCTGCAGGGTCTGCGATTCAAGGCTCCCCTTCGGAAGTGCGATGGTGATCATACCAGTAAACATCGGAACCGGAAGGGATAAAAGATGATGATTGAGTTCACTCAAAGGTATGCACGAGCAATCCACTCAGCAGCTTTGGCTCAAACCAGGTAGATTTCGGGGGCATTACACTGTCTGCATCGGCAATGGCAAGAATTGTATCGATGTGCACCGGTTGCAGGGCAAATGCGACTGCAGCCTCACCGGTATCCACCATGTGCTCAAGGTCTGATATGGGACGTGAACCCCCGAGATACTGGAGCCGGGAATCGATGCGGGGGTCATTGATGCCAAGCAGCTCTTCCAGCACATATTTCTGGAGTACTGCAACATCAAGCGAATCAAGTGCTGCCGAAGAGCGATTAACAGGGCAGGAACATTCGTACCACCGTCCGCCAAGATACATATGTATCACATGATACAGGTGGGCGTGTTTGATCTTTGGCAGGATAGTGACCCCCCTGTTGTCCACGGCTCCACAAGGTACAACATCGAAATGGTTTTTCAGCTGCTGAAGGAATGCGTCAGCAGTATAGACCCCGGTATTGGAGAGCAACCGGCTGTAGCCATGGATCCTGACACGGTCATGGGCAAAAAGCACACCCATGAAACGGTTGATCTCATCGCCACCGTGGCCGGTTCGATCTCTGTCTGCCACGTTGACCGCGGATTTTGCGCGGTGATGCCCATCTGCAATATAGAGGCATGGAATACCTGCGAACAGTGTCTCCAGCCGCGCGAGCACCTCAGGGTCAGAGATCCGGAATATCTGGTGCAGGGCACCGCTTTCGGTGCGCACTTCGGCGTCAGGCTCCGAATCAGGAGGGCCAAGCGAATGAATAAAGGGAGAGATCCCAAAGAGGTCACGGTACAGGAGTACCACCGGGCCGTTATGGGTCCGCGTGATCTCGATATGGCGGGTCCGGTCCTCCTCTTTGTCGTACCGCGTCTGCTCGTGTTTCCGAATGGTATTGTTCCGGTAATCATCAACATCCAGACAGCAGCAGAGCCCTGAAAATGTCTCATCGTCCTGCCTCACGCGGTACATGTACATAGATGGCACGGTATCCCTGCGCATACTCCCCTCTTTGAGCATGGCGAGAAAATTGTCACGTGCACGTCGGTATACACGGTCATCATTATGGGGCAGGTGCGGAAATTCAGCATCAGAACGGCTGACCCGCAAAAAACTTTTTGGGTTCTTTGCGATGGTTGCCCGCGCTTCATCAGCAGTGACAACGTCGTAGGGCACCGCCGCGATTGCGGGTGCGGCACTCCGTTCAGGACGCACCGCGGCAAACCGATAGACTCTCACCATGAAGAACAATCACACCAGGCATGTTGGTAGTTGTGTGTAATATTTGGGTTCAGCCACTAAATAGTCTCATGGCATGGATCCGTACGATATGAAACAATGAGATCCCGCAATGGCGTAAATATTATCTCTTCATCTGTACCATCAGAAGATGCCATTTCAGGTGCAGGATGCCGACCCGATGATCCGCCCCCGCGAGATTGCCTTGTACCAGCCGGCGCAGATACGGCGGGCAACACCTCTTGATATCCCGTCAATTGCCGCGATTGAACGGGAGCTTTTTGTCGACCCGTGGGAGCAGTCCATCTTTCTTGAAGCACTGACCTATTACCCGAGTTCTTATTTTGTTGCAGCCTGCGATGGGCGGGTGGTTGGTTTTGTGGTCGGTGGACTTGAGGACACGGGTGAGAACATATACGGGCATCTCTGCAATCTTGGCGTTACTGCTCCTTACCAGTACCGCGGCATCGGAAGGCTGCTCGTCAACCGTATCGAGCACCAGTTTGCGCTGGAACGTGCCGGAGGGATCCAGCTCGAGGTGAGGTTTTCAAACACTGGCGCGCAGCAGTTCTACCGCAGGCTCGGGTACCGGGAGGTGTTCCGGCTGGCACACTACTACTCGAACGGTGAGGATGCGGTCGTAATGATGAAATGGTTCAGGTTCTAACCGCGTCCGAGATGCTGGTGCGCCCGCGCAAGATCCTGCGCCGCAAGTGCACCCAGCAAGGATAGTTCGCCTGCCAGTACTCCGGATGCGATGATCTCGGCAAGTTTTTTTGCATTGGAGCCGGGCGGATTACCCCCGCCGGCAACACCGAGCAGATTCAGACACTCCTGCTGGGTCTCAATTCCCGTTCCTCCCCCTACAGTACCGACAGGGAGAGATGGCAGGGTGACCGAAACGTACACCCCGGTTGGTGTCGGGTCGACAGTTGTCAGGCAGGTGCTGCCATCGATTGCATGCGCAGCATCCTGTCCACAGGCAATAAACATCGCTGCGACAACGTTTGCTGCATGGGCGTTGAACCCCATTGCACCTGCCCTTGCAGAACCAACAAGGTTTTTTCGGTAATTCACTTCAAAGAGCGTGGGTGCGTCCGTCTTGAAGACCTGCGATATTAGGTCCTGCGAGAGCGCAATGCCGGCAACCACACTTCTGCCTCTTCCCATGATTCCGTTGATTGCTGCGGGCTTTTTGTCAGTGCACATATTCCCGCTCAGGGCGACAAGACGGGCACCGGTTGCCTGTGCTATCAGCTCCGCTGCTTTAGCACTCGCGATGGTTACCATATTCATGCCCATCGCGTCCTTGGTATCGAAATTCATCCGGAAAAAGACACTCGTGCCGGCAACGAAGGGTATAATCTCAATAAGTTTTCCATGTGTGGTGGTGCTCTCCGCCGCTGCCCGAAGCTCACCGACATGAGTTGTCACCCAGTCCACCACCTGCTTTGCATGCGTAATACTCCGTGCGGCAAAGACCGGCGCCCGCGTCATGCCGTCATGGAGGATCCGCACTTCTGCACCCCCCGCGCGGGTGATTGCGCTGCACCCCCGGTTCACCGAGGCAACGAGAGCCCCTTCAGTGGTTGCAAGTGGCAGGTAATAGCTGCCATGGGCATACTCTCCGTTCACCAGCAGCGGACCCGCGATACCCACCGGCACCTGCACCGTGCCGATCATGTTCTCGCAGTTCCGTTTCACCACGCGATCGATATCAATGGAAAAAATACCGAGGTTTTCAAGCGTTGTCCCCGTCTCCTGTTCGATGAACCCGCGGCGCAGCCTGATCGCATCGAGCGGGGCGACTTCTTTTTCCAGTTCGTAGAGTTTGAGCGATCCGTCTTTAAGCCGGTTGTGGATGGTAACCTCCCTGTCGTTATCGTGACCTGATTTTGCACCGCTTCCTGTGCTCTCACGGTGCCCATCATCATCAGCCATGAATAATGGTTAGCACGTATACTGTTATGATATACGTGGTTGCATGAATGTCGAACAGTGGGGAATCAGGGTTCCGGCACGGCAGGGTGAGGTAATAAGGCAAACCCTCATACGCGATGGCGCGCTCGACACCTCACTCAAGCTGCAGCGCGATGGCGATTCGCTGCTGATCCCGCTCACTGACTGGCGCAAAGGTGCGGAGAGGTACGAATTTGAGGAGCGTCCTGACAGAGAGGAACTCATCAGGCACGAAATTGTCGGCGGGATTGCCATCATGCAGGATGAAGACCTTAAGGGAGCACAAAAAATTCTCGCATCGCGCCCATCCCTCCACACGGTCGTCTATGCAAAGGGAGAGGTGATCGGCAAGTACCGCACCCGGGAGTTCACGGTGCTCGCGGGCACCCCGACCACCAGGACGCAGCTGACCGAATACGGTCACCGGTTCACAGTCGACATTGCCGGGGCGTATTTCTCTGCACGGCTCTCAACCGAACGTCAGCGCATCCTCTCTCAGACACAGGATCGTGAGTGCGTGCTCGATATGTTTGCAGGTGTCGGACCGTTTGCGATCACCCTTGCAGCGCGTGCAGCACTCGTGGTAGCCTGCGACTTCAACCCTAAGGGAATCGGGCTGATGCTTGAAAATATCGCGCAGAACCGGACAAAGAATGTGCTCCCCATACTTGCGGATGCACACCGGCTAACTGGCATCATGCCATGGCAGTTTGACCGGATTGTGATGAACCTCCCTCTTGCAGGTACCGAATTCCTGTCTGATGCATTGCGGCTTTGCTGTATGGGCGGAACGATCCACTTCTACGCACTCGTCTCAAAGGAAGGTGAACACAAAAACCACATCGCTGAGCTGGGCGGGGGCGTTGTTGCAGAGCGGGTCGTGCGGTCGCACTCCCCATCCCAGTGGCACGTAGTGTATGATATAATAAAAAAGGGTGAATAGTCTTATTCAAGCGGCACGAACTTGGTGCCGTAGTGTATGATGCCGCTTTCACCATCAGCAGCGATCCGGCGGAACACACTTTTCACCCGCATGCCGATCTTTGCCTGATCGGGGCTGCAGACAATCTGTGTGGTCATGCGCGGTCCCTCGTCCAGCTGCACGATTGCGAGCACGTACGGGGTAAACGCCTCAAATTGTTCGTTTGCGGTATGAATCACGGTGAATGTTACGACCGTTCCCAGTCCAACAAACTTATGGTCAATGATCTTTCCGTTCCGGCGGCATTCGGGGCAGAACGTCCGCGGCGGGAAGAAGTGACGCCCGCAGGTCTCACACCTGGTCCCGATCATGTTGTACCGCTGGGGGATTTTTCTCCAGAACCGGGCGACGCTCATATCAGGCCCTCCCAAGGATGTGCACGGCAACAGTGCCACCGGTGCCGCCGACATTGTGCGTCATGCCAATCCTTGCGCCATCGATCTGGCGTTTGCCTGCCTCGTTCCTGAGCTGCTGGACGATCTCGCAGACCTGTTTGATACCGGTCGCACCGACAGGGTGCCCGCATGCCTTGAGCCCGCCGCTTGTGTTGACCGGAATCTTCCCGTCAAGCGCGGTCTCCCCGTCTGCGGTGAATTTTCCTGCCTCACCTTTCCTGCAGAACCCGAGATCCTCGATTGCGCAGATCTCGGCGATCGAGAAACAGTCGTGGACCTCCACCATGTCGATGTCCTTGTGTGCAAGTTTTGCCATCCTGAATGCACGCTGCCCTGCGGCGACCGTTGCGTCAAGTGTTGAAATGTCCCGACGGTCGTGGAGCGTAATTGTGTCGCTGGCCTGCGCACTGGCGAGCACCTTTACTGGTGTATCCGTGAACTCTCTGGCGCGCGTGAGGGGCGCCACAATGACCGCAGCAGCACCATCAGTGATAGGTGAGCAGTCGAAAAGCCGAAGTGGTTCTGCGACCATTGTGGATTTAAGCACGGTATCAATCGTGATCTCCTGCTGGAACTGTGCGATGGGATTTCTCGCCCCGTTGTAATGGTTTTTTACCGCAACCTGCGCGAGCTGTTCGCGTGTGAGGGGGTAGCGGTGCATGTAGTCAGTTGCGATCATCGCATAGAGTCCGGGAAACGTTGCGCCGACAAACCCCTCCCACTCGCGGTCTGCTGCACCTGTCAGGGTGTCGGTGCTTGCGCCGGGTTCGACATCAGTCATCTTCTCGACACCCGCTGCGACTACAATATCTTCCATACCGCTCGCGACCGCAATGACTGCCTGCCGGAATGCGAGTCCTCCGGATGCGCACGCAGCCTCCACTCTTGTTGACGGGATATGGCGCGTTGCCATCCCCGCGTAATCGGCGATCAGCGCACCGATATGCTCCTGTTCGATGAACCTGCCTGCACTCATATTGCCCACATACATCGCATCGATCTTTTCGCCGGAAAGCCGGGCATCCTCGAGAGCTAACGCACCTGCCTCCACAAAGAGATCGCGGAACGAACTCGACCACTTCTCACCGAAGGTGGTGCACCCAATCCCAATCACTGCAACGTCTCTCATGTCTGCATCACGATCTTTCCCTTGTGTTTGGCGTACCGTGCATAATCGAGGTAGATGGGCTTTTCTAATAACTGCTCAACTGTTGGAGCAGCGTTGTGCCGGAATTTATCAGACGCAATTGCATCCGTCACCTCTATATCGAATGCATCACTCCCTGCACCGGAGCCGAAAGACACGACGAGTATCCGTTCACCTGCTTTTGCAGTGTCAAGTATGGCAGCAAGCCCGATAGGTGATGCGGCAGAATAGGTATTGCCGAGCAGGGGCACCACAAGGCCGGATTTGATCTGCTCAGGTTTAAAGCCAAGATTCTTTGCAACTTTCTGCGGGAATTTTGCATTCGGCTGGTGGAAGACTGCATGATCATAATCCTTGGGTGTTGTACCAACCTGGTCAAACAGGAGACGTGCTGCTCCCTCCACATGCCGGAAGTACCCGGGATCTCCGGTAAACCGCCCGCCATGGCGGGGGTAGTCCTGCCCCTCGCGGCGCCAGAAGTCGGGGGTATCTGTTGTGTAGGAACAGGTATGATGGATGGTTGCGATGGGGTCATCCCTCCCGATAAGGAACGCGGCACCGCCCGCCGCAGCGGTGTATTCGAGTGCATCGCTCGGCGCACCCTGCGCGATATCAGAACCAATTGCGAGACCGTATGTAATCATCCTGCTTTTCACAAGCCCCATACAGGTCTGGATCGCTGCCGTCCCCGCCTTGCAGGCAAACTCGTAATCGGCTGCAGTCATGTTGGGTGTCGCGCCGATCGCTTCGCCGACAGTACATGCCGTAGGCTTCACCGCATAGGGATGTGATTCGCTGCCAACATAGACGGCGCCAATCTCATCGGGATTGACGTGCCTTCGATTCAGAGCATTTCGCGCCGCTTCCACTGCAATCGTAGCAGTATCCTCGTCAAGATCGGGAACGGATTTTTCAAAAACACCCAACCCCCCGGATATATCGGAGGCGTTGGCGCCCCACACGCGGGCGATCTCTTCAACCTTGATACGGTACCTTGGTATATATACGCCATAGGTGATGATGCCTACCATTCCTGTCCCCTCAACACATTCACGATTTTCTCTATCTCCATACTGGTGCACATGACTGTGATCCGGTCCCGCTCAGCCATTTTCGGTACAATCGGGTGAACGTCTGCCGCACTGATACCCTGGAACACCACGCACCGCGGTTTGAACGGTGTGACGCGGATGGCTACCATCGGGGATTTTCCCGTGGATACGTTGGTAAATATCAGCGACCGTTCCGTGCTCCACCCATAGATACGGTTAAATTCATTCGATGAGAGCTGCAGGATGGCATTCAGACTGTTTATGACAGTATACCCATGAATCGTCTGATCCATCGACCCGCAGAGAAGCGTACACCCGATCGCATCGGCAAAACCCTGGAGCGGCACCTGGGTCGCGTACTCATGCATGTCATAAATGACGTCATCATCAATGCCGGTATATAGCATGGACGAGAATTGCTGGATGTGCCTGCCGCCGTTCTCCTCATCAAGGGCAAGGATCGTGTCAACGATCTTGCCGACAATTGCGGTACCGGGGCTTTTCCTCCTCCCCCCCTCATAGTCGCTGATGACAGAGGGGGAGACACCCAGGCGTTCTGAGAGAACACCAGGTGCGATCTCAAAGCTCAGGCGCCATTTTTTCAGCGCCTGCCCCGGGGAGTCCGAGAGCGTGATTTCGCCCGCCATTTTTTCAGCGAGCTGATTCCGCATACCGGATTTCATGCTGTATAACACGATGCTGCCTGTTAAATAATTAACGAACTTTAGTTCGACATAAAACGAACATATGCCGGTGGCAACTCATAAATAATAAGCATCCCAATTTTGATAAGCATGCTGGAGTCAGGCGATCTCTCATACTTAAAGGCAATAGCACTCATGGGAGGGGGCAGAGGGCCTGTTTTTGTGTCTTCGCAGACAATAGCAGACACCCTGCATACCAGCCCCCAGACAGCATCGCGCAGGCTCAAGGCGCTTGAATCACAGGGGCTGATCAGCCGGATCATGAGTCCCGATGGGCAGCATATCCATCTCACAAAACAGGGCGAGGAGGAGCTCCACAGGGAGTATATGGATTACTGCAGAATTTTTTCAGAAGGGAAAACGGCATATTCACTGACGGGGAGTGTCATCACCGGGCTGGGTGAAGGGAAATATTACATGAGCCTTGCCGGCTACCGGCAACAGTTCGGCGCCCTTCTTGGTTTCGAGCCGTACCCGGGCACCTTAAACATACGCCTGTCCCCGTCGAGCCTTCCAATCCGTAAGAAGATTGAGGCGTTCAACTGGATCCGGATCAAAGGTTTCTCAGCTGACAGCCGGACATTCGGCGATGCACGCTGCCTCCCGTGCAGGATCGGCAACGTCCCCTGCGCTATCATAATCCCGGGCAGGACGCATTACCCTGAAGATATTATTGAGGTCATTGCCCCGGTTGCTCTGCGGAGGCAGCTGGGAGTTGAGGACAGCGATACTGTGACAGTAGAGGTGGGTTCGTGATTGATGAAGCACTGGTTGCATTACGGGAAGGCAGATTCATCCTGCTCTATGATTTTGATGACCGCGAGAGAGAGACGGACTTTACAATACGCTCTGATGCCGTTACCCCCCGGCATATCGTCCAGATGCGCAGGGATGGCGGGGGGCTGATCTGCACCGCGGTCCACCCGGTTGCCGCACAGCGTCTTGGCCTTCCGTTTGCGAGTGATATGCTGCGTGCGATGGTTGCAGCTGAGCGCGAAGGCGATATCCCGTACGACCGGAAGAACCACTCCTCCTTCTCCATATGGGTCAACCATCGCGGCACATTCACGGGAATCACCGATCGTGATCGTGCACTGACAATAACGGCAATTGCCGATCAGGTGAAAAAATCGTTAAATGGCGGGGGATCGAACTTCCATGAGGTTTTCCGCACGCCAGGTCACTGCGCCCTTCTCAGGGCAGCTGATGCTCTTCTGGATCAGCGGCGTGGCCAGACTGAGCTCTCTGTTGCCCTTGCAGAGATGGCAGGAATAACACCCGCGATCACCGTTTGCGAAATGCTGGATGACAAGAGTGGTCTTGCTCTCTCAAAGGAAGATGCACAACGCTACGCGAGAAAACACCGCCTTGTCTTTATCGAGGGAAAAGAAGTGCTGGAGCGCTGGGAATCTTACCGCTCCTCATAGATAATTTTCTCTATTTTTTCGCGAGCCGTTTCAGGGTCTCTTCAGGGAGCATCTTTGCGATGCTCATCTTTGTCGGACAACGCCCCAGTTTTAGGCCCAGTTTCTTTGCCTCGTCCTTGAGCGCTCTTGTGTCCACATTTTTAATGAACTCACTCAGCTCCTTTTTTTCCATAGATGATCGATAGGTGATATACCCGAGGAAAAATAAGGTTTACGGCAATCGGGAAATTAAAAAGGGAGTTAATTATATCTTAACCTGCGCCAGCGCTTCATATGCCATCTTCCGGAACGTTTCAGGGTCAAGCGATGGATAATGCTCTTTGATACGGAGAGTATCGGGTGCTGTGCCGGCAGCGCATGTATCAAGCCTGTCAAGAGTAGAGCGTGCCGCGTCAAGGATCCAGAGATCACGGGTTTCACGGTCAACCACGGTAATTGACTCCACCCTGACCGAAACGAGATACGCCCCATCAGGTGTCTGGTACAGGTTGGGTTTCCCCACTACCGCGACAAACGCCGGTGTCTCGATCTTTGCCAGCTGCTGCATTGCTTCGGGCTGGTAACTGCCTGCCATCACAAAAAAGGTACCGGTCGGGTCGGCTACACGTCCGCGGTAGAAAATATTCTGGTCGCCCTGCCGGTGTTTTTCAGTAAGTGTGCCGACCAAAAAGACACGGTTGCAGCGCTCGCCGGTCGGGAGCAGGACAAATGTGGGGCTCTTTTCGTCATCGCCTTCCCGGAACTGGTACCGGCACTCGCGCAGTTCAGCGGCAAAAACCCGTCGCGCCGGCTCGCGTTCAAACCCCCCGTTACGCTTTCCCTGGGACGGGGCTCCGAATGCACTCATGGGACTCCCCCGGCACGGTTGAGGAGCGCGGCATGTTCACCTGTCTCCATTTTCAGCCGCTCGCATGACCTGACCAGCAACCGGTTATCGATCTCCCTGCCACGGCAGAGTACGTACCTTCCCAGTATCGCGTCGCGCATGCGCAGGAAGACTTCATCCATACCAAGGGGATTGTTTTCTGCAAGCTCCTTTGCCGCATCAAGTGTCATGCCTGCGAGCGATTCCACCACTTCACGCTGCAGTAACATGTTGTACGTCTTTTTTCCATCGTCCAGCCATCCCTTGATCCGCAGGTCATAGACATACTTCAGCTGGATCTCGTGGACAGGGCAGTAGTTCTGCCGCGAGAGCGCACGGTTGCATCCCTCCACCGGGCAACGCTTGATGAGTCCTGAACCGGGTGCGATTTGGACGATTATTCCGCGCATCTCTGAATCCCCCCCGGTCACGATGATGTCACCATCGTCCTGGATGATCGTTGCCGCGCTGAGGTTCAGAGAAAGACGTCCGTTGAACTCGTCTACCTGCGCGTAAAAGATAGTGAAGACGCCCCCGACCGCAAGCTTCTCCTTGCCGGCCTCTTTCCAGATGACAAACTTGACCGTTCCGGATTCATCACCAAGGATACCGGACTGGAGCATCCGTTCGTGAGTGGTCTCCCATTCCTGGACTACCTTTGCCCGGACGCTTCCAATACCAGGTCCCAATTCGCTTATCTTTGCAGTGGATGGAATGAGCGGCCGGTCCTCGTCAACCGGCTTGATCGCAGTACCTGAGTGGATTTTTAAGTTCGAGATGCCTTTGAACTCATCGACAACGGCAGACTCGATCCGGTACCATGCCCCCTCGTTCATTTTTGGAGCATTTGCCTTTGCCCATGCAACGAACCGGATTGCACCCGTGGCATCCGCGATGATACCGCTCTGGGCTATAGCTGGTGATCCCGGTGATAGGATCGCCACCACCTTGCCTTCGATGGTTACCCATTCGCCCGGTGCAATATCAGCGATGGATCGGTCCCCTTTTGAACCGGTGCCACCACCGGCACCACCACCAGTCATGCCAATGCCAGTGAGATTGAATTCTTTTGCCAGTTCATTTGTCACACTGCGTTCCGCTTCTGCGGGCTGGACACCAAACTCTTCAACAAGCCGGCGCAGTTTCACCTCGATCTTTTTGGGGTCGACAGTTTGTCCTTTCTGCTCGATTTTTGAGGAGATTCTTTCTGCTGTCTGGGAAAAATCCATAACTCTACATCTCCAGTATTCCATCGTTTCTTATCATGTCTTAATGTTACGGAGTGTGCGTGGCGAAAGTGAGTGTTACGTCGCAGAATGGCGGTATGGTGAGGTTTATGTTGCTCCATGGCACACAATATGGTATGGAATTGACAGCAGACAGCACCATTTACGATCTTCTGAAGGCTAAACCCGATGCAGCCGAAGCACTGTTTAAGTTCGGCATGGGGTGTGTCGGGTGCGCGATCGCCCGCGGTGAAACTATCCGTGAGGCAGCCGAGGCACATGGCATACCCCTTCCCGAACTCCTCAAGGCGATCGGGATAAAAGAATAAAAATGGCACCTCTTTTTTCCAACTTCCGGAACCAGTTCGGGATTTAAGTGTAATCAGCACCCTTTCGGTTTCCTCGAGACTGAATTCACCCATTCGTAACGATTAAAAATTTTGTTTTATTTTTTTGTATTGCGAAAGCAAACAAGCTCATCTTTTGATGCATCAGGGTGCCGCTTCAGGTAATCGGCAGTATCCGGTTCATGGAGCAGTGTACAGCGGGCGCAGTTCCAGACCTTACCGCCAGTTGAACTCTCAACCCACTGTCCCAGAGCCTCATCACCGCAGGGATACAGCGGGCAGTAACAGTAATCGCACCGCTGTCCGGTAAAATGGCATGGGTAGTAGGGACAGTTCTCGGGCGTCCACTCGGTCCAATGGTCGCCTTTGATCCGGCTGAAAATGAAAAACGAGGGGCGGATCCGCTTCACCCTGCCCTCATACCGCATGAGCGCTTCCGGGACACCATGCAGGACTGCCTCATACACCCGCTTGCCGATGGCGGTAAAGGTACCGCCAGACCCGTGCCCCTGGTTTCCTTCACAGGCAGTGATGATGGCATCGGCCGGGGTGCCTGTAATCCCCCTGCCCATGTTCTGAAGCGCCTCCGCTTTTGCTGCCGAAGCGACCATGATCGTTTCAAGCAGTTCTGCATCGCTCATCCCCTGAACGCTGCAGGCAATGATATTGATGGTTCCGGGATTCTTGCCGTCATTTCCATGTATACCCGCCGTGATAAAGGTGGTAATAAAGTCGCACTGGAGCACGCAAAGGTTCCGCATCGGAACTGCTGTCAACAACCCGAAATAGTTTTTTCCCAGACCTCCACCGGCCGCGACCATTTCCAGTTCTTTCTCGGGAGGCGATGTGCGGCTCCAATCAGGAGGGACCGTATGGTTGATGAGGGTTGAAACAGCACCAATGCCGCCTCCAATGCCCGTGCTGGCGGCCCGGAAAGACCCGCGGATAAAAAGTGTGGAATTATCGAGAAAATATCTCATGCAACAGAATAACGCACCCGGTCTTTCAGTTCCTGCTGCTTCCCGGCATTCCAGCCTGAAACGTCCTGCAGGTACCCGGTAACCCTGCTGATCTGGACAACATCATGGGAACCGCATTCGGGACAGACTGGTTGTTTGCAGAGCGGGCAGTACTCGATACCCGAGATCATCTCGTGGGAGCAGTGGCAGTGGTCGAGCGGGCACATGACCTCAAGATGACTCTCCCCGCAGTTGGGACAGGGCGCCGAGTCTACGATAAGGTGGCACGTATGGCACTTGAATTTCCGTTCTTTTTCCGGAATATCTTCAATCTTTTTATATTTTTTTACTAAATTCATTTGTTCTGCGCTCCAATCCATATTACTACATCGCAGAAGTCATTAATATACTTTTAGACCGTTCAGTGAATCTGATATTGGATTCGCGGTACGCACTGGAGCGCGCATGCGGATCTGGTCACAAAATGAAGGTTGTTTATATAGTATCACATTTTACAGACGCGTGCAAAATCCTTTGCAGCGGTCGCGGGGCTGTCAGCTTCATAGATTGCCCTGCCAACGATGATCCCATCAACGATCCCGGCAACCGAACGTATATCACCGCCCTGCGCTCCAACGCCAGGTGCGTAGATCTTTTTTGTACCGATAATGGAACGGAGTTTTTTCGCACGCTCAGGACGGGTTGCAGGCGCGATAATGCCATCCGCTTTGCATGCCATGGCAACCTGTGCGAGCCTCTCCGCCACACCACCATGGAAGAACTCGGTAGCGCCCGGGTGGCTCATCTCAGCAACTACGTAGCACATGCCCCCGTGATAATGAGAGTTCTCCACGCATGCCTGGACTGCATCCCTTCCCGTGAAACCATGGCAGATCATCGCAGAAAATCCTGCAGAAAAAACCTGATCAGTGATCAGCCGGTTGGTGTTTGGTATGTCAGCGACCTTGAAATCGGCAATAAGCGGCAGTTTGAATACGCCAATCTCCCGAACAATCCCGAGTCCTGCAGAAAGAACGAGGGGGTACCCGATCTTGATTGCATCGACGTGAGGTGCGCAGGCCCTTGCGATTGAGAGTGCACGGTCTCTCTGTGGAACATCCAGTGCGAGTATCAGTTCAGTCATGGTGCATCCGCTCCAAGACAGCAGCTGCGAGCAGGGGGAGGGTAATTGTTGCATCACCATATACGGTCACTGCCTGCGCCGCCTCGGTGATCTTACCCCAGGAACGGGCTTCATCAAGCGTTGCGCCCGAGAGCCCGCCGAGGTCAGGGCGATCGCCGGTAAGCTGCACCGCATAATTGAACCCGCCGGGGGTCATCAGCATGCTCTGGAGGATGAAGTTTTTCGGCACCCCGCCCCCCACGAGCAATGCGCCGGCTTTTTTTGCGGAAAAGCAGCGGTCCATCAGTGCAGGCATATCCGCAAAAGCATCGATCGTCACATTGTTTGTCTGGGAGAAGAGCCAGTACTGGAGGCCGACCATTGAATCCTGCACAGCGGGACAGTAGACAGGGATTTCTTTGTTTGCAGCGGTGTGAAGAATACCGCTCTTCGTGCGCCTGCCGATATGCTGGAGCAATGATGAAATGGAGATCCTGCTTTCAGGCTCGAGCTCGGAAAAGACATCCTGCATGAACGTTTCAAAATGCTCGAATGCCTCATTGGGGAGGAAGACATCGTAGATGCGGTTGATCTCATCGTGCCGGAGTTCGACATCCGAGCATGATGCACTGCCATGGTAATGCCGGCACCCTATGGCCTCTATGATATCGTGGGTCAGGTTGGCACCTGTAGAGACGAGGACATCGATATGTCCTCTGGTGATCAGGTCAGCGACGATCCCGCCCATTCCGGCAGGCACCATCGCGCCGGCAAGCCCGAAAAATCTTGTGGCTTTTTTATCGCGCAGCATTGCCTCGTAGATCCTGACCGCGCGATACAGTGCACCGCCATTATAGGCACCGGCTTTTCCCATCGCCCTCACCAGCTCTCCGACGGTCATCTTCGGCTTGAGATGGATCTGGGTTACAGGTGTACCACATTGTCTGTTCATGCCTTTCCCAATCCCTGCAGGGATATTGGCGTTTTATGGTGATAACTGCTCTTCACGCCAGAAAGCTCTCCTTGAGTAATTCCAGACATTAGGAACCAGAAACATACCTGCAGGAAGGCTTTGCCAGGTGCCTCCGGCAGTTGGCAGCATGTCTTTCCCATCCGGTGGCTCAGCCTCTCGATACCGGGGCGACCTTACGGTCGCCAATACACCGGATATTAATCGAGGTCTCCCCGGCACAATGGTTTTGCCAGATGCCTTCGTGCAGTTGGTGGCACTTCATACCATCCGGTCTTCAGCGTCCGGAAATGTTCCTGCACGTCAGGCACGTCTGCCCGGGCTCCGCACTTTTTGCACTTCCATCCCTTGCCTTTCCCTTTGCTGGTCATGCGTTTGGTGCACGCGGGACAGAGCGGGGGACGTGTCGTAATAGCAGGTGCACGTGCCGTGACCTTCACCTTCTCTAGGTTAATGCTGCCTTTTTTGTAACTCCCGACAACGGTTACTCCGTCTCCCGCAACAAGCTGCCGTACAATTTTCCTGAACCCTTTGGTCGGTTCGTATGCCATACACCGCACAGTATGATTGCCATCCCTGATAAAAAACGAGACGTGCCCTCCCATGCCGGTTTCGGGAGCACTTGTGACAACACCCTGTACCCGG
>Ga0209253_10000877_pt1 | contig 26142 bp, 25 predicted proteins | sample FrelakmetBRP12BR_FD_187145 | JGI IMG/M metagenome (GOLD analysis project Ga0209253, IMG submission 187145) | Freshwater lake sediment microbial communities from the University of Notre Dame, USA, for methane emissions studies - BRP12 BR (SPAdes)... | ecosystem: Environmental > Aquatic >...
GCACATACACTGACTCCTGCTATCAACCACGCCCCTGAAAAACGTATGTTCTGCATATCTCACCTCGCGTTGGTTGTATGTATTATGGATGCGCCACTCGCCAGTTATGGCCTGTCCCTAGATCAACTTTTAAGGGCACCGACAATCCCAGCTTCTTCCCCGTCGCTTCCATCTCTGTCTTTACCAGATGCTTCGCCTCTTCTAAGTCCTTCTCCGGCACTTCGAAGATCAATTCGTCGTGAACTTGCAGGATCATCTTCGTATGTGGCATCTCGTGATGCAGCAGGTTGTTCACGTTGATCATCGCCACTTTGATGAGATCCGCAGCTGAGCCCTGGATCGGACTGTTCACCGCTATGCGTTCGCCGAACCCACGCTGCACCGGATCGCCGCTCTGCAACTCGGGAATCGGGCGCCGCCTGCCGAGGATCGTGGTCGTGTAGCCCTTCGTTTTGCCTTCTTCGATATTCCGATCCATCAAGGCGCGCACGGCTGAAAATTTCTCAAAGAACGTCTCGATGTATTTCTTCGCGTCCGCCTGCGACACGCCGATGTTCTGTGAGAGGCCAAACGGGCTGATCCCATACACGATGCCGAAGACCACCGTCTTGGCCACGCGGCGCATGTCCCGCGTGATTTGACTGGAATGCAGGCCGAAAATCTCCATGGCCGTCGCCATGTGGATGTCCTCCCCCTTGGCAAACACGGCGAGCAAGCGCGGATCCTGCGACAGGTGCGCGAGGATGCGCGGCTCGATCTGGCTGTAGTCGGCGCAGAGCAGGGTGTGGCCTGCCGGCGCAATAAAGGCTTCTCTGATCCGTAATCCGTACTCGCCCTTCACCGGGATATTCTGCAAGTTCGGGTCAGTAGAAGAGAGCCGTCCGGTCGCCGCGACAGTCTGATTCAGCGATGTATGAAGCCGCTTGGTTTCAGGATTCACTAACTCCGGTAGTGCATCCACATAGGTGGACTTGAGTTTACTGAGGCTTCGATAGTTCACGATCTGCGCGGGCAATTCATGCTGCGTAGCCAGATGCGTCAGGGTATCTTCATCGGTCGAGTAGCCGGTCTTGGTTTTCCTGATCGGTTTGAGTCCCAATTTTTCGAACAGCACCGTAGCAAGCTGCTTCGGCGAGTTGATGTTGAACTCGCCGCCGGCCGCCACGGCAATAGTCTCCATGATCTTGTCGAGATCCCGCTCCAACTCTTTGCTGAGTATGCGCAGGCCCACGACATCCAATAAGAACCCGTTCCGTTCAATCTCGGCCAATATCGGCACCAGCGGCATTTCCACGTCGGTGAAGAGCGTGAGGCTTCCCTGTTCCGACAACCGTTCCGTCAAAGGCTGGGCAAGCTTGGCCAGCACGGATGCGGCCTCCGTCGTCTCTTCTCGTGATCCTGTGTCCTCCTCGTCGAACAGGGATTTTGGAGCAGCCTTTTCCTTCTGCCCTGATCCCAGCCGATGATCCAGTATTTCCAGCGCGATGGTCTCAAGCTGGTGATCGCGACGGTTGGGATTGAGCAGATAGTCCGCCACCATGGTATCAAGATAGGGGCCCGCGAGGGTGATTCCAATTCTGTGAAACAGCAGCAAGGTCAATTTCAGGTCGTGGACGACTTTGATTCTCGTGTGGTCATGCAGCAATGCAATGATGGGCCGCATGTAGGCATGGACATCGAGCGGAATGAACGCGGTCTTGTCTCCCGAGGACAGCGCAATTCCCCGCACATCAGTCTGTGTACCAGTTCCAGGAGAAAGCAGGCATTGCAGGCCGAGACTAACGCCCTTCGGCAATTCCTCAACAAATCGCTGTGCGGAAGGTTCATCCTGAAGGAGTTCTGTCTTCATCTCATTCGTCTCGGCCGGTGGGGCGGCCGACTGAAACGATTTGAGAAGTGTGGTGAATCCCAGCTCGCGTAACAAATCGACGAGCTGGTCCTGATGAGGCGGCTTCACATGATACGTTTCGGAATCGAATGTCACAGGGCTATCCAATTGGATGGTCGCCAGCCGCCGGCTGAGACGAGCGTTCTCAGCTTGGTCGATCAGCAGGGCCTTGATCCGAGGCGGCGTGACCTCTTCGACACGGCGCAAGAGCTCTTCTATCGTGCTGAACTGGGCAATCAGCTTCATCGCGGTTTTCTCGCCAATGCCCTTCACGCCGGGAATATTGTCCGCCGCGTCACCCATGAGCCCCATGATCTCCACGACGCGCGCCGGCTCCACGCCGAAACGTTCGCGGCACTCAGCTTCGCCGAGCCACTTGTCTTTCACCGGATCGTAGATACGGACGTGGGACGTCAGGAGCTGGAGCATGTCCTTGTCGCCGGTGACGATGACAACGTCGAACCCGGCCTGTTCGGCCTGGTGCGCCAGCGTGCCGATCAAGTCGTCCGCCTCATATCCAGCTTGGCGGACGGCAGGAATGTTGAGCGCATCCACCACGCGGTGGATGTAGGGAATCTGGGCGCTCATGCCTTCCGGCATCGGCGGCCGCTGCGCTTTGTAGGCTGCAAACTCTGCGTGGCGCAACGTCGGGCCCTTTTCGTCGAATGCCACGACGATACCATCCGGCTTCTTTTCCCGAATAATCTTCAGCAACGTCGTCGTAAAGCCGAGGATGGCATTGGTCTGGAGACCTTTGGAATTATTCAAAGCCGGCAGGGCAAAGAAGGCACGATAGATATAGGCGCTCCCGTCGATCAAATAGAGCGTCTTGCGGCTGGACTCGCTGGTCGGCATGGGATTGATTATGGGCCGGGGGCCAGTGTCAGCGGTGGTTTATCGAACTTACGGCGCATGCCGTTAATGACACCCAGCAGGGTCGGCTGGCCGACCATTTTCGCCTCGATCTCGCGCTTTCGTGGGAAGTCCATGAGCGAGACCCCTATCAGCATCGTCAACAGGCCCTGTCCCGGCAAGAAAAGCATGGCAAAGCCTGCCACGAGGAACACGACGCCGACGACGTTCTTGGCGACTAAGCCCAACAAGCGCAGCACTGGATGATGGTCTTTCATCCAATGGCGGGGGGTACGCGTGTCAAAATAGTCGGCCGGCAAACGGACCAGAATCAGCGGGATGGCAATCAGGGAACCGACAAATCCGACGGCTGAGGCCACGGTGAGACCGATGAGTACATCGACGGGAACCCATTGCTGAACTATTGCAAGTAAGTCATCCATGCGCGCCGTATCCTAGCATGCGACCTGGGGGCACTCCAAGCCAACGGATACGCCGCAACGAATGTTTACGGCGCCTTTCCCGACGGGCTATAATCTCTGAATTATGTCGCGTCGTTCGTCCTTCACACCTCGGATCAGCGACTTGCTGGGGATCGCAGTCCTTAGCGTGGGACTCCTTACGGTTTCCTCCTCCGTCTGCGCATCGGATGATCTACATATCGAGATTACGAAGAAAGGCCTGGGCAAGGAAGTCGTCATCACGCAGGGGGCACGCGAGTGGTTCATGCTGATCGAGGTAACGTCGGAGAATTCTGTGGTCCTGCGGCAGGAAAAAACGCACGGCACCTATCTCGTGGACGAAAGTGAAACGCATGACCGCCCCATGACCACAGGCGAAGTCGATGCGGCCATTACCGATTATGTGAACAGCGTCAAGACGCGCGCCAAGAAGGAGTAGCTACCGACCATGCCGGCTCAACCCAAATTCGTCATCTTTGCCCATCACGCCACCTACGATACGTTGCATCAGGTTGCAACCCTTGGCCTCACCGCCGCAGCGATGGGGAAGGACGTGATCGTCATCTTGCTGTTCTGGACGATCAAGAAGCTGGCCGAGGGAAAGATCGACCAGGTGGACTTTCCCCCCGAGTATGCCGCCTCAGCCGATGAAGTGACGCGGCTCTTGAAGGAAAAGAAAGTGCCGAAGATTTCGGAAATGTTTCAGGACGCCAAACACGTCGGGAAATTTCGCCTGATTGCCTGCAGCGCCGGCCTGGAATACATGGGTGTCGACAGTGCCGCCGTCGAGAGGAATGTCGATGAAGTTATGGGACTCCCTGCCATTATTGCGCTGATTTCCGACGCAGAAACAAAGCTCTTCATCTAGCGATGACGCTAGTGCGAGACTCGCGCGAAAAGCGAGACAGGCGCGACGCGCAAGCCCTGATTCTGCTTGTCCCACTTTTCGCGCCCGTCCCGCACGTCTCGCTTGCGCTCGCTCATCGCGAGCGCGTCACCCCGACTCGATCGCAATACTCGGTGAGTTTGCACTGGCTGCAAAAGGGCGAGACCGGTTGGCAGAGATGCTGCCCGTAGGGGACAAGCAAATCGTTGAAGGTAATCCAATGTTGTGCCGGCAATTTCCGGCGTAGCGCCTGCTCGGTTTCCTCCGGTGTCTTCGTCCTCACGTAGCCCCAGCGATTGCTGATCCGATGCACATGAATATCCACACAGATGCCGGGCTTGCCATAGGCGACCGTCACCACCAAGTTTGCTGTTTTCCTGCCGACTCCAGACAGAGTGACCAGTTCATCGATGGATTCGGGGACTGTGCCTCCATAGACGTCCAGCAGGCGACGGCAAATGGCATGAATGGATTTGGCTTTCGTCCGGTAGAATCCGACCGGATAGATCGCGCGTTCGATTTTCCGGAGCGGCAGTGCCAACATCGTGGCAGGTTGATGTGCCAGCGCGTATAGCCTGACACTGGCTTCATTGGTTGTCTTGTCTTTGGTCCGGAGGCTGAGGAGACACGATATGAGGATGCGGAAGGGATCTCGGTTCGACTCGCGCGCGACCACGCCGAGAACCGGCTCCTCCCACTGCAAAATCTCACGCTTCACAATTCGAAGCGCGGCAGTGATCTGATCCTGGCGCATGGACAAGGAAGAAATATGAAGGTCGTGGGAAGAATGCGATCGACCGAACGGGTAAGCCCGTCGAAAAACGCTTACTCTGGCTTACGCTTCGACAACCACTTTTGACGCCGGCGCTGCGCCTCGCGCTCCTTGGCTTTTTTTCTGACGCTCGGCTTCTCGTAAAACCGCCGGCGCTTCAGTTCTCGGAAGAGTCCTTCCCCCGCAAGTTTCTTTTTGGCAACTTTGAGGGCTTTTTCGACGTTATTATTGAAGACTTTGATTTCCATTCTGCTCGTCTACGTACTTTCCCAGGCAATGCCTGTACAGGTTTTTTTCTCGTGGCAACCGGCTCCCGACTAAGGGGCGTAATGTAACATAGCCCCCTGAGTTCCTCAAGACGGATTGTCATTTGCTCAATCCGATCGAGGAGAGACGACTTAAGGTGTTGATTATACTGAATTTTCATATTCTCTTCGACCGTATGGCGCCCCGCATCGGCGGCGGCGATCGCCAGCACCAGTCCAACCGTGAGATCGGATCGAACCCGTGGCTTCACCCCTGCCGAGCAAGCATGAAGCAGGGCTCCGGCCTCCGTCGCCTGTTCGGCGATTTCAAGGGGAGTCTCTGTCGCCAGATGGAGTGCGGACGACAAGACGGCGGAACGAGTCCGGTCTGTCTTCGCCAGCTTCGTCGCCTGGACAAATCGCTGATAGGCATCACCATCTATTTGCATCAGCTCGCGGAGCCGTCGGCCAATCTCGCTCAATCGATGCTCCACTCCTCGTTGCCGGCTAAGGCGCGCTGCCATAATCCCCAACGAGGCTGCGAGGGCGCCCACCAGGGCCGCGACCGCGCCGCCGGCCGGAATCGGGGTCGCCGCTGCCACCGCGGTCAAAAAATCCGAGAGCGATTGTGCCTGCGAATCAACTGACCCCTGTTCGCGAAACGAAACATGCCGCGCCGACTCACCGAACAGCCGAGTCTCCAATCTCGTCTCCAGTACCTGCGTTGCACTGAACTGTTCGAGCGCCAGGCTATGCGTAGCGGTCTGAACCAGCGCCGCTTGGGGCACAAGCCCGATCACTTCGCTCCCCGCTACCGCGACACCTCGCTCAGCTGCGCGTGCTTGGACTGCTTCAAATGCGACATGGATCGGCGTGATGATGTAATCGGTCAGATTCATAGCGACCTGAACCAGCTTTCGACTGGCCAACTCCACGCCGATCGCTTTGAGATGGGGCAGCCCTCCGTTCGATTGGCGAATATCTTTCGCAATGGATCGGGCCAATGCCAGATCCGTCGAGCGGAGATTCACATTAAAGGCAATCAAGGGAGGTCGCGCGCCAATCACCATGGCGCCGGCAGTCTTATGGAGATTGGGGGGACCAAAATCCGGTGCCCAGTCCGGATCGGAGGCCATGCGGAAGGCAAGGCCCCGCAGTCCTCCCCGGCGAACCGATTCGAGCAGGGCATGATCGCGATGCAGAGCTGCCTGTTCGTAGAGGAATACCGGGATCTCCAGTTCTGTCGCTACCCGTTGGCCCAACCGCTTCGCCAGATGAATACAGTCCTGCATCGTCGCACCGCGCACCGGCACGAAAGGCACGACATCCGTCGCCCCCACCCGCGGATGGACGCCCTTGTGCTTCCGAAGATCGATAAGGTCGGTCGCCACGCGAATGGCGCGAAAGGCCGCTTCAGCGACGGCATCCGGTTCACCGGCAAAACTCAGGACAGCGCGGTGGTGATCCCGATCCATCGTGTGGTCCAACAGCCAGACCCCCGACACCGACTCCACAGCGTTCACCAGCGCGCGCACCGTCGTCTGGTTTCGTCCCTCACTGAAATTCGGCACACACTCGACAATTCGATCCACGTGCTGCCCCATTGAGAATTAAAACAGAGAAGCCGGAGGTCTGATCGTCATCCCTCCGGCTTCTCTCGCTCTCTGTCTGTGCGGTTACTTTGTCTTTCTCACAAACGCTTTATAGATCGTTCCCGATTTCGTCTGTTCTTCCTCGAGACCGACCATCTGATGGCCGGTCGTGTCGCACCAGGCCGGCATGTCCTTTTTGATGCCTTCGTCGTCCGAGACAACTTCAAGAATCTGGCCCAACGTCAGTTCCTTGACCTTCTTCATGGTCATAATAATCGGCATCGGACAAAAGTACCCGAGCGTATCGAGCTTCACATCGGCATGTGGCATTTCTTTACTCCGAAAAGAGACGCGAGAAATGCGCGACGTGCGGGACGTATTTCTGGATTGTCTCGCCTTTCACGCCCTTCGCGCTTGTCTCGCTCATTCAAATAAACAAATTGACGCTGCCTTGCTTGGCTTCTGCGAGATAGGTTGTCACCCCCGCAAACTGATCGATACCCTCGATCAGCGTATCCTTCGTAATCCCCATCAGCCCCATGGTGGTCGTGCAGGCAATAAAGTGCACCCCGAGATCCAGCGCTGTTTCCATGAGTTCCGGCACGCCCGGCATCCGGTTCTGCTTCATGACCTTTTGCATCATCTTCGTGCCCAACCCCCAGAAATGGAACCGCGAGAGGGGGAGGCTGTCTGCGCCTCCTTTATTCAACAAGCCGAACATCTGACGAAGCCAGTCCTTCGCAGAGCTGGCCGCGCCTTTCCGGCGAATGGCATTGAGGCCCCAGAAGGTGAAAAAGACGGTGACCTGCATCCCCATAGCCGCGGCCCCAGTGGCAATGATGAACGCGGCCATCGCGCGATCCATGTCGCCGCTCAGTAGCACAATCGTCACCTTATCAGCCTTAGCGGTCTGTAGGTTAGCCAGCGTCACTGCTGGGTCCATCTGCGCGATTGTCATGACACCCTCTTTCCTGTCAGGCCCACATGAATTTGGCGATTTCAATGGGAATTTGACTATAGTCTCCGCTTCTTTTTCTTGTCAAGGAAAGGGAAGGAGCGGCCAGGCGCCCTTCTTGCTCGCAGAGCGCGCAATAAAAACGTGCTCGCTCGATGCGCGCAGTAAAGGGCAGCCTCGGCCACTCCTTTTAAAGGGGTATAGAGAATTGGAAGGGCCTCGCTCGACGGCCGCAATTGGACCGGCATAGGTGCCTCGAGAAATGTCAGGAAAGATCGGCAAAGTGTGCTCGTTGGACGCGCGCAATTAAGGCCAGCCCAGTCCACCCTGATATAGGAGAGAGCGGGAAGAGACAAAGCTCTCGCTTGACGTTCCATGGACTAGTCGTTATAGTCGCGACCAAGCTGCCTCCGCAGCCCAGGTTGGTCCTCGCACGTACTTCCTTCCTCATAGATGAACACAGACACCATCACCGACGTCAATACCTTAAGGGGTGGTCCGCTCTTTGGCTTTTGGTATCCCGCCCTGCCGAGCGGCAAGCTGCGGCCTGGGACATTGCAGCCGCTCCTCATGCTCGGGTTGCCGATTCTCTTGTGTCGTGATCGACAGGGCAAGGTTGCCGCAATGCGGGATCTCTGCCCACATCGCGGCATGCCGTTGTCGTTCGGACGGTTTGACGGCGAACGGGTAGAATGTGCCTTCCATGGATGGCAGTTCGACACGGCAGGACGCTGCCGTCATATCCCCGCATTGGTGGGTGAGGGTACAGCGCTCCAAGCCGAAAAAATTGGCGTCACATCCTATCCTTGCGAGGAACGAGACCACTATATTTGGATCTATCTTCCTGATGGAAAAGGAGCACCGAACACCATACCGGAGGTGCCGAAGCTTCCTATTCTTTCAGAACCCTATCAGTTCTTTGATCTGTCCCTCACCTATCGGTGCAACGTCGACGAAGGGGTAGTAGGACTCGTCGATCCAGCACATGGCCCGTTCGTTCATCAAAGCTTCTGGTGGCGGAGCAAGGCGAGCGTGCATGAGAAAACCAAGGTCTATGAACCCATTCCCAACGGCTTTCGCATGGTCGCGCACGCCCCTTCGCAGAACAGCGGGGCCTATAAGCTCCTCACCACGTTCTATGGCGGCCCCTTGACCACAACGATCGATTTCGTGCTCCCGAATCAACGGTACGAACTCATTCAGTGCGGGCCCTTGTGGATCTCGACCCGCCTCACGGCGACGCCGACCACAGACCAGGAATGCCGCGCTGATTATTGCGCCGCCTGGAATTGTTTTCCCTGGCTTCCGTTCGGAAAGTTCATCTTTCGTCGGTTCACCAAAATGTTTTTGTCTCAAGACGTGATTGCATTCGAACGGCAAGCGATCGGTTTTCGTTACAAGCCGTCGTTGATGCTGGTCGGTGATGCGGACATGCCCGCGAAGTGGTACTACAAGTTGAAAGCCGCACATCTCGCATCAGTGCAAACCGGACAGCCTCTCGACCATCCGCTCAAAGAGCGAGTCACGCTGCGCTGGAAGAGTTAACAGCGAGACTGGCAAGACGTGCGCGACAGGCGCGACTCGCGAAGATGAAACTTCCGACCCGTCCCGCTTTTCTCACAAATCTCACGAGTCTCGCGCGAATAACGAGATACGCTTCACGAGGAACGCGCTTTCGGGCGGTGTCGCGACGAATCGACAGAATCATGCGGGCTAGGACCATGGTGGACAACAACGGCGAGACTCGGAACATACCTCACCTTGTTCTCTTCCTCTCGGCAATCATTCTCTGCTCGCAAGCCTTCCCAGCCTTTTCCGCCGACAGCCGTCATTTTGCAACGGTGCCGGCGCTGGGTGTGCTTGCCGGTGGGCAGACCGGCATCGTCCATTACATCGTCCTCCAAATCGACAATGACCCTCGGCGAGGGGGCCCGACAGTTCAATTCAATGAAATAAATCTGGGCGGCGGCTCAATCGTCAGCGAGGATTGGAAAGAAGGTGTCAAGCAAGCCGTCGTTGCCGCCACGAGGGCGGTAGGAGGGGACGGGCGAGAATGGGCGATCACGATCAAGAACCGGTCATACAGTGCATTGACCGAGGGAATGAGCGCCAGCAGCGCCGTCGCGGTCGGCATCGTGGCAGCCTGGCGAGGCGACAACATCAAATCCGACGTCGCCCTAACCGGAAAAATCATGCCGGACGGTCAGATCGAGCCCGTAGGCGCACTGCTCGTCAAAATCGAGACGGCGGCCCGAGCACAGTTTAAAACCATACTGGTGCCTCGCGGACAACTAGACACGGCCGACTGGGATCTCTCCCAACTGGCAACCAGATGGAACATCAAAGTCATTGAAGTGGTAACGCTGGAGGAGGCCTACCAGCTCATGACAACGTCCGGGCGCTAGCAGAAGAAGACCGTTATTCAGTTTATTTGGTTGGTCTTGTTTGGTTGGTTGAAAGAAACTAACCAGATGAACCAAATAAACAAAACAAACCAGGTTTCTACCGTGCCACAACAGTTTTTCAATACCCTGCTAGCGGCTCAGTTCGTACCCGTCGGCACTAAGAGCTCCATCGCCTGCTGAATCTGGGCGCGCGAACCGAGTAAGACCACGATATCACCAGCCATCAGCTGAGTCTTCTCAGACGGACTTGTTTGCGTCACCCCGGCGCGCGTCCAAGCAATCACCGAAACGCCCGTGCGCGATGGGAGAGCAATCTCTTCCAACGTTTTTTCCCGCACAGGAGAATCGTCATCGATGCGGCAGGTTTCGACTTCCGCATCGTTCAAAGTTCCGTCACGAAGATGATGCGAAAATTCCAGCGACTCGCTGCGACGAAGCAGCGCGTACCCTTCGCGGCGAACCTGTTCAACTTTTTGCAATACAACGTCCTGCGGCAGGTTGTAGGTGCGGAGCACCAACGCAAAAATCTCGATGGAGGTTTCAAACTCCTCCGGCACCACATCATCCGCGCCAAGTTGGTGCAGTTCATCCAATTCTCGCAAATAGCGAGTCCGCACGACAACATGAAGCTTGGGGTTGAGCCCCTTGGCGATCTGCACGGCGCGCCTGGTGATAAACGGATCCGACATGGCGACAACCAACACCTTCGCGTCCTCAATCTTCATGTGCCGCAGCACATTCGGATTCGTGGCATCGCCATAGTAGATGGGCACCCCGTGTTTCGCTTCGCGGGCAACGATATCACCGTCGAGGTCCAAGGCGAGATACGGGATATTCGTATCACCGAGAACACGGGCGAGATTTCTCCCGTTCAATCCATACCCCGCAATAATGACGTGTCCACTCATTCGAATCTGTTTTCCTTCGGTCTGTAGGACATGGGCGGTCGTACGACCTGGCAGCCAATGACGAAGCCGTTGCCACGCCTCCACGCGGCGGGCCAGGTGCGGTGACCACTTCATGAAAAATGGCGTCACGATCATGGAAAGCACTGAAACAGCGAGAAAGACCTGATAGGGATCGCCTCGAAAGAAACCGGTCTCCTGCCCTTGCTGCGCCAACAAAAAGCTAAACTCTCCGACCTGAGCCAAGGCGATGCCCACCAAGACCGCCTCACGCGGAGGAATAGCCGCCGTCAAGGCCGCTCCAGCCCCGGCGACAAACTTCACCAATAAAATCGTCACCAGCAGTCCGGCCACCGGCAGCGGATGATCGAAGAGCACCCGCCAGTCCAAGAGGATGCCGATTGATACAAAGAAGAGACTATTGAAACTGTCACGGAACGGCAGCACTTCCGCCATGGCCTGATGGCTGTACTCCGATTCTGAAATAACCAACCCGGCAATGAACGCGCCCAATGCCAACGAGAGGCCACCCAGCGAAGTGAGCCACGCAATGCCGAGACAGGAGACGATGATCGTCAACAGGAATAGTTCGCGGCTGCGGCTCCGGACGATATGTCCCAACACCTTCGGGATGAGATACCAGGCAGCGGCAATGACAAGCACCCCAACGAGAACGGATTTTCCCAAGGCAAGAAGAATTCCGAGCCCGCCTTCATCCGATGAGCCGGCAAGAATCGGCGTCAACAGCATCATAGGGACGACGGCCAAATCCTGAAAGACGAGAATGCCGATCGTGGCTCGTCCATGAATCGAATCGCTCTCCCCCCGTTCAGCCAAAGTCTTCAACACGATCGCCGTGCTGCTCAGGGAGAAGAGGAATCCCCAGAAGATCCCCTGCTGCCAGGACAGTCCAAAGAGCATCGCCCCGAGCCACGCGATCAACAGCACGACGCCGACCTGGATCGGTGCGGCCAGAAACATGAGACGGCGCATGGAGGCCACCTGCACTAACGAGAATTCGATGCCGATGGTGAAAAGGAGCAGGACGATCCCGATCTCGGCCAGCACTTTGACCGTGCCGATGTCCGAGATGAGGTTCAACCCATTGGGGCCGATGAGTGCGCCGGCAACCAAGAATCCGGCAATCGACGGAAGCCGAAACTGGTGGAATACGAAGACGACGGCAATCGACGCCGTGAAGATCACGAGCAGATTTGCAAGCACGCTGTAGTCAGTCATGACAGAAACCAGCTAGGCGTAAGGAGTGGGAGAGGCTGGCGAGAGCAACTCGTCGAACATTTCACGTTTCACGCCTCACGTTTCACGTACACAGAGCGGAGAATACCGCAGCGACGAGGAGGGAACAAGGCAAAGCTAGTTGTTCGACAGCGGCCGTTTCGAAACGGCCGCTTCATGAGACGTGTGAGCAGTCTGAAGGCTGAAGTGTTCGGAACTTCGAACCCGGAACTTGGAACTTTGCGTTGTGCCCGTCGCGCTTGCCTCTCCCGTCTCGTTTGACTCAGGCACTGGTCTCAGGAAACGGCCAACTGAGCCATCTAACAGGCCATCCGTTGGTAGCCAGACCCCCCTCGGAAGACGAATAGACAGCGTTCTCCCTGGTGGAATAGCGTGTCAATACACTTGGTGAGTATAATTTAAAAAGGGGTGAACGACGATGCAATCCCTGCCTGTTCCACCATCTCAAGGGAGGTGCTCTATGCAGCCCACCCGTGTGCTCATGTTTGCAGCAACGATCCTTACCCTGTTCTCAACGTCGGCATTCTCCGATACGACGGTCAGCTTCGATCCGTTCATGATGCGGGAATGCACTCAAGCCGATGGGAGCATTCTCTATACCAACAAAGATGTGCCTGGCTGCAAACTGATGAAGCTGAAAGAACTGTCGATCGTGCCCTCGCTGGACGATATGCCGACCTATCGCCCCACCGTGGCCGCGGCTCCTCGCTACAGTACTCCTCCGACCCCCGACCACACTCAGACCGGTATGGCCGGCGGCGGACAAACCATCCCGGATTGGGCCAAAGATTGGCATGCCAGCATCGCCTCGTCGGGATCCGTTCAAGCTGAAGTCTGCTCCATGTATGGAGAGTGGCTCCACATCAACCAGAAAACCCGTGGCGGGTTCTTTTCCGGGACAGATCCCTCGTATGGTGGAGACTTGTCGGGGAGAAATCAACGCGGGGCAAGCTATTCGTTTGAGGACAGAGCTCGCTATGGCGCACTGTCCGGAATTTTCGGGCGGGGATTTATACCGATCGGCTGTCCCTAACCGACATTCAATTCATTCGAGAGGGGACGGCAAGCCGCTGATGGCTTGCCGTCCCCTTACTTTTTGTAGAACTCCCGATACCACTTCACAAAACGTGCGATACCTTCTTCGATCGGCGTCGCCGGGGCAAATCCGACATCTCGCGTAAGATCCTCGATGTCCGCGTACGTCGCCGGCACGTCGCCCGGCTGAATCGGCAGCAGCTTCTTTATCGCTTTCTTCCCCAGCTCATTCTCCAACACCTCGATAAAGCGCAGTAGTTCCACCGGCTGATGGTTGCCGATATTGTAGATCCGAGCCGGCGCCGAACTGGTCCCGGGATCCGGTTTGTCACCGGACCAGGCTTGGTTCGGCGTGGCGGGATGATCGAGGGTCCGGATCACTCCTTCGACAATGTCATCGACATAGGTAAAGTCGCGGCGCATCTTTCCCTGGTTGTAGACCTCAATCGGCTTTCCCTCCAGAATTGCCTTCGTGAAAATGAAGAGGGCCATATCGGGCCTCCCCCAGGGCCCATAAACCGTGAAAAACCGCAGCCCCGTGCAGGGAATCCGATAGAGATGCGCATAACAATGGGCCATGAGTTCATTGGCCTTCTTGCTGGCCGCATAGAGCGAGACCGGATGATCGACGTTGTCATGAATCGAAAACGGCATCTGGGTATTGCCGCCGTAGACGGAACTCGATGAGGCATAGACCAGATGCTCGACCTTCGCTTGCCTGCAGCCTTCCAATATGTTCAGAAACCCTTCAATATTGCTGTCCGTATAGGCATGCGGATTCACGAGCGAATAGCGCACGCCGGCTTGCGCTGCCAGATGGACTACGCGCCGGATCGGTTGCTTCGCGAACAGCTTCTTCATCCCAACCCGATTGGCCAGATCGAGCTTCGTGAATGAAAATGACTTGAACGGCTTGAGCTTTGCCAGCCTCGCCTTCTTCAGTCGCACGTCGTAGTAGTCGTTGACGATATCGAGTCCGATCACCCGCTCTCCTCGCTCCAGCAACCTGGTTGCAGTATGAAAGCCGATAAATCCTGCAACACCGGTGACGAGGATCGGGTCTTGCTGATTTTTTCGCAGAGTCATAGTCGGTCCTTTTCGATTCAGCGAGATGGTGTGGTGCGGCTTCCGGCTTTCATGAACGGAGGATCCCCGTGGTCAAGCCGGTAGAGCGACAGAGGCGCGAGGGCCTCTCCCGTCTTCATCGATTCCACGAGCCCGTCGGTTGTGCGACGAAACAGATCCAAAGCATGACCGTAATAATACCCGCATCCGCTCTTGGCGAGAAGATCTTTGAGAGTTTCAGGCAATTCCCAGTGGGCCGTCAGCATCGCGGTGCGGGCAGGATTCCGTCGGCTGAACATGAACGAGAGATGGTCCGGATACCACTCTGCGCCGCCGGTGGCATAGGATACGAACAGCTTGGCCTGCGCCGCAGCGCAGACATCGGCAAGGTACGCATTCGTGAGATAGCCGTTTTCTCCCACGTCGAGCCATTTCCCGGGGTGAGACAAGGGCGCATGGGCTGCATGGCCACGAACTTCGAGCAGTTGTTGTTGTGAGGCAAAGACCAGCGGGATCGGCCCATGCTTCTGGACGAGAGCCTGAATCACTCCGTCCTTGAGGGCGGACCTGCCGCTATTCGTCGGCCCGCTGTCCGCATGCACGAGCACGTTATAGCCGCGATCGGCGATGAGATAGCAGTTGCGCGGCATCTCCAGGTCGCAGGGGTCTTCGCCGTAGAACGGCACAGCGTATACAGCTCCTCCTTCGAAGGTCCAACTTTCGCCATGTGCTAATTCAATCACATGCCCAAATCCCAGTTCCCGTAAGAGCGACAGATAATCGTAGGACAGCGTACGCCGATTCCTTCGGCTCGGCACGATGATCGGCGTATCTTTGGGCAGGTGCAAGAGCGTGCGCGGATCCACATGATCGTCGTGATCATGGGTCAAGAAGACGGCAGCCGGTTTAGGTAGCAGCGATCCCCAGAGCGACGGGACGGAGGATTCCGCAAACCAGGGGAGCAGCCAGGGATCGAACAACAGCATCTTGTCCTGTTGCCGATACAACAGCGCGGCATGGCCGAGATGGACGGTGTCTCTATCTTGCACCGTCTCAAACCAGCGTGACCTGACGGAAGAAGTGCTCGAGCTGACCAAGCACTCATGCTGGTGAAGAGATTCGATCAACCGTGTCAGCACTCGCTCTCCATCTCGCCCCGAGGTCATCACCACTGTTCTAATCTCGTCGGTCTGATGCGTGCCGTCCAAAAACCCCAGTACCTTCCCCACCGCCGGTCCCAACTGTCGCTGGTCGAACCCGATTGGAATAGCCTGCCGCTTCACGGAATGGAAGATCCGTAGCCCGCCGTTGGTGACGGTGGAAGACTTTGTGGGGTCGGTCGGAAACTCCCATTGAAACGTGCCGTCCGGCTTCCGTCCGCAACGAATGTGCTGTTGCAGATAAGGGCGGGCGCCGATCACCTCCGCATAGGCATCTTCCAAGCGCCGCTGACGATCGGGATCATCAAGCGGAGCCCGCTTGGAAAAGACATCGCTGATGGCCGTATCGATCGCGCTGGAGAGAAGTCCGTGGGCTTCATGGAGACTGGCGACGACTTCAGGCGCCACCCCTGCAATAAATGGAAAGGGCCCCAGAGGCTCCGCACTCTCCAATTGAACCCAGGCCCAGGGCGCCAGGCTGAGATACTGTTTTTTGGGCAGACTGTCCCAGATCTTCATACTCGTGAAAGGTGAAACGTGAGACGTGAAACGTGGGCGACCATCGTGCCGTTCACGTTTTTCCTTTCACCCACTCCAGCTTGCTGATCAAAGGTTCGTACAGAGCTTGAACGACAATCCCGTCAGAATCGGAAAAGTAAAAGGAATAGCTGCCGTCGCGATGCTGCTTCGGCGGTGTCACGACCTGTCCGCCCAATTCAGGCAGCCGTGGTTCGACTTCCCGATACATCCGATCGACGGCTTCTGCACTCTCAAGGATCACGCCGATGTGATCCAACGATTGCCCCTTCAAGGGTTGATACGATGCGATCTCGGACGCCGGAATCTGATGTAAGGCGAAATTATCCGGTCCGGAGCTGAAATACACATTATCTGGGTCCGGCTCCCACACCACCTTCATCCCCAGCAGTTGTTCGTAGAATATGCGAGAACGCGCGAGATTCGTGACGCGCAGCGCCACATGGCGCAATCCTCGATGGAGCGGAGCACTCATAGTCATCCTCAATCCAATCCGTATAGTAGGGAGGCGTCTCGGCTCCGTCAATTGAAAATCCCTAGCAGGAAGCTGAAAATGTCCGCCGGTCTCTCTTGTTCATTTGGTTTATTTGGTTTGTCTTGCTTATTTGGTTGAACCAGATCAACGAAATAAACCAAATAGACCGGATGAACCAAATCAACCCATTCACCAGTATGGTACGATGTCCACGCTTAGAATCTTGAAGAAACAGTCCACTGTGCCTTTTTGCTTTTAGCTTCGAACCTATAAATGGCTACCGCTGGATTCAATGGCCTGACCGTCGCCTCGTTTGAGTCTCGCATGGCGGCAGAGATCGCCCGGATCATAGAGCGAAACGGGGGAAATCCCCTCGTTACTCCTGCCCTTCGCGAGGTTCCGCTCGATGACAACTCTGCAGCGTTGAAATTTGGGGCTCAGCTCACGACCGAGCGGGTCGATATGTTCATCCTTCTGACCGGCGTCGGGACTACCGCGCTGTTCGACCTCCTCAAGACACGCTATCCCTGGTCGTCGATTCTGGAAGCCCTCAAACAGACGGCCCTTGTGGCCCGAGGGCCCAAGCCGGTTGCTGCCCTCAAGGCCTTCGGTCTCCAACCAACACTAACGGTACCCGAACCGAACACCTGGGTCGATCTGATCTCTATGCTGGATGAGTACAGGCCAGTGAAGGGATTGCGTATCGCCGTGCAGGAGTATGGGGCGTCAAATCCTGATTTACTGAAAGCCTTGAACCAACGTGGAGCCGAAGTCTTTCAGGTTCCCATCTATCGCTGGGCGCTCCCGGAAGATCTGAGGCCGCTCAGGCAGGCGCTCGACGAGATCATTGCGGAGAAGGTGCCCGTGCTTCTCATCACCAATGCGGCCCAAGTGGATCATGTCATGCAGGTACTGGAGAAAGACGGAAAGGTTGACCGCTTTCGTGAAGCGCTCAAGCAGATGGTCGTCGCCTCCATCGGCCCCACCGCCAGCGAACGGCTGCGCCATTACGAGTGGCCAATCGATCTTGAGCCGTCACATCCGAAGATGGGGGTGCTTGTCAAAGAGACTAGCGAGCAAGCCCATACTCTGCTGAACGCCAAACAATTAATGTGGAACGATAAACGCTGAGCAATTTATCCTGGCCCCGTTACCATCAAACTCCTGCCGTGCTGCAATGATTTTCCCAAAGTCTGCCAAGTCGGTTACGACAGAACGAGTACCCCGGCTCCTGAATAGCGCCCGGCTTTCAATTCTTGCAGCGCACGGTTGGCATCGGCGAGAGGGAACGACAGGGTGCGGGGTTTGATGGGAATCGCAGCCGCCTCGCGCAAGAGATCAAGCCCGTCCTGTCTTGTGTTGGCCGTGACGCTCCGAATGACCTTCTCTCCAAAGACCTCGCGATCGTAGTCGAGCGAGGGAATCGGGGTCATGTGAATACCTGCGAGGGCGAGCGTGCCGCCTCGTTCCAATGCACGCAGGGCCAGCGGGACCAACTCTCCAGCCGGTGCAAAGATGATCGAACCGTGGAGCTTATCCGGCGGCCTGTCGGTCGCCCCGCCGACCCATTCGGCGCCCAATTCACGTGCGAGACGTCGATGCTCCGGTTTCAACGAACTAACATAGACCTGACAGCCCCAATGACGAGCAATCTGGATGGCAATGTGAGCGGACGCTCCAAACCCATAGAGACCGAGCCGCTGGCCAGGCTGGATTCCACTCAGACGCAATGCGCGATAGCCGATGATCCCGGCACAGAGTAGGGGGGCCGCTTCTTCATCACTGAAAACCGATGGAATCGGATAGGCAAATGATGCCGGGACCAGCGTATACTCCGCGTATCCACCATCGACCTGATAGCCGGTAAACCTGGCTCTCTCGCACAGGTTTTCACGCCCGCTCGAGCAAAACTCACAAATGCCGCACGTGTGCTGTAGCCAGGCGATCCCGACTCGCTCACCGACTGTCCGCTCGCTTACGCCGGCGCCAAGCTGACTCACAACCCCGACGGCCTGGTGGCCGGGAATGAGCGGAAGGGTTGGGTCGGCCAACTCACCTTCGATGACGTGAAGATCCGTCCGACAGATCCCGCAGACAGTGAGGCGAACCAAGACCTCCCCAGGACCTGGCTCAGGAATTGGAAGCTCGCGAAGCTGTAGCGGGGCAGTTCCTACATCCGCAGTGCGCGCCAGAACCATCGCCTTCATCATTGACCACTTTCAGATTCAAAAAAGACCATCCTTGCCGTTCGTGAAAGGTTTCAGAGGAAGAGCCTTCGGCAATCCTACGTTTCACGTTTCACTTTTTACGTCTCACGGTTCACGGTTCCTGCTATGGTTTCGCCTTGATACATTCAATCTCGAGTCGTATCTGAACCTCGTCACCGACGACGAGCCCGCCGCTGTCCAACGTCTTGTTCCAGACCATCCCGAAGTCTTTGCGGTTGAATTTCCCCTCTGCGCTGAAGCCGGCCCTGGTATTGCCCCAGGGATCCTTCGTCGCCCCGTTATACTGCCCCGTCAAGGTGATTTCCTTAGTTACCCCGTGCAGTGTGAGGTCTCCCACCGCTGTAAAGCTTTCTGTGGTTTTCTTGTAGCTCTTCATCTTGAAGGTGATTGCCGGATAGTGTTCCACGTCGAGGAAGTCGACATTCCGTATGTGCGCATCCCGTTTTTCATGATTCGTATTCACCGACCCGGCCTTGATCGTGGTCTCAATGGCCTTCACGGTGCCGGCTTCGGCATCCATGTCGACATAGCCTGCATAATCCGTGAACCGGCCTGTGGTCTTGGAAACGATCATATGCGCCACGCGAAACTCGATCGTTGAATGGTCGGGATCCAGGTTCCAACGAGCAGGTTCTGCGTGAACCACCAACGGAAACCAGGCCGTGACTCCAAACAGGAAGAGCGCGAGCCAATTCTGCCCTCTTTTCTTCAGCATAAATCATTCCTCCTGGGTTAGCGGCCACAGGCCGTGCTGCTACTTCTTCGAAGGCTGGCCCGATGCACCAGACTTGTCGATTGACAGATTCCCGCCTGGCTGCGCCTCGTGAGACCGTTCCCGACCACCAGTTCGCATCCGGATATGCACGTCCACAACATCTCCCCCCAACTCACTGGGAACCGGCGGGAACGGTTGGGCGTTGACGATCGCATAAATTCCGGCTTCGTCGATTTCGCGAGCGCCGGAACCTTTTTCAATTCTGATCAGCTGGGCGCGGCCGTTGGGAAACATTTTGAATCGCACCTTTACCGCTTCGCCGCTTGGCTCATGCCGGATTCCACGGATCAGTCGGGCCCAACTCTGGCTGATGAGGTAACTCACATTCTGCCAGTACGCCTTCGCCTCCCCCTGGGAGGCCGTCGGGACCAGGTCTTCCTCGGCTAAGGCGCCGGTCGAAACCGGCTCCACGTCCGGTTTCGCCTCATCCAGGATAATATCCTCGCTCAGTGGTTTCTCGGGACGAACGGGCGGCAATTCACTAGTCTCATTGGCCGGCTCCAAACGATCCATCGTCACATACACAACCCGCCGCATGAACCGTTCGGGTTTGCCCTGGCGAGATTGAGAAAAAAATGTCACTTGGACTCGCGCTGCCCTGAGCGGCACGGAGGTCCGACTCATCAGAATCGGTTCAAGCGTGACCTCCCCCTTCAACGCCCTTGCCTCTGCATTCGGTTCAAGCGTAACCGTTTGAGTTTGAAACGCAATCGACTCACAGGTCGCCACCACCGACGTCATACCTGCCGTCTCGCCTCCAAGAAAAATCGTCAGCGTGACTGGCTTGCCGGTTTGCGGATCCCTCGTCGACTCCGCTTGGCTCAACTCAAATTCCACCCACCGCTTCGCGAGGCTGGACGAGGAAGCTGTTTGTGGTGATGACGCGGCGAGCACTGGTGCGATGAGGCCGAAACTGAAAAGTGCCACACAACACATTCCTGCCGACAGTATGAGCCCTTGATGGTACAGAACCTTCATTGGTCGCATCCTACCGATCTCGCGAACCCCAGCGCAACACATCTTGTTCATTTGGTCTGTTCCGTCTATTTGGTCTGTCTAGTCTGTCTAGTTAGTCTGGTTCATCTGGTTTGTTTAGTTCATCGATTTGGTCTTCTTCAACCAAACACACGAGACAGACCGAACAGACCAGATAGACCAAATCAACCAGATAGACCGGGCTAGGAGCCCGTGGTATACAATGAACCCATGCGAGCGCTCGTCAAGATATCGGCACAACCAGGGTTGACCGCCACCGACAGGCCTGATCCAAAACCGGGCCCCACGGATGCCATCATCCGCGTCACCGCCACCTCTCTCTGCGGGACGGATGCCCATATTTACAATTGGGATCCCTGGGCGCACAGCCGTATCCACCCGCCACGCATCATTGGCCATGAAATGTGCGGCGAGGTCGTGGAGGTCGGTTCGGATGTCACGCTCGTCAAGGTGGGCGATTATGTCGCCGCCGAGTCGCACATCACATGTGGTCAATGTTTCCAATGCCGCACCGGACAAGCGCATGTGTGCAAGAATTACCGCATCCTCGGCGTCGATCGCGACGGGTCGTTCGCGGAATACATCGCGTTGCCTGAAACTGTGCTCTGGAAGACCTTGCCCACCCTTCCACCCGAACTTGCCTGCCTTCAAGAACCGCTCGGCAACGCCGTCGATGCCGCCTTAGTCGAAGACCTCACGGGGCAGACGGTCTTGATCACCGGCTGCGGCCCGACCGGACTCTTCGCGGCCGCCGTCGCACGAACGGCCGGCGCCGCCATGATCATCGCGATGGATGTCAGTGCCTACCGACTGGACCTCGCCAAACAAGTCGGCGCCGATCATCTGCTCAACGCCAAGACCGATACCGCGGACCGGATCGCCGCCGCCATTCGCGAGATCACCGCCGGCGAAGGCGTCGATGCCTCGCTCGAAATGTCAGGAAACCCTACGGCATTGCATCAAGCCTTCAGTGCCGTGAAGAACGGCGGCCGCGTGACACTCTTCGGCATTCCAACCGGATCCGTGTCTTTTGATCTGCCAAACGAAATTATTTTCAAGGGCATCCGCGTGTATGGAGTGACAGGCCGCCGACTCTTTAAAACCTGGTATCGCTTGACCGGTCTCTTCCAGGCCGGACTCAATATCAAGCCGGTGATCACCCATACATTTCCCATGAAAGACTTCGCACAGGGGTTCGAGTTGATCAATTCCGGCCAATGTGGAAAAGTAGTTCTGTTCCCGTGATCACGCGCGATTGGCGGGACAAGCGAGAAGCGCGCGACTAGCATCCGTTCCATTTCGTGTACCTCTCGCCCGTCACGCGAGTCTCGCGACTACGAGCTATGGCTTACGACTCACTCAAAAAGACTGTTTCTGAGCGACTCGCTGAAATCCGCACGGCAGGCCTCTACAAATCTGAGCGGCAGATCCTAGGCCCTCAGGGGGCCACAATTCGCGTGGCCCAGGGTGAAGTCCTCAATCTCTGTGCCAACAACTATCTGGGGCTCGCCAACCACCCTGACATCAGACAGGCCGCCGCCGCCGGGCTGCAAGAACATGGCTACGGCATGGCCTCCGTCCGGTTCATCTGCGGCACGCAGGATCTCCACCCACAACTCGAACAGGCAATCAGCACATTCCTCGGCACCGAGGACACCATCCTCTATAGCTCCTGCTTCGACGCCAACGGCGGACTCTTTGAGGTGCTCCTCGGCGAACAAGACGCCGTCATCAGCGACGCCTTGAATCACGCCAGCCTGATCGACGGTATCCGGCTCTGCAAGGCCACCAGGCTCCGCTATGCGCACTCCGATATGGCAGACCTGGAAGCCAAGCTGCGCGACGCGACATCCTATCGCCTTCGCCTGATCGCGACGGACGGAGTCTTCTCCATGGATGGCGATCTCGCAAAACTCGATCGGATCGTTGAGCTGGCGGATCGATACGATGCAGCGGTGATCGTGGACGATAGTCACGCGACCGGCGTGCTTGGACACAACGGGCGCGGCACGCCGGACCACTTCGGCGTCGCAGGCCGAATTGAGATCGTCACCAGCACGCTGGGAAAAACATTGGGCGGTGCGACAGGCGGGTTTACGTCCGGACGAAAGGAAATCGTCGAGTTGTTACGGCAGCGATCACGGCCCTACTTATTTTCGAATTCACTCCCCCCGGTCATCGCTGCGGCGGCCAGACGGGCCGTGGTTCTCGTGGCTCAAGGCGACCAGTTGCGGACCAGGCTGCGCGAGAACGCGGCCTTTTTCCGCGCGCAACTCACTGCCCTCGGATTCCGGCTCATTCCCGGTGAACATCCCATTATCCCAATCATGTTGGGCGACGCCTCACTTGCTAGCAAGATGGCAGAGCGGCTCTTGGAGGAAGGGATCTATGTCGTGGGGTTCAGCTACCCGGTTGTGCCGGAAGGTCAGGCACGAATTCGTGTGCAGATGTCGGCAGCCCACACCCACGAACAGCTGGTGCGAGCCGGCGCCGCCTTCGCCACAGTCGGCCGGGAGCTAGGCGTGATACGGTAAAAATGTTTGTTTAGTCTATTTGATTCATCTGGTTTCTCTCGTTCACAACCAAACAAACCAGACCAACAAGATGAACTAAACAAACCGGGGTTCGTTATTCCCCGACTGCCTGAGAGCGTTTCTGAAGATAGGCGTTGCGAACGGCAGAATAGAGATCCAACGTCGCTTCCTCGACTCCCTGGAACTTTTCGAGATTCCGCGACCGTTCATTGATGATCTCTCCTACGCGGGACCCAGTCTGGATGATGCTCGTCGTCATACGGTTCTTGTGTTCGATCACGGAGGGTACGTCGTCGACTTCAATGATCGGTACGACCAACCAGTTGATCGGATTGAGAAACACGTCGCCGACATATCCGACAAAATCCCGAACGGTGAAGGGCGGAAGGAACGGCAGGACGAGATAGGGGCCCGGTTTCACGCCATAGAATCCAAGCGTCTGCCCCAAGTCTTCTTCCGGAGTCACGAGGTCGATATGTTTTGCGGGATCGAAGAACCCGGCCAATCCGACCGTGCTATTGATCAGGAACCGGCCTAATTCGATGCCGGCGCCTTTGACCTTGCCCTGAAACACATTGTTCAAAAAGCGGGGACCGAACCGAAGATTGGTAAAGATGTTGCTAATGCCGACCTGGACCAGGTCGGGCATGATGAAATTATAGCCCTTTGCCACGGGCTTGAGCACATATCGATCGACCTTGAGGTTGAACTCGAAGATGTTGGAGTTCACTGGCTCCCAGGGATCATACTCCTCACCGTTTCCCTCTTCGGCCCCGGCAAAGGGGTCAAGTGGTTCGACCGGTGGAGTCTCTAGCCGCGACACAGGAGCCTGAAGCTGATCCGCGGCTGGCTTTTCGTCGCTCAACCCCTGTGGCTTTGCCATGCCGGTTTTCCCTGCACAGCCAGTGGCAAGGATCATCGAGACACCCAGCAGACAGAACGCCAGCAGACGAAAAGGAAACATCACCCCGGCCTTCCTCCCCCATAGGGTCCATGGAAATGTCTTCTCCGCCCGCCATCAGAGCCACTTCTCTGAAGAGGCTCTCGGAGCAGCCGACGCGCACTGTAGCAAATACTGAGGCAATCTCCAATCAATTATTTTACTGTGAGTAGTCGATGAACTATGAGGGATTCTTGAGGGTGTTCGAGCCGCCCTCCTCAAAGGCACGATCCTGTCACCGGGCCGCCAGAGCGCGTTCCTCGCGTCCGCGGGCGGAATAAGCAGAGGCCTGCACGTCGCGGGTGAGACACTCGCGGCCAAATGTAATCAGATGGTGCCCGACCATCGCGATCTGAAACACCGACTCGACGTTACCCTGGCGCAGTTCCCGCCAGGTCATCTTCCAGAATTCTCTCCGGTAATTGCTACAGATCCCGACCCGCCAGGCGGTGCGCGAGAAGACCTCGACTGCGCGCCGGACGTTGGCCCAGGTGAGCTGCTCCAGCGGGCGCACCGGCCGCTTGCGATGCAGGTATGTCTTCTTCGCCTGCGTGGCGTAGCGCGCGTAGATCTTTCGTGGCTCGTACGTCTCGCGGATCACCCGCTTCCAGTTCGCCACCACGGTCTCGTAGGGCTGTAGGTACTCGATGTTCGAGTCACGCCCCTCGCCCGAGTTCAAACGGGTCGACTTCTGGAGCCGCTCGTAGAGCGGTGTGTGCGGCAGGGCGACGAGCAGGTTCGGCGTCACGATCGGGATCTGGGCAGCCTCAATGAATTCCAGGATCGCGTCCGTTGTCTCCGGGGTGTCGGTGTCCAGCCCGATGATGATCCCGGCGGCGACCTCGATCCCGTAACTGTTGATCGTGTCGACGGATTGGAGGATCGGTGTGCGGAGATTCTGCCTCTTGCTCATGGCTCGCAGGGCGTCCGGATCCACCGTCTCGATGCCGCAGAAGACATTCGTCATGAACGCCTCGCTCATGAGCTTCAGGATCTCCGGGTACTCGGCAACGTTCAACGTGAGCTCGCAGGAGAGGCGAACCGTATAGTCGCGGCCCCGCTGCCACTCGACGAGGTGCGGCAGGAGGTCCAGCGCGGCCCGGGGATTCCCGATGAAATTGTCGTCCACGAAGTAGATCGACGGCGTCCCGCCGTCGGCGAGCTCATCGAGCTCGACCAGAATCTGCTGCGGGCTCTTGAGCCTTGGGTTTCTCCCGTAGAGCGCGGGGATGTCGCAGAACTCGCAGGTAAAGGGGCAGCCGCTGGAATACTGGACGCATCCAAGCAAGTATTGGCGGACGTCGATCAGGCGATAGGCGGGCGTCGGGAACTGGGTCATCGGAAGGCGGTCGACTGTGCGGTACAGGATCTGCTGCTCGGGCCGTGCCGCAGTCTCGTCGAGCCGGCGGAACAAATCGAGCGTCCCATCTCCCACCTCTCCGCAGTGGAGGAGGTCAATCTCCGGATAGTACTCGGGCGCCGCGGAGACCGAGGGCCCGCCGAGAGCGATCACCTTGCCTGCGCGGTGCGCGCGGCGCGCGAGGTCGAGAATCTGCCTGCGCTGGATGTGCATGCCCGACACGAGGACGGCGTCGGCCCAGGCGAGCTCGCTCTCCGCCACGGGGCGAATGTTCTCGTCGACAAACTGGACCTGCCATTCCCGGGGCACGAGTGCCGCGATGAGGAGGATCCCCTGGGGCGGCATGAAGGCCTTGACGGGCCCCATCAGGGGAAATGCGTGATTGAAGGTGCCGAAGGCCTTCGTGTAGGCGGGAAAGACGCAAAGAATGCGCCGGACATTCGCCGGGCGGAATGCCCGTACATTGACCGTCGGAACGAGGAGCATCGATGGCACCGACATACAGGCCTCTCTTTCATCATACGTCCGATCCGGACGATTTCTGGACATCCCGCCCTGACACCGTCACAGGCCGTAGTTAATTACAGCTGTGAACCTCGATGCCCTGCTCTAGGATGTCCTCAACGGACTCCTTATGACCATATCACCCATCATCTTTAACTCAGTTCTTTTTCTAAATTCCTTAAAGATGTTGCTAGGGTGCCATGCTGATGTGAGTGACTAAGAAGATCCTGGCCTGTTTACCCAGCGGGATCTGTGGACGTGGCTCCATCAGCCGTTCCAGACATCACGGGCGGAGGCGCCCATGCCCCAGCGGGC